>VTLG01015692.1_pt1 | contig 39839 bp, 78 predicted proteins | sample 4694571 | NCBI WGS metagenome assembly VTLG01 (sample SAMN12604809, study PRJNA352737) | marine metagenome | biome: ENVO:00000447; feature: ENVO:00000209|ENVO:00000569|ENVO:01000036; material: ENVO:00002151; isolation source: viral sequences binned using virsorter ... | reverse complement strand
TTCGATAAAGACTAATGGCGTTACCCAAGTATGGGGTTTCGAACTACCACAAAAGAACTAGAAGAAAACGACCAGGAAGACACGCCAAAAGCGTAAGCAAAAGGGTGTCAAAACGCAAACGAAAATATAGAGGACAGGGCAAATGAAATTTCCGTTAGGATTACCATATAGTGTTATAGGAAGTCTTTCAGCAAAAACGTTAAAACGTAGCTGGAAGAAGCGAGATACGTTTACAAAAAACTTGAAGAATCCTAAGTTTAGAGCTAAAGCTAAGTTAAAGGATTACAAATCAGTATTATAATGGCTAAAAAAGGTTTATACTATAATATCAATCAACGTAAAAAAAAGGGAATTAGTAGATCTAAAAAGAATACTACAATTTCTAAAAAGAATTATAAAAAACTTAGAAAAGGATTTAAGTAATGGCTAAATCACCAGCATGGCAAAGAAAAGAAGGCAAGTCTCCATCAGGGGGTTTAAACGCTAGAGGTCGAGCTAGTTATAAAGGCGGTACATTAAAAGCTCCAACAAAATCGAAAACAAGTGCACGAAGAAAAAGTTTCTGTGCTAGAATGAAGGGAATGAAACGTAAATTAACTTCAGCTAAAACAGCAAGAGACCCAAACAGTAGGATCAATAAATCACTAAGAAAATGGGCGTGTTAATATGGCATCAAGAATAGAAAAATTAGCAGATCAAATAATTAAATTGTCTCCAGAAGAAGCTCAAAAGCTAGGGTTAATTATGAAGGCTAAGATGCTACCTGAGATAGCAAAGAAACAAGCTGGGTTATTACAACAGCAGGCTGTAAACCCACAAGCTCAACAACAAATGGCAATGATGGGTCAACGACCAGGTGGTCGAATGCCTATGCCAACAACAAGAGACGCTGCAATGAGAGGATTATTAAGATGAGTATACCATTATGGGCTATGAAAGGCATGGGATCAGTTTTTAGAGCTAAAGACAAAATTGGATCAACAATTAAAAAAGGATCTGATAAAATATTTACATCTTCCAAAACAGGTGTAGGATTTGGGGCAAGAAAAGGTAGTTTTGGAAAAGATCTTGCAGCTTCATTTAGAAGCGAAGGCAGGGGTTTAAGAAGAGGAATTAAAAAACTTCCTAAACTAGCTTGGGATCATCCATTTACTGCTGGAGTAGCAGTTGGTGGAGCATACCAATTAGCGACAAGAGGACTAAAACCTAAAAAAAATAAAAAGAAAGGATCATAATGCCACAAGTAGGAAAGAAAAAGTTTGCATACACTAAAGCTGGTAAGAAAAAAGCTAAAGCATATGCAAAAAAAAGAAATAAAAGAAAATAATTATGAAAAAGAACGGAACAAACGTAAGTGGTCAAATAAATAGAAAATCTCTTGCTTTAATAAAAGGGCAAAAGGTTAAAACTCATGATATTTTTAAAGTTAAAAAGGGAGTTAGCTTTAAAGATAAAGCCTATAAATTTGGTGCTAGTGCAAAAGTTACAGCTCAAAAAGGAGCTGGTAAAATTGCTAGAAACTATAAAAGATATGTAGGACCATCTGCTAAATTAGCAACACGTGTAGGAAAAGTAGGTTTAGGAATAGGAAAAACAGCTTTAAGATTTCCTGGAGCAACATTAGTCGCTACTGGACTATATGCTGGTGCTAAAAGAGCAGTTAAAAAAAGCAATAGACCATTACAATTTTCACCACTTAACCAATATAACAAAAAAGCTAGAAAAGTTTTATAATGGAAGACGCTGAAAACAAAACATACGAAAATGAAATAGATACATCTTCTAAAGAACCTAAAACATCTAATTATGGTGGTAAAAGAGAAGGTGCTGGAAGACCTATGGGTTCAAAAACTAAAAAAAATTGGAAATCTATGGAAGAGATGGCAGCTAAATACCAACATTCTCCTTTAGATTATATGTTAGCTGTGCTAAACAATCCTATAAGCTCACCTGAGAGAAAAATGTACGCAGCCGAGAAGGCAGCACCATTTGTTCACCCAAGGTTAGCGTCAACAACTTCACGAATAGGATCAGATGAGCCAATCGAAATCAAAGTCCAGTGGCAAAAAGACTAATAAAAAAGTCAAACATATAGAAATACCTTATAAGCCACGACAATACCAACTAGCAGTACACGATGCTAAAAAAAGATTTAGTGTATTGGTATGTCATAGACGATTTGGTAAATCAGTATTATCAATTAACGAATTAATTAAAACAGCAGCAGGAAAACCAAGATCCCTGTGTGCATTTATAGCTCCTACTTATAGACAAGGTAAATCTATAGCTTGGGAGTATTTAAAATTTTATACAAAACCACTAATGTATTTTGGTGGCAGCAGGAACGAAACTGAGCTGAGAATAGATCTTTTTAATGGATCACGTATACAGATATTTGGTGCAGATAATCCAGACAGCATCCGTGGAATGGGATTTGACGGAGTTGTTATGGATGAATATGCAATTATGTCACCAAGGGTATGGACAGAAATAGTTCGACCTGCGGTTTCTGATAAAATAGGATGGGTTATGTTTATCGGAACACCAATGGGACATAATCAATTCTGGGAAGTATACGATTACGCCCAACGAGGTCATGAAGACTGGATGGGTAAAATCTATAGAGCCTCAGAAACCAAGGTGATTCCAGACGAGGAGCTGGCTCAGGCACGTTCCATAATGACCGAAGAACAATACGAGCAAGAGTTCGAATGTTCTTTTACTGCAGCGGTCTCAGGAAGTTATTACGGAAGATTAATAACGAAAGCCGACAATGATGGAAGAATTGGCTCCGTGCCTGTGGATGAAAACGTAGGTGTGGAAACCTGGTGGGATTTGGGGATAGGAGATTCAACTGCAATATGGTTTGCACAAAGAGTTGGACAAGAAATTCACTTAGTAGATTATTATGAAACTTCAGGTGAATCATTAGCACATTATGCTGATGTTCTTGAAGATAAAGGTTACGCTTACGAAAGACATATAGCTCCACACGATATTCAAGCAAGAGAATTAGGAACAGGTAAGTCTAGATTAGAAGTCGCAAATGATTTAGGTATTGACTTTGAAGTTGCACCTAAATTAGAAGTAGATCATGGAATTGAATCAGTAAGAAATATGTTACCCAATTGTTGGTTTGATAGAGAAAAATGTAAAGTTGGGTTAGATGCAATTAGACAATATCGTAAACAATGGGATGACAAAAATCAGGTTTTTAAAAATAAACCTCTGCATGATTGGTGTTCACACGCAGCAGATGCATTAAGATACGGAGCAGTACATGATCCAATTGATACAACAGAATGGAATAAACCAATTAGGGTAGACACAAAATATATAGTATGAAATCAGATAAAGAAATAAAAGCAGTTTTAAGTAGAGAAATACATAACGCATCAGGATTTATTGGTGGCGAATTAGTTGCTCGGAGAAAAAAATCTCTCGAGTACTATTTAGGTATGCCACTAGGAAACGAACAAGAAGGTCGTTCTCAAGTAATATCCAATGATGTATTAGATACAGTAGAAAGCCTCATGCCATCATTGATGAGAATTTTTACTGCAGGTGATAATGTATTTAGTTGTGAAGGTGTTGGACCAGAAGACGATGAAATGGCACGTCAATGTTCTGATTACCTTAATCATATTTTTTATAAAGAGAATGATGGATTCCTAGCATTATACTCAGCATTTAAAGATGCTTTAATTCAGAAGAATGGAATATTGAAAGTTTACTGGGATGATGCACAAAAAACTGAACGTGAAGAATATACACGATTAACGGATGATGAATTTAATGATTTAGTTACACATCCAGAAGTTAAAGTTTCAAATCATTCAGAATACGAAGAATCAATTACAGATGATCAAGGAAAAGAGTTAGACAAAGTAACTCTTCATGATGTAGTTATTCATAGAACAAAATTGTATGGACAGGTCAGAATTGAGCCAGTTCCTCCAGAAGAATTTCTAATTGCTCGTAGAAGCAAAGATATAAATTCAGCTAACTTTGTTTGTCATAGAACAAATAAAACTAGATCAGAACTTATTGAAATGGGTTATGATCCAGAAGTAATAGATGGATTGCCTTCAGGCGATACTGATTTTTTTACAGAAGACAAATTTGTACGACACCAAAATGTAGATTTCTCACATGGATCTCATGATGGTGATAAAAGTACAAATGATATTTTGATTTATGAATGCTACATCAAAATGGATGTTAATGAAGATGGTAAAGCTGAGTTAGTTAAAATAACTGCAGCAGGTACAGCAGCTGGTCAAATACTTGATATGACAGAAGTTGATAGTTTTCCTTTTGTATCAATGACTCCAGTTATTATGCCACACAGATTTCATGGAAGATCTATATCTGAATTAGTAGAAGATATACAATTAATTAAGTCTACAGTAATGAGACAAATGTTAGATAATATGTATCTAACAAATAACAACAGAGTAGCTGTTCAAGATGGACAAGTTGCTATGGATGACTTACTTACTAATAGACCTGGCGGAATAGTTAGAACAAAGCAGCCACCACAAAATGTGATGATGCCTATTCCAGCACAACCAATAACCGAACAAGCAAGTGGTATGCTAGCCTATCTAGATTCTGTAAAAGAAACTAGAACAGGAATTACTAGACAATCACAAGGGCTAGATGCTAACACATTAAATAAAACAGCAACTGGTCAAAACCAAATTCTGACACAATCACAAATGAGAATGGAGTTAATCGCCAGAATCTTTGCTGAAACAGGTGTTAAAGATCTAGCCTTAAAAATGTTTGAACTTACTTGTAAGTATCAAAACAAAGAAAAAATTGTAAGAATTAGAGGTAAGTATATACCTATGAGACCTTACGAATGGAAAGACAGAGTTAATATTACTGTCCAAGTTGGACTAGGTACAGGTTCAAAAGAACAACAACTTATTCTTATGAACGCTATATTAGAACGACAAATGCAAGCTATTAACCTACAACAAAACGTTCATGGTCCAATGGTTAATCTTAGAAATATATATAATAGTTTAAAGAAATTAGTAGAGAATGCAGGACTTAATGGAATAGAACCATACTTTATGGATCCAGAAGTCGGTGCAGCTCAAATGCCACAATTACCTCCTAAACCACCAACGGAGTTTGAGAAAGTTACAATGGCTCAAGTACAAGGTGAAAACCAACGTGCTACGTTACAAGCCAATACTAGACTCAAAGAAGTTGAAGGTAGAATGAGACAACAGTTACTAGACTTTGAAATTCAAATAAAAGAATTGGAACTTAAATACGGAACTAAAATAGATGAGCTTGAACTTAAGCGTAGAAGTATGTTAGAACAAGCTGATCTCAACAAATCAGGTGATTTGATGAAAGAAATAGTGAAAGGACAACAACAATTCTTTAATGATGGACAAACTAGAGACGCAACTGCGAAGGGGAAAGAGAGCCCAGGCTCTATTAGACGATCCCCTCCTAAAACAAGCATTTGAAGATTTATTAGAAACTTATAAAGATCAAATTTTTAATACGAATTTTGCTGACGATGACAAACGTAAATCCCTTTGGATGGCATATAATATGCTAGATAAAATTAAAGGTCATTTACAAACTGTTATGGAAAGCGGAAAAATAGCTCAAAAAGATCTTGAGTTATTAAATAAAAGATAACCTATTTAGAATCATTCTAAACTAGGATCTTATCATACGTCAACCCCAACGAAAGGAACGTTACAATGGCACAAGAACAAACAGTACAAGGTGCTGCTAAAAAAATATCTGGTTTACTGAATCCTGATAAAGGACAATCAGACCCAGAAAAAAAAGCAGAGCCATCAGAACAACCTGAAAAGATCGAACAGGAAACTTCACCAGAGAGTCAACCAAAGTCTGAAGGAACTCCTAAAGAAGTTGTTACTGAAAATACCGAAATCAAAGAAGAAACGCAAACAGCAACTGATGAACCAGAACTCCACCGAGTCAAAGTACAAGGTCAAGAGTTAGAGGTTACCATTGATGAGCTGAAGGCAGGATATTCTAGAGACTCGGATTATAGACAAAAAACTCACAGTTTAGGATTGGAAAGAAAAGATCTTGAAGGTCAAAAACAGAGTTTGCGTCAAACTTATGACAATCGTTTATCAGAACTTAACGATATGATCTCAACTGCTGATGGGTACATCAGGCAGCAACAAGGTAGCAAAGATCTTCAAAAACTTTATGATGAAGATCCCACATCTGCAGCACGACTGGATTACCAGCTAAGAGAACAACAAAGGCAGATAGATGGAATGAAATCTAAAGCTAATGAAGCGTATACAAAACAGTATAACGAATACCTTGATGCAGAAAAACAATTAGCAGCAGCGAAAATACCAGAGTTTAGTGATCCTAATAAATCTGATCATTTTAAAACTAATATGCGTACAACGTTACGTGGTTACGGATTTAATGATGGAGAAATAGGAAACCTAGCTGATCACCGTTTTTTAATGGTGATTAAAGACGCTATGAGTTATAAATCTCAAGTAGATAAAAAACCTATAGCACAAAAGAAGGTAGCTAACGCACCTAAAGTTGTAAAAGCTGGAATCGCAAGATCAAATGTTGGTTCAGGTAGAGAAAGCATAAGAAACAAGATCGGTACATTAAAGAAAACTGGACATCTTAAAGATGCTCAAAGTGCTTTGATGGACATGATCAATCTTAAATCTCAACAAAGGAAATAACAACAATGGCACAACCAACAAATACGTTTGATACGTATGATTCAATTGGCGAAAGAGAAGATCTTTCTGATGTTATTTATAACATCTCGCCAACAGACACGCCTTTCCTTAGTTCTGCAGCTAAAACACAAGCAACTGCAGTTCTACACGAATGGCAAACAGACTCGCTAGCAGCAGCAGTTACTAACAATCAAGTTATTGAAGGTGACGATGCTACAGCAGAAGCTATTTCTGCGACTACTAGATTATCTAACTCTTGCCAAATTATGGACAAAGTTATTGCAATCACAGGTACGCAGGAAGCAGTTGACAAAGCTGGCAGAGCATCTGAAATAGCTTATCAAATAGCTAAAAAAGCAAAAGAGCTAAAGAGAGATTTAGAAGCCTCTCTTACTTCTAACAATGCTGAAGTAACAGGTTCAGCAACAGCAGCAAGAGTAGCAGGCGGCTTAAGATCATGGGTTGCTACAAATGACGTAATGGGAACTTCTGGAACATCTGGTGGAGCAGGTAATACTGCAGCTACTAATGGAACTCAAAGAGCCTTTACAGAATCTCTCTTGAAAACTGTAATTAAATCAGTATGGAATGCTGGTGGAAATCCAACTATGATTATGGTTGGTCCTTTCAACAAGCAAAAATTATCAGGATTTACTGGTAATAGTACTAGATTCGATGCAGGTGCTGATGCAACTTTATACACATCAGTAGATGTTTACGCTTCTGACTTTGGTCAATTACAAGTCGTACCTAATAGATTCTCAAGAGACAGAGAAGCATGGGTCCTAGATATGGATTTCTGGGGCGTTGCATTCTTAAGAGATTTCTCAATGCACGATCTTGCAAAAACTGGAGACACAGAGAAAAAACAATTGCTTTTAGAAGCAACTCTAGAATCAAGAAACGAAGCTGCGTCAGGTTGCGTAGCAGACTTAACAACTAGCTAATAATTAGCACGTGGATAGGCGAGTAACCTCAAATCTACTCGCCTTCCATCTTATATAACATTGAAGTCTTGAGAGGGGTTAAAGGCGGAACAATGAAGGAACAAAATGAGAACATTAAACGACTACTTTTTAACATCTACAATAGCAGACATTAGTACAGCATCATCAACATTCGTACCTGTACCTGATGGAGGCAAAGTAATAAAAATTATAACTGCTCTTCAAGGAGCAATCGGAACAGCTAATGGAGGTATTACTTTTGAAATAGGTGGTACAGCTATAACTGGTGGCGGAATTACAGTAACACAATCTGGATCTGCAGCTGGTGATATTGATACAGCAGAACCAACAGCAGCTAACGATGTATTAGAAGACGGATCTATTGAAATGATAACTGATGGAGCTTCTAGTAATACAATAAAACTTGTAGTAACATTTGTAATAAGAAGATAATTAATTAAGGGGATGGAAACATCCCCTAAACAAAAGGAGAACAAAATATGAACGCATTAAGATTTAGCACACAGCAAGTTTTAACTGCAGGTAGCTCATCTAGTGCTAGTAACGCATTTGGAGCTAATACTGAATGTATAAGAGTAGTGAGTACAATTGCTACTTACATTCAAATTGCAGTTTCACCAACTGCTGCAGCTACAACAGCATATCTTCCAGCAGATGATATAGAATACATTAAAGTATCTGAAGGCGAAAAGATTGCAGTTTTACGTGTTGGCGGCTCTGATGGTAAAGTAAGTGTTACAGAACTAACAGAATAATGACAAAAGTAAGAGCAACTGAATGGAACGCTGATTCTACTCAGACTAAATATATACAAGAGTCTGATGGAAAATTAACAGTTAATAATTCACAAAATCTCGATCCTTTATTGAAAAGAAATAAAGAGCTTTATAATTTAAACGATGGTTATACAGCATCTAAGGATATGAGAAGAGTTGCTAGTATACCCCCAATTATATTACAAATATGGACTAAAGAATATAATGGAACTCGTAATTGGTGGGCTTTACCTAAAGAAGTACAAAAAAAAATAATGAGAGTTAAATTAAATAGTAGTGATTTTAGATATTTTAGAACATCAGAAGGATCTTTATAATGGCAGTATCAACCTATACAGAATTAAAAGCATCAATAGCTAACTGGTTAAATCGTAGTGATTTATCAGATGAGATTGCTGATGACTTTATTAAACTAACTGAAGCAGATTTTAATGCTAAGTTAAGAATAAGACAAATGGAACAGATTGATACTATTACTATTGATTCTGAAACAGAAACTGTACCTAGTGGTTTTATTTCTGTAAGATCATTTTATCTTTTATTATCAAGTGTTAAATATCCATTAGAATACATTACACCCCATAACTTATTTGAAATCAGAGGAGGTTCTAGATCTGGTAGACCTCGTTCTTATACAATAGAGGCAGATAATGAAACTGAACAATTTAGATTTGGTCCTAGTCCTGATACTACTTATACTGGTTATTTATCATACTACAAAAACATCGAAGCTCTTTCTAGCTCTAATGCAACAAATTATATTTTAGATAAACATCCAGGGATTTATTTGTATGGTAGTCTTTATCATGCAGCTAACTTCTTAGGTGGAATGGACCCAGATCAAAAACAAAATTTTTTACAAATGTATATCGCAGCTATGGAGAGATGCGAAAATAACGACAGACAAGATTCATATGGTGGAGCACCTGTCCAACAAAGAACAGATGTGCAAACCGATCTATCATTTTATAGGAACAGATAATGATTGATAAAAAAGAAAGAAAACAATTAAAAAAAGCATCAGCTCATCACTCAAAAAAACACATGAATATGATGATTAAAGATATGAAAGCTGGTTTAAGTTTTACTAAAGCTCATAAAAGAGCTGTTAAAAAAGTAGGAAAATAATGCAAATACCTTTTGGAGAATGGCTACCTGATCAACCAGAACATGGTAAACAGGGAGCTAATGTAGCAACTAATGTTTATTATGCTGCTAACACATATAAAAGATTTCCATCTTTAGTAGATTATAGTTCTAATACTACAAGCGCAGATTCTAGAGGAGCAGGTTCATTTAGAGATAATACAAATACAGTTTATAACTTTGTAGCTACTAAAGATACTATATATAAATTAACATCAGGAACATTTGCTGATGTAGGTGCAGGAGGAACATTATTATCAAACTCTTATGCAACCTGTACCATTACAGTTACTGATTTTTCAAACATAGCAACTGATTCAACTCTTGTTCTAACAAAAAATGATGGAACAACAGTTACCTTTACTTGTCAAGGTGCTGGTGCTGGAACACCTTCCACAAATAAATTTTTTCATAACGAATCTAACAATACTACAGCAGATAATATATTTACTTGTATTAATGCTCATGCAGATTTTTCAGCAGCTAACCCAGCAGCAAATGTAGTAACTGTTACTAGAGCAGCAATAGGAAACGATAATCGTACAGTTACTTCTTCAGATACTACTAGAATGGCTGTTACTAATTTTGATGGGGGTACTCCATTAACAGGAGAAACAACTGATTTTATTACTTTCACACAATTTGGAAATTATATTATTGCAAGCAATGGTGTAGATGCAGTTCAATATTATTTAATGGGATCATCAACTAATTTTGCAGATCTTACAACAATTCAAACTGCTGGTACTTGCCCAGTATTTAGAGTATCAGGAGTAGTTAGAGATTTTTTAGTAACTGGAAATATTGTTAATGCAACAAACAGAATACAATGGTCTGGTATTAATGATATTACTGTATGGACAGGTAAACAATCTGACTTGCAAGATTTACCAGGATCTGGTGGTCAAGTCGTAGCCATAACATCAGGCGAAGTAGGTTATGTATTTAGACAAAATCAAATCATTCGTATGGACTATGTTGGTGGTGCAACAGTATTTAGATTATCAGTAATTTCACCTAATAGAGGTGCTATGTTTGGAAGAACAGTATGCCAAGATAATAGAAGAGTTTTCTTTTATGCTGATGATGGTTTCTATGAAATACAAGGTGATAATGTTTTACCTATTGGTGTAGAAAAAGTAAATAGATTTTTTGATTTAGATTTAAACAAAGCATACACAGATAGAATCTGTGCAGCAGTAGATCCTTTTAACCAATTGGCTATGTGGTTATATCCTAGTGCTTCAAATACAACTAATACAACAGGTATTTGTGATAGAATTATTATTTATAATTATGCTACTAAAAAATGGTCATTAGCTAAATGTAATGCAAGTACAATTTTTTCTCAGTTTATTGGAGCTTATACAGTTGAATTAATGGATATTATATCTGAAAACTTAGAAAATATTAATGCTTCATTAGATACAGATTTTTGGTCTGGTGGACAAATGTTACTAGGTGCAATTGATAACAATTACAAAGCTGCAATTTTTTCAGGCACTTCAAATGAATGTGAAATGGAAACATCTGAATTAGAACCTTTTCCAGGATTAAGAGCAAACATAACAGGTGTTAGACCTATAGTAGATGCAACAGCTACAGTTACAGTTAAAACAAAAGAGCGTTTAGCAGATGATGAAACTGAATCAAGTTCGTCTTCTATGGTTACAAGTGGTATAAATCCAGTTAGAAAATCTGGAAGATATGTAAGAGCTAATGTTAAAATAGCTTCAGGAACAACATTTAATCATGCACAAGGTGTAGACCTTATTGCATCAAGAGCGGGACAAAGATGAGTGAAAAAATAAATATAAGTAATGTTAGATATTCTTTAGAAACACAAGAATACTTTCAAAGACAAATTGAAGAAGCAGTTAATACATTGGTTAATAAAAATAATACTGAAAGCGATAAAGCCTTCAGTTGGTTTATGAATTAGGGAGAATTATGGCAGGAACATATATAGGAAAATACGATACAACAGCAGGAAGTAACTCAGCAACAGCATCAAATTCAGTATCTGTTGCAGAGGGTATGCTACCATCTAATATTAATAATGCCCTTCGAGACATTATGGCAGATGTTAGACAATGGTACAATTCTGCTGAATGGATTGAATATGGAGATGGTGCAGGAACTTATACACCTGCTTACGCATCTTCTACAAGTTTTACAATTGCAGGAGTTGATGTAACTTCTGTTTATCATGTTGGAAGAAGAATTAAATTAGTAGCTTCAACACCAGGTACAATTTACGGATCAATTACAGCAACATCATTTTCAACAAATACAACAGTTACAGTTGCTTGGGATTCAGGATCTTTATCTAATGAAGCTATAACTTCAGTACACATTGGAGCTATTAGTGCGTCTAATACTTCACTACCTGAAACTACAGCAATAACTGGAGATTATACATTAGATGTATCAGGCGATATTATTCTTGATGCTGATGGTGGAGATGTATTGTTTAAAGATGGTGGAACTACTTTTGGTAGTGCAACTAATACATCAGGAAATTTAATAATTAAATCAGGCACAACAACTGCTTTAACATTTAGTGGAGCTAATGCTACACTTGCTGGAGATCTAACAATCTCTGGTGATGATTTAACAATGGGAACTAATACCTCTGGTGCAATTCTTGTAGCAGATGGAACAAATTATAATCCAGCTGTCGTATCTGGGGACATATCTATTGGAACTTCTGGTGTTGCTGCTATTGGATCTGGAGTTATTCTTAACGCAGATGTTAATAGCTCTGCAAATATTGATGCATCTAAAATTGGTACTGGAGTTGTTTCAAATACAGAATTTAATTATGTAAATGGAGTTACTTCTTCAATTCAAACTCAAATAGATAATTTAGAATCTGGAGCTATTAGTACTATTGATGATGATAATTTTACCTTACAAGATAATGCTGATACAAGTAAAAAAGCACAATTTCAATGTTCAGGAATATCAAGCTCTACAACACGAACTTATACTTTACCTGATGCAAGTGTAACTTTAGGAGATGTATCACTTACAGGAACGCAAACTTTAACAAACAAAACAATAACAGCACCAACTATTACTGCTACAAGCACAACAGTAGGTGGCAAAATTAAATTTTTAGAAGGTACTGACAATGGTACAAATGGAGTAACATTAGTAGGTGCGGCTGCTACAGCAGATGTAGATGTTATTTTACCAGCAGCAGCAGATACATTAGTTGGTAAAGCAACAACAGATACATTAACAAACAAATCAATTGATTTAGAAACTAATACTGTAACTGGTTCATTAGCAGAATTTAATGCTGCTTTACAATCAGAAAGTTTTGCTGGTTTAGCTGCTACACAAACTTTAACTAATAAAACTTTAACTTCACCTAAAATTAATGAAGATGTAGTAGTAACTTCTACAGCTACAGAATTAAATTTATTAGCTGGTGCTGCAACATTAAAACAAGTTGGTAAAGAAACAATATGGGTTCCAGCTAATGCTATGACACCTACAGAGTCAAATGGTTGTGCTGATATTGCTAAAGTAGAAACAACTTCTGGCAGACCAGACTTAAATGTTTTAGATTTTGATGCAAGCTCAGATGAACACGCACAATTTTCTGTAGCGTTTCCTAAACAATGGAATTTAGGAACAATAACTTTTCAATGTTTTTGGACTTCAACAGCAACAGATACAGACGGAGTATCTTTTGGTTTACAAGGTGTTGGAATGGGAGATAATGAAACTCAAGACGCTGCTTACGGAACAGCAATCGTGGTTGATGATGCTTGTCAAGGTGCGGCAGAAGAATTATATGTAACAGCCGAAAGTGGTGCTGTTACTATTGCTGGAACTCCAGCAGATAATGATTTAACTTATTTTAGAATTTTTAGAGATGTATCTGATGCTAATGATACAGCAGCAGAAGATGCAAGATTAATTGGAGTAAAAATATTTTTTACAACTGATGCGAAGAATGATGCTTAAGGAGGTTCAATGTCTTTTGGTTATAGAGTTTTAGGATTTGGAAGTGGCGGCGGAAAAAATACATACAAAGTTCAATATTTAGTTGTTGCTGGTGGTGGCGGCGGTGGAGGCGCAAATATGGGCGGTTCTGGTGGTGGTGCTGGTGGATATAGAACAGTTGCTTCAAAAACTTTCGAAGTAGAGCCTGGAGTTACCTATCCAATTACTGTAGGTGGTGGAGGTGCTAAGGGTCCAGTAGCACGACCATATGGTGATAAAGGTTCACCTGGATCAAATTCAGTTTTTTCAACTATTACTTCTGCTGGAGGCGGATATGGTGCTGGTAGTTATCAAACACCAAGTATTCAAGGCGGAGATGGTGGTTCTGGCGGAGGAGGTTCTTATAGTACGAGCGGAGATGGTGGTTCAGGAAATACTCCACCTGTAAGTCCACCACAAGGAAATGATGGTGGAGATGCTGGTGGTAATAATACTGGTTCTGGAGGAGGCGGTGCAGCACAAGCTGGCTCTGGTGGTACTGCTCCAGCGTCAAATAATGCTAATGGTGGCCCTGGAGGAGATGGTTCTCCATCAACAATTTCAGGATCCGATGTAACCCGTGCTGGAGGTGGCGGAGGTGCTGGATATGGCGGGGGTGCAAATCCAATAACTCGAGCTCAAGGAGGAGCAGGCGGAGGAGGACAAGGTGCAATAACCAATGAGGGTCCTCACGCTGGACAAAAAGTTGCTGCTACTGCTGGACAAACAAACACAGGCGGTGGTGGTGGAGGCGGAAATATTTTTGGAGATCACAACGGAACAGATGCAGATTCGGGTGTTGGTGGTTCGGGCATTGTTATTATTAGAAGATTAACAGCATCGTCAGCTTCTTCATCTGGTACTACAAGCACAAGCGGATCAGACACTATACATCAATTTACAGCAGACGGGACATTTGTAGCATAAATATGGCACACTTTGCAAAATTAGATAAAACAAGAAATAAAGTTATTGCGGTTCATAAAGTTGCTGATTCAGATTGTTTAGATGAAGATGGTAATGAAAGTGAATCTGTAGGACAATCTTTTTTAGAAACTATACATAGTTACCCTGCAGAAAAATGGATTAAAACATCTTATAATACAATTGAAGGATCACATACATTAGGTGGAACTGCTTTTAGAGGAAACTATGCTGGTATAGGTTATATTTGGGATTCAGATAATAATATTTTTTATCAAGAACAACCTTTTCCAAGCTGGACTCTTAATACAACTAAAGCCATATGGGACCCTCCTGTTGCATACCCTACTGGACAACCTAGAAATGAAGATGGAACTTATAAAATTTATACGTGGAATGAATCCAATCAATCTTGGGATCTAGTCTAATTGACAATTTTTATATTATAATATAATATCTATTCATTCTTATATAACAGAATGTTATTATCCAATTATTATTATTATTTTAAATCAGTTATTCCTATAAAAATCTGTAATGAAATTATACAGTATGCTTTAAATCATAAAGACAACATAGCTATTACAGGACAATTTGGTGAAAATAGAAATTTAAAAAAACAACCTTTAAATAAAAAAGAACTTAAAAATTTAAAAACCAAAAGAAATTCTAATGTTGTATGGTTAAATGATAAATGGATTTATAAAGAAATTCACCCTTTTATAAGTTTCGCTAATCAAAGTGCTGGTTGGAATTTTCAATGGGATTGGTCTGAATCTTGTCAATTTACTAAATATAAAAAAAATCAACATTATGATTGGCATTGTGATAGTTGGTCAACTTCTTACAAAGAAGCTGGAACTTATAATGGTAAAATAAGAAAGTTATCTAGTATCTTAATTCTTTCTGATCCTAAAGATTATTCTGGAGGAGATTTAGAATTTGATTTTAGAAATGCTGATCCAGATAAAAAAAGAAATGTAAAAGTTTGCAAAGATATAAAATGTAAAGGTTCTTTAATTGTTTTTCCTAGTTTTGTATGGCATCGAGTTAACCCAGTTAAAAAAGGTATAAGATATTCTTTAGTTAGTTGGCATTTAGGAAAACCTTTTCAATGATTTTTCCAACTCTTTGTATAGATAATTTTTTTACAAACTTAAATGAGATAATCAAGTTTTCTAAAAGTCTTTCTTATGCCCCCGATATTAACGGAAAATATCCAGGAGAACGAACAAAAGAAATACATTTAATTGATCTTGATTTTTTTAATTATTGTACATCTAAAATGATAGCTTCTCTCTATCCCAATGATTGGAGAAATATGAGTTGGAGTGCTTCATCTACATTTCAAAAAATAAAAGGTTTGTGGCAAGAACAAGGGTGGGTACATCAAGATGTAACTGAAATATCTTGCATTATATATTTAGAGGGTGATGAAAATTGTGGAACTTCTTTATTTAAACAAATTACTCATCAATCAATGGATATAAAAAGCCAAGGAATTAGACAAGATGGAAATTTAGATTCAAATAAAATTAAAACAAAAGAGTATAAAGAAGCTAGAAAAAAAAGTAATCAAAGATTTAAAAAAACCATCAGCTTTGATTCTATACCTAATCGTTGCATAATGTTTGACTCATCGCAATATCACGCAGCTAATAATTATAATAATTCTAAACAAGGAGAAAGACTTACTCTAATTACTTTTTTTAATTCAATAAAAAGAAATGATGGACAACAGTTAAAATATCATACAACAGAAGCTAGAAGAATATAGGTTTGTATGAGTAACTTTAAAAAACAAAAATATTTAATTATTAAAAAAGCTATTTCTACTGATATGGCTAATTTTATATATGGATATTTTTCTTTTAAACGTAGAGTTGCTAAAAAATTTTTTGAAGAAAGATACATTTCTCCTTTCACTAAAGAGTGGGGAGTTTGGAATGATGAACAAGTACCTAATACTTATTGTCATTATGCAGACATTGTAATGGAAACTCTTTTAGAAAGAGTAAGACCTAAAATAGAAAAAGAAACAAAACTTAAACTTATTCCAACTTATTCTTTTGCTAGATTATATAAAACAAGAGATATTTTAAAACGTCATAAAGATAGATTTAGTTGCGAAATATCAGCTACTATGTTTTTGGGTGGAGAACCTTGGGAATTATATATTGAACCATCAGGACAAGAAAATAAAAAAGGAATAAAAATTCTTCAAAAACCTGGCGACATACTTATTTATTCTGGCTGTAAGTTAGAACATTGGCGAGAGGCTTTTAAAGGAAAGAATTGTTGTCAAGTTTTTTTACATTATAATAAAGCAGGAAGTACACAAGCAAAAGAAAACAAATTTGATAAAAGAGAATTTTTAGGACTACCCAGCTATTTCAAAAAATAATATGAAAACTTATGATTATTGGTATTGGAATAGCGTATTTAATAAAAAACAAATTAAAAAAATAAATTCTTTTATTCTTAAAAATTATGATTCTTTAGAATCTCCAGAAAGAGGCGCACACGACAAAAGTGGGAAACCTTTAAAAAGTTCTTCTGTTAAAGTAATTGCTTGGAATAAAATAAAACCTTTGCTTTTTGATTTACAAAATCGTCTTTATTACATTAATCGTGAACACTTCGGTTATAACCTTTATCCTAAAGAAGATATGTCAGGCTGTCTTTTTAATGTTTATTGCGAAAAAAACAAAGGTGGCTATGGGTGGCACTATGATGAATCTTCTAATCTATGCACAGATATTAAATTAACAACTATAATTAACTTATCTGATAAAAAGTATGAAGGTGGACAATTAGAGTTATTTAGAAATGAACCAATGCTGGTAAAAGAACTAAACAAACCTGGTAGTGTTGTTATGTTTAAATCTGCAATATCTCATAGAGTATTACCTGTTATTAAAGGAGAACGAAAGACTTTAGTATTCTTTATGGAGGGACCTAATTTTAAATAATAAAAATAGAGCTTCTTGTAACATAAGATAAATAATGATATTAAATTAAAAAGATGGCAAATAATTATAAATTTAAAGGTGTGGCTTTAGCTACAACTGATGAAACTGCTTTACTAACAGCAGCTTCTACTGAAACTATTATTATTAAATCTATCAGAATAACTAATAATACTTCTAATACACCCACAATATCTATGGATGTATCTGATAATTCTGCTAGTGCAGAATATACAATTTTAAAAACACAGACACTTGCAGCTAATACAGGAATAGAATTATTAACAGTACCTTTAATTTTAGAAGCATCAGATGCTTTAAAAGTTACTATGAGTGCAACAGATTCTACACATATAGGTATAAGTTATCTTGTTATTACATGATCAAATTATACAATATACCTACATCTAATGTAGATGCAATTTGGAAAGTAGTTATAGGAGACATTGCAAATGCTTTAGCAAGATCAAATAACTATGCTTTAGTAGACCATTTTAAAAAATGGATAAAAGAAGAAAAAATGCAACTTTGGATTCTTTGGGATCATGAAGCTGTAGAAAATAACTCTAAGTATTACGGAGTGGTAGTTACTGAAGTAATACAAAGACCATTACAACGATGTTTAAATATCAAAATTATGACAGGCAAACATCGAGAAAAATGGCAACATTTAATTAAACACATTGAAGACTTTGCTTGGCAGCAAAATTGTGACTTACTAGAGTTAGTTGCAAGACCAGGGTGGAAGAAAATTCTTAAACCCTTTGGTTATACTGAAAGTCATGTCTTATTAGAAAAAAAAAAGGAGAACAAATAATATGTCATTTGGAGGAGGAAGCGGTGGTGGTACAAGTACTACTATACAAGCTGCACAACCATATGCACCAGCAGAACCAGGATTGAATCAAATTCTATCTGAAGCTGGTACTATATACGGACAAGGACCAAGTGCTGCAGGTTATGTAGCACCTACAACTCAAACTTTACAAGGTTTAGCTGCACAAGAAACATTAGCTGGTGCTGCTAATACACAACTATTGAATACAATTCAAGGTAACTATAGCAATCCCTTTTTATCTCCTATGATTGCTAATGCTGCTACGGATGTTTATTCAAATGTTGCTGGACAATTTAGTGGAGCAGGTAGAACACCTGGAAGTCCATTATCACAATCTGCTGTTGTAGATCAAGTTGCTCAAAAAGCAATGCCTTTTGCGTTTCAATCTTACAATGCAGAACGTCAAAGACAATTACAAACAGCACAACAAGTACCAAGTCTAACCGCTGTCGGTGGAGCTTTAGAAGATATACAAGCACAACAACAACTAGCACCACAAATGGCATTACAACAATACTACAATACTGTAGCACCAATCGCTTATGGGCTACCAACACAACAAAATACAATGCAAAACCCAAGAGCTAATCCTTTAGGTACTGCCGCAGGTGGTGCTATGATGGGAGCTTCATTTGGAAGTATGGTCGGTGGACCAGGCGGAGCAATGATGGGTGGAGCTTTAGGTGGTCTTGGTGGTTTATTAGGAGGATTATTATAAGGATGAATACAATGAATGAATTTATAGATGTAATCGAACATTTCTGGACAGAACACAAAAAAGCTGTGATTATTGTTGCAGTAATTATCGTTATACTTTTTATACACTAAGGAGAAATATGTCAGGTGGAGGAGGATCATCATCAGATGGTGGCAGAGATATGCAAGTTTCTGGAGCAGAAGCAGCATACTCTCAAGAAAAAGGTATAAGTACGCACGCAGATACTAGAACAAAGTCATCATCTTATTCAGGAGGAGATGGTCCACAAGATAGAGGTGGAGTACATAATACTGGTTTACAAAAAGGACCAGATACTTCTACTGTAGGAATTGCTGCACCTTCATATTCTGCTTCTGAAATAGAAAAAGGTTATACTAATACAGGAGAAAAACTCTCTAATGTAGGTGGTACTTACATGACTAAAGGTCAAATGTATAGTACTGGCGTTATAGAAAAAGATCCTACAACTGGCAAAGATGTTCAAGGCAGATATAGAGTTAATCCTAACTCTGGTGAATTTGAAAGAACAGATCTTTCTTTTGCTGAACATTTTGCTAATAGACCTGATTCTATTAAATGGTCTCCAACATTAAGTTTATTATATGCTGGTGGTAAAAATATTGGTGACTTTGCTAGTAAAAAAGGTTTTCAAGGTTATAACGAAGCAGGATTAAGAACAGGTAATTTTTTTGGTGGAAGTACTTTTGGAGGAGATGGTAACAACAATACTGGCGGTGGAGATGGTGAAAGACAAAGAATGAATGTAATAGCACCTCATGCACCTTACATAGTTTCAGGAATAACTAAACCACCTACTTCACCTGCACAAAATTGGTATCAAGGTTTAGGAAATTCAAGTACAAATTCTACTGCTTTTAATTTAGCAACAGAATACGCTTCAGCAAAAGCTAAAGTAAAAGGTATATTAGGTAATTCAACACCAGTAGGACAACTGGCAGTTAATGAAACACCTTACTTTAACTTTTTAAAAAAAAACAACTTAGACAGAGGAATATTATAATATGGATGGATTATTTAATATCTTTGGATATGGAATGCAAACACCAGATCAAAGAGATAAAAAAGAAAATAGTTTTAATATTTTTGATAGATTAAAAAATATAGATTATAGTTTACCAGGTAGTGACTTTGATAGAAAGTTTGCTATAGATCAAAGTAATAAACTTAGTCCTAATAAAATACAAAATCAAAACATTATACCCTTTGATCCTAGTCAAGGAGGAGTTAATCAAAATTTAGCAGGTGATCAAAGTATTAATCAAGATACAAATTTTATGTCTAAATTAGCTAATATGGCTGGAGTAGATATGAAAGAAGCTACAGCTAATTGGAAAGACAAAGGTGGCTTTGAAGGATTAATGTCTAATCCTGGATTTACTTTAGGTTTAGCTTTAATGCAATCATCAGCCCAAGGTAAAACTATTGGTGCAGGTGTACTAGATAACTTTGTTAAAGCTGCAGGTATTTCTGCTCAATTCAAAGATAGAATAGAAGCTAGAAAACAAGCACCTATTCAAGCTACTTCACAAGATATTGATGAAGTTAAAAGTTTATTAGAAACAATGAATATTGAAGATCCAAGTTTGTTTGAAAAAATAGTTGGTACAGTTAAAGGTGAAAATAGACAAGCTATGTTTGATATGGCTGCTGAAGATATTGCTAATGCACTTGAAATAGAAATGGCAGCACTTCAAAAAGCAAATAAAACAAGTACTCCTCTTGTATTTGATACAAGACGTAAATTAAAAATTCTTAAAAGATTAAAAAGAGAAGGAAAAATTAAAAAAGTAGGTGGTACAATAGTTACTGCAGGTACACTAAGAACTGATGAAGTAATAAAAACTAGAGGTAATAATTTAGCTAGAGGTGGTCCAGTAAAAGCTAATAAAACCTACGTTGTAGGAGAAGAAGGACCAGAATATTTCTTACCTAAAGAATCAGGTAAAGTAATATCTAATGACGATTCAAAAATATTTGCTATGCTATTAGCAGCAAACCCACAATTACAACAAGTATCTAAAACGAGAGCTGAAAAGATTATGAGATCTCGTTTCCCTGAATACTTCGATTAGGAATTATATGATTAAAAGATTTATAATAAGAGGCGTAAGCAAAAAATTTAAAGGTGTGCAAAAATTACCTGCACAAAAAACACCTAAATTTAGACCAGATCCTGGTGAAGCAGCAATAAAACAATTTACTAAAAAGTTTGGAGACAAGCCTCAGTTTATGGGATTTAGTGAAAGAGCAGGAGTAAGTATGGCTGCTGAAAGTTTAGCTTCCAAAACAGCAGAACGATCATTTATTAAAACACTTATGGGAAGCCGTAAAAGAGTTGGATCTACTGCTAGTGCATTAGGTAGATCTAGAACTAAAACAGTTGTAGGTGTTAAAAGCACTTTAAAACCAGCTAAAATTAAAATATTTAGAGCTAAACAAAAAGGTGCTATGAAAGCATATGGTATAGCATCTAAAAAAAGTGATGCTGTATTTAACAAAACATTAGAAAAATTTTCAGGCACAACTAAAAGATCACCATTTAAAACAGTAACTAAACGAGTTGATAAATTATCTAAAGCAAGTCACGATAGTAGAGAGTTTCAATACATCAAGAAAGTTAAAGATGAGTGGGGATTCTAAGTGGCTAATGATTTTAATCTTAATGAATTTAAACTAAAAGACCCAGTACGTAGTATACCAGATGGTTTGCAAGAACCAGTTAAGGATGCAACGCCTGGGTTTTTTTCGTCTTTAAGAAACCCCTATCATTTAATGTTAGAGGAATCTTTACCTGCATCCTTATATCAATGGATGACAGGGAATACAAAAAAAAAACAAGCACAAGAAGCATTGGAATGGATAAGAAATAATCCAGATCAAAAAGATTCTAAAATATATAAGACAGCAGAACGTAAGCTACAAAGATTTGGTTATCTTTTAGATGATGGTCCTATGTCTATAGACATGAAGGAAGTTGGTAATATGATTAAAGCCAACCCTAAAATGTTTGGTGCTGAATTAGTTAATATGTTAATGGCAGATCCTTATCTTTTATTTATGCCTCTTGGATGGCATAGATTAGGTAGAGGAGCTGTTAATGCTATTAAATTAAAATACGGAAAAAATCTTCAGCTAAGTAAAGTAACTAAAAAAGCAATGAAAGCTGATAACATGGCTGACGTAAAAGTTGGGGCAGCAGCCACTCTTCTTACTCCATTAGTATTTTCAAGCTCATGGCAATTAGGAGAAGATGCTTCATTAGATGCTAAAAGAACAACAGTTGAAACAACAATAGGTGCATCAGCAGGAGCTGTATTATCTGTAGGCTTTGCAGGAACAGGTGCATTAATTTCAAAATTTACTGGTCTTTCTAAACCTGTAGTACACAATTATCAAAACAGAACTTATAATAAATCTACATACAAAACTAATCCTGAAAAATTAACAGATTATAAAGATGGCATCATTAAACCTGTTGATGACATATTAGAAGATATTAAAACAGAAGCTCCAGACATTAATAAAAACTTTGATGTTATTAAAGCAGATGTAACAGTAGGGCTAAGAGCACTTAATGAAACTGCTAAAGATATGGCTATTGCTAATTCTTTTAAAGTAGCAGGTTCGTTAGCAGCAATTGGTGGAGTTGCACAATTTTTAACAGCAGATGATGAAAAATTATTAGCAACTGCTAAGGGTGTTGGTGCAGGTTTAGCTGTTTATGGTGCAGGTAAATTATTAATTAATAGATTAAAAAATACTTCTAAAGAACTTGATGCAGCAGCATTAGATGTAGAAGCTGGTTTAGATGCTATGAGAATAAGTCCTATTAAACTTAATTCTGCAGGGCACGAATTAGGTAGAGCTATTCAATTAATGGTTCCTGATGCTATACATTCACAACGATTATTATTTTATTATTTAACAAAAGCTAAAGTTGATAGAAAAACTCTTCAATATAATTCTAAACTTAAACCTATATCTTTAGATGAATTAAAAACTATAGATCCTAAATTACCTGAAGCAGCAATAGCTGTTGAAAAAGTATTTAATCAATTTGCAAATACATTTGGAGAAAAAGGTGTAGGATTATTTAGTGGTTTTAGAGCTAACTATCTTCCTTTAATATGGAAACATTATAATCCAGCAAAACAACCTTTTCATTTTGTTGATGATTTTGATAAACAAGTAACAGGTATATCTCCTACATTTCCATTTGCTAAAAGAAATGCGTTTGCAGACATAAATAGAGGATTACAAAAAGGTTATGTTATTAAACCTGAATTTGAAAGTCCTGTAGAACTTATTAAAATTTATGTAAATGCAGCAAGTAAAGCATTAGCAACAAGAGCTTTAATAAGTAATATAGAAAAATCTAAAATTAATGGCAAACCTTTATTAATTAGAAATATACGTATAACTCCTCCAGGTGATGGAGAATATGTTCAGTTTGATCATCCTTATTTTAAAGGTAAGTATGGTATGCCATACATTCATAAAGGTATGGAAAAATCTTTAAGAATGGTATTTGATGCTTCAAATGAACAAGCACTAACAGGTGCACTCTTTACTGTAAACTTAATGATGAAAAGATTAGCTGTAGGATTTTCATTCTTTCATGCTGGTGCATTAGTAGAAAGCATGATCTTTGCTGGACATAAATTAAAAAGTATTGGAAGAGTTGTTAGTCCATTTTCAAAAAAAGAATTACAAAGTTTTATAGATAACCCAGTTAAATATAAAGTTGAGTTTCCTCATGCAGCACAAGTATTAGAACAAAATGGTTTTAAAGATCTTATACAATTTGCTAAAGGAACAGGACTACAAATATCAACACCTGAAGATATAGGATTTGATAGATTTTATTATAACTTTGCTGGTTTACAAAAAACTACAGTAGATAAATTTTGGAAAAGACATTTTGGTATTTCTCCTTCTGCACAAGCAGAAAAAGTATTTAAGTGGTTTGATAGAGTTACTTGGGATAGAGTATTTACTCATGCTAAACTTAATACATTCTTAACAGCTTTAAATAAAACTGTTCAGTCTGGAGATAACCAAGCACAAATTTTTCAAAAAGCACAAAGAGCAGCACAGTTCTCTAATGATGCTTTTGGTGGACAAAACTGGGCTAAACTAGCTAACAATATACAAACACCTTGGTTAAAGAGTATGATGCAAACTACTTTTAGACCTGGCTCTAGAGGGTATATGCAACTGTTAATGTTTGCTCCAGATTGGACAATATCTAATCTAAGAATTATAGCTAAGTCATTACCTGCGTTTGAGAAAGATCCAAACTTACGTAGACTATATCAATATTATTTCTTAAGAGCTGCGGTTGCTTATGCAGCAGCAGGATCTGCACTTAACTATGCGTTTAGTGGTCAATCTCTATTAGAGAATACAGATCCAACAAGAATTAATTTAGGGAATGGTGAAGTACTTACCTTCTCTAAACAATTAATGGAACCTTTCCATTGGATAACAGCTCCACAATCTACTGGTCTTAAAAAGATTGGAGCATTACCAAGAACTACAATAGAAGTATTAACTAATAAAAAATATTTGACTACTAAATGGAGTCCGAATATTACTAAACAAGATGATGAAGCTATTGAAAAAGGTTTAAAGATAGGCGGACAGATTGGTAAAAGGTTTTTACCTATTTGGTTACAAACAGCATCACAAAATATATCTGATGGTTTACAAAGAGATGGGCTTAGTGCTGATCTTGCAATAGACACAGCAGTTGATTTTGTGTTAGGTCAAAGTGGACATCCTAGATATAAAGGTCCAAGAACTTCACAATATAAAACAAAAGGATTAGTAAGGTCACCTTACGAAACATTATTTTAATGAGTAGACACACAGAAAACAAAGAAGAAATATTAAAAATTCATGGCGAACTTAAAGTAATTAACACTAAGTTAGATAATCATATTGTTCATTTAACATATAAAGTAAATACAATTTATAAAATTATTTGGGTAGTTGGTGTTATGGCATTAGGAAATCTTTTAGGGTTAGTTAAAACTTTACTTGTTCCATAATGAAAATAGCTTTAGCAATTGTTATGTGCTCTTATATACAAGTTGAGTGCATGCCTCCCTATGAATTTCCTGAAAGATATGCAAGTCATTACGAATGTATGATTGCAGGTTACGAAAAATCTATAAGTAAAATGAAAGAAATAGGAAAAAAATCTATTAATAAAGATGAAATATTTTTTAAGTTTGCTTGTTATGGTGTAACAAAACCAGGTTCAGATACATAAAGTTGTACCTTTGGTGCTAGACTAATACACTAAATACGAGTATAAGCAATTATATGCTTCGAAAATCAATACTTTGCATAAGCGATCAACACGCACCCTATCACCACCCAGATACACTTGACTTTTTGGGAGCAATCAAGAGAAAATACAAACCTGATTGCATTGTAAATATGGGCGATGAATTAGATTGGCATAGTATTTCTTTTCACGATCATCATCCAGGCTTACGTTCTCCTAAAGATGAGCTAGAAATTGCAAAGGTATTCTTTAAAGACTTACAAAAGATGTTTCCTAAAATGCACGTTCTAGATTCTAATCACGGAAGTTTAGTATTTAGGAAAGCAACACGACATGGAATCCCACACGAACTATTCAAAAGTTATAATGATATGTTAGGTGTAGGTCCAGGTTGGACTTGGCATGAAGACTTGATCCTTACGGCATCCAATGGTCAAAAGATTTACTTCTGCCATGGTAAATATAAAGACGTTTTAAAAGTAGCCCAACAATATGGGATGTGTACTGTCCAAGGACATTACCACACCTCATATAAAATAGATTATTGGAGTAATCCAAATGAACTATTATGGGGTATGCAAACTGGATGTTTAATTAATATGAAAAGTTTAGCTTTTGAATATAACAAATTACAAAAGTCTAGACCAGTAATAGGAACAGGAGTTATCGTTGATGGATTACCAAGATTAATCCCAATGGTATTAAAACAAAATGGCAGATGGAATAGAAAAATTACCTAGAGGAATTAGAAACAAGAACCCAGGCAATATCAAATTAGGTACTGATTGGGATGGGTTGGCTGATGAACAATCAGATCCAACTTTTTGTGTTTTTAAAGAAACAGTATGGGGTATACGAGCTTTAATGCGTATACTCTTAGTCTATCGTTTCTCACATAAAAAATATAATGTGGATGACATCATTGCAAGATGGGCTCCACCAAGTGAAAACGATACACAGGCTTATATAAAGTTTGTTTGTGAAAAAACAGGCACAAATCCAATGGATAAATTAGATAATAGTATAGAACATTATCTACCATTAGTTAAAGCAATCATTCAGATGGAAAATGGCAAGCAACCATATGACGATGAATTAATTGTGGAAGGAATGTATAAAGCATGGGAAGGGTTTCCAACAAACTCTTCAGCTACTTAATGTATGTTGGAGATAAATTACATCAATGGGCTTGGAATAGACTTCACAACAAACGTAAATACTTACGTCACGTTGGTGGAAGAACAGGAAAAATATATACAATGAGGAAAAAATAATGTGGTTTGGATTAGCAAAAATGGCTCTACAAACTGGAGCCAAAGTATACGCAAATAAACAACGCACTAAACAAGCAATGTCTGACGCTGCTCTATTGACTGCTGAAAAGCAAGCACGGGGTGAAATAGAATATAATGGTAAATTATTAGAAGCTAGGCAGAACGACTACAAGGATGAATTTGTTTTGGGATTATTAAGTACCCCCATTTTGGTGCTTTCTTGGGCAGTCTTTAGTGATTCACCTGAAGCAATGGCAAAAGTCAATTTATTTTTTGACCATTTTGCTAATCTTCCTAAATGGTTTACCAATTTGTGGATCTTAGTAGTTGCATCAATTTTTGGTATTAAAGGCACACAGATCTTTCGTGGCGGTGGATCTAAGCTACCTAAAAAATGACCGAAAAAGCAGACTATCAAGAAATAATAGCTGAATATAAAGAACAAGTAAGAGTTCTTAAAGAACAGCTTAACGAATTAACTGATGCTGGTAAGTCTAAAGACTCAGCATTAAAAAGAACATTACAAAAATTAGAATACGTAACAGAAGATTTAGATAAAGCAAATACAGAAATTAAAGATGCAAAACACAGCGTTGAAGAAACCAGTAAAGAATAACCATTGTAAATGGTGTCGTAAAGTTATTCCTACTGATAAAGCATACGTTATATTTCCAAGTGATGCTTATCTACCTAATGATAAATCATGTTTAAATTGTTACCATAATTCTGGTGCAGCATTACCAATGTTTCGTAAATGACAAACCATCCTTTTGATATACAAATGATGGCTATGTTTATATTTATAACACTCTACTTAATATTTAAAATAATACAATGGCTTTAAAAATATCAGAATCAGCAGCAGTACAAATGCCTATGAAAACGGTAGCTAGTTTAATAGCCCTCGTTTCAATTGGCACGTGGGCGTTTTTTGGCATACAAGAAAAACTTAATAAACATTCAACAGAAATAGAAATTATGTCAAAAGATTTAGAACTTAATTCTGAATTTAGGATTGGCTGGCCTAGAGGCTTGTTAGGCTCGTTGCCAGCAGACTCCGAGCAATTTATGCTTATAGAAGAACTTTACAAGCAGACCGATAAATTACAAATACGAGTAGATAGTATGCTACATAATGAAGTTAATATTACAGCTTTAGCAAAAGCAGTTGATAAACTTCAATCTGATGTAGAAAAATTAAAAGATAAACAAAGAACATTTTCAAATGGAAATGGAGTACATTAATGGATAAAGTTGTAGAAGTAGTAGTGGCTCTTTGTATGTTCTATCAAGGTGGTATTATTGAGCATACTTATAAAGAGTCTATGTCAGATTGTTTAAAAAGTAAGCGTATAGCTTCGAGAGAAGTAAATCCTGAAAATGTTAGATTTGCTTGTGGTAAAGTAACAGCAGAAACAGAAATATATATGGGTCAAAAAAAGATACTTAAAATAATAGAAGATAAATATTAATGAATGAAAAACTAATTACCGCATTACTTGCAATCTTACTTGCATTAGGTGGTTGGAACTTATCACAAACTTTTTCTCTTTCTAATCAAATGGTTTTAGTAAAAGAAAAGGTAAATAACATTGAAAAAAATATACAGAAGTTTTCTGAAAAAAAACCGAAAAAAAAGAAGAAGAAAAAAAATAAGGAATAATAAATGAAATATTTAATGATATTCTTATTTATGATTTTATTATTAGCAGCTTGTGAAAACACAAGACATTCTATAGGTGTTACTGGTAAGCCCTTAGCAACAGGAAACAAATTTGAAGATAGTGTAAAATTTAATTATAAGATTATTTTTGGAAAAGTTAGATCAAAAGAAGAAGAAGATAACGACTAGGAATCCAATCGCTAGAAATTTATCTGAATACAAACATAAACGTTTTAAAGATAAAACAAAATATAATAGAAAAAATTATAAGTTAAAGTATTAATTTAGATTTAGGTTTAGGTTTATCTACTGGTTTAGGTTCACCATATACATTAAAACTAAAAGATCTACGTTCTCCTTTTGTTCTAAAAGGATAAACCATATGATACATCCACCAAGGGAAGATATAATAATCTCCAACTTTTGGTCTCATTCGTACTGTATTATTTGAAAATAATTGAATTTGTCCATACTGCATTTCAATACCTCCTGCAGAAGGATAATGATCTTTATCTTCTTGTTCCCATTCTTTTTCAATACCTTTTGGTAAAGATAAATAACCTACACAAGACATATGACAGTTTGTATGATAATGAGCTGGATTAAAATCACCATTAAAAGTTCTTACATACCAAGCAGATCTAAATTTAATTCTTTGTAATTCATTTGTATTTTCTGGATGTGCACTTATATAAGCAGTCATAAGTTTTTCAAAATAAGGAGCCCATTTAGTAAATACATCAGGGCTAATAACTAATTCTTGTTTAACATTTCCTACAAGATCATCAGAAAAATCATGTGTTTTTTTTTTTATTTTATGATCCATGATATGTTCACAATCTTTATTAAAATCATTAATAAGTTCTTTAGGTAATTTACAATGACCAATAGATGGACCAAATGGACTATAGATTTTTAGTTCTTTATTTTCTTGATTAAGATTACTAAAGTGTCCCACGTTTCCACTTTCTGTATCCTTCTACCCAGGATTCTTTAGATTCATCTGAATAATCTCTCTCTAAAATCATTTCTAAATAATGAATAGCTTTTTCAATATCTTTCTTTTTTCCTTTAAGATGATGTCTACATATATATTTAATAGCATTACCTTCAGCAAATAGAAGGTTATTTTCATTAATAAAATGTGCTGGCTGCACTTTCATATTTTTATAATGAGTTCCATCAATTTGTTTATTTAGTGAATCATAAGTCATATCTTTAAACATTCCTACATTAGTCATTAAAATTTTAATTTAAAACCTTTCTTTTCATATTTAATTTGTGCTGGTGTACGTCTATCATCCATAATTTTTTGTTGAATATTTGTTATATTAAACTTATTACTAGTAAAAGCAATATCAAATTTACGTTTAACATAATCTGATTCTAAATCAGCATAATGACAAACCATTTTAAAATCTGTTGAATTGTTTTTAAGCCATTCTATAGCTTTTTTTTTACAATCAACATAAGCCTTACGAACACCCGAATAAGAAGCATCTGTAATAGCTTGTGCTAATACAGCATACCACAATCTAGTCTCTGAGCTTACTTGATCCTGTGGGATGAGTGTCGTTTTTAATCTTAGAGCCATCTTTTATAACCTCGTAAGTTGTACGATTATGCAACATCCCTTCACGTTGCCAATTAAAATTATTTAAGTCTACGGATTTGAAAACCTTGTTAGCTTCTTCATCATTATTTGCTGTAATAAAGATTTCTGTTACCATTGGTGTCCAAACCCATATCTTAAACTTATAAATCATATATTGTTTTTACGTCTACTAGCTTCTAAAGTTCTAAAGAGATCTATAATCAAACCTTCTTTATCTCTTTTATTTTCTAATGTACTTGCTTTAACTTCAGCATTAAACAATTCATCTACTGCTGCACTATAAATATCTGAAGCATAAAATCCCTGCTCTTTAGCAGAGATAGACTTCAAATTTTTTTCAGCAGTAATAAATAATGCTTTCTTTCTTTTAAGCAATCTATCTAAATACTTTACATTAGCACTAGCTTCTGCACTTGACTCATCAGTATCAGAAAGATACTTCAAAGCATCTTCTAGTCTATTTTCAGTTATCATTTTTTCTTCTTTCTATGTCTACCCATATACCATTCAGATGGTTCATAATCCCATCTATGTCCTGGGTGTCCTCTTAATTTAGCATACCACATACGTAGTCTTACTATAAGTTTTCTCATTTTAATTGTCATTTATTTTTTTACAATAAGTGAGGAATACTTTATATTCTTTAGTATCAATTTTATAAAATACTCCATCAAATTCTTGTTCTCCTGGTTTAGTGTACGTGTTTTTAATAACATATTCTTCACAACTTTGATAATCTACAAATTTTTCTTTAAGTAAATATTTTATACCCATTTTTTGTGGGTTGATTTCTGTTGGTGCTATTAACAACATTAATAGTTCTATCATATTATTCCTTAAATTTTTAACTAGGCAGGTCTATGCTCCTACCTAGTCACTTGTGCGTTTGTTGATTCGTAGGGAGTGCACAAGAAATCGGTTAAAATGGTGGTAAGCTGTCATCCATTGGATCAAACTTAGCACTTAATATTTTTCTGACAATTTTATCAATTGCATCAAAATCAATACCTGCTGCACCACTACTATTTGATAAAGCTGAAGCCATAAGATTACTCATAGTTAATCTATATTTTTCTTTCCATTGAGCATCTTTATCTTGAACCATTGGTTTGGCAGCACTTACAGTTGGTACAGGAACTGAAGTACTTACTTCACCACCTAGTAACTCAACTGATTTAGCAGTTTGATACCACTTACCAGTTTTACTTTGTCTAGCAGGCAATGCCATGATTTTTAATCTTGCACCTTTTTGCCAGCCTTCAGCACCTATTGCTTCACCATAAACTGTCATATCACTACCATCATCTTTGGTAACGTAAATACTATATTTACCATTACCTTCTTTAGATGCGAATGATCTTTTATGTGAGCATTCAAATGTTTCTACATCCATATTGTTTCTCCTATTTATTTGTTTAATAATACTTCCAAATCGTTGCATAATTTCTTATAGCTTATTTGAAAGCTTTTGACCATATGTCTTTTGCGAAATCCACAGCTTCAGGTGTACCTTTCCATCTGAAATTGTCGAATGTCAACGGGTACATTCGTACAATGTCTTCTTTGGTTTTCGCTATTTTAAGTATATGTTCTATTGTTTTAAAGCTATTTATAAGATCTTCTAAATAACCTGTCCTCCCATCAAGATCTGTTGCATATACGTCTTTTGGTGAGCAATATAACAACATTGTTTCTTTTTTGAAAAGTTCTTTATATAAAAACTGCTGTCTTAAATCTGCAGCTTTTGGATACCATTTAGGGTCTACATGACCTGCTTTTAATCTTCTAATGTAAGCAGTAGCTTTAGTATCTATTATTACATTTTCAAACTCAAAGTCAGTTTTACCTATGATGTCATATTCTAGACCATAGTCTTTACCTGGTATTTGCAATTCATTTTGATAAGCCATTACTTTACCAAACTGTGGTAATTCTTGAACAAACTTATTTGCTATAATTCCAGACCAAGCACATTCTACTTCTTCTTCGTTACCCTTGTATTTTTCCACGTATTGCGTTTTAGCATAATCATTGATAACGTCTTTATCAGTGATTTGATTTAGTAACGCATGATTAGCTGCATCTTCCGCAGTACTACCCATCTTCATTCTTGCGTTAGGTTTTGAATCAAATTCATATAAATTATTTATGATCCAAAAAGGTGGGCTATCAATAAACGTATTACCCTTAGACGCTGAATGACGATATTTTATTTTAAGCATAGTGTTTTCCTTATGATTGTTAATATTCAAAAGTATTTAAGTAATACTTATAACATTTCCTTAGATACTTTAAAGGGAAATAAACCAATAAAAGATAAAGATGAGTATAAAAGTTATAACTTATCTATTATTTTATGTTGGCTATTACACCCTACACAAGTGTATGGGTGTAAGAGTCTTATAGCTCGTTTTCATGGCTGTAAGCACAAGAACCGCATATTTCGTCTAATCAAGCTCTATGAGGCTAATAAAGGCTTTAAAGCCTATGTTGACCACGCTTTAGAAACTTATTATAAGAATAATAATGCAACGTGAGAAACCAGAATATATAGAAACTATCTTTGATAAAAAGAAAGTTTATTTGAATATTCGTGAATCTCGTCTTGTTTATATGTTTCATCGCAATCATATTTCTTGGGAAGAATATGAAGCAGGATCTAAATACCGATTGATGTGTGAACTACAATCTGGAATGAAAGATCTTTCTATTAAAGTAAGAGTTGATGGATCTGGATCTGATATTATGGCTATGCAAATGGGAGCAATATTTGCAGTTAAAGAAGTTGATGATTGTTTAACTAAACAAAATTCACTTGTAATGAAGTTATTTTGTGTTAGCAATTATGGTATTATTGAAATAGCAGAAATTTTAGGAGTTACTGAACGTACAGCTTCACAATATGTTCATGAAGGTTTAAATGCTTTAGCAATTTATTATGGCTACAAAAAAGTTAGAAATACTATCAGGGGACAAGGTATTAAGGTTAAAAGACAAAACTTACCTAAAATGGGTAAGTAGTCAACCTTGTTTACTTTGTTTGACTCCAAAATGCCAGGCACATCATTTAACATTTGCTATGCCTAGAGGATTTGGACAAAAAACTGGTGATCAATGGGCTGTACCATTATGTCCAGCACATCATTCTCAGTTACATACTTGTGGAAAAGGCGAAAAAGACTTTTGGAAAGATCTAGATATAGATGCTGAGGTTATTGCAACCACATTATATCAGTATCATTTAGACCAAAAGAAATCTTTAGCTTTTTTTGAAGACGAAACTATACTTTGGGTTAAGATATACAATAATCTTGTACCTAAGCTCAAGAAACACATTGACTTTCTTATGCAACCCAAACTATAGATTGTAATATCATTGCTAATAGTACGGATAAATTATGGGTAAATTATACAAATTTCCTAACAAACATAAAACATATTCAAAAGAATTTTTGAAAAAGATAGATCCTAATGCTATTGGTGATTTTATCAAAGAAAAAAATCCACATATATCTATTAGAGCTGCTGATGCTTTAGCACTTGCTATTATTTACAGTACGCATTTACAATTAGTTTTTGAAGAAGAGGGATCTATAATCCCTATTGATGTAATGAAAGAATTTGAAGAAAATTCTCACGAACAATTTCTGTGGAATCATGACCCAAAAAAGACGTTACATTAAAAAGAAAAAACCTAATACAGATTTTCCTTATAAACCTATAACTAATTATTTAGTTTGGTTAGATGCTCAATCACATACGGGGTGGCTTAGTAAAGAAGCTATGGATAAGCTCAAACCTGCTAGGTCTAAAACTAAAGGTTGGATTTATGAGGAAACCGAAGATTATATAAAAACATTCGGTACTTACTCTATTGACGAAGAAGATAAATCTATTGAGTTTGGTGAGATACTTTGTATTCCTAAGAATTGGGTTTAATTAATGGCTTTGTTTTCAAAACTGTTTTCCTCCCGTGTTAATTCACAACACTATGTTAATTCATAGTGTACCTGGAATAAATTTACTCGAACTTCTCAGGTTGCTAAATACTTAGCTCCACAGTCATTATTTCGATACCATTAGCGAACCAGGCAGTCTCCCACCTGGCTCTATCTAATATGAGACTGTTTGTGAATCAGAAGGCAAACAACCCAGTTCTAGTTTTCACATAAAGGGCCGATAAAAATCGAATCCCAACAGACATCATTTAATGTTAGTCAAACACCCACATTAGAATTTCTAAATTCCTTTTTTTGTATATTCATTAATAATATCATTTTGTGCAAGTGGATCTGTAAATACTTCTTCTATAGTATTTCCACCTAAATCTATGATACGTTTTTTTGTAGCTTGAATCTCAGCTTTAAGATGATCTTTACTGTGCTCTAAAGCACCAACTAATTTTGGAAAATTTGTATGATATATTCCATAAATAGTTAAATCATTAATTGCTGTCGCTACTCTCTGAAGACCTCTTTGTCTTTTCTCGAGTCTTAATACTTCGCTGTCTGTCTCTACTGTCATCTTCCATTTCCTTTATTTTACGTTTTAACTTATCTATTTCTAACTGTTTACCAGCTAGCATAGCTCTCATCATATTTTCATTACTTACCATTTGACCTCATTTCATCATAATGTATTAATTGTTCTTCATACACCTTATTATACTTTTTTACTATTCCTTGCAATACTAAAGAATCTACATCCTCTAATGCTGCATCACGTATTACTATATCTAAAAGATTAATAGTTTCTTTTAAATTTAATAAATATTTTGCTGCTTTTTCAAGCTCTTCTTTTTTATTGATTTTCATAATATACCAGCCTTTCTGTATGTTTTAACTAAATCTTTAGAATTAGCTAATTCTTCTCTTAATTTACCATTAAGTTCTTGATGTGATTTATTAATAATTTCTAAATCAGCTATGCGTTTAAGATACTTACGAACTTCGTTTTCAGCTTGCAACTGTATAACTTGAGCTTCTTCTCTGATTATATCATTCATTTTTGCAAGCTCATGATTTTCTTTTTGTAAAGCTGACATTTCAGGAGATTTATTACCAATACCTTTTATAATTGCTAATTCACCTTCTGCTTCTTCACATCTTTTTTTAAGCTCATCGTATTTAGCACTTTTTATTTTTTCTTCTGTCCAGTATTTATTCATGCTGCATCATCCTGCACTTTCTGTATTACACATACATTACCATGTATACTAGATCCAAGTATTGATTGATGACCTGTTTTCTTTTGCCATTTATACCACGCATTAGTAATTAATATATTTACTGATGGTACTGGATGTTTTAATAAAGATTCTTCATCCATATAAATTTCAGTATATCCATCTTTACGATTAGAATATTCTGGTAAATATGCTGTTGATGGTTGAATCATATCACATCCTATTTCTTTATACATTTCTGGAAACGTTGGCTTTTGTTTATATGGATCTGACTTAATAGAACCATCTGTTCTGAACGTATGTAATTTATAATTACTCATATTAATTTATCACTTTCTTTAAGTATTTACTTACTAACTCCACCCATCTAAACCATTCAGATATATAATTACGTTTTTTATTTTGACGTTCTTTCTCTACCTGCTTTAATGCTTTATCGGTGGCTTTGTTTAACTGTGTTAATTGATCATTTAGTTTCATTTATTCTCTCTTTCTTTAACTTGATCTTTTTTAATAATAATTTCTAATTTTTTAATTTTATTCATTATTATATTAACTATTTCATAAAGTGCATTTACTTCACCTAATGTAGACATTTGCTCTCCATGTGTTCGCTTATTTTTACTCATGTTTCTCCTTTAGTTTATTCATTTTTGATCCCATATCTGTTGAATTAATTAACATATGATATTTATTAATTTCATTAACAAGATGTTTAGTTATTGCAACAGCTATTTCATTTGGTTTTTTATCATCCATAACTAAAGTTTTTATGTGATTTGTTACTCCTGTTAATGCTTGTTTAGCACCTGAGTATCTAGCAAAATTATGTTGATCTGCTGTATCTAGTAACAATTTTTTCATATCCATAACATTATCCTTTCTGTAGGCAATAAGCCCTACACTAGATAGGGCTAATTGCGATTATTATTTAAGCTACTTTAACTGCTTGTTCATGTTCTTGACTTATTTTCATAAGTTTCTCAGCTCTTTTCTTTGCTCTATCACTATCTAATGCTTCTTTAGTCGCAATAAATATTGTAGTTAGAACAGAACTTTGAGTGTATTGTGGTAACATCTTATATCTTTTATCAGCAGTTACTATCGCTGCTGTTTGAAAATATAACTCTGTCATCCACTTAGCCATTCCAATCTTCTCGCTTACTCTTTCAGCAAGAGGTGGTCTAGTTACTTGGTCTGTCATTGTTTTCCTCCTTTTTCTTTATTGTATATGGTATACAATCATCTAACGTTTCTGGCGTTGATTTATGTATACATTGACATACTCCTATTGTTGCTCTTATAGGATATGTTATTATCTTAACTATCGTTTCACCTAACTTTTCTACTCGCTTCATCGTATTCTCCTTTCTTTATTTTTAAACGTTTATATTTAGCTTCGGTCTCAAAGAACTCTTTATTGAATTCTTTAGTACCTGGGATTGGGTCCACGTCAGCCGTGAGCCAATTCCAACTTTTTCTTATTGCTACACCAGCAATGCTATAAGTAACAAATCGAACAAAAGTAAGAACTCCATTCATTATCCTCCTATCTATATTATTGGTTTGATGTCTGGAATATCATTATAATTATAATTACCATAATAACATTTAGCTGCATTAATATCTAATACATCCCAAGATTTCATAATTTTATTATATTTATCTGGAAATGTATCTGAATTAGGATAATCTCTTATTACCCATTCAGCTAATGTATGTTGGGGATCAGAATTAAATATTGATATATCCCATTTTCTGTTATTACAGATACTTATTAATTGCTCTGCAAATATTCTGTTATAACATCTCTCTACTTTTTGATATTGTTGGAATGTAGTCCCTATGTCTTTTGACATATCGGTTTGTGTTAAATCATTCCATATTCTGTGTAATATCAATTGTTTGCATATTCTTTTGTTTATTTCTAAATTGTTCCAATTTTTTCTTCCTCTTCTGCTCATGTATTACCTCCTCTCCATATAGTTGTTTTGTGATAGACAGCTCCCGCTTGCCAGAGCTGGCTAGCTTAGTTATTACTCTTATTGATGGCTTACCCTCTCTAAATACTTTAACCAATGTTATCCATCCTTTTTTTGGATATAGTATTTCGAGCAATATTGGTTTAATCCAATATCTTTTCCACCAAGTAATATGTTCTAACTGGATAGAACCAGTAAAAGGTTGATGATACATCACCCTACTTACTATACTGAGATCTATCTTTCTCTCTTTGAATTTGTTCTTTAGAATGATTCTAAACATCCATCCTCTCTAGTAATATCCACATAATTATAGCTCCACCTATAATGATATAGATCTCCTTACTCTTGAACATATCTATAAATACATCTATTGCTAATTGCATCATATATCCCTCTGGGTTGCTCTTATTACTGCATAGAATCCTACTAAACTTATACCTAGTCCTAACCATACTTCACCTGAGTGAAACATAATGATTACACCTAGGAACGCTAGTACGAATCCTGCTAGTAATTGTATTAATATTAGTACTCTCATACTCTCTATCCTTTCATTGAATTTTTTTAAAACGATAAACCAGGAACTATTTTACGTTCTGTTATCATAGGGGTTCCCAAAACTTCACCCATTCGGACTATGTTTACAACCCGATTTATCATTTAACAGGCAACGCCTGCCTAAAAGGCAGCAGGCGTTAGCCTAATTATTTATTTAGATTGTGATTTACTTAACTTCAATACCATTTCAGTCAGTACATCTATCTTTTTATTTACAGCATTGATACCAATTAACTCTTTGTTATCAGCTATCCATTGTCCCAATGGCTTATACTTTGGATTACCTGCAGCTATCTGAGCATTAACATATGCTTTTCTTTCTTCAGGTGTCTTAGTCGTCATATATGATTTATCAGTCATATTTACCTTTCTATGTAAGTTGTTTAACGCTAGGGTATAACAACTTATATTTATTAATTACCCTCTTATACTTCTTATCTAGAGGATGTCTTCCTGTTCTCGGAGTAGGAATAATTTGAGTAGGACATTGAGTCAACTCTCTCACTTTATTCCATACACTTTTAGATTGTATTAACATATATACTCCCTATATTATTAGTAATATACCCAGCACAGTCGCCAGGTATATCACGTTCATTGTAACCATTATGATTTATCCTTTTCGTCAGCATTGAAGGCATTAAAGAACTTAACACCTAATACTATACCAGCTATCTGACAAGCTATCAGGATAGTTAACCATACAGCTAATAGACTTAATACTATTGTTGATAACATATTATATCCTTTCTGAGACTAGCTCTCGAAGAGGGTGAGATAGGCTCTTTTAGTGTTGCTATCAATACTACAACTATCAAGTTAGTCAGTAGTATCAATAGGTTAAGAGTGATTCGGTAATCAGTTAATCAATGGATTTCGCCCAGGGCTAACTAACTACCAAATCATATAAACAACAATGATAATTTCGTTGTCACTTGGGTCAACGACAATTATCTACTAAAGATAAATCGCAACAGCGATTTGTTAAGAGACGAATTGCGACAGAGTTGTCGCTAGCAATTCGACAGTGACTTAAGAAAGAGCGGGTTTGTAATTCACCCTCACGAGTTACGATACGTTATCGTAATCTCATATAGGGGGGTTAATCACAGCATCCGAACAACAATTAACAACAATACAAACAAAGGAGACAATATGGCAGTACCAATCGCAGCAGGAGCTATGAGATTATTAGCTTCTATGACTAAAGGTGTTTTACGCCAAACTAAACATCTTTCGCCTTATAAAAGCAAATTACATCATGCTGGTAAAGGTATAAAAGATAAAACAGGCAAGTTTAAAAAAACTAGCTTTACTATGAAAAAAGGACCAGGCTTTATAAGTGCTGGTGCTAGAGGTGGGGAATTAAGACCTTTTGCACAAGCTACACTTTCAGGAATGAAAAAAGTAGGATTTTCTCAAGGAGCTAGAGAAAAAACTTTATATGGCTACCAACGTGGTTATAAGCATCTTAAAAAACACAAAAAACTCTACGGAGCTGGTGTTGGTGGTGCAGTAGTACACGACATTTTCGATAAAGACTAATGGCGTTACCCAAGTATGGGGTTTCGAACTACCACAAAAGAACTAGAAGAAAACGACCAGGAAGACACGCCAAAAGCGTAAGCAAAAGGGTGTCAAAACGCAAACGAAAATACAGAGGACAAGGCAAATGAAACTAATTGCATCTACATTTTTAAGAAGCGGTGCTAAGAAATTGCACAAATTAGATAGATTAATAAGAAAACATCCCAAGAAATCATTAGCTATAGCTGGTGGTTCTTTGATAGGAGCTAATCTAGGATTGGCTGCCTATGGATATAAAAAATATAAGAAAAAGAAAACATAATGAAATATCCGTTAGGTTTACCTTACACAATTATTAGTAGTCTTTCAGCAAAAACGTTAAAACGTAGCTTGAAGAAGCGAGATATGTTTACAAAAAACTTAAAAAGCTCTAAGTTTAGAGCTAAGGCTAAACTAAAGGATTACAAATCAGTATTATAATGGCTAAAAAAGGTTTATACTATAATATCAATCAACGTAAAAAAAAAGGAATTAGTAGATCTAAAAAGAATACTACAATTTCTAAAAAGAATTATAAAAAACTTAGAAAAGGATTTAAGTAATGGCTAAATCACCAGCATGGCAAAGAAAAGAAGGCAAGTCTCCATCGG
>VTLG01012839.1_pt1 | contig 39869 bp, 45 predicted proteins | sample 4694571 | NCBI WGS metagenome assembly VTLG01 (sample SAMN12604809, study PRJNA352737) | marine metagenome | biome: ENVO:00000447; feature: ENVO:00000209|ENVO:00000569|ENVO:01000036; material: ENVO:00002151; isolation source: viral sequences binned using virsorter ... | reverse complement strand
CTTTAACTGTTTCTTCGTCGTCTTGCCATTGGGTGCCGTGTGAGGATTTGGCTAGAGTGTGCGACTCAAATACGTCTATGCCAAATGGTAGGTCTGTTAGTACTAAATCCACACTTTCTTCTTTGAGCGTACCTAGCCAGTCTAGTGCATCGCTTAGGATTACGATGCCTTCTAGGTCTTGGCGATGACTCTCCATTGCTCTACGGGCTATCTCGCCTCGTAGTTCTTTTATCTTGTATGCTTTGAATTTGCCCAGGATGCCGCTCTTGGAACTCTCGTCTTCTAGGTTTTTTAGCTCGGGGATATGTTGTGCTATGTCTAGAACCCTTGCTACTTTGCGATGATCACTTACTGAGGCTTCTGATATGTTTAGGTCTTTTGCTGTATCTTTTTGAGAGTGACCCCCCTCCACTGCGCCGCGTCCTCGTTTTTGCTTGCCTTTCTTCTGTTCCATGAGACGCTCGTATTCGTCTACGGCGCGAGATTCCTCTGCAGGTGTTAATGGCTCACGTTTGATGTTTTCTTGGAGTTCTATGGTGTGACGATGCCAATCGTCTTGTGGAGATATAACTGAGACTTTTATGTATTTGAAATCTTCCCAGTTTTCGTAGGTGTCTTTCGAGTGTAATATATGTTTGACTGCTTTGAGTCTACGTTCTCCTGCGATTAGTATTTGGTTTGTGTCTATTACGATGGGTTGGATTTGCCCTACCTCGTGGATGCTGTCTGCAAGTTCTTGGATCTTGCTTGGCGCGAACTCTTTGCGTTGACGAGACATAGGGACTTTAATTGCAAAGGGGTCTAGGCTATGTAGGTCTTCGCCTAGTTCTTGAAGTACTGCGTCATCGGATTCTTCAGGTAAAAATTCAGGCATATTTGATAATCCTTATAAAAAGGTATGGGTAAGCCCTAGAGCCTACCCATACCTTAGATGAAACTTATGTTACTATGGGCTACAGAATAAAGCGCTCGATCTTGATCGAGGTGCCTGAGTTTCCAGTAGCTTCGTTAGTCCATTCCTCAGACTTGATCTTAGCCGTGGCTTCGGTGCCGATAACGGAGTCCAGGTCTTCGGAAACGTTGTTCTGGATTTCCTCGAAATTCAACTTGACCTTACGCGATTCATATTCGTCACTATCCGGGTCGAGCCCATTAAGCTCAGAGAGCCTGTCTGCGAATACCGCAGTCGTGGCCTGGTTGAAAAACCACGAGCCCCACGAGCACCAGTGAAACACCGTGAAGCCATTATCGTCTGGATTCTCAGCGTTAATGACTTTGAACTCGAAATTGATGCCAGGCTTCTCGGAAGATCTCGACTCTCGATAGGTCCACTTGCTGAACATAAGTTCGTAGGTTCCAGGATCGAGTGTACGTTCGAGCTTCTTCTTTTCGTTTTCGAGGCTGCCAAATTCGAGGTCTTGATAAAGTTCACTCATGATGATTTTTATTCCTTAGTTAAAGTTATGGAATGTGAGTAAGGTTTACGGTGTGTCAGCTACGTAAAAGTCACTAGTGCTCTTCTGAGTCTCCTTTCTCTGATGCCGCTGACAAAGCGTGTTGAAGAGCAATATTGACACGGGTAAGTGTTTCGACAGTTTCGGTAAAGCCTAGAGAACGTGCTCTAGATATGTTATCTATTAATATTTTTTGGAGCACAAATCCATCTTCTTCTGTGATGGGTATGTATACTGTATCTTCAGGCATCTTAGCATATCCTTTGTTGATGTTGCCTAGAAGATTAAAATCTTGCTTAGGGTTCATGGCAATAGTGTGTCAAAGTTCTGAGGCATCTCTGCCTCAAGGTTAGGGTTACGGACTCGTGCAGTGTACACGCCGCTTGGACGGGTTTGCCATATATAGGATGCTTTGTCTCCTTTGCCCTTTACGACTGCGTGAAGTACATAGTCGAAATACGATGGAATTATTCCGGCGAGCTTTCCAGTGAGGCTCGGTACTATTTTTACTATGCCCGTGGTTTCGTTTTCTTTCGAGTCCTCGTGACACACTATGATGAGATTTTTCTGCATCATAATTAATGCCTCGATGAATTTTATTGTAAGTCTCATTGCGATGCCGTAATCTGGTTGTGTTGGCGCGGCATCTAGGGCTTTATTGTTCGATGCCATAGTGTGATCCATAATGGCACCATAGAGTCTTGTCATAGAGTCTATGATTATAGTTTTTGGCTGTGCCTCCGGATCTGCTTTGTGTAAGCGTTGTAAAGCCTCTTTGATTTGATCGTATGCTACTGGGATTTCTTTACCGTTTTTGTTTTTAGCTAGACGATCTGGAATGATACCTTTGAAGTTACCTTCTGTGAAGTCTCCTTCTAAGGCTTCTGAACCCTCGTCTATGTCTATAATGAATGCGGGCAAAGCACGCTCTGGTAAAGTTCGTAAACAGAAGGTCTTGCCGCTTCCTACATCCCCGTAGATCAGGGTTTTCTTTGGCGCGTCGTTACGTTTTTTCGCCATGTCTAGGTGCTGTGGCATATTATTACCTCTCTCACCTTTCTATCTGGCTGCTGTATCCCAAACCAGTTTGGAGTATTGTGCGTTCATGACTGTTTGTCTGAATCCGTGTGAGGCACTGCATATATCGAAGTATGGACATAAGCGATTCCATGATGTACATGCGTCTTTGCCGTACATGGGATAGAAGTTGTCGTAGTGCATACGGAGTATCTGGGCACAAGTTACTTCTATGCCGCGTTTCCATTCTGCGAGTATGGTTTCGTCCATAGACAACGATGATCTAAAGAACGAGTCGTTCTTAGGGCTCATTAGTAATACGTCTACTATGAGACCATTTACTTTGCTGTATTCTGGTATTTGTTGTGCTGCCCAGACATAGCCTACAAACTGATTGCTTAATGTGTAGCTTGGGACTAGGTATTGGGATTCCCAAGTGGAGGTTTTGTGGTCCATGCATATGAGACTTGTGTCATCGCTTAGGATTTTGTCTATGAGACCCCCATAGCGTATTTCCCACTCTGTCCCGTCTATGTCTATGTGGCCTAGTGAGGACTCGAAATATAATTCGCTGTCTACTGTGTTGTATATGTTGTCTTCTTTCATCCAACGCTTTGCGTAGTTTTCTATTAAGCGTACGCCACGGCCTGGTGTGCGTTTGGGATCTTCTGGTACAGGTTGGTATGCTTCTAGGAATGCGTCGAGCGCTGATGGTAAGTGCTCCTCCATGAATAAGGTATCCAGGGCTTTGTGGACTGCGATGCCGAACAGCAATGGGCTGTCTGGGATCTTTATGGATTCGGTTGAAACTGCCATACCACCAGGTACGAGGGCTTGTGCAATGCGATGTTGGAACTTTCGCGGGCACGTGCGAAATTCGCTTAATGCGTAGTTATCTACTTTTATTATGTGTTCGTCTTTGTAGATTCCTGTTTTCATTTGTGTGTCTCCTCTAGAGCGTATTCGCGTAGGTCGTCTAGCAACTCGTCGCTGAGAAATGCTAGTAAGTCTATGCCTTTTGTTCCTATTGTTACTGCCTCTATTATGGCCTCTGGAGGATATCCAGGATCTTCGAGGCTCGCGGATGCTCCTGGTTCTATGAGTACGCTTACTATGTAGGGCTCGTTGAAATCTTCGCTTTGGTAGCTGAATGCTAGTGCTATGGGCATTTTGTGGTTCCTCCTATATGCTGTTTAGTAGGTCCATAGTTTCTTTGCTGCTCATTCGTATTTCTTCTTTTGTTTTTTGTTGTGCTCGTTTCTTTGCTTGTGGTCTGTCGCTATTGTTTAGCTTTGCGTTTTCTAGGAAGTCTAAAGCCTCGCTAAGTTCGCTGTCGCTTAACTCTTTGACATCCCTGATTAAAAGCTCGTAGTCTGTTGGGATTGGCTCTAGGTCTGAGCTTGGTGCGAATGCTCGGTTGGGATCTCCGGACTTGCCTTGAAGCCATGTATGAGTTTCGCTTGCTTCAGAGTCTATTTGGCGTATTTCACCGTTCCAATATACGTATTGGCCTGGACCTAAGTTCATTGGCACGCTCCTTTTCTAGATATTCGTGCAAAGCCCTACGGAGCACCTCGGCCCGTAGGCCGAAGTGATTTCCGTGAGTGTTAAGGTATGCCTGGAGTTTAGAGTCTAGCTCCGGGTCTAAGTTTACGTATAATCTTTTCATCTTTTATGTTTACCACAATTCCAAAACCATATTAATCCAAGTACACCTACTAGACATAATAAATCTAATCCATTGAATCCTGTAAGTTTTTCCATATATCCTGGCTCCATTGATTCACAATATGAATTAATACTATATGCTGTTGAGTAAATCTAATATCTCTTGACTACTCCGCGAGGTTTTCTCCTTGCGCTTTGTAGGCTTGGACTTAGATTCTCTGCGTTCCTCGAAAGACTTTAATCTTACCTTCGGCTTCTTCTTTGCGTAGTACTTCTCTGGCGACTTTGTATTGTAGAGATCTTCCTCTCGAGCTAGTGTGTTGGGGCTTATTTCTGCACCGTTGCTAAGTTCGTATTGGACTCTATATTTCCAACCGTCGCGCTCTGGTATTGATTCTAGTATCTTTATGTGTTTTGCTTCGCGGCGGTCTATGGCTCGCCAGATTCTTATGTCGCCCTTAGTGAACTTTGGTGCTGACTCTACTTCTGTTAGGCGGCATTCTAGTGTGAATCGCTCTGCCCTAAGTGCTATTTCTTTGATTCTTAGAGCTTTGATTTTTTCTCTTAGCTCGAGCGCATTCATTATATGCCGGCTTTTTTCGCTACGTAGTCTCTAAATTTGTCTATGCGGAAATTTGCATATGCTTGGTTTAAGTGCTTGCTTAGCATCTCCTCGGCTTTCGCGCTTTGGAGAGTGCTTTGACATTCTTGTATTTCGTCTTTGTAGAGCTCTGCTAATGCCTGAGCTATTACTACGTAGTCTTTACGCGTCATCTTCGGATCTCCTTTTTTCTATGTCTTCTTTTATTACACTTATTTTTAGTTTCTCGAGTACTTCTATTGCTTCTACGTGTTTCTTTATTATTTCGTCTGCTTTAGCGAGGACTAACTTACAATCCTCGCTTAGATGGTTTGTTTTTTTCTTTGTTATCATCCTGGCTCCTCGCTTAGTTCGTTGTCGTTGTATTCTTCTTCGCTTTCCCCAAATATCTTGTCCCATGCCTCGGGTGTGAGTCCGCTAACTATGAACTCACGTTCCTCGCTGTTTGCCTTCGGAAATACATCCTGGATTAACGCTCCACGGAGCCACTGTTGCAAACCCAGGACGAACTCTGTGTATTCTATGTCCAGGTTCATACTGGATTGTTCATAGTTGCCACTGGTAATTCTTCCACGAGTAAAAGTAACGCCTTTACCCGCTCCACGGTTTTCGATGCTGAATTCTCCTATGTCTTTCATTATTTAGCCTCTAAGTCCCCAATGCGTACTTCTATTAACTCCATACAATCGAGCATTCTCTCCATATGCTCCTCTATTTTTATGATCTTTGCGTGTAGGTCTTCGATCTGCGAGTTTCTTACTCTTTCGTCGTATCTTTCGATGCTGTCCATTTGGGTTTTCCTCTATGTTTTGTGAGTGGGTGCGTGTGATTACACCGAAATGGTGTAAATGCGAACCTATAATATAAGGTATGGGGTTGGGTTTGTCAAATAAATAAGGGGAAAATATTTCCCATTTGGAGGGAAAACTTTTCCCATTGCCTAAATCCTTATTTTTAAAGCACTTAGGCCAAACTTATGCAAATTTCTACCAAACTTCTACCATACTTCTACACCTTAACTCTTTGTTTTTAAAGCACTTAACAAACTTCTACATACTTCTACATACCCCTTGAGATCTCGCCGACGAAGGGGTATTTTTATATATATATATATTTTATATATATTATTTTCCCTCTCTGCCTGCGTGGTGGCAAGGGGGGCGTAGAAGTTTGTAGAAGTTTGTAAAGGGTTGTTTTTAAAGGGTTTAGGTTGTAGAAGTTTGTAGAAGTTTGTGTGTAAGTTTGACCTAAACCCAATAAAAACAACCACTTAGGTCGTAGAAGTATGTTTGTCATTCTCCTACTTTTATTTTCGTAGTACCTCGACCCAGCTTTCCGGGTTTAAGGCCCCTCTTGCGGGCTTTGCGGCGCTTGCGGTTTCGACCCAATCTACAGCTACTTTTATTTCTATGTCTTCGTGTAACGCATAATCTCCTAAACGCTGTAAAGCACTCGAGTTTAGGCCAAACTGGTCTTTTTGTGCTAGGTATCGCGCGTTGTTTCTGTTTTTGTCTTTGCCTATCATTTTGTTTCCTTATGTAAAAAAAGGTGAGGGGATTTCTCCCCCCACCCTTTAGGTTTCTTAGATGTTCAGTGCCGCAGCTTTCTTCGCTTCGCGCTCTATGTGCGCGTCACGCAATTCATTGAATAGATCTGCGTTTTGAGCTTTGAGCTCGGTTAAGGTTTCGCCGTCTCCAGCTCCAAGGGCCTTACGGAAATCGCTCTTGAATTGTTTGATTGCCGGATCAGCCGTCTCTCTCGACGGATCTTTGACCACCGAAATTGCGTGGTTGAGGCCATTCTGTATGAGATCTTCCAGGCTTCCATTCGCTTCCCCACCTACCAGATTATACCATTCGTAAAGAAAAGTAGTCCAGTCTGGTGTGTCAGAAATCCTTACCTTGGGCCAACCGTAAGAAGGCTTGCTCGCATCTTGACGATTAACCTGATGTTCGCGGATCTCGAAACCCTCACCACTACCTACTAGGTCCAACTCTTCGTATGCTGGCATCTTTCGATACCTTTCTACAGGGATAGAATTTGAGCCCTTGAACATAGTCCCTGCAATGCTATGTTTGGGCTTTTTCATTTTTCTTTTCGATTCCTTTTTTAGTGTTCAAATTTCTTATACCTAAATATAATGAATATACACTTGAACGCAAGTCTTTTTTTGCTTTTTTTGAATATAATATCGTGCCAATGTGACTTAATTTGAGATGTTTTTTTTAGTTTTTTATGTAGTGCTATTTGGTATCACATAGTGCTCACATGTGCCCCTTGACAACCATTTGGTAATAAGCTATATTAAGGGATAGCAGAAAAGTATTATTTTCTACCGCACAATACCTCATAATGTTACTTAATACCACGGTTTTAGGTCCAATATGTAGTGGTGTAGCAAGAATCGTGCCAATACTACATATGGTATACCAGCAAATATCATGCCAGGGCAAAGCGCGGCCCAAAGTAATACAAAGTATTACTTTGTTGTATTGTTTTGTAGTAAGTAGTACCAAGTTTCGCGCAAAGCGCCTAAAGTAATACAAAGTATTACTTTATAGTATTACTTAGTATTAAGGCGCAAAGCGCCCCAAACAAATACAAAGTATTTGTTTGTAAAGTAGTTTAATATGTATCAAAGCAAAGCCCTATACATTATATAGGGGTGGGTGGAGGGCATAAAAAAGGGCGCCAGATGTCGGGGATGACACCCAGCGCCCAGCCCCAGAGGAGGGCTATTGATGGATTACTTGGTCTATTGCGCCTAGAATAATGTTCTGAAGCTCTTCTTCTAGATCTGGGTATGTGTCTGTCCAATCTAGCACTTCATTGTCTTCTAAGTGTTTCAGCACACTACGTGCCGCCATGATTGCTACTACACCGTTCGTATGTGGTTGATATTTCGTTAGTTGGGATTTCATAATAATTGGGAGGGCCTGTGCTAGCGCCCTCCCTCTCCTTTAGCTGTTGAAGTAGAAGACCGTGGCTAGCACGATCAGTTGCGTGATGATGATGCCCTTGCCAATACGCCGGCCAGTTGGGATGTTCAGCGAGCTACGATAGAGACCGGTGAATCGGCCCTTGCTATCTCTGATTGCTCGCTGGATGATGATGCGGTGTCTCATGATTCTCTCCTCTGGGAGATTGTGGTGTCGGTGATGTCTCTCATCACCTGTACTAATATAGTACAGCCAGGCTGATCTGTCAAGAGAAATCGGCGGCCTGGAGTAACTTTTTTCTTGGCACGCTTTTTGAATGTAGCAAGACCCGTGCCAGCTGAGCGGTTTTTCACTTTTTTCTTTTTCACTTTCGCCGGGGGGCACTACCATAACAACGAAGTGTTATGGTAGTATAACCTGAGCGGTACAATACAATAAATTCACAATCTGAATTAATGGGAATTTGATGTATGGCAAATGGATCATATACACAGCGCAGGGAGAACGAGGAGGGCGAGGGAGGCGAGGCCCAAGGTGGATTTTTCCGTAGGCCTGGAAGTGAGGAGAATGTAGAGTGGAAAGACACCAGAGTAGGACGTGCCCTTAGTAGGCGAGATGACGATAGAACAACAGGAGTCTCTCCGGGCACAGTTGCAAAAGGAGCTGCAATAGCAGTTGGCGCAATAAATCCTATAATAGGAAGCGGACTCGCATTACTTAACGCATTAAAACCAGACGGAACTACTACTGGTGACCCAGACACAAACAGAGTTAGTCCTGACGATGGTGGAGCCTCTAGAATCACTGAAGATCACACACAACAAATAGAAGAAGAAATATCAGCTCGAGGTTTACATCCTGATTCTTATGCCGCAGAACAATACAGGAAAGAAAGCCGATCACTCGCATTCCAGACAGGTCGTGGAGTCACAAACGTAGGAAGCGCTGAAGAATCCACAGGTATCCGAGGTGCTATATGGGCGTCGGAAGTTCCTTCAAGTATGGGCCAAGCTTTAGGGCAAAATTCTACTATATGGCTCCGTGGCCGTAAATATGCTATATGGCGTCGAGAGGGTGGATGGGTCTTGGTTCCTGAAGAGTACGACGAACGAGAAGATCGTTAAAGGTATAGGTAACTAATGGCTAAGTATGCACCACTAAGTCCTCCTATTCAAGGAATGCCCATAGGCGGGGGTCGTCAAGAAGTTACGGCTATGCCTGGGTATCGTGACGAATGGGATATTCTTCAGGAATCTCTTGAGAATACCGGTATGTTTCCGTTTGCTCCTGGCCTTGGTGATTTTGCGTCAGAGCTAGGAGATCTTATTCTGTATTCCAGTTCAGGTAAAAATCGAACTGGAATAGATAGAGTTAATGACTTAGACCGTCTTGCAGCATTACCGGCTACCTGGGCAGGCCAAGCCGCAAAAGAATTTGGCGGTTTGTTGCAGATGACTCCTGAGCAGTTAGTCCAGCTTCGCAGATCTATAGGAGCAATCCTAAACGATGACACTAATGCACGTAGTGCTTTGTGGGAAGGCGTAAAAGCAGCTGGACGTGGTTATCAAAGAGATCCTATGAGTGCTGCAGAGGATTTTGGCAGCCCTGGTATGATGGGAATTGCAGCGCCTAAGCTTCTTTCTGGTATGGCTAAAAAAGCCTTGCAGAGCAGTGATGTACCTGTGAAACAACCAAAGCTAGATATACAGCAAGGCATGGAAGCAGTAGGCCCAGAAGTTCCTTCTCAGGTAATGCCTTCAGAAGTAACAGGAAAACAGCTTGAAGCATTTCATATACCAGAAACTGTAGGTTGGGATGTAGATAGTATTCCAGACGATCAGTGGAATAAATTTGTTAATACAGGCGATGCTGATGCCATAAAGGTAGAAGGCGATCTCCCAGATCCCGATGATATGGATTTCGGGATGGCCCAGACAGAAGCGACTGCTCCGTCAAAACCTTCAGATCCTAAGTTTGTACCTTTGGATGATAATGCGATTGCTGCTTTATCTGATGACGCATTAGACATAGAAATAAATAAATCAAATACTACAATTAATGATCTGACTAAATCAGATTATATAGATGAAGATCATGAGGGTACGTTAATTGACTTTAAAGATGAGCTAAATAAACTTGTTGCAGAGCGTCGTAGACGTAGAACTGGCGGTGGTGAAAGTCCTTCCGGTGAAAGTCCTGACTGGGCAGAAGCCAATAAAGATATTATAGTAGGGAGTCCTACACCAGAAGATATAGATTTGTTTTCTCGTGCTTCGCAAAGTGCATCTACAGGATCTAATCAAGATATTCAAGATGCCATAGACAAATTACGAGAGCGTTTACGTGGAGCTAGTGCTGACGACGATATTAGTGATCGTCTAATAACAATGTTAAATGTATACATTAAAGAACGTGCTAAGCGTTTAAGTGCGGGCGGTTGGGATGTGGATTTTGGAGGGAATAAATTTTAATGTCAAATTTAGTAAATGATCGGGCATTAGACTCTGCCCGTATAGTAAGCATGTTGATATACGAGGGTAAGACCGCAGGCGAGATTGCTAAGAGTCTTAATACGACTCGGCCTAAAGTCATCGAACATCTAGAGTCTCCTCGTGTTCAGGAAATGATCGATAGTGCACAGGAAAAACGTCACGCTCTAGTAGCTCACATACCCATAGCAAACTTCGCTACTCGACTTAGCAGACTCGAACAGATTTATAAAGCTAATGAACAACTAGGAGATTTCGGAACGTGTCTGAAGACATTGCACGCAGCACGTGAAGAAACCAAGCTAGTTCGCGTAGAAACCAGAGATGAATCCAAGCCTCAGTTCGTAGTAAACATCACGAGCTTTAAAGGCGCAGAAGATTCTGCTAATGCTATAGAGGTAGAAGAAGTTGTCGAGCGAGTTACAGGACATATTCCAAGCTCTACAGGGCCTGGACACACAGAAGCTCAAGCCGCGGAAACATCGTAAGCAAATACCGATTCCGCCTGTAGGTGATATGTCAGACGGGGTCTCGGTAGACTTACACCCGGGGACTCTGAATAAAACTATAGACGCAGAGCACGAATGGAACTTTAACGCATACAAAAGACTAGCATTCGTAGTGTTTATGCAGGGGCTTAACAACATAATAGAGTTACTGTACAAATGGAAAGATCACGATTGGCTCCATGAGACCTATAAACAAATAAAATCAAAAGAGATTTCGTTTCAGGACGCATCTAGAACACACAACATAGAACTCCTAGACCTTAGAAATCTATATTACGATTATGAAAAAGACTGGAAGAATGATCCTATAGAATGGCTGATGTCTTTAGAAGCTCTGCCGTATCTTGACATGCTAGACATAGACCCAGAATTGGCTATTGAGCTAGCAAAAACTGTAGCAAGCGGTGAGCGTAGCATAGGAATATCGGAGCCAGACATAGAACTATTAGTGTTACCACAATATGATAACACTGTCCGTAAGCAACAAGCTATGGGTAGATTCTTGCAAACATCGTTTGCGTCTGTGACTAAGAAAAATGCCGACACGCGGTAGGGTCCATACAGAGAGCATTGAAGACCTAGAGTTCAATGTTGCTCTACAACCTAAGCAGTTTCAGCTACTAGAAGCTGTGCGTAATGGCGTGCGGTATCCTTTTTACGGAGGCGCTAGGGGCGGAGGGAAAAGCTACGCATCACGAATCATAATGCTTATCATGCTCATGGAGAATCCTGGGTCAACAGGGCTATTGATTCGTAGAACATTCAAACAGCTCGATGGTAATCACATTCGTCCTTTGTTTAGGCAGTTTCCTAAGATCAGAAACTGGTACAACAAGAGCGAAGGCGTAATGTACTTGCCTAATGGCAGTGAGTTGATGTTCGGTCATGCAGAGCATGAAGACGATGTGTTTAATTATCAGGGGCAGGAGTTTGACTTCGTAGCGGTTGAAGAGGTCACACAATTCACGGAGTTCCAGTGGCAGTATATATCGAGCTCGTGTCGAACCTCGAATAAAGCCATTAATCCTGTGATGTGGGCTACGGGAAACCCTGGTGGTGTAGGTCATGCATGGAGCAAGAGATTATGGATTGATCGGATGCACGAAGACGCAGAAGATCCCGAGGACTATAAGTTTATTTCTGCTAAGGTATTCGATAATCCAGCTCTGATGGAAGCTGACCCTAGATATGTGCAGTCGCTAAAGAACATCAAAGACGAAGCATTACGTAGGGCATACTTAAATGGTGACTGGGATATATACCAAGGTCAGTTCTTCACGCAGTGGAATAGACATAAGATCCTAACAAAGAGCTTCGAGATTCCGGCTTCGTGGCCTTTGTATGGCGCACTAGATTACGGTGAATCAGCACCTACGAGCTTTGGCCTTTATACAGTGGATTTTGATTACAATATCTATCGTTTGATGGGATATTATCAAGGTGATCGTACAGCTTCACAACACGCAGAAGAGATAGTACAAAGGATCTCAGGGTTTCCGTATACAAGTGGCCGGATGCCTATTATGATTTATGCTGATCCTAGTATGTGGGTGAAGCGTAGACTCACGGAGCAAATGACTAAGAGTGCGGCAGACGTATTCACAGATTTTGACTTGCCGATAACACGCGCTAATAACGACCGTGTAAATGGTTGGCGTATATGTCGAGACGCATTGCTCCACGAGAAGTTCTATGCATTCGATGGATGGAATGATGATTTCATGCGTACTGTACCTGCATTGCCTCGCGCGGATAAGAACCCCGAGGATGTAGATACTCACGCAGAAGATCACGCGGCTGATGAATGGCGGTATGGCATGGTACATATGTATCGTCATGCAGAACACAAGGATGACCCGATTATGGGTAGCGGGCAGGATATTTTGGATGCACTTCCCGGTAAGCCTGCACATAGTGGACGTTATCACGTATTGAACTGAAATGGCCGATATTAAATTAAATAATAAAGATCGTGAGTACTGGCGTAAGACGATTGATAGGGTCCAGAGGGTTATGGAACCTAAGCATCGTGCATGGGAAAAGTTACTGGCGGCCTATGAGCTAAAGCTAGATATCCCAGGTCTCGACAAAGACGAGATCATTCATGTGTCTAGAATGTATCCGTTGGTTCGTCAGATCATATCGTCAGTGGCATTCCACTACCCCGAGGTATTTGTGAATGCTAAGCCTAATATCGAACGTGTGGCTGGAGAGCTCGAGGGTATCTCGCTTGTGATGGAAAGGGCAGCTAATAACGCATTGGACTTAATGGATGCGAAAGCTGAGATCCATCAGGCAATGTTTGATGCGTTGTTTTGTGGAGTAGGTTGGATCAAGATGGGATATAACCCCTCTGGCGATGATTCGATGCCTCCGTATGTAACTAATGATGCATTCAAGGATGACTTTCCTTGTGTTATGCGTGTCAGGCCTTTTAATGTTTTTGTAGATCCTAAGTGTCCTCCCCAGAACTTGGGTTACGCAGAATACATAATCGAACGTATTGAAGTACCATTCGAGATCTTGAAGAGTGACTCAAGATACAAGATTCCTCGAGATTTCACAGGATCGTCAGAGTACACATCGGCCACAGATACAGCGTTGCTAAACTATGGCGATGAATACGACGCAGATAACGCAGACGAGCATGTACAGGGCGCTAAAGCCGAACGTGATATGGTGGTGTTGTATGAAGTCCACGATAGATTGAATCGTAGACTTATTACATTCCTAGACGGTCACGAGAACGAGATCCACGCAGAGACTCATCCATTCATTAAGACTCGGTCGATCTATAACGGCCAAGATCTCGTAGGGCTCGAAGAAGCTCCTGGGTTCATAATGTCTAAGGGGTTTCAGTATATTCCAGTAAAGTTCGATACTGTAGAAAGCTCGTTCTTTCCTGAGCCTCCTATGAAGTATGTCGAGGATCTTCAGAACATTATTGTGGAGTCGTTGAGTCGGCGTGTGGATATTCTACGAAGATTCCCGCGTGTTGTATGGGCAAATGAAGCGGAGATTCAGCGGAACCCGAATCTTGTAGATAACGTCAGGGATGCAAAAGACGGTGATGTAATTGGGCTTCATGACATTACAAGTATCCGTGAGGCTTCCTGGGGAAATATTCCTACGGATCAGCTAGGTATCGAAAATGACGCGCGAGGATACGAAGAACAGAGTCTCCACGTAAGTGATCTTGCGGGAGGCTCAGAGGGCCGGAAGACTGCTACTGAAAGTGCACTCATAGCATCTCAAGGCTCTCTTAACCGCCAATGGATGCAAGCAAGAGTAGCAGGTGTTTATACTACCATTGTAGGGAATCTATTTAGGATGTTCCAGGATATACGTTATATCCCCCAGACGTTTATGCTGAATGTCGCTAAAGATCCCTCGGGTGTAGAATACCGGGTACTCACCAGCGAAGATTTTAACTTTGATTTTATGTTAGATCTAGATGCTGGTTCTATGCATCCATTGGTGGAAGAATTAGAACAAGAGAACTCGGTGTTGTTGTATGATCGCCTTATTGGCAATCCTATGATAGATCAGACTGAGATAACTAGGGATTTGATTAAGTCCTTTAGGAAGCGTTCAGTGGAGAGACTATTCAAGGGCGCTGATGGTGATCTGAATGCTCTGATTCAGCTGGAACTTAGCATGATGCTTCAGGGTCAAATGGCTCCTGTCGAAGAAGGCATGGATCATATGGCTCATATGGAACAGCAGAATCCTGATGTTGTTATGGGCTTGCCTCAGCTTCAGCAGATGCTACCACAGCAGCAACAGCAGATACTCCAAATAGTGCAGCAGCATGCAGCAATGCATGAGCAAATGATGCAATCTGCTATGGCTAGCGGAGGAGCGGGGGGTGGAAGCCAGCCTTCAGTAGATGGTAGGTTGTTGAATAGTGAGGAAGGTATCATAGGTCAAGTTAGGTCTAATGCTCAGAAAACTCAGCAAGCAGCTACTGCCGATGTAGCAACACTGACAGGTCAAGGAGGTATGACAGGCTAATGGCTGTTAATCATGATTATTACTGTGAGTGTGGCCGCGAACTGACAGATCAAGTCGCAGCTAAGACTCCAGTGTGTGAATGCGGTCAAGATATGCAAATTCATTTTGGGCGCATCACAGGAATGGCGAACTTTAATCCGCATAATCCAGGGATGTACGGCAAATACCATCCTGGGTTTGGTGAAGTTGTAGAGAGTTATTCTCACAAGCAAAAGTTGCTCAAGAAGTATAATTGTATAGAAGCTGCGGATGCCGTAGGTGGATCGAAGACTCATGAGTATCCTGAAGAGTACCAAGGTCCAGATCACGGTCCCGAGGGGTACAAGCCCCGAAAGAAAAATACCGAGAACCTTACAGAGTTTATCTCTGGAAATGAAGATCTTAAAACACTGGAGAAGAAACATGGATTCAGCTAAGTTTGAGGTCAGAGTTGTTGAGAAGCAGCAACGTCCGTATAAAGTGTATGATGACGCAGGGAATCTTGTAGCGTCTACACGTACACCGGAGCAAGCTGCTAAAATCATTGCTATTCGAGAACGAATAGCTTCATAGAGAGGTGATGTATGTCGGAAGTAACTAATGCTCCAGAACAGGAGGAACTAGGCATCGTAGGGGGCGATCTCACTGAGGACACTTCGGGTCTTCTAGAGGATTCTCCCGATGCAATGCCAGCTCAGTCTGAAGCATCGCAAGAGTTTGATCCTCATTCCGTAAACTGGTCTACTGTTCGCGAGGAAGAAGTTCCCGATGAATGGAAGCCGCAGTTGCGCACTATGCGTAACATATACGGTATGGTCAATAAGACTAATATGGATCTACGTGACACGCAAAAACAAATGGAAGACGTTACACAACAATACACAAACGCACTTAACGCATCGCAACAGATAAATAATGCACAAAACGGTACTCCACAAAACGCACAGCCTGCACAGCAGCCACAGACTACTTCACCTTCAGTACTCGAGCAATTTGGATTCGCTCCCGGGCAAAACGGGTATGACGAAGCAGTGGTAGTAGAAGGAATAGCAAATGCCGTTGTTAATCCTCTACTACAGCAAGTTCAAGCATTGCAGGATGAACTTGGACACATGCAGCAAAATGTTCAGTACCTAAGCGGTGGAGAACAGAATAGAGTCGAAGATAAAGTTTCTGGAGAGATCCAGGAAGCTATCTCCTCTGGCCATAGTCGTGAGTCTTTGCAGGATTATCATGAGGAAATTTCTAGGCTTAGAGGTATGCCTAACCGTGAGACCGGTCAACCTCACACAGTACTTACGGCATATGAGTTGGCGTCAGGTCGCCGATCGGAGGCATCCGGTAATTCTAGAACATTAATTCGCAATGCTCAACAGAGCGTCGCACCGAGAGGTGGAGGAATGGGGCAGAGTTCAGCGTCATTGTCTGATTCTGACGTTTTGTCGGGTCTCAAGAAACTTGGATTTGAGTGAGGTAATTACAAATGGCTGCTACTAGCACCACTGAAACTTGGGATGCTGCGTGGACTCTCACGATGCGTTCCAAGCGGAAGCGTTTGACGGATAATATCTTCGATGAGTATCCGTTGTTGAAGATGTTGTCCGCAAATGCGGAAGTAGAATCTGGTGGTAAGGAAATTCAAGAGGACTTGCTGTATGGTAAGAACTCTGCCACCTGGTTTGATGGTTACGATACGGTCAACACGGATGCTGTTGATGGTATCACGATGGGATATGCACCCTGGCGTTATACTGCTACTCCCATTACTATCTCGATGACTGAGCGTGACGAAGGTCGTTTGAGTGATGCCGCGAAGAAGATTCTTGAAGCTAAGACTCAGCAGTCTATGTTGACTGCTCGTGATGCCGTTAACGCGGCGTTCTTCAGCGCGCAGACTGGTAAGGCCACGCTTGGTCTTCAGGATTTGATTGCTGATACGCCGACGAGTGGCACGGTCATGGGTATTAATCGTGCTAATGAGTCTTGGTGGAGGAATCAGGCTGATACTACGTCTTCGGATGTAGATAGCATTTCGAGCAACATCAATGTCGGTACCCAGCGTTTGGGTGCTGTCTGGAATAGCTGCTCTGAAGGTAATGATACGCCTTCGCATATCTTTACTACTCTGACGGTGTTTGGTGATATGCAGAACCTTTTCGAAGGTACTGGATATGCTCGATTGGCTGCTGGTGAGACTGGTAAGGCGGATGCGGGTTCTCCGATTTTCCGTGGTGCCACGATCCAGTATGACCGTGATTGTCCGTCGCAGCACGCATATCTTATCAACAGCAAGTATCTGAAGTTGAAGATACAGCAGGGTAAGAACTTTGCGAAGACGGCTTTCAAAGAGCCGGTTAATCAGTTTGCGATGGTTGCATACATCGTATTCGGTTGCCAGCTTGTTATCAACAACGCACGGCGCCACGGTGTCGCTACTGCGTTGACCTAATAATCCTGCCTCCAAGCCAATGGAGGTTTAGCCCTGCTCACAGGGAAAGGAAGAATTAAGATGTCACGTAACGATAACCTTAATTTTGAAATTGGCGGATCTATAGGTGGATCAGCTGAAGGCAACCAAGGTATTTATGAAGAGTCTTCAACTGCTAAATATCCGCTAGGGCAGAAGTTGGAGTTGATTGACGGGCGTGTTTTCCGTTATTGCAACTTTGACGCTGCAGTGACAGTAGGAAAACTAGTTGGTGCCGATCAGTCCACGGGCGCAGCCGACGAGATTTCTGATGGAACTATCGCCACTGGTACTGCTGGCTCTAGTGTAGTCACTTTGACTGCATCTGGTTCTGCCGGGCCTCCGGCTGACTTTGAGGGTGTGGAGGCCAATGACTATGCAGGTTCTTATCTGCATATCACTGACGGTGCTGGCGAAGGGTTCACTTATCGGATCAAAAGCAATGGCGCGGCTAGTAGCGATGCTGTCGAGTTCACGCTTTACGATCCGATTGTGACGGCACTTAGTTCTGGCGCTACTGATTGGGCTATTAGCGCGAGCCGTTACAATAACTGCCATGTTACCGATGCGACTCAGGGTACCATCGTTGATCCGTTTCCAACGGGTGTGACGATGAGAGGCGTAACGTCTGGATACTTTGCGTGGGTACAGACCCGAGGGCAGGCTATGTGTCTGGCCGACGGTACGATCACTGAAGGTAACAGACTCACGGTATCGGACGGCACTAATGGTTCGGTGCAGCTTAAAGATGCCGAGACTGAAGTAGAGATCGGACACGCTCTAACTACAGTTGCAACTGGTGAGTATGCTCCAGTAATGTTGAAATTGGAGTAATATTACTAAGGTGGGGGCATCGAAATGGTGCCCTCACTTTATTTAACGAGGAACCTACAATGGCTAAGCAGCAACAGAGATATAGAAGACCTGTAGATCCCGATGTAGGGTTATATCAAACAGATAGAGAGCGCCCTCAAAGACAACCTGCAATACGATTTAAGCCTGGTGGCTCTGGAAACTGGGGAAGGGAATCTCTGGGTGCCGGCTGGAAACAGGAACGCGCGCGAAGGCAAGCTATTCCACGAACTATAGCAAGTTTAACTACTGGGCAGCAAATAGAACTAAAACAAGGTGGCAGTGTCTGGGTTGGTAATAGAATGTATGCACATATGGGAGACGAACTTGTAGCACTTAAAGAAAAAATGCCGGATGGATCTATGCGTATTATTCAGTATGATAGATCAGGGAACGAAAGGAAAGATTAATATCATGCCTAAAGTTGGTGGTAAGCATTTTTCATATTCTAAGGCTGGCCAGAAGGCCGCTAAGTCCTACGCGAAGGCTACAGGGAAGGCTGTAACTAAGCGTAAGGCTAAACCTAAGAGAAAGTCAAAATGAACAAGGCCGCTAGTACTATCGCGAAGCCTGCTACGGATGCAGAGGTTCCCAAGGATGCTCTTACGGCTGATTCGCTTGTAAAGTTGATCCAGGGATCGTCTGATGAAACTAAGAGTCTTATGGCTAAGGCTCTTGGAGTCGCTACACCTGTAAAGCAGAGGCGCCGTAAGGGTAACATTGACGCATTGCAAAACATGCGTACTTTCGGCGAAGCATACCACGGGGAAGACTTCGTTCCTGTGGCTCCTGAGAATGTAGTAGAAAAAGGTGACCGTGCAGTTGAGTTGTGGCAGCAGAAGTGGAAAGAAGGTAATCAAGTAAGTAGTGCTGGACTGGAATACGACGAAGATTTTGAGGCTTTGGCTCTAACCGCGCAGGAATAATATGACTCCGCAAACTATTTTAGACATGGCTTTGCGAAGAGCTGGTCTATCATATAGTAACAGTACCTATCGAGATAATGCGATAGATTATGCTAATATGACTATGGCTGAGTTGTTGTCTCATCCGTGGGTCTTTCGGCATAAAACTGGTACGTTTAGTACGTCTAGTAGTACTGCAGAGTATGACTTAGCGTCTGATGTGGCGCATCTGCGCCACGTTAAAGACACTACTAATGATAATCCTGTAAAGATTGTTACAGAAAGTTATATTGATGAGCTTGACATAGATAGGTCCGAAACTGGAGATGCTAGGTTTTTGTTCCATAGTGGAGTGAACGAAAGCTCGGCGGGTGCTATGCAGATCACGCTATACCCTACTCCAGACTCAACCGCAACGATTACGTATGAATATGTCGCGCATGTGCCTGATTTTGCTGAAGCTAATATGACCACTGATTACAATATCTATGCACCTATTTGGTTCCAGGCTGCGGTATTGTATGGTGTATCAGAACAGTATCATTCTGAAAAAGGTGATGCGCAAGGTGCGGCACAAGAAAACGGGTATAAAAATAACTACGTACAAACTGGATTAATGTATAATAGAACTACGTCTTCAGATCGTAAGTTCCGTATGGGACGTAGAGATTCTATCCCTGGTCAGTTTGACTTTGTTGTCCAAGAAGGATCATTACAGGTAGCTTCATAATGGCAATACAAGCTGATGGAATACAGTACGGCCCGTGGCAGACAATTAATTATTCTGTGCCTGCTATCGACCTACAACCAAATGTATTATCTGCAATTGAGAATATGTTTCTCGATAATGCAGGATCGTTGAATACTAGGCGGGGTACTGCTAAGTATATCTCTGGAGCGCTTAGTGGTACTCCGTCTATAGTAGGTGTAGGAAAACAGAGGTTCAGTGCGTCGTCTAGCTCGGTGTTTGTAATTGCAGGTGATAAGTTTTTTGAGGATGTCAGTGGTACTTGGACCGATCGTACTGCATCGATCTCGATCACGGACCATGTAGATAAGTATTGGATGACTACTAATGCTGGAGGTACCTTAGTCGGAACTAATGGCATTGGAAATAATGCTCCTATAAAATGGGCAGCAGCGGCAGGTAACATAGCCGCAGCCGGAATGGGCTCATCGAGTGTTACTTCTGCGGACTTACCGATATTCTGGGATAATAGGCTTTGGTATGTGTCTACGAACCAGGGTGAGCGATTTGCTCATTATTCATCGACCACTGATATCGAGTCTTTTGGCGCAAATGATTATTACATAACTGACGAAAAGATCACAGGTGCCGCGCCTGTCAAGAGTTTCTTGGGGTTGCATAACGAGAATGGCATCTACGGATTGTTCCCAACTGGAAATGCTGATGTGCCTTATAGTATTCAGCGGCGTGCAGACAGAGGAACAATTGCTAGACGTAGTGTTATAACTGATGAATTTGGCAACCAGTTGTTTATGCGGCGTGATGGTATATACGAATGGGGTGGGTCTGAGCCGCCTGCAAAGGTATCTGGAAATTTTGATGGTTCGGAGTTTTGGGATAATTTAAACAAAGATAGACTTGAGTATAGTTTTGCGCATTTGGTTACGTCGGATGACCAGATTTGGTTCTGGGTACCGTATGGCGAGAATCAGCAATACATGAACTATGCGTTAGTGTGGAATTATAAGCTCCGTCAATGGGTAGGAGTTTATACTGGAAATACGCGAGTCTCGGCTGCGTATTTTGATGATCTTCCGCATTTAGGTGGTTATGACGATGGATTGCTATTTAAACATAATACTGGTACTAATGATAATACCACGGCATTTACTGTAAAAGCGACTACCGCAGCTACTCCTCCTGTTAGCATTGCCACGAGAGTACGGTGGTTATATGCGCGCCATGAGTTTAATGCTGCTGATGTGTCGTATAATACGTCGGTATTTCAGACTGGTCCTGGGATTACTACTAAGTCGGATACGTTTGATGTAGGTGATCCTACAGATGCTTTGGAAACAGAATTTATTATTGGTGTTTCTGCAATTCGTTCGTCAACTACGGCTTTTGTGAATGACACAGATCTGCATGGCTATAGTCCTGTGTCGCAATTAAGGTACGAAAATAGCACACTAAATCAGCCTATTACTGTTCGTCGTTCTATGCTGATGTACAAGCCTATTGGACCTGAAACAGTTAGAAAACTGGGAGTACACTAATGGCTATAGGAAGTTTCAGAGGACAGCTCGAAGGCGCTATTTCTAAGCGTCTTTCTGCTGACCCATATGCGAAACGTCAGCAAGCTGCTCAAGCTGATTACCAAGCGCAAGCCGAGAAGTCACGCCAGGATCTATCGGAGCGGCTAAATAGGCTTGGTGTGTTGCGAGGGAGTGGGAAAACTGCTAGTCAGTTTGGGGAGTTTGAGGCTGGGGTACTTCGAGGGCAGCAGGCTATAGGAGCACAATTTGAGGCTCAGCGTGATGCCGGTGTAAGTCAGGCCATACAGCAGGGCATAGGGATGTATGGGACTACATCTCAAGCCGGGATTGCGGGCAGGCAGCAGTCTGAAGCTGAACGTATGGGCCGATTCTCTCGTGATTTGAGCACTAGGCAGTATTTGTCTCAGGATGCTTTGAATCGTGATAGGCAGCGTGAGGCTGAGAGAGCTGCACAAGTCCAGGAAGGTTTTCAACGTGCTGGTGTAACGGGGTTGTATGATGGACAGCGTACTGTTGATCAGCAGAGACAAGATCTATCTTATAGGCTAGGCTTGTCTGAGATGTTCGGGCAGGATATAGCAGGAGTACAAGGCCAGACTGAAGCTCGTAGAGCGCGTGGACAACAAGAAGCATTTCAACAGGCAGGAATTACGGGACAGTTTGACGGAGACCGAACACTAGCAGCTCAGCAGTTGTATGGGGCGGAAAGTGATGCAGAAGGTGCCCCACAAACTATGCAGCAGCAAGAATTATCTCTTCGTCGTGGGGAATTGTTGGGTGAGATAGGTGAAGATCGTCGACGGACCTTAGCTGCACAACAGGCTCTTGGGGAAATTGACGGTCAAGATACCCTAGCCCGTGACGCTCTTCAGCAAGAAGCTCTACAGGCTTCTATGGAACGTGGGTTACGTAGGACTGAAGGCCTGGCAGAGCGTAATTTACGAAGTAGTCAAGCTAGTCTAGATCGGCGAGCAGCTAGTGATATGCAAGCTGCTCAGTTTGGAGAAGCTGCTCTAGAACGTGAAGCACGTGCCACTGAAGCAGAACTTGGACGTGACTTAGCTCGTGAAGAGTTGATGGGATTTAGGGAAATTGATGGGCGTAGGGAGCAGACTTTAGCTGCTAGAGAGGCAGGCGCTCAAAGGCGCTTAACTGAGGCTGAGGGAAGACGTGAACGTGAATCTCGTGCCGCAATGCAACAAGCTCAGTTTGGCCAAGAAACTTCACAAGCTGCGCTTGCTAGAACTTTAGCCCGTGAAGAGTTGTACGGGTCTGCTAATCCTATGGAATGGGACCGTACGCTAGCATCTACAGGTCAAAGAGCGCAAATAGCGGCTGAGAATCGTAGACTTGCTGAGATGGAAGCGGCGGGAGCTTCGCAACGTGAAATGGCGATTGAAGCAGCTAGGATGCGTGAAGCAGAGCTTATGGGGTATACGGAGGATGCAAGTGGGCGTAGACAGCAAACTCTAGGTGCGAGGGAAGCACAAGCTCAAAGAGGGCTTGAAGCGCGTAGACTTACTGAGATGGAACGTGCAGGGCTTGCAGGTGAAGATTTACGGCGTACGGAATTGTATGGGCAAGATGTTAGTGGTATGAGCCCTCTGGAAATTCAAGCTTTAGGAGGTACATTAGCTAGTAGGGAAGCACAAGCAGGCCGAGAATTTGCGCGTGGTGAATCTGCGCTCGAGCGTGAACAACGCGGAACGTTGGCATCACAAGAACGTGCATTACGAGGGAGGCTAAGCGCTGCTGAGCTAGGATCTAGGGAAAGATTAGCAGAAGGTGAAATAACTTCACGAGAAGGACAAGCTGCATTAGATCGTACTTTAGCCCGTGAAGGTACTGCTGAGCAATCAAGACTCCAGGAAATTAATCTATACGGTCGTGAGTTGAGCGAAGCTGAACGTGGTATGATAGAATCGGGGCGTGGAGGTCCGAGTACATTAGCTGCTCGTGATCTTACTCAACGAGGTGGGCAATTTGACCGAGAATTAACTTCACGAGAAGGTATAGCTGCAGCTGAACGACAAGCTAGAGCTTTGGAAGGCGGTTTATCGCGTGGGCTAGCACGTGAAGAAATGTATGGCCGTGGGATGACTGCGGATGAGATACGTGCAGGACGCTATGAAGGTGATACTCTTGCAACTCGAGAATTAACTTCACGCGAAGGCATGGCCGCACAAGAGCGTGCGTTGCGTGGACGTTTAAGTGCTGCTGAAATAGGATCTCGTGAAGGCTTAGCAGCAAGAGATATTACTTCTCGAGAAGAGCAGAATAGGTTTCAGCGTGACTTGGCGAGGGAGGAAATGTACGGGGGTGAGATGGGGATGCGTACAGGTCGAACTATCGCTTCTAGAGATCAGCTGCTTCGCGCTGAACTTGGGCGTGGGGGATTAGAGGTTGATCGTGATAGGCTAAGTCTTGCAGAGGAAGAGTTGTATGGAGGTGTGGGACGTAGAGAATTGTCTGGATCTACGTTAGCTTCTAGAGAAGCTGATCGAGCTGCAGGATTTGAACGTGAGCGTTTAGGTTACGAGGGAGAACGTATTGGATTAGCACGTGAAGCAGGAGAACGTGAAGCGTTTCGTAATCAGCTTGCCGAAGAAGAACTTTATGGAACGAGTCAACGTAGGGGCGCTACATTTCAGGCTCTAGAAGCTGACCGTGGCAGAACCGAGCGTCAATTAGATAGAGACCAAAGAGCTACGTCTTTAAGTTATGAACAAAGACGTGTAAATGAGATGGAACGTTCTGGTCGTGCGCAGCGGGGCATCCAAAGACGTGAGCTAGATTATCGTCAGGAACAGCTGGCTATAGATAATGCTCTAAGAGCTATAGGTATCACGCAATCAACTGAAGCGGGTTATAGGGCGTCTGACGAAGAAAGAGCTATAATACAAAGAATGCTTGGAGGTGCAGCGGGCCCTAATGTAGGAGGGTACGGGCATCCAGTCACGGAACGCGTACGCATGCCTAATCGTGAAGGTATGTTCGATGAAACTACGCGACTGCCTGAGGGCTATTCAGGGCAAGACCCTATGGCAGCTGAACTAACCGAAGAGGAAGCATGGAACATACGTAATAACCCTAGGGCAAGGAGTGTAACTCCAACTCCTAGAGATGGTGCTTATGTAGACGAAGACGGGAACATAGTTCAAAATCCCTGGGGTCTTACGTATTCAGGCTGGTAATAATGCTGTTATATCTCCAAGTCATAAATTCAGAAAGTGAATTAATGCAATGAATATCGCTCCGTGGGTTCCTGCCGCGCTTCAATTTGGTAGTCTTGTTACGTCAGGTGTAGGTAGTTGGCTTGACAGTAGAGACAAGCGAAATTACCAAAGTAAAATCGCGCAGATGCAAGAAGATGCACGTAAGCGTGCTGCGGAAGCAGAGGCAATAGCTATCAAACGTGCAAATAGGCTAAGTCTGCTTACAGGGCAGACAGTACGGCCCGAACCTGTTGATGTAGATTTGCCTGTAATTTCAGGGTATAAACCTGGGACTGCTACAAGAATATTTCAAGGTTTGGGATTTGGGTTAGGTGCTGCAAATCTTGCGACTTCGGCACTGAGCAAAGCTCAAGAATACAATACAAAACTAGCAGAAAAGGCTGCAGAACAGCAAGCTGCCGTAGATATTATGTCAGCTATGGAAAATCAGCCTGCTATAGGAGATATTAAACTTGGGCCTCACCAAGGAGGTCAATGGTATACTTTACAAGATAAACTTAAAGATGAAGCACTGTTTGATTGGAGTAAACTTACTCCAGCACAGCAGCGTGTTGCCCAAGAATACTTAGAAGATAAGTATGCTCCGCAATATTATACAAGTGGAGAAGTACTGTCTAAGACTGTTGCAGATTTACGTAAGAACAATCCTGATGCTGCGCTTAAAGCGGTACAAGAAGATACTGCTAATAATATTCAATTTAGCGGTTTGTTTAGTGGAAATGCTGAAGCTGCATTTAAAGGTGCCTATGCTAAAACTATGGCAGGGGCTTATGATACTTACAAGCGACAAGAAATTACGCAACTTGGCCAAGAGGCAGCTTTAGAGCTTGATCATATGAGGCTACAAGCCTCACGTTTGTCTAAACTTATATCGAGTCAAGATAAAGCTGTAGATGTTAGATTTAAACTAAACGATAATACTCAAAAGTTATATACCAAAGCTCAAGATCTTGTAGAAAAAAGTCCTACTATGCGCTCGTTACGTAATAAATTAGACTCTATGGATCTAGCTCTAAATTTAGTTACTGAATCTATTGGCCCTGGATGGGTCCAGAAAATAGATCGTGAAACAGGTAAATATATAATAGATCCAAATACGAAAAAACCTAAATTGTTCCCAAATGAAGCTAGCGGGCTAAAGTTTGACCCAAAAACCGGAGAATTTTTAGGTTATACGCTTTCTGGTATTGTGGTAGACGGTTTAACTCAGATGTATCAACGTGGTTTGGATGAAGGTGTAGTGCACGCAACTGACGTAACTCGTATTAATTCGGCGATTGATACTTGGTTTGAAGTTAATTTTAAGCAGAATTTTACCACTTGGCTTGATCGTCAGCTAGGAACAGGTCCTGACCATCCTATACCTCTACGTCCTGAGGCTATGCTAAGTCTTATCGAGATTTTAGATACAAATGCGGATCATTTGCGCGGTAGACTTAACAGTAGTCTTGATGGAATTATTGAGTCTTTCCTTACGGAGGAATTACAACAGAATATTCTTAGCGGTGATATTTATACCTGGAATTCAGTAGAGCAATTTCAGCGTGATTTTGCTACTAGAATTAAAACTCCATATAGAAATGTCTTAAAAGATCAGTTTACGATTCCTGGAAGTCAGCAAGATTTGCCAGGCTTTGGCGAGTTTGATGCTCAAAACCGAGCTCGTGAGGAAGCAAGACGAAAGCTACTAGGATTTGTAGATGAGGCTAGAATCGCGTTCAATCGAAAAGGAGGGGAAGACGAGGATCCTGATCTACTAGAATTATTTAAGCCAGTGTCTGAGTGGGGAGAAATTACAGATCCAGGCGAAGGTATGCGGACTACTTCTGAAGTTAATAACTATTGGGCAAATTCTTTATTTAAAAATTCGGATGCAGAACCTTTGAATATACCGTTTGCTAATGCATTTACATCTGCGTTAGCGCCTTATACGCAAGGAAGTAGGCTCCCAATAAATGTCGGGAAAGTTGGATCTGACATTTGGGGATCAGGTGAATACTTACGCCGACGTGCGGGTATTGACAATGCCTTACAGCTTAGGGGAGGAATATTCCCAGGACTTGCTAGTATCTTAGAAACTGCAGCTGCTGTACCTATTGTAGCAGGTCAGCAACTTATGGATGCTGGGGCAGCTGGAGCGAATTTAGCTCAGTATGGTCTTATGCAAGGACTTCGAAATTACCAAGGTAGTACAGTAAGAAATTATCAATACTGGGGAGGTCAGCGATAATGGCTATTCCGATTTCAGATTTTTCTCTTGGCGCTGACGCATTATCACAACGTTACACAAGACGTGAGCTTGAGGAAACATTAAATTTAATTGAAAAATACGGCGGAATAGAGAATTATATTTCATTTTATGAAAGTAAAGATTCTAATATAGGCCGTGATTTTGACAAACCCAGAGATACAGCCGGAATGGATGTGTTGTCTCCTGAATATTTAGGAGGTACGCTTAAAAACATTCCTGGGAGCGCAGGACAAGCTGTATCTGGGCTGGCTCAGATGGTTACATCTCCCATAGAATCTGCACAAGCTATATATGAAGCAGGGATTCCAGGGATTTTATCTGGCTTAGGTGAACGTTTTGGTACTCCAGATGAATGGGCTAGAGGTGATTTCTCAGACCTCAAAAATACTATCTATAATGATCCTGTAGGACTTGCGCTTGAAGCAGCTCCAGGAGTAGGCTTAGCGGGGCGTGCAGCTAGAATGGCAGGAGCCGGTAGAATGCTAGGCTCTAGCAAAGCCGCTACTGCTGCTCGTGTTGCAATGGAAAAAACGTTGCCTTATGTTGAAAATCCAACTAAGATACTTATAGATAGTGCAGTATGGGGAGGAAAAAAGCTTAGTAGTAAAATGGCTGATGTGGGGTTATTGATGCTAGAGTTTTCTACTGGCCAATCTGTACAATCTTTACGAGCTATGATGGATGCAGGTGCATTGACTAATGCCCAGAAAGCATCTGCTGGCTTAAGTTTTTATAAGCATATATTTGGAGACTTTGAGATTGGCGATAAGTATAGTCCTAGGTCAATGCAGTTGATTCGGGAAGGTAGAGATCCGTCATTAGGCGTAGAATTGCTTACAGATACTGGAGAGGGAGTCTTAGAAAAGCTCGATACCTTTACGCCTCGCCAGTTGTTTAAAAGTTCGCAAAAAGATCTAGCAGGTACACAAGATGAGTCTAGGATTTTTGGTCATATAATATCAGTACAAGATAAAATTAGTGAGCGGTTGTTGCAAGGACAGCAAAATTTGCAGAAAATGCTCGCTGAAGATCTTGGGCCTTCTCCTGAATTACGCAGACGTGCAAAAGACCAAGATTGGGCACTTGGACGTACAGAAGGAGAAGAGTGGATTTTACCCCAGCAAAGAGAAATAGCACAAGCTGCACGTAATAAACTTGTACGTATGTTTGATAATGCTGGGTGGGGTATTGAAGGCGACAGAATTAGACCTAAGTTAGGGTCTGCTTTGTCTGAAACTGAAGGGTTTAGTGAATTTTCAGCTTATGTTATGAAACTCAAAGCTGATCTTGAGCATATGGGAGGGATGCAAACTCCTGAGTATATTCAGAATCCTATATACGGTGTAGATAACTTAGTTAAGTTTATTTCAGGTGATATTAACGATGGTATAATGAACTTAGGATCAATGGTAGATACATTCGAGAATGCAGCTAGTCCAATTCAAGGGTTAGCCAGAGGTACTTCTACCATAGTTCGAGATTTGTATACTGACCTATATAAGGCGGCAGGAAAGCCTGAAAAAGCTGCTAAACTTAATACTTTTATTGATAACCAAATAAAACTAAATGGCGTTGTTGATGAATTAATGCGTACATTTAAATCTTATCGTATCGGTAAAGGATCTAAGAGTGAGGCTTTAGATACTTGGCAGCAGGCATTAGAAAATAGTTCTATCCGTAAAGGATTTATTGATGAGATAGAAAACTATACAGGTCACTCATTGTCTGCCCCTATTGCAGGTTTAATTGCCCGAAGAATTACGCCAAAATCACTTGTAGCTAGAGGTTCTGCGGTAAGTGCAGCTCAACGTGCTATTCCTGCTGTGGGCGCAACTGCGTATACAGGTAATCCATTATTTTTAGCTTGGCTGCCTCTTACAAGTCCTAAGTTTGTGGGTAATGTTTTAGTTAATTTTGGTATGAAGCAACGATTTGTGGATTATATGAAAGCCGTAAGTCGGCATATGCATCAACATCCTGTTGGGAAAAGTCTTGCAGAGGTAGATGGATTTATATTTTCTATGTACACTGCATTAGATCATATACAACGCTACAATAGCCAACAAGGTCAAAATGAGTAATTTTATTTTCGCGTTCAAGCGTACACTTAATCACGAAAGGTATAGTGATGGGTTCAATAACTAGGTCTCATTCATTTGTATCTGGTGAGAAGCCTACTGAAAGTGAGTGGAATGTTGACATAGATCAGCTTTTTACTCTCGTGAATGGGCAGCTAGACACGAATAATGTAGATACATCTTCATCTGATGGTATTAGTGTGCTGAACGCTAACCAGACCATCACGGGTACTAGAACGCACTCTGGTACTCTAACTATGGCCGATGATATTGATCTTATATTTGGCACGAATAGTGACATTAAGATTCAATATGATGAAGGCACTGATGATGCGTTGTTGATTGATACAGGTGTTGAAGGTGCAGCGTTAGCTGTAGTTCTCAAGGCTGATCAAGGTGACGATGCAGGTGACGCTTGGAAACTCAATGTTGCTGATGGAGGTGTGATTACTCTAGGAAATGATATTGCCTCTAAAGGTACGTATGTTACTCAGCTTACGCTAACTCCTAATTCTACGGCAGCAAGCTCAACTACTGCAATTGTAGGACATGCAACAGTAGGTGGGAATCTTACTGTTACTGGAGGTGTGACGGTAGCTGGAGCTAGTGCGTTTGATATCGGCGACAGTGACAAGTTGCTCCTGGGTGATAGTGATGATTTGCAGGTGTACCACGATGGCAGTAATAGTTATATTGCGAATGCTACGGGGGCGCTTAAGCTCGCTACTGAGACCTCAGGAATAGCGATTACTATTGGCCATAGTACGTCTGAGACTACTGTAGCGGACAATCTTACGGTCACAGGCACCCTAGGCGCAGGTGCGTCTACACTAGCGAGTTTAGTGTGTACTGCTGCGGCTACATTTGGCGGAGGTACTGGGTCGTCAGGAGCTACGATTACTACTGGTGGTGCAGGTACATTTGATGGAATCTTGAAGACTGAGGATACCACAAATGCTACTAGTACTACTGATGGATCATTGCAGACAGATGGCGGTTTAAGTGTAGCATTAGATGTTATCGTAGGTGATGACCTTAAGTTATTGACTGATTCTTCTGTACTATCGCTAGGTGTAGATAGTGATGCAACCTTGACCCACGACGGCACTACTGGAGTTACGATTGCTGCTAATCCGATAATTGTAGATTCTGGTGATGCACTAACGCTAGATGCACATACTGGTATATTTATTTTTAAGGATGCAGGTAGTGAGGTTCTAAGGTTCACTGAAGGCAATAGTGGTGACGTTACGGTCAAGCTCGCTACTAATGGTAAGGATCTAGTATTCACTGACAATGGTGATGCCACGAATATGAAGATCCTGGATGCTGCTGCGGGTATTAATGTTCCAGGCGAAGTGCAGACCACTAAAATTGCCTATACCGACGGTGACGACGCTATTACTATTGCTGATGGTGGAGGTGTTACTACGTCGGGTACGTTGACTATTGGTACTGTTGCAGCTGCAGGCTCAGATACTGATAAGTTCCTAGTGCTTGACTCTAGTGGTAACGTGGACTATCGTACAGGATCTCAGGTACTTAGCGATATTGGAGCTGCAGGCTCAGGAAGCTCAACTGCTGCGGATGATATTTCTGCTGGTGATGGAGCAGTTAGCATAGAAACGACGAGTGGGAACATTACGATAGACGCGCAAGCTAACGATGCTGATGTGATTATTAAAGTTGATGATAATGGGTCAGCGGTTACGGCACTCACGCTTGATGGTAGCGATGAAGGTAATGCGATATTTGTTAATGATGTGCAGCTAAAGTCTGATGGCGCATTACTTGAGTTTGGCGCGGACCTGGACACTACGCTAACGCATACGGATGGTACAGGACTGACGCTTAATTCTACTAATAAGCTCACTTTTGGCGATGCAGCGAGTTTCATCCAGCAGTCAGCAGATGGCACCCTACGTATAGATGGTGAAGCGATTATTGACCTTAATGCCAGCACAAGGGTAGATGTAAGTGGTGACCTAAAAGTTGGCGGTGAAGTGCAAACGGCGAGTATCGGCTACACCGATGGCGATAACGCGATAACGATAGCGGATGGTGGTGGTTGTACGTTTGCACAGGATGCGACATTTGGGGATAACACTAAAGTCACCCTTGGCGATGGTGGCGATGCAGACCTCTACTACGATGGTACTAATGTCATTCTTTTGCCTGGCGTAGTAGGCAATGGCAGTGTTGGCATTGGCAGTACTAATTTTGGGCCCTCTGATGGTTCAACTGTTACAACGCTACGAGTCGCAAATTTTGGGGCGCAGGGTGATGCAGGCAGTTTGGAATTAGTTGGCCAACAGGCCTCGGGCAGTTCCTCGCAGACAGTCGGCAATATCGATTTTCTCGGTTACGCCACCGATGGCGGAACGCTTACAAGTCGCGCCGCAATCAGATCGGTAACGGAGAGCGAATACCGAAACTCGACGCTTGAATTCTGGACGAATAGAGCAGATGAAGCCTATACGAAGCGGATGGTGATTAACTCCAATGGCAATGTCGGCATCGGCACGGATTCGCCCAATACGGACCTCGAAATTCGAGGGCCAGCGGCGGATTTTGGCCAGCTCACATTATCGACTGCTGAGTTAACGATGGTCGACACCGATCCGTTGGGCCGAATTGATTTCAGGGCACCTCTTGAGAGCAGTGGTTCTAACGCTGTGTTGCCAACGGCGCGGCTTGAAGCGAGGGCAACGGAAACATTTGATGCTACGCATAATCAGACCGATCTGCTGTTTCTGTTGGCGAATGATGGCGGGGTAACAGAGAAAATGCGAATCTGCAGTACAGGCAACGTATCCATTGGTGTAGCTGATGACGGTCTTGCGAGGCTACGCGTCAAGCACGACCAACAACAGCAGGTTCTCTGGCCGAGTCAGACAGATTCCAGTAGGACGATGCAGGTAGTGCAAATTGGCACGGCCAGAGCAGCGGATACTGACTACTACCTCATGTATCTGTTTAGCTCCGAGACAGGCAGTGCTGATGCAGAGTTTACATTTCGCGCTGACGGAAATGCGTACGCAGATGGGTCATGGTCGGGGTCTGGTGCTGACTATCAGGAGTATTTTGAGGGCAAGGATGGCGATGCGCCTGAAGTGGGGCGCTCCGTGGTTTTGGACAATGACAAGGTGCGCTACTACGATTCAAATTCAGACAGCTTGGACGATATTATCGGAGCCACTCGTCCAGAGGCTGATAATAAAAACAGTGCAGTTATCGGAAACACGGCGTGGAATCACTGGACTGATAAGTATTTGACGGACGATTGGGGCGTCTACCTGCGTGAAAATGTTAGCTTGTGGTCGTGGACGGAAACAGACGAGAACGGTTCTCAAACCAATTACGGTGTATACGAACGAGATATGCTACGTCGCGATCCTGACTGGACGCCTCCAGAGGGGGCCGTGGAGAGCTTCCATTCCGTCCGAAAGCTTAACCCTGACTACGTAGCACCCAACCCTGACAACGCAGAAGGCGAACCAGAGGACACGGGTTATTCGCCTCGCGCCGAGCGCGATGAGTGGTGGCTTGTCGGCCTCTTAGGCCAGGTACAGATCAAGGCGGGTGAGGCAACCAATCCACGATGGATCAAGATGAAGCAGATCAGCGACAACGTTGATTTGTGGCTGGTGCGGTAGCGTGGATGCTGATCTCATCATCTCCGTAGTCGCTCTCGCGCTGGTTGCTCTTATTGGCGCTAACACCTGGCTACTTCTGTCAGTACGCGACAGGATTAGCAAGATGGATCGTCGTATAGAGGGCCAGACCCAGCGACTATGGAATAAGTTGATCGAATGGGTGGAAGGGCGGGTACCACCCAAGCGAGGTAAGTAATATGCTGAGAAGACCACCTCGAGATCCTAAAACTGTAGGATCATTTGCTGAGCTTAGACAGCACTACGAAACGCTATGGAATGAGCTTGACGAATGCAAAAGACAAAAGTCTGCTGCTTATAGCACATTGAAGTCACGATCTCAAGAGGTTCGAGGCACCCAAGCAGACCTTAAAAAAGCGAAGGGTCAAATTGTAACACTCACCAAAAAAGAACACGCCAAGTCAAAGGAAAAATCTAGTGCAGCCTACGCCAGTACAGCAGCTACTACACTTATTATTACGTATCAAGTAGTTGAGGTTAGTGGAGGCTGGGGTAAATGGGCTCCGGTATTTGAACACGAAGCGACCATTGGTGTGATGCAAGTTGCTATCGGCAGTATGTTAGCATGGGCCATGCGGCCCTTCCAACATTGAGAGGACTGAAATGATTGACAAGATTAAAGAAAATATCCAAGTCGGATTCGGCAAGAAGGAAACTGCGAAAACTGCGAAAGGCGCAGCAGTGGGTGGAGTGGGTGCTATTGCTTATACTGTTATTAGCGACCTCGGGTACATGCCTGCTGCTCTATCAGCGCCTGACATTGTACCGTATGTAGTAGCAGGACTCTCTGCTATTATTAATTCTGTCCGTCAATTCTTCACTGATAACTCTGGAGGTAAGGAATGAGTAATAAAGTAGCGGAAATGCCCAAAAATAACAAAGCGGCCGTTGAAGTCGCAGACATTGAGCAGGACATTGCGAACAACGAGAGTACGTTTCAAGAACGTATTGCTCAGTTGATTGCTAATGATCCTACCGCGTCCAGACTTCAAGGCCGCCTTGAGATCCTGCGAGGACTACATTCGCAGCTTAATCAATAACTTTGGATTTCCAGTTTGCCCAGGTAAGGGGGAAGTAGGAGTCATCTTTGATCCGAAACCACCTTGCCCGGGCACTTGGATGCTCTTGACTTCTGATGTCTACGTGGAATCCGGGGCGATTCCAATGGGGATAGAGTCCAATACCTTCCCAGTAGTTTAGACGTTCGATGGTAAGGTACATGTCGAATAGTTCTTCGGGGTCTTTGATTCCACAATCCCAGTCTTGAGCTAGGCCTAGAGCTCCAGGTGCTCTTACGACAGAGCCTACTTCTGCGGTACGTATATGCTCGCAGTCGTATTTATGAAGTGACCCTTTTGCGTGGGACTTACTCCATACATCTACTGCATCACCGTAAGGGTGGATTACTGTGCCGCTTACGGTTTGAGTGAAACTCATAGGACGCTTGATCCAGTCACGTGTGAGCCCTAAGCCGATCACTAACTCTGGGTCCATCTTGTGAGGGTTCTCGAACTCTGCGCTACTGATGTTTGGGTGATTAAATTCTGCAAGCATGTATAGCCTCCATTAATTCATAACGTGAATTATTGTTTTGAGATGTAGGTGACTTTAGACCTTCCGCCACCTTTCTTCGCTTTAACTTCCTCATCGATTACTCCTGCTGCTTTAAGTATGCTCAAACACTCGTCTAGTTTATCTTTGTTCATCTTGCGATAAACTGATTTCAAGAGTGTTGTGCGATCTATCTTCCTTGCGTCTTTTATTACGCCTTCTACAATCTTGGTTTCAAAGATCTCGTTGGCGTATTTGACCTCCTTGAATATAGAGTTTAATCCCTCGAACGTATGGCTTATTTTTCCTATAGCATCGTGGATATCACATTTGTGGATTACTAATGTACGTCTACGAGCTATCGAAAATGTCATAGCGAGTTTTAATACGTGAGTATGCTCACGTCCAAAGAACCCGCTTTGTACGTTGTCTAGTGTTTCGCTTTCTATTCGTGAGTTATACCAAGACTCAAAGTAATCCCATGCGTCTTGTGTAAGTTGCATCTCTCCTTCCATGCCCATGCGATGTTCTAGATGATTCACTAGTCTATCGCGGAGTTTTTCTAAGACGCTATCCACCACAGGATGCGCAATCCTAACATTAGACCGCTCAGAGTGGACAAATATAACACGGCCCACAAAGCCTTGGTTGAATACGGAAGACGTGACATTTTGAGCGATCCAGTCTGGAGTCGTCGCACTGAGTAACGATACGTAGACTTCATAGACATAATCTGATCCTGATGTTTTAGTTATGTATTCAAATACGTCTGGACAGTCGTACCAGTCTATAAGTAAATCCACTAGACCATTTGACTGAGCGGCTTTCGATAAAAACACTCCTAGTTCAGAACTAAACAAATAACATGGACGTGATGTGCGGTCTGTTACCACTGGCGTTGTGTCGGATTCTAGCATACCTTCAAGACCCCTGGACGATATAGCTCTGCACAATGCTTCTGGAGTCATCTTACCTGAGAGTATTGTGCTAAGGCCTTGAGTCAAGCCTGAATCTATTTTGTTTTGCGTTGCTCGTCTAAGTAATCCTACCCCTATGTTTATTGCACTACTCTTACGGCTCATAGCTGAACCTGCCACAAGTATTACATAGTGGTTCGGGTAAAGCCTATCGTGTCCGCGAGGAAGCCAGACTTTTCTGCCTACGGCTCCACTCAGCAGACTTACTGCTGTCCAGAAATGGAAATCCCTAGGCGATTCTTGACCTTTGGTATAATCGAGGTATAGACTAATAAAATCATTTTGGTATTCCCTTTCTGGCCCTAAAGAGGATTCGTCGAGCATCTCAATCCCTTCATGGCTAGGGCTTAGGCATCTCTATAACCTCGGCCGGAGTAATATTGAGCTTAGAGCCTAGTTCGTTGTATAGCTTAAGGGCAGATTCTGCCGCGATGTCTAGCACTATCGCAGTAACGATACTATCGTCTAGGATTGCTATTACGATACTGTCGTCGCTGTCACTTTCATACACGGACATATTATCAGCTACAGAGTTTTTGATATGAATATGCATAACTTACTCCTTGTGAAGCCAAGAAAGGAACTGCAGCTCTCCCCAGATCTACAGACTTGTGGGCACTCTGGGCTTTCCAGAGGCATATAGGACACACAAGCTAGAGACTCCCCAGACTCTAATCCTCTCTTGGCTATATTAATACTACTTACATGCTTTCCAGTTAGGGCCAGATGCGAAGTCCGCGGGTATTATTAACTCGTCTTCCCAATAATACCCAAAACCTGTTGGAATTGGTTTCTCCATTTCTTCGCAAACTATAGCTTTAACTTGATCTAGATCCCCCACCCTACACTGCCCTGCCACAGAGTCATGTACCTGAAGCAGTACGGATGCTTCAGGTATGGATTCTAAGCGAGCTTCTATACGCGCAAGTGATGCATTAATGTGATCTGCTGCTGTAGACTGAGGCACAAATGCTACAGCGGCTCGATGTAATTGATCACCCCAACGATCTAGAAATATCCTTTGGCGACCATAGGGAGTACGCATAATTCGATCAGACTTAAGATGTTGGATTGTGTTGACCCACCACTTATGTATGCCTGGCCTGAGCGTTTTGAAGCTGTCAATGAATCTACGAGCATCGTTAAGTGTGAATGTCATAGTAGGTACATACTCATTCATTAAGTCCTTGAGTTTGCCTGGACCTACCATGTAATTAATCGCATGAGATGCTCGCTTGCCTATGTCACGATATGAATAATGAGTTCCTTCTACGACGTCTCGTACTTGAGATTCAGGGATTCTAAACAAAGCCATTGCGTTTTCAGTATGAATATCACGACCTTCTTTGAACCCTTGCATGTAGTTGTGATCGTTAGCTACATAGGCTGTGATTCTAGCTTCGATTTGTGAACCGTCAGCTTCCCAGAACACTAGGTCTGGATCTGGCACAAACCAGTCTCGTTGATCTCCTGGGACATTCTGAAGATTCATGCCTTTGTTGAATACGTCTTTCGAGCTCGATATCCTGCCTGTGTCTGTTGCTGAGGTTCTGTATGATGTACGCATTCTGCCATCAGTATGGATCTTAGCTTCTAGGTATGTCCCTATGATTTTACGTCTATCACGAACTGCAAGACACTTATCTATGAACTCCGCATGCTTAGGCTGCCTGGGCCTAAGTAGTTTTAGTGTGTGTACATCTGTGGATGCTGTTTTGCGCCCTCGGGCTACTGGAAGTCGTATTCCTCTGGACTCGAAATAGTCCAGTACTTGTTTAGGACTATTAGGATTAATCCCACACAGAGCATCATCGGCAAGAATATTATCCACTTCGCCAGAGAGCATTTCTTTACGCTGCGCCCTAAGATCTTCATTTATATTTACTCCTTTATGCTCCATGCGGATTAAGGTCTTCGTGACTGGCATAGCTACAGAATGAAAGAACTCCCAGGCTTTTGTTTCTACTAGCTCATGGGCTAGTTTTACGGCTACTTCGTATGTAACACAACAATCAATACCATTGTATTCCCATAAGGTATTATTGTAATTACCACTGGTAGCTTCTTTACGCATCTCTTTGTAGAAGTTCTTGTTTGTATATATGGATGCTAAGAGATCTAAACTATGGCCCATCTCTGGATGCATCACTGAGTGAGCTACCATTGTGTCCATCCATACATTACGAACCTTAATGCCGAATTTCTTGGCTAGATACTGAGTATCATAGTCTAAGTTCTGGCCTACTTTTAGGGAATTATTGCTAAGTAGTTTATCTAAAGCTCGTATGAGTTCTATGCGATGTTCGTGGCGAAGCTGGGATGTAAAGGGTATTACGACAGCTTCGGTTTCTGATCTTGCTACTCCGACACAAGTTATGCATTCTGCATATGTCTCAATATCAAATGCTAGGCATGGGGCATCGTGATACGACTCAAGAGCTGCTATGAGGAGCTTAGTTATGAGGCCAGATTCCTCTGTTGCGTGATCTTTCTTGAGTTGGCCATAGTGTACTATGTCTCGCTTGTGGTCTAGGATCGAGTCATAGTCTGTTATTACTCTCGCGGCCTTCTTGGCATCCTTACGACATAACACTAACCATGAGTATTGTCGTATTACTGCTATGGGTGCGATCATAGGAATAACAGGGATTTTTCCTCTGTTAGAAAACAACAATGATCCACGCCACTTTGTGATGCCTGATTCGGCGCATAGGAACTTTAGTGCGTACTCTCCTACTGCGATTATTAATTTACGTGGGTGCTTTTGTATTAGCTTCCAGTTATCCTCTGCGAACTCGAAAGGATCGTTTAATACCTCTAGCTTATTTGCTGGGGCTTGTTTAGGATACACATACATTACTAAGCAGTCCTTACGGAAGATGCCTGCTCGGGCTAGTATGTCATCGAATAACATCTCACCTTGAGATCCTGCGAATGGATAGTCCGCTATTACGTCATTTTTGGATGGTGATTCGCCTAGTATTACTATTTCTGCTTTTTCGTGTCCTTCTGGTTGTACCATTTTTACGTCTCCTTAATACTTAATGCTATTTTTTACTCTTGCCCCGCCCCACCCCACAGCGTCTTGCCTTCTAAGGCCATTGAATATGACATGGGTATTGGGTCCAACTTGAGATCCCCGCCCATCCACCACCCCCCTACACCCCTTAAAATCCAGATACTACTTAATACCACCTTGTCTTGTGGTCCTCACTGATTTGTACTTTGGCTTCGCTCTAAAATACACTGTATCGTGGGGGACATTTGGCCAGCCCTCTGCATTCATGAGGGTCTTGGTTTTGTGAGGTCTCATGTGAACTTTAACTCCTCCATCGTCTACGGTTATTTGGACTCTGCCGCAAGATGTATATACGTTTACTATTTGCTGATTTGCTCCGAATCTTGTGCTATGGATTTTATGTTGCTTCATGGGGAGTCTCCAATACGAGTCTGGATTTAGATACCTTTATGGCCTCTGGGTTCTTGTCACAGCCTAAAGCTCTGCGACCTGATTGGATTGCTGCTACGAGATGACCGCCTGAACCACAGCACGGATCTATGACTAACTCACCTTCGAGTGTGCACATTTCTATGAAGTGCTTGAGGAGATCTAATGGCCGCTCTGTAGGATACTTAGTGCTCATGGGTCTTTGGAAGGATACTAGGTTGGGACCTAAGCGTTCTGGCATACTTACAGTACCTTTACGTAGATGGCAGAGGTATTCGTATGTTTGATCTCCTGTAGCAGCTCCGTTTATTGCAGGTGTGGATTTGATCTTGTTCCATATCCACGGTGGGTATTCGAACTCTAGGTCTGGAATTAGCGTACATGCGCGTTCGATCCAGAATGTTTGTATCCAGGAACTAAAGATCCACATGTGAGCGTTAGGTTTTAAGGCTAAGTATAACCTAGGGATTAGCTCGTGTACGAAGTCTTTAACTGTTTCTTCGTCGTCTTGCCATTGGGTGCCGTGTGAGGATTTGGCTAGAGTGTGCGACTCAAATACGTCTATGCCAAATGGTAGGTCTGTTAGTACTAAATCCACACTTTCTTCTTTGAGTGTACCTAGCCAGTCTAGTGCATCGCTTAGGATTACGATGCCTTCTAGATCTTGGCGATGACTCTCCATTGCTCTACGAGCTATCTCGCCTCGTAGTTCTTTTATCTTGTATGCTTTGAACTTACCTAAGATGCCGCTCTTGGAACTCTCGTCTTCTAGGTTTTTTAGCTCGGGGATGTGTTGTGCTATGTCCAGAACCCTTGCTACTTTGCGATGATCACTTACTGAGGCTTCTGATATGTTTAGGTCTTTTGCTGTGTCTTTTTGGGAGTGACCCCCCTCCACTGCGCCGCGTCCTCGTTTTTGCTTACCTTTCTTCTGTTCCATGAGACGTTCGTATTCGTCTACGGCACGAGATTCCTCTGCAGGTGTTAGTGGCTCACGTTTGATGTTTTCTTGGAGTTCTATGGTATGACGATGCCAATCGTCTTGTGGAGATATAACTGAGACTTTTATGTATTTGAAATCTTCCCAGTTTTCGTAGGTGTCTTTCGAGTGTAATATATGCTTGACTGCTTTGAGTCTACGTTCTCCTGCGATTAGTATTTGGTTTGTGTCTATTACGACAGGTTGGATTTGCCCTACTTCGTGGATGCTATCTGCGAGTTCTTGGATCTTGCTTGGCGCGAATTCTTTGCGTTGGCGAGACATAGGGACTTTAATTGCAAAGGGGTCTAGGCTGGGTAAGAACTGATTACCAAATTCTTCAGCTTTCATAGATAATCCTTATAAAAAGGTATGGGTAAGCCCTAGAGCCTACCCATACCTTAGATGGAACTTATGGTACTATGGGCTACAGAATAAAGCGCTCGATCTTGATCGAGGTGCCTGAGTTTCCAGTAGCTTCGTTAGTCCATTCCTCAGACTTGATCTTAGCCGTGGCTTCGGTGCCGATTACGGAGT
>VTLG01011065.1_pt1 | contig 39869 bp, 26 predicted proteins | sample 4694571 | NCBI WGS metagenome assembly VTLG01 (sample SAMN12604809, study PRJNA352737) | marine metagenome | biome: ENVO:00000447; feature: ENVO:00000209|ENVO:00000569|ENVO:01000036; material: ENVO:00002151; isolation source: viral sequences binned using virsorter ... | reverse complement strand
ATAGATGAAAGTCTAGTCAATGTATTAGACCAAACAATAGTTAATAATAGTGATAAAGTTAGTGAATCTAATTATGACTATGAGATTAAATCTTTGAACTTTAGTTGACAGTTTTAATGAGTGATTAATCGTGCTTAATCGTTATTTTATCGTGTAATTCGTCTTTATTAGTCTTACATTATCCTAGTCACTTTGAGGCGGAAAGAATTTTTTTTAGAAATAATGTAGTGCTTAAGTATAACATAAGCGTGGAAAGTTTCCCCACTAAATATAAACATAAGAAGGGAAATATCGTGCTTAGTTGACATTTAGTGCAATATCTGTTAGAATTAAATGTAATCTACCGCCTCAATCTTATGGATTCTCAATTACAATCAAGCAAGAAAGTTACACGTTATCGTGTTACTTTAGACTTTACAGTTAGTGAAGCGAATTGTTTGCCTCCAAGTAACTGGAATTGGAATAAACTGCTAGAGTTAAATGATAAGAACCGAGAGAGAATAAAGTCGTTATATGTTGAAAATCTGGGAGAGATTGCCTATCGTACAGTAACAACTAAGGAGGCAATCTAATGGACAAAGTAAAGCAAACTGTATGTGAGTCGAGTGAAGCGTTCATAAGGCGATTAAGTGATGAAAGTGAAGCAAAAGACTTTGATTATTACGAAACTTCAGATATAGATATAGAAGGCACTTATGACCCTTAAATATAACTTAGATATGCTATATCGTTCAGAGTTTAGTGCTTCAGAGTTATCATTATTGAAGTTGTTAGTGTTAACAAGTCTTAGAGAATATGATGACTTAAATGTTAACGAAGCAAGCGGAAGTATCTACACTAAACTAAAGCAAATTCAGAGCAAAATACAGGTGCTTCAGAGCAGCAAACATGGGGGGAATTTAGATTAGTTTGCTTCACTTAAGCGAATTAATTGCATATTTAAGTAATATTTAAAAAAGGTAAAATAAACGTAGTTGTGTTTATTATCTCTTTATACATTTTATGCTTAAATAAAGCGAATTAATACCCAAGACTTATAGACATCTTGGCGGGCATTATAACACAAAAACCCTCGAAAGTCAACCAGTACTGTGCCACTTTATGAACTGGCACAAGGGGAGTTGCGGAATCCTGTCAAGTATGATAGAGGCATAATGTTACAAATTGATATAATTATTGCGAAGCAGCATGAGTGTCGAAAAGTTTATAGATCCTACCCCGAATCTCTTATAACCCTATTATAGGGCATCGGAGCGAACTTGTCAACCAGTGTGTGCCACTTTGTTAACTGGCACAATAGCAACTTGGCATAAAAAAAAGAGAGGTTTACCAGGCCTCTCTTAGAATGTAATCAACAAATTTCACTATGACGTAAAGAGAAAACCAATTAAAAAACTCTTTACACTTATATAATAATCCATACAGGACCAAGTGCAACTGGTAGTGTGCCACTTATTAAACTGGCACATGGCCTGTTGTATTGGCATCATGAGGCATTATAATAAGTACATACAAACAAACATCATTCTTAAAACACATGAGAGTAATTGAAAAGAACATGAACACCGCTATCAGAAACGGCAAGGACTTCCGCTCTGGTAATACTTCTGTTACTCATTCAATTAACACTGCTGGACAGAGAGAGGCGATTATCAAATTACACGGCAACCACATTGCCACAGTAATGAATGATACAATGCTACTATTTGACGGCGGTTGGCAATCTAATACAACTAAGAGCAGATTAAATGCTTTATGCTATGAGTTTGCTACAGGGTTCAGCGTAATCCAGCGTAACTGGGACTGGTTCGTGGCAGACTTCCACGGCAACCGCCAAGACTTCGCCGACGGATTCGAGTTGGCGATATCATAGGACAGTCAAACAACTGGACCACGGGGGCTTTATATGCCCCCTTTTTTATTGTATAATAGGACCAACTATAACAGACACACACATGGCCGCAAACAACATTAAGCAGCAAACAACACTAACAATGGCCGACGGCCGCCGCATTAAGTACACAGTATTAAAGCCACGGAAGGCTAGGGCTGATGAACTTATATTCAGCATGACTAAGGGGCCACGCTCCAACACTAACCGCCGAGGGCAGGCCTATAACTGCCGAGCAGTAAGAGCCGAAAGGTCCATTATAGAGGGTAATGACAGAGCCTACTTGAAAACATCAGGCTAATCAACCCTTATTGGACCAGTTTAACAACTGTCACAAGGCCTCACCATAGGTGGGGTCTTTGTGTGTATAATAGTAATATACAAACACAGGTAACACACATGAGAAACGGAATTGATCAACCTTACACAGGATTAACCGAGGACCAGTATCATGACCTTAATATTAAACTTTACGACCTTATACAGAGTCTAGAATATAAAGTAGACTCACCTGACTTAATTAATGCACTTAAGGTTAACTTAGACTGGTTTGAAATGAATGATGTAGCCCTAGATGAATTCTAGGGACACACTCAACACCCTTTTAGCCAGGTGTTTTGTTTATTATGTTCCGTGTTATAAAAACCGATAAGTCCCTAACCTACAACGAACCAAAATCGAGAGCTATATATTATTCGTATTTAAAAAAATTCAGTATATAAAAAATGCCCCAGTAGGTTGACTCTGGGCAGGGGTTGTGTTATACTTAAGGAGTAAACAAACAGTAAAGCACATGATTGAAGGAGTTGTATTAACACTTGTATTGATGACCTTTTGTATAGGTTCAGCAATCGGTATCGTAAACTATGGAACTAAAGGAAGGTTCTTTTAATGGCGGTTTATAACGACTATGAGATTCGTATAAACATTAATCAGCTGATAGAGAAGAGGATCCCTTGTTGTGATCTTCTTCATCCTGATCATTGTTTAACAGAGAAGCAAGTGGCAGAGATAGCCCATGATGTAAGAATGGATATTGACTTGCATCCTATCTACAAGCAAGTAGATAAACATATCATGGCGTATGTGGAAGCAGCTGGTATTGATAATAAAGAGCATTGGGTTGAAGAGAAACTACTTGATCTTCCTGATGAAGAAGGTATATCATTTGATTAAGGAATTGTAAAGAACACATTATGGCGATATATAAGAATAACAGGATAGTGATTGATTTAACTGAGTTGGTAGAAATCCGCTCTGGAGTTATCAATCAAGAGCTCAGTGAGTATGAAGTTGAACAGATAGCAAGTGCATTACAGCATACGTTAACTTGGGATACTTTGTTCTTCATGGTAGATACTGCAATACTTGATTTCAAGGGCATGAACCCTATTGAGTATGGCAGTGAAATGAATGAGTCATGGTTATTAGAGATTGAGCGTAATAAGAAGTGCTTTAAGATGGTAGAATTAAAAGGAGGTTCATGGACTATTCAAGTACCACAGCGGATAAAGGATTAAAGTCTTATCACATTTATTTCGAGGATAAGTGTTTGTTTAAGAATTTAACTGAAGAAGAGTTTGATTTGATATGGGCGAAGATCTATCGTTCGTATCATACAGATAGTTTGTCGTTCTCTTCCTGTATCGGGGATGAGTGTAAGTTGGAGGAGCAGAGTTATTAGTCACCCACTTGATCATTTAGAGGACTTTACGGACGATTGGATTGCACATCTACAGGAGCCTGATCCAATTAGTCCTGAGTATAATGGACCTCGTTGTCCCTTTGCAAAGAAGGCAAGAGATGAGAAGCGTCTCAAGTTTAGAAAGGTATATGACTATTTCTCTGCATATGACTTTTGGGAAGTGGTGTCAGAAGAATGTGATAAGTTTGATGGCAGTAAGGATGTAGTGATTGTCGCTGCACATAGTAATGCAAATCATATCACGCCCGATAGCATGGGTGGTGGAGTTGATGCTCTGAATACTTTCTTGAACTGTCAGGGTAAAGACTTATGGTTACTTACAAAGGTTGATCAGTTATTTACGATAGTCATGGTTCAAAAAATTTCTTCTTTGGACGACTCTGCCAAACTCTTGGCAAACAAAGGATATTACACGACTAGATATAGTGAACAACAAATGGAAAAGGTAGTTACTGGTCGTAGAAAATATCGTGAGAAACTCACAAAAAAAATCGAACGTACACGCCTCTAAGAAACCAAAATGTATAGATAGAAACATAATGAACTTACAACCCGAAATGAATGTCGATCTCGATGTCAAGACACTAGAATACATCTACGAATCTGTTCAGTTTCGCCTTGAAAACGATAATCACTTAATGTACCATCCCGACATTCGCAAAGACCTAGAGGATATGCTTGCTGAATGGGAAGATGAGTACCTATAACGTTTACATTGGCGAGAACTTAATTATGGAAAAGGTTCCGCATCACGATATTAAACATAAGCTAGAATATATTACCGAATATTTTAAACATTATCCTAGTGATGATCTCCGTACAGAGGAGATAAAAGTTGTTAAGAATTAACGACTATATAATAAGACACTGGACAGATTGAGTGATCAGTGTTATACTAACTATGTACTGATAACATGTTATGGCAAAAGGATTTACAGTAAAAGCAAACGCTCCTAAGACTAAAAAGGTTGAGGATGATTTTAATCTAGAGGAAGCGAAAGCATTAGCAAAAGGAAAAGCAATAGTTTTCTGTCTACCAGGCAGAGGAGTATCATATATCTTCCTCAAGAACTTCGTTCAACTTTGTTTTGATCTAGTTCAGAATGGTAGTTCCATTCAAATCTCACAAGATTACTCATCAATGGTTAACTTTGCAAGATGCAAGTGCCTTGGTGCAAACGTATTAAGAGGTCCAGATCAAGTTCCTTGGGATGGAAAACTAAAATATGATTGGCAACTATGGATTGACTCCGATATCGTATTCGATACAGAGAAGTTCTATCGTTTAGTATGGATGCAAAAGGATATTGCTGGTGGTTGGTACTGCACAGAGGATGGAAAAACTACATCTGTTGCACACTGGCTAGAAGAAGAAGACTTTGCAAAGAATGGTGGAGTGATGAATCACGAAACTATCGAGTCTATCTCTCGTAGACGCAAGCCTTTCACAGTTGATTACACAGGATTTGGTTGGTTACTCATCAAGAACGGTGTATTTGAGCATAAAGAGATGAAGTATCCTTGGTTTGCACCTAAAATGCAAGTCTTTGACTCAGGAGAAGTTCAAGATATGTGTGGAGAAGACGTTTCATTCTGTCTTGATGCAAAAGAAGCGGGTATGGAGATCTGGATTGATCCTAAAATCCGTGTTGGTCACGAGAAAACAAGGATAATCTAATGACAACACCACAACCAATGGATCAAACAAAGTACAAAGTAGTAGAATTAGGAACTTCTGGCTGGTGTGTGAACAATCCTAAGCTAGATGTAGGTCTTACTAAGGATCAGGCACAAGTCAGATTGGAGTTTTACCTCGAAGAAGGTATCTCTCCAGACCGATTACGAGCTCAGATTGATAAATAAAAAGAAAACGGTTAAAAGATGGCAGACTCAGATCCAAAATTAGCTCCCCATAACGTTGTAAGTCAGGGTTTTGGTAGCGGAAGTGTGAAAGGACAGTATGATGTGAGCGCTCAAGCACGAAAAAAGGCTGCTGCAAACAGTAATACAAGTCAATCTCCACTAGCTGCTGGTTAAAAAACACTCAAAAAACTTTAAGGACCCTTTAAAAGGGTCTTTTTTTGTGTCTAAATAGAATTTGAATAGTATACTTGCCCTTAATGAAGCTAAAAAATACACAATTTAGCGTTCCTGACGATGGTTTTATAGAAAAACCAGAGGATGATGATACAATTCTGCGTGAAGTCGTTGGCGATGACGCTAATGATAAAAAAAGACAGCAAGAATTGATAGAACAAGAGTTAGATAAATTTAGGAATTGCTAAAAAATGGCACTAATTGACAAAAAACTCAATACAAGTGTTCCCTTTAAGGATATTAGTTTAACATTTGCGAAGCATCCTGTCACAGATGACATAGGAGCTTACTCAAATGAGGATGCTATCAAGCGTTCTGTGCAAAATTTGGTACGAACAAAGCTAGGAGAGAGATTTTTCAACCCACTGTTGGGTAGTAAAGTTGAAGAACAGCTGTTTGAACTTCCAAATGCAGCTATGGCATATGAATTAGAAGATGATATTTTCCTTTTGTTGGAAAACTTTGAACCAAGAGTAGCAAATGCCAAGGTACAAGTAACATATGTCACTAATAGTAACGATTTAGAAATACAAATCAAGTATGATATCGTTGGATTGACTGCGGCACGTCAACAAATAGAATTCATTCTCCAATCAACTAGAATATAATGTCTTTTAACCAGTTCACAAACCTAGATTTCGGTGATCTTAGGCAACAGATTAAGGATTACCTCAGAGTAAACAGTGATTTTGCTGATTTTGACTTTGAGGGGTCAAACTTTTCGACCATAATCGATCTTTTAGCGTACAACAGTTACGTTACTGCCTATAATACCAACATGGCAGTGAACGAGTGCTTCCTAGACAGTGCAACTTTGCGTGAAAACGTAGTTTCACTTGCTAGAAACATTGGATATGTACCTAGATCAAGTAGATCTGCTAGGGCAGTCGTCAATTTTACAGTTGACATGGGTTTGAATGACACAAGAATCGTAACTTTGAAGGCTGGACAGGTTGCATTGGGTAATCAGGTTGGTGGTTCTTACATTTTTTCTATTCCTGACGACTTTGTTGCTACTACAAACGAAAATAATATTGCTACTTTCAGTAATTTGAATATTTACGAAGGAATTTACCTTCAAAAAAGTTTCCAAGTTGATTATTCAATTCCAAATCAACGTTTTATACTTCCAAACGCAAATATTGACACTACTTCTATTCGTATTACAGTTGAATCTACGACAAAAGAGATATACACGCTATACAACAACATTTTAAGAGTCGATGCTACGTCAAAACTCTTCTTGATTCAAGAAATTGAAGACGAACAGTATGAAATTTTGTTTGGAGACGGAATTATTGGTAAAAAACCGCCTGGTGGAGCTACAATCACTGTTAACTACATTGTAACTAATGGAAGATCTGGAAATGATGCTAGAAACTTCTCATTTGTTGGAGTTTTAGAAGACGATCAGGGAGTATCTGTAACATCTGGTATTTCTGTCTTAAGAACTGCACAAAGATCTAGCGATGGTGATGATGTTGAAGATGTAAGTACAATCAAATACCTAGCACCTCGTATATACTCCTCACAATACCGTGCAGTAACGGCGAATGACTACACAGGTATAATTCCATTCGTGTATCCTAACGTTGAATCTGTGACCTCCTACGGTGGAGAAGAGTTAGATCCACCTGAGTATGGAAAAGTCTTTATTTCCATCAAACCTAAGAATGGTTCTTTCCTTTCACAGATTACAAAGGACGATATTGCTAGGCAACTCAAACAATATTCGATTGCTGGTATTAAACCAGAAATTATTGATCTTAAGTATCTTTATATTGAAGTAGACACTTCTGTTTACTATAACAGTAACGCAGTTTCTGATACAACTGAGCTAGTTACTTCTGTAACCAGAACTTTGACCTCATATTCTCAATCTTCTGATATTAATGCTTTTGGTGGTAGATTTAAGTATAGTAAAATTCAAGGATTGATTGATGACTCTGCAAGAGGTGTTACTTCTAACATTACAAAGGTAAAAATGAGAAGAGACATTGCGCCTGAACTCAATACTTTTGCAACTTATGAACTTTGCTACGGAAACTCCTTTTTCAAACAACGTAATGGATATGGAATACGTTCTACAGGATTTACGGTAGCTAATGTTAGTGGAACAATTTACATGGGTGACATTCCTACAGCTGGAACTGACTTTGGTAAGATTATCTTCTTCAAACTTGTAAATAACCTTCCTCTTATTGTTAAGAACGACGCTGGGACAGTAGATTACATCCACGGAGAGATTAATTTGGATGTGGTAAATATAACAGGGACTTCTTTAGCAAATGGTCTAATACAGGTTGAGGCAATACCTCAATCTAATGATGTTATTGCACTTAAAGATCTTTACCTACAATTAGACGTTACAAATAGTTCTGTTAATGCACTTCCTGACGTTGTATCCTCTGGTGAGAATACTTCTGCTACTTCTTACGTCACAACATCTAGTTACGCTAGCGAGTCAATCTACACACGATAAATGACAGATATTAAAAGAGTAAAAATCTCTCATGTCATTGAGTCTCAGATTCCTGAGTTCTTAAATGCGGAATCTCCGCTATTCAAAGATTTTTTAAGCCAATATTACGAATCACAGGAACATCAGTCTGGTATGACTGACTTAGCAAACAACCTTGCTGAGTATAGAAAGATAAGTGCGTTCAATAATGAGACTTTAATAGCATCTACTGAGCTTACACAAGCCTGTTTTGCTGGATCACAAACTATAAACGTAACTTCCACTACTGGTTGGCCTGATACCTATGGTTTGTTGAAGATTGACAACGAAGTTATTACATATACCTCTAAAAATGCTACACAGTTTCTAGGATGCTCTAGAGGGTTCAGTGGTATTGATGAAATATCAAGAGAAGACAATCAGGAGTTCCTAAGCTTTGCAATTACTGAGGCAAATGCACATGCTAGTGGATCTACTGTTGTAAATTTAAGTAATTTATTCTTACAGACATTCTTTTCTAAATTTAAGACTGAATTCTTGCCTGGATTTGAAGATAGATCTTTTACAAGTGGAGTATCTGTCACAAACATCTTAACTAGGGCAAAAGACTTCTATATGTCGAAGGGAACTGACTCTTCATATCAGATTCTCTTTAAACTTCTATATGGTGAAGACATTGAACTTCTAAAACCTGTTGAAAATACACTTACACCCTCTGCAAACGTATATTTCAAAACTAAACATATTTTAGTTGAAAACTTATTCGGTGGACAACCATTACAATCTATTGGTAACTTCTTATTCCAAGATGTTGCTGGAATTGGTACTGTAAGTGCTTCAATCTATAATGTTGAATATAGACCAATCAATCAAACTGACTTTTATGAGTTATCTTTGGATGCTACGTCATTTGATGGTAGTTTCCAAGTGCCTGGTAAAACAAAAGCACTTGAAATTGTTGGTTCTGGATCAAGCACTATCGTAGTTGACTCTACAGTTGGATTTGGTCAATCAGGAAGTCTTCTTGTAAGACCTACAAAAGGATCTAACTTCCTAAACGTCACTTATAACGATAAAACCATAAACCAGTTCTTAGGAGTTAGTGGTATTACAACTTCTTTGGTTTTTGGTGCAGATATTCTTGAAAATAAACTTGCATACGCTTATGCTGGTTTTGGACAAACCTCATTATTGCAATTTAGAATTGTAAACGTTATTGGTGAAGCAGATACGAGTCAATCTACCAATATGCAAGTTGGTGATAAACTCAAGTTGCTTTCTTTTGGTAGAGACTTAGGTGATGTTCCACAATTCAATAATTGGATCTATAATATTCCTTCAAGTCACAGTATTTCTAATATTAGTCAAGTAAACGTCAATACTTATAGAATTAACCTTTTTGATTCCGTCGTTTTCTATGTTGGTGAAGAATTAGTCATTAGAAACCAAGCTGGAGACACTTCTAACATTACAATCAAAGATATTGAGTATGATGCAACCAATCTTTCTAAAGTTTATGCAAATACGATTGTTGTTCAAACTGCCACAGCCATTCCAGCAGAATCAACAGTAATTACAAAGACAGTTACTAAAGCATCTCACAACTCAGGATATTTCCCAGGCGTAGATGACTTTCCTGTTGGTATTCAGAATAGTTACTTAGATAAGGCTGAAGAATTCTTCTACGTTACATCTTCTGGTTTACCTAACTATCCTGTTTTTGCAACTGACAACAAAGTCTTCGTAAAAAGTTCCACAGTTGAGGTTGTGGACGGTTTTGGGACACCTTTATTAGGCGGTGGGTTTACTTATACCCTCAGATCATTTGACCCAACCAACGTCACTCTATCAACACCTCCTCCACTAAATCACAACTATGTAACTGGTGATAAGATTTATTGGGACAATACAACTAACAGTGGCATCAGTAGTGGTATCTATTTTGTAACTGCAATCAACCAAACTGAGTTTTACTTGTCATATAGTGGTTCTGACGTATTTGCTAAAAAGTATATTGCAGTAAGAACTAATACTTCTGGCCAGTTCATCTATAAGTCGGGATGGGAAAACAAAACACTTAAGAACCAGAAGATACTTAGAAAGTATCCTTTATATAAACAAAAAAATCTCTTTGATGATCCAAACCAGAGATTGATCAATAACAAACCAGTAGGTTTATTGGCAAACGGTGTTGAACTATTTCCACCGACTGTTTTTGATGAAGAGATCTTCCACGGTGACGTTACTGATATTAAAGTTACAAATTCAGGCACAGACTATGATGTTATCTCAGGACCTCCACTCGTCATCAACGATCAACAAGGAACTGGTTGTGTTGCTCATGCTAATGTTACTGGATCCTTCCGAGAAGTTAAATTGGTTGCTCCTGGCATCGGATATCAGGAAAAACCCAAGATTACTGTTAGTGGTGGTAACGGAACTGGTGCCGTCCTTGAGTCTAACTTAGTTAGAGGTCGTATTGTAGCTAACTTCAAGGCTGATGGTACATCTGTTGATACATTTGATGAAAGTATCACTTTCCCCGACAGACATAACTTTGAATTGGGTGAAGCTATCATATATGACTCTAGAGGTAATACTCCTATTGTTAATATCGTTGATGGATCAACATATTATGCTGGTGTTATTGATGAAAAGAAAATTAAGTTACACAAAACACCAGAAGATGCTAAGTCAGGTATTAATACTGTAAATATCGGAAATATCAGTTTTGGTTTCCATCGTTTTACAACGGTAACTGCTAAAAACACAATAACTAAGATTTATGTTAAAGAACAAGGTTCTGGATACTCAAACAAGAAAGTTATTGTACAAGGTAGGCCAACTAACGGTGATGTGCAGTCTGGTATCAGTACATCAGACGATTATATCCTTGCATTTAATCATAATTTCAATAATGGCGAAATTGTTGAGTATTCAACAGATGGAACTGCTGTAAGTGGACTTTCTACAACCACTCAATATGCAGTTAAAGTAATTGACTCTAATAGATTCAGATTATGTGATGTTGGAGTTGCTACACAAAGAAATCTTACCAATTATAACAAAAATAAGACAGCTGTAATCCGTAGTATTGGACTAGGCAAACATACAATCAAATATCCTCCTATTGTTGTAAATGTAGAGAGTTTATCTGCTATTGGTAGCACAACTACAATTCAACCAGAGTTTGAACCTTTAGTTCTTGGATCTATCGAGAGTGTTTACTTGGAAGAGGGTGGTATTGGTTATGGTTGTACTAATATCATGGATTTCCATAGAAGACCTGATGTTGGTATCTCGACTGTTGTATTCAACGCTCTATTGAAGCCAATTATCATTGGCGGATCTATTGTAGACGTTCAAATTCTTGCTTCTGGTAAAGGATACCGTGAAGATTCGGATATTAACATCTTTAGTCCCACAGGAGACTTTGCAGACATCAGACCAGTCATTACAGACAATAAAATCACTGGTGTAAGGATTCTTGATGGTGGTATTGGATATAGATCATCTGATACTACTCTAGATTTACAAAACAGAGGTAAATCTGCTAAATTCATTGCAGATGTTCGTGAATGGAAGATAAACCAAGTTCAGAAGAACGATGCTATCATCAATGATGCAGATTCATTACTTACAAAGCCAAGTACTAACCCTGCCTTCCAGTTACAGACAATAGGTATCTATCCTCCACAAAAACTTAGATATCAACTTGGAGACAACATTGATTCTGGTAATTTAGAAACACCTAATGCTTTCCACTCACCTATACTTGGATTTGCTTATGACGGTAATCCAATTTACGGTCCTTATGGTTATCAGACTCCAACAGGAGGAGCAATACAAAGATTACAGTCAGGATACATTCTTGATACCACTCTTAGATCGGGTTTAAGACCTCCTGGCTTCGCTTTTGGATATTTCACCAATGATTACATCTTTGACAACTCAGGAGACCTAGACGTACACGGTGGGCGTTATTGTGTGACTCCACAGTATCCAGATGGCGTATATGCTTACTTCTACAGCGTAGACGTTGACTCTAGTGGTATTGCTAAACCAAAATTCCCATATTTGGTTGGTGGGTCATTTAAAGACACTCCTATTGAAGAAAACTTCGTAACTTTCTTTAATCAAGACATTGACATTACCGAAAGAGAACTTACAAGAAACGTAGCCCCATATTATCTCTCATATGGTAATTCCGACTATGATTTGATTGATGATGTTAAAGATGCTCTAAAACAAGAGTTTTCAGTTACCAAAACTAAGAGTTCTGGTATTTCATCTGTAACAATCTTCTCTAGAGGTGATGGATACAAAGTTGATGACTTATTAGAGCTTGATAACTTTGGTACTAACGGAACTGGTGCAAATATCGTTGTTGGGTCTGTTTTAGGTAAAGAAGTGGACACCGTACAAATTGGAGTCTCTACTTTCCGTGAAACTGAGCTTGTAAAGACAAGAAATACAATTACTGGTATTACAAGTGTACCACATGAGATCACAGATGGTGAAACTGTTATTTTAAGTGGTATCAGCACTGCCGACTTCACAGAATTCAATGGTCCTCGAAAAGTCAATGTTATTTCCAGAAAAACTGGTCTTGCAAGAGAATTAGGAAATGTTACTGTATCAGGTGTTAGTACAAACATCTATGTAACAGACGTAGCTGGTTTTGAGGTCAATGATACCATTGGAATAGGAACTGAGACATTTACAATCACTGGTATCGATGAACAGTTCTCTAGATTTTACATAAACAGAGAAAACTATGTTGGTGCTGCTATGACACATGCAGTAGGCACTGACAACATTGTTTTAAAACCAACTAAGTTCTCTTTCCCTGTTGGACAATCAACTGTAACTAGATTCACCTTTGAGAATACTATTACCTATTTCAATCCACTACAAACTGTGGGTTTGGGTTCTACAGGCACACATTACACAATTACTCTCACTGGTCTAAGCACAGCTGTTCAACAAAGTGTAGAAAACAGATTTGTTCCTCAACAAAGCATCTATATCAAAGGTCATAAGTTCTTCACTGGTCAGAAACTGACATACAGTATGGGTATTGGTGGAACCTCACTTGTGTGGGCAAAAGTATCTGCTGGTGCAACTTCTGGTGTAGGAACTGAAACATTGACGGATGGTTCTGATGTATATGCAATTAATTTTGATCAGGACTTGATTGGACTATCTACAACTGGTATTCCTACTACAGGCGATGCAATATGGTTCTACCCTGTTGCTTCTAATGCTGGATTTGCACATTCGTTCACCACTAACTATCCTAAAGTAACAAGTAAGGTAGATAGGTTCTTTGGTGAAGTTGGAGTAACTTCTTCTCATGGATTACTTACTGGAGACGTAATTACTCTAGAGGCTCTTCCTCAGTCTACAGAAACTGTTGCAGTTAGATATGACCCTGTTATTGCCAAAATAACAACTGAAAAAATTGGTTTTGGTATATCTTTCTTCTCCGATGATCTAACTAAGATTAATATCAATGATGACTCATTAGAGAATGGTGATAAAGTAGTATTCTACGATGGTGGAAATAATATCACTGGTTTAGTACATAATGAAACTTATTTCATTCTTAGAGAGGATACTGATGCAATCAAACTTTGTAAGTACAAGTCTGATGTATTTGACTCTAATCCTGTTGCAATAACATCAGTAACGGAAGCATCTGCAAATAATGAAAGTTATCTTGCTAAAATAAATCCATCTTTAGAGTTTACTAGCGGAAACTCAATTACATTTGATGTATCTGATCAAAGTCTCTTAGACATGAAACTTGATTTCTTTGAGGACATTAATTTCAAAGAAAGACTTGATGTAAATGGAACTAATGCCACTGGATTCAGTATTGTAAATGATGGCATAACTGGAACCCCAAATGCTACAGTTAAGATCCAAACTAACATAGCGTGGCCTAAAAAGTCATATTACAACCTAACTCCTGTTGTTCCTTCTGATACTAGAAAGACATTTGGTTCATCAGACACTGAAGTTAATGGCAGAAACAATATTACATTCAAACCTGTTGTTCTTGCGACTGATCATAGTATTATCAAAAAAGATGATACCACATTTACATTCAACCTAAAAGAAAAACCACTTGAACCACAAAGACTAATATCTAGAGTTGGTGTGAGCACAATCACATATAGCACCTCTTCTAAGAACGCTAGAGGACCTATTAACGATACTAAGATTAACTTCCCAGGCAAGGGATATACAATCCTTCCTAGAGTTATAGGTTTTGCTAGTACACAAGGTAAAGATGGTATTGTAAAAGTATCTTCACCAGAGATAGGTCAGATTGACACTCTTGAAAGAATCAAGGACGGATTTGATTATCCTACTGATCCTACACTACTACCATTCTTAGCTGTCCCTGCTATTGTTGATATCAGTGGTATTGCAAGAATGGATGAGATTCAAGTAGTAGATGGTGGTATAAGATATAATCAACCTCCTACACTTGCAGTTCGTGGAAATGATAAAGTAAAAATTGCTGCCAGTGTATCAGGTGGATCTGTTGATAAAGTTGAGATTATAGAGAATGCTTTTGAGTTTAGTGAACCACTTAGCATCATTACAACTAATAATTCTAATGGTTATGATATTGATGCTATAAGTCACAGTGGTACTACTGTAACTGCTGAACTTCTTTTAGACCAACAGTTCAATATTCCCGTCACAACAGGATACGCATCTACAGACATTAAGTTACCATTCGCTATTGGTGATAAGGTATTCCTTGAAAACTGTAGACTTAAACCAGCATCACTAACCGCAGGGCAGGGTAATTTCAACTCCGCTGATTATGACTTCTCTTTCTATACTGTAACTGGTGTTAATACCGTAAATTCAACTGTTACATTTGATATGTCAGATGCTCCTGGCATTTCTACTGTAACATTGGGAGCTTATGATGATGACTTTACTCTAGGGTCTATTGTAAACTTCAACGATATGGCGAAGTTCAATATGACAATTATTGATGATGCCAAGTATGTTTCTGGAGAGAAAGTAACATCAAGAGCGTTTGAGGGTTTTGTTGCTGAAGGTGGTTGGAACGGTATGATCAGTCAGTTAAGATTGAGAGATACTATTGGAACTCTTTTACCAGGCGATACACTATTCGGTGAAGTCTCTAAACTATCAGGTAATGTAAGAGATGTTAATAGATTTAGTGTTAGGACGACTCTTGATGTTACTAGAGATAAAGTTTCTAAGAATGACATGAACGTTGGTATCCTCAATGATTTCAGTCAGAGGTTATCAGATAACTTCTACTTCCAGAAGTTCTCATATTCAATCAAGAGTAAGTTACCATACACTACATGGAAAGAAGCAGTAAGATCTATTGTTCACCCATCAGGTTTCTTAGAGTTCTCAGATCTTATTGTAGAGAGTGATCCTATCTCTAATGCGGCTACTGTAGGAATCGCCAAGTCTACTAACATGAAAGTTCAGGCAGTAGACACTAAAGTTGATCTTATCCTCAATATTGATAATGAAATCTATATGGGTAAGAGAGATAACTTTGCTATGGTTACTGAGGATGATCAGTTACCAAATGGATCTGTTCAAAGAATCTTCTTCCCCGAAGGTAGACCAATCAAAAGTTTCATTATGAACAAGACTAATAAAGTCTTGAATCTTGATGATATATCTTCTGGTTTCAATGGTGCTCATGATAGAACAGGAACATTAGTTGGTAGTAAACAATTCTCACTTTCTGTGGGTGGAGTTCCTGTATTTAAAAAGGTATTCAATGCTGGTCCTGGCGGTCCTGTCAACATTGATCTTGCAAATAATCTTCTTAATATTCAGAATCATAACTTCCAGACTGGTCAAGCAGTTAAATTGGATGTTCAAGGTGGTACTAAGATTGGTATTGCAATCACATCTCACACTACAGGAACAAAAGATATCATCATGGGTGTAAAGACTGCTGGTATTGGTGGTAGTGCAATGTTTGAGAATGGATATAATGTACAAATTCCAGGTCCTGTTACTGGAATTGCAGTTACAGAGAATCCTCCTGGCCCACTGTTTAGGTTATATGGATTTGGAATGGCAGAAGGTGGTGTGCCTGGCATCTCTACTAGGGGTACTGGTGCTACATTCCAAGTTAGATTTGATTTTGATCAAACTACTGGTCAATGTATATCAACTGCTGTTGTTCTGACAAACGGTGGAACTGGATATTTTGTTACCGACAATGTAAGTATTGCTGGAACATATTTGGGTGGTGCAACTCCAGCTAATAACCTCACTTTCCCTGTTACTAAAACAACAGGAACTAGAACTGGTATTACAACAACATACAGTAACGTTCCATCAACTGTGCCAGCTGGTGGTGGATCTGGTGCAGTCTTTAATATTACTAGAGACGGCAACTTAGATGTTACCAACATAGATGTGGTATCTGGTGGAACTGGATATGCTTCTACTAATATAATTTCTATTGCTGGAACATACATAGGAGGTACAACACCCACTAATGATATTTCACTATCTCCTGTAGAGTTAGGAACAAATGTCATGCCTGATGAGTTGTTTATTCAAAAGATAGACGACGTTAAATTTAGAATTTCTGGTCTATCAACTGCACTTCCGTTCACATTTACTGGTTTAGGAACTGGTTTCCAGAAACTAACGATTGCGGAACCAAACAAACAAGCTTTGATTCTGGTTGATAATATCATTCAAACTCCTATTAAAAATAAGAAGTTATCGGTAGAGGTTACAGATACTGTTTCATCATCTGATCAGGGTATAAAAGTTGGTGTTGGTATTGGTTCTCTTACAAAGGGTGATATACTAAAGTTAGATGATGAATTGGTAAAGATAACACAGATTGGTGATGCTACATTTGTAGAGGCAAGAACAGCTCTTGCAAACAGTACAGTGGCTACTTCTTTCTATTATGATACCAACAGATCCAACTCAACAGTTATCACAAGATCAGACACTTCGGTGACTCTTGATGATAACCCTCCATATTAACTATAAATAAAGAAAAAACGTTTTTAAGTAATGGCTAAACAAGGGATTAGTACTGGTTCGGCTCCCAATGATGGGACGGGCGATACCCTATTGGCAGGGACCATTAAGATCAATAATAATTTTAACGAGATATACGATAAGTTCGGAGACGGTACTAATCTTGTAAGTTTTGTTTCTTTTGCAAGTACAGCAGGGTATTCCACCAACTGTGGTATTGCATCAACATCTGTTCTTGCTGGTATGGCAGCGAGTGTCACAGACAATATTGATATCAATACATCTGGTGTTGTAACATCAAGTTATGCTGATATTGGTAAAATAACAATTCAACAGCCAGGTGCAATTACAGATGGACCTGTTGAAGTTGGATTTGCTGCAACAATGTTCCGTATCAAAGCTGATGGTATGGTGGGTATTGGAACATCACTTCCAACATCACAGATGGAAGTTGCATCATTCTCAAATGAAAAACCAACTATATGGGCAGTTGCAAAAGGTAATGGACATGGATTGCGAGTATCCGATGCAGCAATATCAGATAACAAGTCTTTTGTAGTTACTAACGAAGCCTACACTGGTATTGGTTCTACCGCTCCTAGATGTAGATTGGATGTGCGAGGAGATATCCAAGTAAGTGGTGCAAGTACATTGATGGATCAGGTCAACTTTAATTCTGATATTACAGAAAAAGTTGTAGGAAACTTTAGTGATACTTTCACTGTGAGTGCAGGCGGTACATTTAGTGTTGATGTTTCACAGGGATCTGTTGTATTAGGTGGATTATCTACATCAGTTACCACTTGGGACTTTACTAGTGTTAGTGGTCAAAATAGTAAGGCAACTACAGTTACAATAATCAATAATTCTGGAATTGGATACACCTATGGTGATGCAGTTAAGGTAAACGGCACTCCTGTTGCATCGGGTATTAAATGGGTTGGTGGTAATCCTCCACCATCTACGGCAAATGATGATATTTTAACTTTTAGTATTATTCGTGATAGCACTGGAGTTACCAGAGTTTATTGCAGTAGTTCAATCAACATCATATAGAGGAATAAATGTCAACAAGAGTTACGCCAGGATCAGGAGCTCTACTTAGACCGTTTTTTAACTCAGTATATGGTGTATACCAAATTGAAGTTTTAAACGGTGGTGCAGGGTATGCCAAAACCGACCCTCCAAAGATTATTGTTGAAGGGACAACTACTCCAGCTGTAGAAGGTGTATTTTACCCTGTCATTAGTGGTGTTGGAACAATATCCGAGGTATTAATCTTCAATTCTGGTGTAGGATATTATCCTGTATTCAGTACATCTACTGGATCAGAGGTGGTCGTAGAAAGAGGTGCGTTTGGTACTATTTCAACAGATCATGCTGTAGGAACTGCATATTCTGTTTTTACTGGTGATTATAACATTATTGAAGATAACATATTCTTTACTGATGCACCATATGGTAATGCAGGTCCTGTTGGACTGCAAACAAGTTCTTCTTTTGCTGGTAGATTATTCTCTAGAAAATTAGATCCATTTGATGCACAAGATACCAACGTAATTCTTGATGATATAGCCTTAAATTTTACAGGTATTGCTGGTACTCAATTTGACTTATCTGAAAACTTAGGTGTAGTTACTGCTCTCTACAACAATGTCAACACAGGTGTTGATATTAACAATAACCCATTTATTTTAATCAACAATGTAGTTCAAACACCTGGCTTAGATTTTGAAATTGTCGGTGATGGTGATAATAAAATTAACTTCTTAAGTGGAGTTCCTAGAGCTGGTAGAATTAATAAAGTTGGATTGACAACTGGTTCAGGATATTATCTACCCCTGAAAGCTGCTGCAAGAGTCGGTGTAGGATCAACTGGTAGTCTTGAGTTTATTCAAATAGAAGGAAAGGGACAAGGATATAGATCAATACCAGAAATAAATGTAAGGTCATCTCAAGGTTATGGTGCAAGTATTACTGCTGTTCTAGGAACATCAGCTGGTAGTGCAGTTGCAATATCTACAGCAGACTATAATCATATTACAGGTATTTGCACATTCAATACTGGTGCGGTATCTCATGGATTTGTAGAGAATGATTTAGTCAGAGTTACTGGTGCAGGGTTTACATTTACTCCTATATCGGCAAACAGAAATATCAACACCTTCGGATACGACTATATCACTGGTATTACAACGATTGGTGTAACTGGTGGTCACTATCTTGGAACTGCCACTAATCAAAGTAGAAGTTTAGTAATAAAACAAGTACAAGTTACAAATGGTATCACTACATTTTTGTTTAGAGAAGACGCATATCCTGTTGTAGAAATTATTGATAATTTGAATGTATTGGTAGATTGCGGTATAAGTACACAAGCACTAGCATATGTTAGCGGTGGTCTAGTACAGGCAGGAGTTGACACCAACATTTTAGAAGGTAGAAATGTAACTGGTTTTGATGTTCTTAGTGGACATACTACAAATACATTCAGATCATTTATTGGTATCTCTACATTTGAACATAATTATGTAAGTGGTGGTGTCATTAACAGGGCGGAAGCTGGTATCATAACAGACTTTAGTATTGTAGAAGGTGGAACTGGATTCTTTACACCTAAGACTGTTTCATATTTTGATCAGACCCCTATCAATGGTATTACAACTGTTACTGCGTATGGTTATGAAACCGCATCAAGTATAAACATATCACAAGTAGATTTTGAGTCATTCTCTGGTGTTGCAACTATTCATGCGGCATCTGCTCACGGTTTAACAACTGCAAATGTAGTTAAGTTAGCTGGTATTCAATTTGCTACAGGTGTTGGTAATATTACATTCCCATCTGATGCACAAAAATACTTTGGTGTCACTGGTATTTTAAGTGCAAAGAACTTTACTGTTAATATCGGTGCTGCAGTTACAACAACAGGCATACACACTGCGTCTGCTGGCATTGGTTCATTCACAACTTTCAGTGGTCATGGTTTAGAGACTGATGATTTTGTAAATGTTACTGGTGTTGCAATTACATTTACAAGTGCTCCTGCCGTTCAAGTTGGACATGTGGAGTATGATCAAACATCAGGTATTGCAACTGTCACCACAAGAAGAAATCATAACCTTACAGAAGATGATTGTGTAATACTTTCTGGTATTGCTTTCACTTGCGATTATGACCCTGCATTAGGTGTTTCTAGTGCATTATATGATAATGTAACTGGAGTTCTAACTGTAACGACTGCCGCACCTCATGGGTACAAGGTAGGTAAAGATGTCATACTATCTGGTCTTGCATTTACTTGTGCTTTAGATAACGGTGCATATCAACATTATTATCCAAGAAGTAGATCAACTGCATACGATACTTCTCTACCAATTACAGGTTATGCTGGCACTGGACTTTCAATAGATGTCGGTATATCCCGTGTTAAGAATCAATATGTTCATAGATTTGAGGAAGCTATCGCTGGTGCATTGGTATATGGTGGTGACTATGCACATAGTTTTGTTCGTGCAGAAGAAGGTGCATTACTCACTGGAGGACCTTTCTTACATGAGTTCCATAGTGCAACTGCAACATCTACATTCTCAGGAGGAGATTATCCACACACTTATGCTAGTTCTGATGATGCAACAATCAAAACTGGTGGAGATTATGCACATACATTCTATAGTGCAGTCACTGGTGCGATTGATGTAATTGGTGCTGGAACACTTACTCCAACAAATGCAGACTATACACCCAGCACTGGTTCGTTAATTATAACAGCTGCTGGTCATGGATTATCTGGACCTACTCAACATTCACTTACAACTGCTAATTACAATCCTATTGTTGGTATTCTAACGATTACAGTTCCTAGTCATGGATTCTCAAATGGCGATCAAGTTTTAATTGCAGATAATTCTATTGGTTGGAAGTGTTCATTAGACTCATTTACTACAACCAAATATTATCCCAGAACAACTGATAGTTTAAGTAATACTTGGGTTCCTATCAGTAACGTCACAGGAGACACGTTTGAAGTCTTTGCTGGTATTACAACTAGAGTGGATTATACCGTGTCTGGAGCGGACTACACACCCTCTGTAGGTATAATGACATTGAGTATTGGAACTCATGATCTAACAGCGGGACAAACTTTTAAATTCAGAGGTAGTTCATTAGGATTTACATGTAGTGCCGATCAAAACACTGTTACTAAGTATTACCCAAGAACTACAGATCCAACTTACAACACTGCTGTTCCTATCATAGGTGTATCTGGAACTACAATTACAACTCAAGTTGGTATTACTACCATAGTTCCATACAATATTAGATTTGCAGATTATACCCCTGCAACAGGTATTATGACTGTATCTCTTGATAGACTGCATGGTTTTGCTGTTGGTCAAGCTATCAAGTTTAAGCCTGGATCTCTTGTATTCAAATGTGAACAAGATGGGTATCAATCAAATCATTTTTATCCAAGACCAAGTGACCCATATTATGAAAGAACTCTACCTTTAGTTGGTGCTGCTGGAACACTCTTTACAGTGAATGTAGGACCTACAACTTCTGCAAACATCTATCAGTTTGTTCCTAATCAGGGTGTTGCTGTTGGTGGTGTTATTTCTGGTGGTGATTATGAGTATACATTAGTCGGTGTTGGTACAGACGCAATGATTACTGGTGGTGGAGACTATACCCCATACTGGTATCAGAATTCAACTACTGGAGCAATCCAAAGACCAACTCAAAAAGTTAAAGTAGAACCAGGCGGATTATCATTCAAGTGTGCTAAGGATAACTATGCAACTGTTCACGCATATCCTCGTCCTACAGATCCAATATACAACCTCAATGTAGGTATTGTCTCTGCAACTACAGACACCTTTGAAATAAGAGTTGGTGTATCTACAATCAGAGAACGTGGTATTACCACATCAACTTATAATCCAGCAACAGGTGAACTCATAATGAATGTGGGTGCTGGACACTCTTACTATGATAATTCATCTCACACAATTTCGACGGCAACGTATAATGCTAGTACTGGTGTACTAGAACCAACCATTGCAAATCATGGATTTGTTGCTGGTGAGTATGTAATGTTCGATAAAGAATCAATTACATTCAAATGTGATAAAGATGGATACACTGCTGATAAGGCATACCCTCGTGATTCTGACCCTTACTTAAATAAGTGGTTGCCAATTTATCATGTTGGTGTAAATACCTTCTCTGTATTTGTTGGTGTGTCTACTGTTGTAAATACACACTGGTTCCAAAGTGCAACCACTGGTGGTCTCAAGAAGGCTAGATTCACTGTTGGTATCAATACAGGTTCAATTAGATTTACATGTGCTAGAGATGATCATGCAACAGAACATGCTTACCCTCGTTCTTATGATCCTATCGGTGGTAATGTATCTGTTGGTATTGGATCAACTTCTGCCACCACACTGACTATTAATGTTGGTGTATCTACAATAGTCAATTCTGCTATCACCACTGCAGCCTATACTGCAAGCTCAGGAATCATGACTGTGTTCTCTAATGTTCATGGTTTCAACGGTGCATATGATGATAAGACAATCCAGTTTGCAACTTACGACGCTGCCAGTGGTATCATGACTGTTACCACAAACCAAGCTCATGGAATGATAACTGGTAATAGAGTATCCTTCAAGAGAGACTCTATTAGATTCAGATGTATGATGGATCAAAGGAAGACTATCAAGAGTTATCCAAGAAGAAAAGACCCATCAGACCAAAAGTGGTTATCTGTAACTGGCATATCTACTAATCAGTTTAGTGTCAACGTAGGAACATCACCTCTTGTTTACCACAGTCCTACAAGCGGATCATATGATCCTTTCACTGGACTAATGACTGTGGATATTGGATCACACACACTACAAAAAGGAACTGGTGTTAAACTCAAAACAAGGGCATTCAAATTTACTTGTGCTTTAGATAATCATGCGACATTCCACTATTACCCAAGGAAATCTGGCATATCTGGCCCAGACCCTGCTTACAATACTTCTGTTAAGATTACTGCTACAACAGATACTACAATTACTCTGGACGTAGGTAAGTCATCTAACCAATCAGAACATATCTTTATTTCTGCTTCTGCCAACTCAGTTATAAGTGGCGGAGACTACTTGCATACATTTGAAAATGCAGAACTAGATGCAATGTTGATTGCAAGAGACACTGTTGGTCTTGCAACTAATTCATACACATGGAGATGTTCTCAGGACAACTATGCGACTGATCACACATATCCTAGAACGACTGATCCTATTCATGATGTGGAAGTGGGTATTGTTTCTACAACCACAGACACATTTACAATCAACGTTGGTATCACATCTAGAGTTAAGTTTAACGTAACTAATGCTACATACGATCCTAACAGTGGTTTAGTAACTATGACGACTGATACGTCTCATGGACAAACAACTTCAACTGCCGTAGGTTTGGTAACAAATGCGTTTGTCTACACATGTGATATGGATCAAAATGCCAGTGAACACGCATATCCAAGAACTACAGATCCAGCACATGATACATCTCTATATCCAACAGCAGTAACATCTAACACCGTGACTGTAAACGTTGGTGTTTCTACAAGAGTAGAATACAATATCAATCATGCTGATTACAATGAAGTGATTGGTATAATGACTGCATACTTACCTACTGCACACGGTATCACAACTGCAGCTGGTGTTGGTAGAAATGTTAAATTGAAGAATGAGTCAATTTACTTCTCATGTTCACAAGACAACTACGCTACTAAACAATTATATCCTAAAGGTGGAGATCCTTATTACAATGGATCATTAATTACTAGAGTTATTAGTAACACACAGATTGAAACACAAGTAGGACCATCTACTACACCTAGTTTCTACAACTCAGGTGGTAAGATTCAAGGTGTCATACTTGCACCTAGACTTAGAAATAACTCTCCTAGTGGTGAAGACTTTGCTTCTGGTGGTACATTTATTGATAAGATAATTGATGATAAGACTTACGTTGTAAATGTTGGTATTTCAACAGTAGATCACAACTATGCAAGAGCTGGAATTTCACAACAAGGTAAGAGAATTGCATCATCTATAGAAAAAGGATTCTCTGGATTTGATGTTATTGAAAAATTAGATGCTGCTAAGTTTAGAGTCAATGCTGGTGTAACAACTGAACTTGCTCTCTTCAAGAGGGGTGGTAGAATTGATAAACCAGTATTTGTTGACATCGAACAACCAGACGGATACTTCAATAGAGAGCTTGAGTATATCTCAGGAACTACTGGAATTGGTACAAATGCAGTTGTTAATTTCCGTATTAATGTTGATGGGGAGATTGGTGAGTTTGATGTTATTGAAGAGGGAACTGCATACAAAGTAAATGACGTTCTAACTGTTGCTGGTATTATGACCAACCCTAGAGTTGGTGTTCTAACTGAATTTAGATTGACAGTTGAAGAACTTGAGAATGATACATTCTCTGGATTCTATCCAGGCCAATTCATCCTGTTTGATGATATTTCTCCATTCTTTAACGGCACTCGTAAGAAGTTTACTTTATCAGTTACAACCAGTGGTGTTACTGAGATCCTAAGTCTTAAGACTATGCCTGGTAGTGATATGGATATTACAAATAATATCTTCATCTATATCAATGATATCATACAAACTCCACAGTCATCCTATACATTCAAAGGTAGTAGAGTTATATTCTCTGAGGCACCAAAACCAAACTCTAAGTGTTCTGTATTCTACTTTAGAGGATCTAAGAGAGACGTTGAGACTGTTGAACCAGTAACATCAGTCAAACAAGGTGACATTGTACAGATTGGAGAGAATAAGAATGTTAAAGATGATATTTCACAATTTGAAAGAACAACTAAGAGAATTGTTGCTTCTGATGTTATGGAGACATTCTCTTACAATAGTATTGGTATTGACACTAACACAGCTGCAGAAAGGCCATTATCTTGGGAGAAACAGAGACAAGATCAGATTTTATCTGGTGTCCTAATTCCTAAATCAAGGCCTGGTTTGAAGAGTAAGGTTCTTCCTACTACTAGAATTATTAAGAACGTTGGTCAGTTAGATGATACAATCTATGTCAATAATGCTTTCCCAGTATTCAATGCTATTGATAAGTTAATACAGTCAGAAAGAAGTGTTCAAATCTTTGAAGATGTTGAGATATCGCCTGGTGTTGTTACCTCTTTAGTTTCTACATCATCTAGTATCTCATCATTAACAATCACAGATGGTGGAACAGGATATACAAATCTTACAAATCCAACTGTTGCAATTTCTAGTGCATTGATTGAACGTAAAGATCCAATCTCTGCTTGGCAGTTTGATGCAATAACTGGTATTACATCATCACAAGAGTTCAGAGCTATATCTAAACAAGAACCATATGTAGCTGTTGGTGCAAGTAGTTTCTACATGAATACCAAGAGTGGAACATTCTGGGAGAGGGGTAGGATTGGATTTGGTGATACTATTACATTCAACGGTGTTGGTGTTGGTGATAGCGGAACTTCTGATGTTCATGTCATGGCAGTGGGTGATTTTGCATCTATGGCTAGAGCAGTTGCGATTGGCAACAGTATCAGTGCATGGACTCCTATTGATCTATTTGAACAAAGACAAATCCCTGCAATCAACCAAGTAAGCACATTCGATAGTACATATACTGGCAATTTCAATGGTGTTGTTTGGGAAAGAACTAGAGACACATGGGTTGCTGTTGGTGCTGCTGGATCTATATTCACTACTGTTGGTCTTACATCTACTGGTGCATTTAGTCAGTTCTCAGGAACACTAGAAACTTTAAATGCAGTTTGTTATGGTCAATCAGAATATATTGCAGTTGGTAATGGTGGTGCTATCATTGCATCTAATGATGGATTTGCTTGGTCAGACAAGGTAAGTAATACTGTTAATGACTTAAATGATATCATCTATGATGGTAATAAGTTTATTGTTGTGGGTGATAGTGGTACTATTGGTATCTCAACTGATAAGAACTTCTGGCAACCTTGGAGTCAACAGTTGCCAGCTGGAACACAACACCCTGCAACATTTGATTTTGCAAAGATTAAGTTCTTTGATAATTTCTACGTTGGTATTTCTACAGTTGGTGATCTTTATTACTCCTTTGATCTTGCAAACTGGAATAAGAAAACTGTTGATCATACTAATGAAATCCGTGATTTGGTACAGACACCTTATGGCGACTTTGCAAGTAATAGAGTCATTGCAGTTGGATCTGCAACAACCAATTTCTATGCAGACCCAGTTATTAACAGAGGAACTGCAACTGCATCAGTAACATCTGGTGTCATCACAGCTATTAATATTACTGATGGTGGATTTGGTTACAAGGTTGGAAGTAACCCTCCAGTTCTTGTTGAATCTGATAAAACTAAGAGAGAAGATTTATTCTCAGTTGATGCTATAGGTGACTTTGGCGACATTGTAGGAATAAATACATGGTTGCCAGGCTCTGGTGCTAGACTTCCTCAGTTAGCATTTACATTGAAATCTCAATTCAATGATAATACTAACCTTGGTTATGGATATTCTTCACTTAACAATCTTGGAGTTGAATTTAGTGGATTATCTCAGGGAGATTACTTCACTATCTACGATAGTTCATTAGTTGTTGGTCATGCCTTAACTGGTATCACTACATCAAGTGGTTCTAATCAGGTTGTTGGTATGGTAACTTCTGGTGATTATCTAGGAGGAGTATTCAGAGTTGAACAAGTTACTGTTGGAGATGCTATCTCTGGATTAGTAACAGTCACATGTGCTTTCTTGCCAGGACCTACCCCTTATGGTAACAACACAATTCAAGTTGGTGTTGGTACAACCGCAACTACCGATACGTTCTGGGGTAAATATAGTTGGGGTAAGTTATTCGGATATCAGAATCGTGGTGCTGGTAATCCTACTAACTTTATCGTTAACCCTCTAAATGGAAATGTTGGATTATCCACTGCTGCGGTGGTCTCCAGAAAGAAACCATTAACTTAACCACTAAATAAACCTAAAGACTAGTTTTTTTAAAATGCCTGCTATTATATCCGAACAGTTTAGGATTCTGAACGCTGAAACTTTTGTACAAAGTTTCGTTGGTGTCGGATCTACAGTAAATAAGTATTATGCTTTTATGGGATTGCCTAATTCCATTGAACCGAAAGCGGGCGGTACTGTCGATTGGGCTACTAATACACCATCACCTTTGGATGGATTTGAAGAGGAGTACTCTATCAAAGAGTCTATCATTGCAATGAAGAAGGTTACTGATAAGGATGTTCGTAGACTTGTCAGGAAAGTTAGCTGGGTTGCTGGTACAACATATGAGATGTATAGACATGACTATAATATCTACAATCTCACACCAATCACCTCACAAGGTAGTTTATACGATGCAAATTACTACATAGTCAATGAGGACTTGAAAGTTTACATTTGTCTGCAAAATGGATCAGACCCTGAGAACCCAAAGGGAAGGCCATCATATGACCAACCCACATTTGTTGACCTTGAGCCAAGGGCAGCTGGCACTAGTGGCGATGGTTATGTTTGGAAATACCTTTATACGATTAAACCATCCGAAATCGTTAAATTTGACTCTATTGAATATATTCCAGTGCCCGAAAACTGGGGCTCACAAGGGGAGACTGTTGCAACAAAGGCTAACGCTATAGATGGAAAGATTGAAGTGGTTGTGGTTAATGATAGAGGTGCTAACTACCAACCAATCTCCACCTCATTTGCGAATGTTCCCATTTTGGGAGATGGATCAGGAGGAAAGGCTACAATTACGATTGATTCTTTCGGAAAAGTATCTGAAGTATTTGTTACTGACGGAGGGCAAGGATATACCCACGGATCAATACAATTTTTCCCAGGCGCTCCAGGCAGTGAGTCTGGCGGAGTACTTGCTAACCTTACCAATACAGGAATCGGAACGACATCTGTAGCAAACTTTAGTGTTATTGTTCCACCTAAAGGTGGTCATGGATACGACATCTATAGAGAACTTGGTGCGTATCGAGCTCTACTATACTCTAGATTTGAAACTCTAGAAACTAACCCTGACATTATTGAAGGTAATGATTTTGCTAGGGTTGGACTAATAAAAAATCCCACCGTATTTGGCAGTGATACAGAATTACTAGACACTGCAATGGTGAGTGGATTAAAAGCTTTGAAACTTGGTGGTATTACAACAGCAACAACTTATGCTGTTGACTCAGAAATTTCACAGACTGTTGGACTTGGATCTACTGCAATTGGATACGTTGCATCATGGGATAAAGTAACTGGTGTATTGAAGTATTATCAACCAATGGGTCTTGCATCTAGTGAAACTGGATTTAAGATTATTCCATTTACTTCAACGCCTGATGTTGGGTACGGAGTTACTATTGATGGATCATCTGTTAGTGGTTCTTTACTATCTGTTGATACCAACTATAACGGTGTCAGTACCTCGATAAATAATAAAGTCTATCAACTTGGTATGAGTTTTAGTGCTGGTATATCATCAGCAGAATTTAATACTAAGTCAGGTGAAATAATTTATATTGATAATCGAACTGCAATCCCAAGATCTGCTAGTCAGAAGGAAGACATCAAAATAGTGCTGGAGTTTTAAAAGCAAATGCCACAGAATACCAACTTAAATTCATCTCCATACTTTGATGATTTTAGTGATTTAAAAAATTATCAAAGGGTACTATTCAAACCAGGCTTACCTGTACAGTCTAGGGAACTTACTACACTTCAATCTATTCTACAGAATCAGGTTGAAAAATTTGGTAAGCATTTCTTCAAAGAAGGTTCTGTTATAATTCCAGGCCAACTTGCTTATGATAATGAATATACTTGCGTTCAAATTGATGATAGTCACTTAGGTATTCCTGTATCTCTTTACTTAGATAACTTAAAAAATAAAAAAATTAAAGGTGAGACTAGTGGTGTTACTGCTAAGATAGAAACTTATATTGATAATAGAACATCAGTCAAGGGAGCATACACTCTATACATCAAGTATGTAAGTTCTAGTGACACTGATTTCTCAAGAAAGACTTTTGCAGACGGAGAGAACTTACTACTAGAAGAGGATATGAACTATTCTCTATCCAGTATTAGAGCTGGTGCTAGTTTTGCAACAACAATTATTTCAAATGCCACTGCAACAGGTGCCGCAGCAAAGATTGCTACTGGTATTTACTTTATTAGAGGATTCTTTGTTACTGTTGGTGATTCTACAGTTATTCTAGATCAGTATAGTAATACTCCTTCATACAGAATTGGTTTACTTGTAAAAGAGGAACTTATAACTGCTTCATCTAGTGATAACGATCTATACGATAATGCAAGAGGATTCTCAAACTTTGCAGCGCCTGGTGCTGATAGATTTAAACTATCTACAACCTTAATCAAAAAGTCTCTAACAGATCTAAATGATGAGAACTTTGTAGAATTGATGAGAGTTGAAAATGGTGTTCTACAGAGGTTTGTAAAAGCTGGTGAGAGTAGTTTAAATCTTATCCGTGATGAGTTAGCAAGAAGAACATTTGATGAATCGGGACATTACTATGTAAACCCATTCCCCATTTCAACAAGAGAGTGTATCAATGATAGAATTGGAAATGATGGTGCATACTATGATAATCAACTAACTCAGCAGGGTAACGTTCCTAGTGAGGATTTATTGTGTCTTTCTATAGGGCCTGGTAAGGCATATGTTAAAGGATTTGAAATTGAATCAATTAACACAACAACTGTTGATGTTCCTAAACCAAGAACCACTGCAAAGATTGTCAATGAGTCTTTGCCTTTTAGTGTTGGTAGACAGATTGAAGTCAATAACGTATATGGTTCTCCACTAATAGGCATTAGTACAAGTTCTTATGTAAAACTATTCAACGAAAGAACTTCTACTGTTGGTACATCAAACGGAGAGCAAGTTGGTGTTGCTAGAGTTTATGATATGAAGTTAAAGAATGTTGGATACGCAGATTCTTCAACTGTATTTGAAACTTCTTTATATGATATCCAAACATTCACATACTTACAATTAAACGCTGGGACTTATGTAAACTGTCCAACATATGTTACTGGTCAGAATAGTGGTGCAGCTGGATATGCCTACACTTCTGCAAGTAATTCTACACAGGTAACTCTATATCAAGTTTCTGGTAATTTCCAAGTTGGTGAAGAATTATTCTTTAATGGTGTTACTTCAAATAGAAGTGTTCTAGAAGTAGAAGATTATGGCATAGATGATGTCAAACAGATAGTCAGTAACGACATGACTAACTATCCGTTTACTGCTGATCCTATTTTGGATTTGGGTCATCTTATCGCTCCTGTTGCAACACAGTTTACTGTTAGTGCTGCTTCTGGTGCTGCATCTACAATATCATCCCCTAGTGCTAGTTTTGTCAACTCTGGTATCAAGACAGGTGACATTATTCAGTACAGTGTTGCTGGTAATTCAGTTCCAACTTACAACAGAGTTACAAATGTAAATGCTCTTGCAATCAGTCTTGAGGCTACTACAGACGTTGAGAACGTATGTTCTGGTGCATTACCTGTTGCCGAGTTATCTGCAAACGATCTATTCAAGGTTACATTGGAAGTTAGAAATAACTCTCAAGCATTTTTATTCAGTGAACTTACAAAACCAAATGTAGCTAGTGTAGATACAAATGGTGCTGACATTTTATTTAAAAAATCATATAATATTACAGTTGCAAGTAATGCCTTCAGTGGAACATTAGAAACTGATGCTGACCTTACACTAGAACCATTTGATGAAGAAGATTATAACCTTACATTCAAGACAACTGGTAAAACAGAAAATCTAACCAGTCAAAAACTTACAGCTACTGGTAGAACTGTAACTCTAGCTGGATTAGATACTGCTTCTGGTGCTGCTGTATTGACAGTAACTTGGAAGAAAGTAAATGTAAAACCAAAATCTAAAGTATTCAAGAGAGCTACAACTTATACACTCAATAAATCTTCAAAAACTCAGTCAGGTACTGGATTAATGAAGTTAAATGATGGTCTCACATATGACACCACATTTGGTAACAGAGTTCAAGATGAAAGAATCTCTCTCGGAGTATGTGATGTTGCGGAGGTGCTTGCTGTATTAGAATCTTCATCCACAAGCGATCCTCAGTTCCCGATTCTACAACTTACCAATCTAAACTCCAATATTCTTAATACTGTAGTAGGTGAAACTATAGTTGGTAAGACATCTGGTGCATCTGCTGTATTAGTTTCAACTAACGGATCTAACGAAGTAAGTTTTGTAACTCAAAATGAAAACTCTTTTGAGATTGGTGAAGAGATTGTATTTGAAGAAACTAGAGTTGGGGGTATTGTTCAATCATTCATTCCAGGCGATAGAGATATCAGAGATAACTACACATTTGATCCAGGCCAAAGATTAGATTATGTTGACTTCTCTGCACTTGTCAGAAGAGAGAACACAGAATCACCTACAAGAAGACTTACAATCGTTTATAATAACTTTGTGATCGATGGTTCAGATCCAGGCGACTTTGTAACTGTAAACTCTTACGAAAGGAAATACTATAAAGATAATATACCTTTTGTTGGATCTATTCCAACGTCTGATATTGTTGACTTAAGACCTAGAGTTACATCTATTATTGCTGGTAAAGCTCCTTGGGAATTTGAAGGAAGACAATTTGTTCCTGGCACTTCATCTTCATCTCATGTTGTTGCAAAAGATAAGTCATTCAACCTATCATACGAATATTATCTTGGAAGAATAGACAAACTATACTTGAGTAAAGAAGGTATATTCACTCTATCTCAGGGTATTCCATCCGAATTACCAAAACTTCCAAACACTATTGATAATGCTTTAGAAGTTGCAACTATTCAGCTTCCACCATACTTGTACGATCCTAATGAAGTAGAAATAACAGTCAATCAACATAAGCGATTCCGAATGAAGGATATTGCTACCATTGAGAGCAGAGTTAAGAATATAGAATACTACACATCACTATCTCTTCTTGAGGTGGAGACTTCAAACATGTCTCTTCGTGATCCACAAACTAATCTCGACAGATTCAAGTCTGGATTCTTTGTTGATAACTTCAAATCTGTAGCTGGTGGTGATGTAACTAATCGTCAGTATAAGGCATCTATTGACCCAACAGAGGGTAGATTAAGACCACAACATTACACAACATCTATTGACCTTTTACTAGGTTCAGAAGCGATTGTGGGCGCAGCTACATCTTCAAATCCTACTGCTGATTATAGATTTGTTGAAGATCTTGGTGATGCAAACGTCAAGAGAATTGGTGACGTTGTATGTTTGAATTATGATGATACGATTTACTTAGAAAACAACTTTGCAACTCGTATTGAGAATGTAAACCCATTTGCTGTTGTAAACTGGATTGGTCAAGTTGAACTAAATCCAGGCACTGACACATGGATTGAAACTAGAAGAACTACTGCAACATATGATATTGAAGGTAGTTTCAATTCTACTATGGGAATCACTGGTGCTGATAGTAACACTGGTCTTTCACCTGTAGATTGGGGTTCATGGGAAACAACTTGGACAGGAAAGAGCTCCTCTCTAGGACCTACCCTATTCAAGGAAAAGAAAACTAAAGTAACTGGCAAATCCACCAAGAGAGGTAAGTTTGTTAAGAGGAGAGGTATTCCAATCACTACAAAAACTAACTTCCTTGATACAACCACTACTTTCAAAGAGAAGACAACTACAACCACTACAAACCAAACAAGAGAAGGTATTCAATTCCGTGTTGGTGAGAGATTTGATACTACAAGTCTAGGTGACAAAGTTGTAAATACAGAAGTTATCGCTACAATGCGATCAAGAAATATTGAGTTTGTTACTAGAAGACTTAAGCCAAATACAAGACTATATCCATTCTTCGATAGTATTGATATGTCGAAGTATGTTGTACCTAAACTTGTAGAAATTACAATGGTAAGTGGTACATTTGGTGCTGGTGAAATTGTAGAAGGAAGTCGTCCAAACAGTAATACCGATGCTATCAGATTTAGATTGGCGAATCAGAACCACAAATATGGTCCTTACAATAATCCTAGTCAGGTTTATAAACAGAATCCATATGACCCTGCATCTACTATATCATCTACATATTCATCAACTACAACAATACTGAACGTTGATACTGCATCCTTAGAACTTCAGGCTGCTTCTGGTTTCTATGGATATATCTCTAATGGTATGAAGTTGATAGGACAATCTAGTGGTGCCATTGCAACTGTATCTGCAATTAGATTAATCACAGATAAGTCAGGAACACTTATTGGATCATTATTCTTACCTGATCCTACAATTCCTTCTGCACCTACATTCAACACTGGTACTAAGACATTTACATTATCATCTAGTCCTACCAATGCTACGATATCTGGATTCACAGATAGTTCTGGTGAGGCAACTTTCACATCATCTGGTACATTACAGACTGTGGAAGCATCTACATTGAGAATGAGAAATGCGGATGTACAAAGAATTCCAAAATCTCAGGATAGAACTCTTAGTGATACAAGTAAGAGAATTGTTATTGACAATACGTTCAAGAATAGATCCACAACTCAAACTAGATGGGTTGACCCTCTTGCACAATCATTTGAAATACCAGATATCAATGGTGTATTCCTTACTAAATGTGATGTTTACTTCCAAGCTAAGGATACAAACGAATTACCTGTTACCTTACAAGTAAGAACACTTCAAACTGGTTTGCCTACTCAAGAAATCTTGCCATTTGGTGAGTGTATTCTTGACCCAGAACAAGTTGTTCTATCTGATGATGGATCTAAGGCAACGACATTTACTTTCCCTGCACCTGTTTATTGTGAGGGTGGTGGAGAGTATTGTTTGGTTCTTCTATCTGCATCTAATGAATACTTTGTTTATATCTCTAGGATGGGTGAAGAAGATATAACAACAATTAATAAAGCTGATTCTGAGAAGATAATTGTATCTCAACAACCTCTACTTGGTTCATTGTTCAAATCACAAAACGGTGCTACATGGGATCCTAGTCAGTTAGAAGACCTTAAGTTTAATCTATACAGAGCAAACTTTACTTCAACTTCTGGTAGAGTTAATTTCTACAACCCAGATTTGGATATTGGAAACAGACAAATTGTTTCTCTTACACAGAACCCAATTGATATGCTTGCCTACAATGCAGTAGTTGGTTTAGGTAAGAGTTTGACTGCAGCAGAACAAGCTGGACTGACAGAAGGAACTACAATATATCAACAAAATAATCCAAACTTCAGAGCTAACTTAAATACAACTCTTGGTGCAATCGGTATTGGTAGTGATCTAACAATCACTAATGCTGGTAGTGGATTTGCCGCAACAAGTGTTGTTTACTCGGATGTTCCTCTTATATCAGAGTATGGACAAGGAAATGGTGCAACAGTCAATTTGACTGTATCAAATAGAGTTGCTGTTGCTGCAACTGTGGCAATAGGTGGAACTGGCTACTCTACTGGTGATGTACTTACTGTGTCTGCAACAAACACTGGTGGATTTGGAAAAGATTTAAGATTGTCAATTCCAAACAACGTTGGTGTTATTAGTGCTTTCAATACTTTAGTTCTTAATAATATTCAAGGTGTTCCTAAAGTTGACTCTTCATCTTCTATCGTATATGTCGGTGGTGGCGGTACAAGTGTCGTAAACGGAGCTCCTATCACATATCTCAACAATGTATCTGATGGATTGCATTTCAGAGTAAGACACCAGAATCATGGTATGTACTCTGCTGAAGATACTGTAGTATTGAGTGGTATTGAAGCAGATGTTAAACCTGAGAAGTTGACATCTAGTGTTGATTCTGCAAGTACAGACGACATGACTGTAACTGCGATTGGGATCTTTACTTCATTCGAGAACGTAGAGGTCAATAGTCTTAACCCAGGCTATGTAAAGATCGGAAATGAGATCATCAAGTACACTGGTGTTACAACTACAACATCTACTATAAACAATATAACAAGATCAATTGATGATACTAAGGCTGGTGATTATTCTGTAAATGATAAGATTTACAAGTATGAATTAAATGGAGTTTCTCTAAGAAGAATTAATGCTTCTCATAGTTTCATTCCTACAGATGATGTTAAGTATCCTATTGATGTTGACCATTACTGGATTAAGGTTGGTCTTTCCTCTAGAGGTGTAGATAGAACAACTGGAAATGCAAATGGATTCCCAGAACTGTTCTTTAACGAGAATAAGTCTGGTGGTAGTTACGATCAACAGTATGTACAAGTAGGTAACGCTTACGGACCTATGGCAACTCAGAACATTGCGTTCAACATTGTTAGACCTAATGTTGCTACTCTCTTACCAGAAGGAACTGATATCGCTGCTAAGGTCAGAACATTTAGTGGTAACAGTCCAGATGGAAGTTTACAAGCATTTGTGGATCAGGGATATGAGTCTGTATCCTTACAGAGTAATAATTACTTGTCTACTCCTAGAGTTGTTGCTTCTAAAGTCAACGAACTTTCAAAACTTAGTGACTTCCCAGGCAGAAAATCATTTACACTACAGACATCTCTAACTACAGATGATCCTAAAGTTAGTCCTATGATTGACTTGGATAGAGTCAACATGATTACTGTCATGGATAGATTGAACTCTAAGATTGATAATTATGCTACAGATCGTAGAGTCAACTCTCTTGACCTAGATCCTAGTGCAGCTGTTTACTTATCTAAGATTATTCAAATCGAGAAGGCTGCTGATGGATTAAAAGTTATGTTTGATGCCTATAGACATGCTACTAATGATATTAGAGTTCTGTATAGAATATTCAGAATTGATGCACCACCACAGTATCAGATATTTGAACTATTCCCAGGCTTTGAAAACCTAGATTCTCAGGGTAATGTTATAGACCCTGCCAAGAATAATGGTAAACCTGATAGAAGAATCCTTTCATCACAGACAGAAGATGATTATAAAGAATATGAGTTTAACGTGAAGAATCTTCCACAGTTCAATGGATTCCAGATTAAGATTGTAATGTCAGGAACTAACTTTGCTTACGTTCCTAAGATTCGTGACCTAAGAGCTATCGCATCTATCTAATGAAAAAAGTAAAAGTGAAAGACAGTCCCTCTCTTTACAGAGATGAAGAGAGTGGTGCAATATTGAATTGTAATGATACTGCTTATGATAACTACCTTAAAATGAAAGAAAACAAATTGAAAGAGGTAGGTGAAATGGATAAACTAAAGAATGATGTTGATGAGCTCAAAGATATGATGAAACTAATTTTAAGTAAATTAGATAAATAACTAAAACCTCCCTTTTGACAGATGACTGCAAGGAATATCAACTTAGTATTAGATCAAGGTGTAGATTTTGAAGCAACATTCACGATTAGAAACGAGAATCAGTCTGCTTTGAATTTGACAGGTTACACTGGATCTGCACAACTAAGAAAGCATCCTGAGGCATCTAAGTCCACTGAATTTGTGATTTCTTTCCCAAATAGAGTAAATGGACAGATAAAAGTAGCTATGGCCAGTACCATGACTGCTGTTATAGAAGGAGGGAGATATGTGTATGATTTAGTTTTAACGTCACCTAATGCGTATAAGACTAGACCAATACAAGGAAACCTTCTTGTAATACCAGGCGTAACTCGATAATGGCAGATTACTTAGTCACCCTTAATGACCCAGGCAGTTACAATGTCGGTGTAGACTATGAGATTCCCTCAAAGTCGATCCAATATGGTAATATCATTATTGGTAAGAGTCCAGCACAAGATGGTACTGAGACTACATTTAACCTAAACGATCAAGGAGCTCCATATAGTCCTAACAATAATCAACAACTTATTGTTACTAAAAATGGTCTTTTCCTAGATCCATCGAATGATTATAATATTTCTGGTGATAAGGTTGTTTTCACAACTCCACCACAACCAAATGACGATATAGTCATGATTGCTCTTGCTGCCGCAGCAGACTTAACAAGAACTGTCAACTATGTCATAGATAGCGGAAGTCTACCAATGCAAGTTGGAGACAAAGGTAAATTGACTATAGATGTTACTGGAGTTATAGAAAATATCAGGGTTCTATCAGATCAAACTGGTGATATAGTTCTTGATATTGGTAAAACATCTTTTGCAGATTATCCTAATTTTAATAGTATAACTGCTGGCCAAAGAGTTCAATTAATCAATACTGATAAATACTTTGATGATGTCCTAAATAATTGGACGACCACGATTACAGCGGGAGATATCCTCCGATTTGACGTAATCAGTGTGAATAATATTAGAAGGTTACTAATCTCTCTAAAATTAAAATTATAAATAACATTAGTTCTTAGTTCAACTAGACCCCTAGAGGTAGTTTTTCAATGGCATTACTCGTTCCTAATATTGGTGAAATTGAGTCGCTACGTTATCTGATCGCTCAGAATAACTTTGTCGCAGATTTAGAAGATACATCACCGCGAAATCTTGTGTTAAAACTTTTCACAAGTAACACAACTCCTGCCGAGGGAGATGTTCCGTCTGCAACAGCATACTTTGAACCCTATATTGACGGAAACGTTAATGGTTACGGTACTACTGCAAATACTGGTTATCCTGTTTGTGTAAACAACAGAGGAGATCAGGACTACAACCAGCAGTATGGTATCTTGTTAAACGGATCTAGATGGGTAATTAAGAACGTTGGTAGTGGTACAACTGCTACATATCCAGAACAGACTTTCACTTTCACTGGCCCTGCTGGTAATATCTACGGATATTATGTAACTAGAGCAAATAACATGCCTGTCGCAGTACAGGGTGTTGTACACGGTGCAAGTGTTGGTATAGGAACCACAGTTACTAAAGGTAACAACACAGACCCAACTATCGGTGTTGTTGGTAACTCTTACCTTACAATTGACCCACAGGTTAGCATTGATGATCTAACTCTTGGACAATTTGTTGCTGGTAACTCAGGTGTCGCTACTGGAACGAAGATTATCGGTATTGACCGAAGTTATAGAACGATTTACCTAGACAAACCTCTTGTCGATAACATTCAGGTTGCGACTGACCCATCAGTTACATTCAGTTTCGGTAAGATCTCGTTTGCTAACCACGGACTTAGAGCTGGAGACATCCTCTACGTTAACGCTGGTACTGGTAACACAACTCTTGAATCTAATGTATACACTGTATTTGACGTACCAAACGCAGATGAGTTTGTAACAACTCCATCTATGACTGCTACATCAAACGGTGTTCTTGGACTTAACACTGCGACTCTTTACAGTTCTATCATGTACGCTGAAAGATTCACAAACGGTCCTTACAACATTCAGAACAATGGAGACCAAATCAAGATTACTCTAAACGTCGCACTCGACTAATAGAAACACTAAATATCAATATGTGGACTCTGCTTTATAACTAAGGCAGGGTCTTTTTATTCGGAGAACTACTTGACAGTATTTGTCTACGACAATACGAAGATAGATCAATTCACTACATTCTCAGCGGGTGATATCACCGTTGGATCAGTGGAGAATATTGACTATGGCGATATAAATCAACATGTAGAACCCGAAAGAGACTCAGATTTTTTCTTTGTAAATGATAGAGGATTAATAACAGCGACAGCAGATATACTACCATTTGGCCCAATAGAAGTAGTAGATGGAAGAGATGAGTTTGGTAGAAGTAGAACACAGTGGATTCCAGAGAACGCAAATACTGTACTGTTTGATGTAAATGACTCTGCACTAGAGTCAGCAGTAACGCCTTGGGTTGGTACTGGTACAATTCATGAGTTTGGTAACGGTCTCGAAAGAGTCGTCATACCAGATCTCGGAGCAGCAGGGCCTGTCATCTTCATCCCATCTGGGACTGCAAGCGAATCTATATCAATAGCAAACTACGATGGTTCTGGTGTCATTGCCAAGTCTGGCTTATCAGTAACCGATCTAGACCAAGTTTATCCTTATGATGGTAGTGGTACACTAAACGTAAGTGGTACAACTACAACACCTTATGATCAGGCATATCTACCGATAATTAAGAATGCCTTTAGGGCGAAGGGTGGAGATACCCGACTATTTGACGTTGAGAAAGTCATATACAACTACGCCAGAAGTGTTTCTGACGTATTCGAGAAAGAAGATAACGGAACAATTACAGTTAGAGAAGGTGCATCCTTCGATAATCTCGATATTACATTCGACGAGATTATCACAGATCCTCTTGCGAAGGAGAGATCATTCTCTGACGAAGATCAGGTAGCATTTGTAAGTTACGGAAATATAGTAGATACACCTACATCTGCTGAAGATTACGGTTTAATAGAACAACAATTACAAGGCGGATTCTTCTTTGACGAATATCAGTCAACCTTCGTTAAAGGTAACGAAGCCACTGTCAGAGGATATGAAGGTTCTGGTACATTCAAGAAAGAAGGTTCTGTATCAGAACAATCACTCTTTGCATACTCTGGATCTGGTACAGCAACATTCTCTGGAACCAACTTCTTCAGTCAGGCTCCACAAAGTACAGTCTTCGGTGT
>VTLG01004082.1_pt1 | contig 39898 bp, 45 predicted proteins | sample 4694571 | NCBI WGS metagenome assembly VTLG01 (sample SAMN12604809, study PRJNA352737) | marine metagenome | biome: ENVO:00000447; feature: ENVO:00000209|ENVO:00000569|ENVO:01000036; material: ENVO:00002151; isolation source: viral sequences binned using virsorter ... | reverse complement strand
TCACACCTTACCAACTCCTCTGCATAACTTCGATGTTCAAATGGAGTTGCTGAACTGCCTAGTTCAAGCTGGACTCCTGTGATGTAAAAGTTATTACTTGTACTTCCTACAAAATTCTGCACATTAGAAGTTGCCATACCATAATTACTTGCCGGGCCTGCTTGCCATGTGTTATTGGTTCCCTGATAAGAACTTCCACACGCAAGATTCCAACATACTGACATTCCTTGACCATTATCATTAGCAATAGCTCCAGCCGCAGAAGTAATAAGTGAAGTTGATCCTGCTGTTGGAGAAAATGTTATTACTTTTTTCTCCCATGTATCAGCGGCATCTACTGTATATTCTATAGGACAAGCATATGATGTAGAATCATTTTTCACCAAAGAAACACTATGTGACCCTGATAAATTTGTTTTAACCCAAAATGATAAAGTTATTGTTTTAGCATTTGATGTTCCATAACAAAGATGTTGTAAATTTTGTGCTTCTACAACCTGAACTATAGTTGCAATATGACTGGATGCAACACTTGTATCTGCACCACCCGGAACTATTTTCATTGAGTTTGTAAAACCTTGTCCTGCTGGAACATCTGTAGACCTACCACAAGTAAGGTCGGCTGCTTGAATATCACTATTTAACCTCCATCTATCTGCCTTAAAATTATTATTAAGAACTGATTCCATTGAAGTTGAGTCAGACCTTTGCCATACTTGCATAGCACCATTAATAATAACATTCCTGTGACTCATTGGAGTAGCCGGGACAAGATCACCAGTCATTGTGCCACCAGCTAAAGCTAGTTTTGCATCTAACTGAGTCTGCACATTGGAGGTTACTCCATCCATGTAATCAAACTCTGCCGCAGTTGTGCCTCCTGCAACGTAATCTGCCAGTATTCGTGCCTTTGTCATGTGTTACTCCTTTAGTTTAGCTTCTTGTTCTGTTTGAAAGGTTGCCCATGCAGACTTAACTTCGTCAGTCCACAACTCTTCTGCTTTGTCCTTTATTTCCTGATGCTCGTCATCTGCAATAGTCATATCTGGTGAAAGTACCCTTCTGTGAAACTTTCCTGAGTCTGTAATTTCTCGTATATTGAAAATTTTATAAGCACCAGCTATTTCTATTTTATCTAATTTTTTCATATTTTTATTCATCTGTTAAATATGTAGCGGTAAACAGCATAGCGGAATTAGCTTTTGCATGATCTGCTATTGCTTCTTTATCAACACCACCGTGGCTTTGCACTCTAAAGTAAGCAAAACCCGGCCCTGTCCACATACTCATTGAATGTGCAGAAGTTAATGCATTCCAACCCTGACAATAAGCTATTGATCCTGCCGAATAATCTGAATCTTCATTACTAGTAGAAGGAACAAAAGGAAGCCCTCTTATTTCAAATTCTCCACTTGGGGAACTGACAGAGGATACTATTGTCCACGCATTAATAGTAACCAATCTTCCAACTTTTGTGTATGAGGCTAGGTCATAACCAGAATTTACAGTTATAGTCCCACTTCCACTAGCCGCAAATGCTATTGTCCATAACCCTTCCTCATAATCCAGTTCAGTCTCACCGATAATCCCTGACTTTGATCCTGCTCCTCCAAGTAATCCACTCATGCTAATCCTCCCAGTTTTGGTCAATGTATGAACAATAACAATCTACATCTGCCGCACTACTCGTTTGTGTCCTTAAAAAATAGCCGGGAAGTAATATTAATTTATCATTAAACACAAATGTCTCTGAAGTATTAAGTGTTTGATTACGGAACAACTCAAGGTCTGCTGATCCATCATTTATCCACAACGAAAGAAGTTCATTATCAGCACTTGTGCAACAAAAAGTAATACTAAGAACAGTTATAATATGATTGGCAGGAACATCATAATCTGCACCTGTAGAAGTTCCTGTTGTTGCAGTAGTACCATCCCAACGGAATGCTGTTGCGGTATTAGACAATGCTCTAATTATTGAACTTGAAAGAACCTCTGTTCCTGATCCACTTGGAATTGCCATAAGCCTAACCTCCTAATACTAAACTTTGATGTGTTGAACTTTGCATAAATGCCCCTTTCTGTTTAATTTTCTTATTTGTTGCTGTTTCCATATCGGAACTAATTGTAATACTTGTACCATCTGCAACGATTGAGTCTAAGGCTATTGAACCTACGTTAGTAATGTTGTTATCACCGAAAGAAACATTGCCAGCAAACGTACCACCATTTGCCGCACTCACAGTATCACTTGGAGAGAATGCTGAAAGAGCAACTACCTCAACTACGTCACCAGAAGTTAAAGCTGAAAGGCCAGAAATTGCTGATCCGTCACTTGCTATAAAATCTTTAGGAGCAGAACTTGTTCCTTCAACCAGCTTTACTCCATTGAGATAGACAGAGACTTGTCCAACTGTGTAACTGACTACTCTACCATCGTCTGCGGTTGTGACACTCGTTTCACTACCACTAGCTGTGTACAGAAAATATTCTGCTTGTCCCTGACCGGGAGCTTGCCCAAGATAACTCATGTTTAGCCTTTCGGATTATCGTCTTTAACTTTCTTAATCTTAGCCGCCATCTCAGTAGAGAATGCACCTTTTTTGTAAAGATCGTCTAGCTGATCGCCAATATCGGGATATGAAGACCTTCTTTCTCTGGCATAGGCTTGAGCGTCATGCTCTGTTTGAAGGCGTTTTAATTCAGCATCTATTTCTGCATCAGAAGGTACATCTTTTCCTCTATGAGAAATAATTGTATCTCCTCTAATTTCAAAATTAGCATCTGGAACTAAATTATCTAATGCTGTTAGTTTATCTATTATCATATTTATCCTTTTAATTCAAATGCAAACATATTAGTATAGTACCTTATATTACCAGCAGTACCGACAGTTTTTACTTTTAATTTATACACTACACTGCCAACCGAATTATCATAACACATTGCGGATATTGCCATTCTTTCATAGCTTTTCATTGATTCTCCACCTTGCCATGCTTCATCCATTTCAACATCACCTCCACCATCAACATTTTTATATAAGGAAATATATCTATCACCACCAGCATGATTAATTTCTGTATAAAACCACCCACTTACCAATATTAGTGCTTTATTCCCAGAACCAATAGTTATTGTCACCCCAGAATTAATAACATCTCCTACAGCAGTAGTAAGCGTTAAAGCACCCATACATTCTCCTACATTCTGGCCTACATAGTCTATCACATGACCAGTAGGAAATGTCCCTGCTGTTATCGTTGCATTTGCTAAAGTAGTAGCACCAGTAAATGTAGTGTTACCAGTTGAGGTAGCTAAAGTAAGTCTTGCTACGTTTTGATCATCCTTCAGAACTAAATTCCCGGAGGATGGTTTAATTACTAAGTCTGCCATAATTATTCTCCTTTCGGATATTTAGTTTTAATCTCTGCTCTCTTGGCCTGTAGAGCATCGAGGTCATCATCCAATATTGCATGGACACATTCTTCTATTGAGGGATATTCTGCCTCACGTTTTCGTGCATATTCTTGGGCATCATATTCTGCCTGTAATCTTTTTACTTCCGTATCTATTTCTTTTTCTGTAGGAGGAGTTTGTCCGTTAAGAAAAGTAAACCCATTTTCTTCTGATCCGTAGAACTGGTATCCTAATGACGTTAATGCTTCAATTTTATCAAAAATCATTTTTGTATCTCAAATATGTTAATTCCAATAGTCATATTATTATGTGGCATACCATCCTGCCTTATTCTGCAATAATGATTACCAGTAGAACTATTTTGTCTTGATCCTCTAGCAGAAATTGTTTTATTAGTAAAACTTGCAGGGACAACATAAGTCATTTGCCATACACCCGGAACTTCTTGTGTATTAGTTGAAAGACCAGTTAACATATGTCCACAATGATAATCAGTAGCATCAATTCTAAATCCTAAATTCAAAAGGTATCCATCAGCATTTACTTGACGTATACTTCCAGTATTTACTGATATTAATAAAACATTATTTTGAGTTGCAGTTATTCCTGTAAGTCTAAAATCATTATTACCATAAGTTATTTCTTGCCATACACCAGTAGTACCATCCATAGTAAATTCAAATTGAGCAGAACTTGTATATGTATTTGTTTTATGCCAATGATTTACAACATATCCTGCTGGAAAAGTTGCATTACCAAGATTAAGATTTGGGCTACCAGTAACAGCACTTCCAAGAGTTACTCCTGTTCCTAACTCTCCTGTCATTCCAGTAACAGAAGTTCTATGTGTATCCTGTAAAACATTACCACCATCAAGTGTACCTGACCCAGTTATTGTCCTCTCTGTACCATCCTGAGTAATTATTACATCTGAATCTGCTATAGTTCCTAATGCAAGATGACCAGTTATTGTAACGTCTCCTGTTAAGGTATAGGAGTCGTTGAGATACATACGTTCAGTGGAGTATGTTCCTCCTAGATTCTGTGTACCAGAGGCATTTTCCAAGAAAGCAATGTCTGTCCCTTCAACAATCCCTGCTGGTATGTCAGCACTGGTTAAGGGTGCTACTGCTCCTTTGCGACCTAAGTAACTCATGTAATCTCCAGAAAGCTCATTATTACATCCGCACTACTAGCGGTATTTGATTTCACTTTAATTATATCTCCAGTCATTAAGCAAACTTTTTGATCCCCTCCAAGAACCACGAGTGAACCACCAGTCGGGATGGGGGCATCCTTGACTAAATTAGTTACATTTGGAGTACCTGCATTATCAGTTAAAGTTACTGTTACATTTATAACTCCTGAAGTTGTATTAGCTATAGTCATACCAATAAGAGTAGTCTCTGTATTAGCGGCAACAGCAGCACCTAAAGCTGTAGCAGTTGTTCCTACGCCTCTTAGAGTTCTATTTTTAAACGAGTTTGCCATATTTATCCTTTAATATCAACCAAGTGCAATGGACATCGCCACTGCCGCATTGTTTGCTTCTGTTTGAGTTTGAGCTTGTGTTAATCCTATTGCTGACCAACTAGAACCATCGTGAACATTGAGTTGGTTAGTTGCTGTATTATAGTATAAGTCACCATCGTCATTATCTGAAGAAGGTGCAGAACTAGCTATTCTATACTTATCAGTAAAGTCATTAATACTAATAATATTAGTATGACATGTCTGAATAGCTGTCATCTCTGCTGTAGTGGGTTGCAACTGTTTCCATGTGTTAGATGTAGTATCATAGACCATCATTACATCATCTGTACTATTAAAGTACAACATACCATCTGCTAGTGCTTCTCCATCGTTGTCAGTAGAAGGCCCATCTTTGGTAGTATTAAATGCTCCGTATACACCTTTGTTAGCAAATGTAACTGCTACGTTAGCTCCTACTGCATCCATATTATCTGATATAGTAATGGATGTTCCAGAGATTGATAATACATTAGGTTTAATAGTAGCATCTATTCCTGATCCACTAACCACTTGTCCTTTTCTTATACCAGTATTACTTGCTACTGTAATAACAGAACCGTTCTTAGCCCATGAGGATGTTGCAGGAGTTTCTACATCCGCATACTCCCAATAATGGCTTCCTGATCCTGTATCGGTAATATCTATTGCAGTACCACCAGAAGAAGCGGCTAGTTTAAAGGTATTAGTAGCTTTATCTCTTACGTAGTAATCTGTACTAGCGGCTAATCCTGCTGGAAGTGTACCAGTTGTAGTGAGTCGTATAGGGTCTCCATCGGATAACCCATGTGCAGTAGCAGTTATTACATCTGTACTAGCATTAGCAGTAAATGCTACACTATCTGCCATAACTCCTAAATACTTATCATAGAAGTTGTCTATAACACTTGCTACAGCATTAGCAGAAGCATTTGCAGAGGCTTCACTTGCGGCTGCGGCTGTCTCTGAAGCTGAAGCGGCTGTTGCAGATGTAGCGGCAGCATTTGAGTAGTATTTAGCTGAGTAACTACCTGAACTTCCGTCTACCTTATTTCCTACTGTAAAACTAGAACCTCCACCAATAGCCCATTGTTTAGCTGAACCTGCTCCGGCTGTATCAGTAATATCTGTACCGCCTATTGTCCATGCTTTAGCCGAGTATCCAAGAGCACCGCCAGTTACAGAGTTATCTGCGTATACCTTTACTGCTCCATCTACTTTCTGTGCCCAATCTGCTGTTTCTAATTTGTAATCTTCTGTATCCTCTTTCCATCCACTAATAGTAGCGTCATGGACTGTAAATTGACCATAGTTTACTGCGTCATTAGTAGCTGTAGCATCGGCTACCTGTGTAATCCTCTTCTTAGTAGTAGTTCCCGGTTGATACGCTTGGTATACTCCTGTACCAACATCGTAAGGTAGTGCGTTATTAGCTTTCTCTATGGCCTGTTGAGCCATGTGGAACACGTTAGCAGAGGAGTTATCTAGATCCTGTTCTGTTAGAATAGAGGCATTAGAGAAGTCAATAGAAGGTGCACTCTGGTCTTGTACTGATCTCCTGAGTTCGATAATAGTTTCACCAGAAGTAAAGGATACATTCTTACCTGACGATCCATATAGGGTTGAACCTGTGATCTCTCCTGTATCTAGTGTAACCTTCTGATTAGCTGTATCTATAGTCCATACTGTATCAGATGTACTAGCCCATGTAGCTGATATTCCAGCTAACTTTGAGTTATCTACATCACCATCTTCTAGGAAGTTCTTACCACCTGCGTATATAGAATCTGATGTCCTGTATATTCTTACACCATCTACGTATACTTTAAATACATCCCCTGCTGTACTCTTGTATGAGTCACTTGCTGAAGCTATGTAACCTAAGTCAGCATAACTAATTACTAACTGGTCTCCTGAAGTGTATGGGGTTGAACTTGTAGCCCACGGGTTCAAGATAACACTAGTTAAGGTAGTCTCTATTGCCATATTAGTCTTTTATTTTAAAGTTTAATCCGTAAATGTCCATATATTATTGATTTAATAGACCTGCTCCTACTTCTGCTTTCTCCATAGTTATATTTTGCCATTCTTTAAATAGTTCATCATCTTCTTGGAGCAGATTCATTCTAGCTTGTTCCTTATAAGCATTGACTAAGTATTTAACTGCTGTAGTTTGTGGAGAAGGAAAGTCAGCATGGTATATCCTATCTTCATCATAATCATACTCTGGTGAATCCATTAGATCCTGTATAGATTCCATTAAGGTTCTGCCTTCTATTCTAGTTGTACCAGTTAACTCGCTGAGTCTAGAGTATTGATCGGAGGATAGCTCAATACCACTAAGTCTTTTACTTAATGGTTGTATAGTCTGTCCAAACCTTAGTAATTCCTGCATATACTTATCTGGTTCTTCAAAGTGCATATCTAAACCAAAGTCACTACCAGTAGGAAGCATCATAGGCTTACCTGTTAACCAGTTATATTTAACTGCGTCATAACCTTCCATTGGGGGTAACTTAGCCATCATCTTCTCTTGCCAAGTTAACGCTTGTCTAAATGTGTATGCACCAGACTCCTCTTCTGCTATTCCGCTTAACCTATGTACTTGAGCAGGAATAGCTGGAATAAAATTCTTAGCTATAGAAACTGGAATATCAGAAGGATTTTCATTATGTATTGCACTATCTACTCCATCCATCAAAGACTTAACTCCTCTTAACCAAGTTCTATCAGTCATAGTTTTTGCTGTACATGCTATAAATAACCCAATAGCATCTTCTAATGAGTCAGGATCTTCTCTGAATCTATAGAGGTTCTCATGTAATGTAGCTATATATAAGAAGGGCATTGAAGATGGCTCTAATCTATCGTACTTAATCCATACTGGGCCTCTTGGAGTTTCTACTTTCCAACAAAATGGTTTAAAACCTGCGGCTCTCCATAGTTGGTTTTTCTCACGATCTATTGGCCCTGCTCCTGTTATAGTTCCATCCATAGCATATGATACCGCAGTACCATATAATCCTACCCCCATAATTGTATTACCTATAACTTCTGCCCTTTGAGATGGATCACCAGATGTCCACATGTCTCTAGTTCTCTTACTTAAAGCAAAGTTAGCTACAGGAGTACGTTGGATAAACCTACTAATTAAGTTAGCTGGAGTTCTAACAAATGGAAATATAAGTCCTAATGTCATAGGATGTTTATCTACAAGTTGGTGTAGATTATTTGCAAATCCTTTCTCCAGTCCCTCTTGGAACGTAGCTCGTCTTGAGTACTCTAGTAGGTCTCTATCAACTGCTTCTCCTGCTTCATCGTAGAAATGGTCTAGGTTTCTTCTTATAAAGGCTTTCTTATCTGCTCTAGATAAGTTATCTGGCATAGCCTTTGTAATCTTTGACATTGCTTTACCATTGTAGGTAAGCATCTTAAAGAACTCATCCTGTGCTCCTAGTACTCTAAGAGACAGTCTAGATACTTTACCAAATGAGTTAACTACAAGCGGAATCCAGTTTTGAGGATGCCAGTATCCTGCATCAACTGCCTTATCCATTTGCATATAGAAGCCTCTAACTACGTCACCGCTTGGAGTCTCGGCTTTTGTTCGTAGTGGGTCTAATAGGTTTCTCTCATGTATCAAAGCATCCATTCCTGCTGAGAAAGCTCTCCTAGTACTCATTAACATATTAAATACAAAACCAAGTTCTTCTTTAGCACCTTTCAGATTAAATGTTGATATATGTCCTATTGTCTTAGCAGTAGGAATAAGCATTGTCTCCATCATATTCCCAAGCAAGTTAGTAGTCATAGACTTTATATTAGCTAGAAGCATACCTCTGTATACCTCTTGAACAGCTTTGCCTATCCTCCCTTTACCTTTTAATGCTTGTTTTAATTTTCTTGATCTTAATTTAGCTGATGGATTACCTAGTATAGCATTTATACTTTCAAGTACTTCTCTGTTTAATCCTCTTCCGTGGATTTGTTTCCTTAAAAACTCATTTCTTTTAAGTATCTCTATTTCAGAAAGATCAGCATCAGGTTTCATTCTACCATTCTTATTAAGATACTTCTGTTTCATCTTAATATTTCGGTATGCTAATCCTCTACCTAATCCTCTAGGTAACTCTGTGAAGGCTTCATGTAACTTTGTTATAATGTCGATATGTTTTGCTGCCATAAGTTGAACAAACTCATCACCAAAGTCCTTACCTTGTAAACTTTTATGGAACTGTGAAGTGACATCATCTAGTACCATTTGCCATCCTAATACTCTTGACCCAATTTGATCTGCCATGAGCCTATCAGCTTTCATAAGAGTAAACAACTCTTTCTCAGGAATAGCTAATCTATATGCAAAGTTTTTAAATACATCCTTATCTAATCCTGATGCTCTCCGTATATAGTTAGCGTAGGAAAGCCCTTCTCTTTCCGCTTGTTTAAATGTTTTCCTACCTTTTTGTCCAACACGAAATGGGTTACCTTTAGCATCAAAAGTAACTTTCCCAAGTAAAGCAGCTTCCCTATCAATCTCATTTGAAATTGCATTGATGATATTTTTGACACCTACATCATCAATAGTATTCATATTGATTAGTGGATCTCTACCTACTAAAGACATAGCAGTAGACGCACCTACCTCATCTCCAGAAGCCATAGCTTTTGCTAACGCTTTTACTACATTAGTTATCCCTGTTTCAGATAGTGTACTAGCTTGAAGAACTGTTTGTCCTGCTGTGTTATCTACATCTCCTACCTTAATAAACTCATCTGCATCTTTTGATGTTCCTTTGATAGTCTGTACTTCTGTTCTTGCTAGTTCCTTTAATGGTGTTCTACTTGGAGGATAGACAACATCTAAGACTTCACCGCTATTTACAGTATTGATCCCTATTTTGTTAACCTCTTCTAACTGTTGAGGTGTAGCACCACCAGCTTCAGCTTTCATTAGGCTTCTTTCTCTCTTGAATACCTTAAAGAAAGTAGAGTATGCACCAACTAGTATTGCATCCATATAAATGGATTCTAATGCTATTTTAAATCTCTCTTCTGCTTCTGAGTTATCATCAGATGCTTGAAGCCACTCAAAGAAAGGTTGGGTCACTTCAAAAGGAGTATCCTCTACGAACTCTGTCATAGAGTTAGCTAGTCTTGGTTCATAAGGTTTAAAGGAGAATACACTACCAAGTGTACCCACGGCAGTAACATCACCAAACTTCTTTAATCCTTTAACTGCTTTAGATGAGGTTTTTACTGTACTAGATACTCCTGCTACTGCTCCTATCCCTTTAACTCCTTTAACTATTTTAAAAGCTGGTATTAATCCTGCAATTACATTTGTCACACTTCTAGTCACTTGTTGACCTGCGTCTTCAGATTTCTTAACAGAAGGCCAATGTGTTATTTCCCCCTTCTTACTCTTTTCCATCCATTCTTCGGGACTCATGAAAAATAAGGTAGGCCTACTTGGGTCGTAGTTTTCAAATCCTTTAATATTGAATACTAAGTGATCTGTAGTAGTGTTTATCTTTTTAATTTCTTCTGCTAATTCCGGGCCTTCCTCTTCTATATTACTAGTTAACATGTCTCCTACATTTTGGATAGTATCTATCACACCTCCAAGAGCTTGTAACCCATGTCCTATTATTCCTGATGGAGCTTCGTAATCCTCTGTCTCCTCTTGTTCAAACTCAGGTACACTAGAGAGTCTTTGGGAATCTTCTATTAGTAATTGTTCAAACTCGTTAACTCCTAATTCGTCATACCTTGTATCAGGGCTTTCATCTAGACTTATATCTTCCTCTATAACCTCTTCTTCAGGTATTGGAAGAGTACTATCTTCTTCCTCTAGTATAACTTGTTCAGCCATTTATTTTATTCTCCGAATAGACGTTTCCATACATTTTTTATAGGATTAATAAGATACTTTTTCTCAAATTCCTGTCTGTCTTTCAATAATTTTCTTTCTCTCTCTGTTTTTGGTATGTTATTATTATTATTTTTGCTAGTTGTAGGTTTCTTTTCTTTCTTTACAGACTTAGGTTCAACTGGTTTCTTCTTTTTTTCCTCTTTCTTCTCTTGTTTCTTTGTCTCCTCTTCTTGTTTCTTTGTTTCCTCTTCTATTATTTTCTTTGCTCCAATAAAACTGGTTATATCTTTTGGAAATGGATACTTAGCTTTTTGATACCTTTTAATCCTTTTTTCCTTTTGGTCTTTAGATAGGTTAGGATCTATCTCTATAAGTTTTATTTGTCTCCCTTTAATTAGATACATGCCCCAGTTCCATAAGGCTTCTAATTGTTTTTGTTTTACTTTTGGATCATCTGAGCCGCCTACAGCTTCATCGAACCAGTCTTTCATATCTCCGCTAAAAAAGTGTAGATTTGCTATTTCTTTAGCTTCTTCTGTTGCTCCTATACTTAATCCGAAGATAGCTTTTTTAAATCTTTCATAAGTATCTACTGGACTGTATAATGCAGAGTCAGAATCTTCGTATATCATTCGTTGTAAATCTTCATATTCTTTTGGCCCTTCATCTTTTGCGGGCATCATCATATTTTGTATATCTTTTGTATTATCTTTCTTAACTTGTGTTGATGCCAGATGTTTATCAACTGCTTTTTGCATCTCCGCATCATATTCTGAGATAATATCTGAAACTTTCTTTTTGTAAGAATCTGACCCTAAGAAGGCTTCTTTTTCTCCTTCAGTCCAACTACCAAATCCATACCTTGCCCCACCTTCCTCTTCACTTCTTCCTTCTAATTGGTTACTATATTTACCAAACTCTTCTATAAAAGCTCCTCTTAGTTTTCTTTTATAACGCTGAGTTATTCTATGAATACCTTCTGGTATAGGTACTTCATTTCTTCTTAATGCTCTCCCCCATGCACTTCTATCTACTCCAAATCTAGCAAGATGATTATCTTCTATATGTTTTAATACTTTAGTTTCATCTTTGTATAACTCAGTAGTTGTAGGAGCTACATACTCTTGTTCCATTTGTTTAACAAGAGCTTTCGCATCATCATTAAGAGTAATATTCATCCCTTCAAATGCTGTAGCTAACCTTTGTTGTCTTGATTTTGGAGTTGAATCCGTAGAGGGGTCAGCTAACACTTCTACTAAATAGTCATGAACAGTTTGTTCGTCTGCATCCTCTGGATTCATAACATCATACAAACCTAGTATCCTGTTTTTTCCTTGTGTCGTAGAAGCTAGTCCTGTGGTTAATCTATTGTGATACACTTGTACTTGTCCACCTACTCCATCTACTCCAGCCGCCATTAGTGCATCGTTAATCTCTTGTTCTACCTCTTGTATTTCATTAGGATCTGTTAATGATGCTTTCTTTGCTATTAGTTCTCCAAGTGTTATCTTGTGTCTATCTAGGAGAAGTGTTCTTTCATGGTTATACCTTGCTCTCTCAGCCCTTTCATCTTGTTCTGCATCATTTTCTATTTGCCGTACTGTTCCCCACTTCAACTTCATACCATCTACTGTTTTACCATAGACTCCACCAGCAGTTTTAATCTGGTCTAATATATCTAAGTATCTCCGATCTCCTCTTATTCTAGCCTTTTGAGCAACAGCTTGACCAGCTAGTGTATTTAGTGTTTTATAGTCAAACCCTTGTTGACCTAGTACTTCTATTCTGTGATTTAAGTCTTCTATAAAGGTCAAAGTACCAGTTTCCTGATCTCTCTTTTGTTTTAGAGCAACGTCAACCTTATTAAACTTTAGCCAATTCTGGTCTCTTTGGTTTGGTTTTTTAGGGGTATTAAGCTCCGACATTTCGCTTCCTCATTACATAAGACATAAAGTCATTTAGGTTAAAACTCTCTTTTTTCCAATTATCATTGTAAAATCCATAGAAATCTTTTTTATTCTTTGGATTTGGTACATAAGACTTTGGGTACTTGTCTTTTAAATAAGAATCCCATAGTGCAAAGGCTTCTCCTTTTACTCCACTACCTTCACTTTTAAATTGAGCAGCATATTGTTCTGCCCACTCTTTCACATGTGGAGGATACTCTTTCTTCTCTGCTGATCCTAGAAATACAGGTAATGTTGATACTGCTCCTCCATCTTTCGATATTATTCTATCTTCTCCTTCTCCTCCTGAAGTATTAGGATCTTCTTTCATTAGTTTGTTAGTCTTTTTAGAGTCTTGCCATTTACTTACAAGCTCTGCTATTTTATTCCCTTCTTTAACTTCAGTTACCTTCTTCTGTTCTTCAACTTTTGTTTCAGGAGTTTTAGCAACTATACTGTTAAGTTCTTTAAGGTTTTGAGCATCAGTTTTATTTATATCAGATAGACCAGCAAATCTAGCTACACTACCAACATATCTATCAACTTTCTCAGGACTACTTGCTTTATTACCATCTGATTTTAGTTGGGATGCAATCAGTTCTCTGTCTTCTGGGCTTACATATCTTTTGTGTTTAGGGTCAAATTCTATTCCTTCAAAATCAGTACGTACTGTAACATCTGCTATTGTAGGCTCATCATCTTTCTTTAATCCATTGTACATTTCTGCCCATATACCACCTTCTACTTCTGCTCTTTGTTTGAGCTTCTTCATCTCAGTAGATGATAATGTACCATCTTGATGGGGATTACGTGTTGTGTTAACTCTTTCTAATATTTCTCCTGCCTCTTGTATATCTGCTTTTGTAATTCCTTCATCTTTCAATATTTGATGCATAGGCTTACCACTATTAAACGAGTTTCCTAATAGATCTGAATTTTGTTCTATTAACTCATAAAAGGAATTACCTATGGCATCCTCTGATTGAGCTTTGTATTGTGCGTTTAAATGGTTGCCGTGTCTCCTAGTTAACTCTCGTTTCTGAGCTTGCCATTGTTCATAGAATCTTCTTTGGAGACTTTCATCTGGAATAGACTCCATTTGGATTGCTATATCATCTTCTTGTTCTTGGAAGAATTGATCTAACATTCCACTTTCGGCATTATTCCTATGTTCCCATTTCTCATAATCTGTAAATAACTTTATTGAGGCATTATGAGTTAAGGAATCTGCGTAAGCATCTGTAACAGCTTCTCTAAAAAAAGGACTCTCTTTATGATTTATCCATCCCTTTGAAATAGCATCTTTATATTCATCTCGTGTGTCTTTATCAGCTTTAAGCCATGAAGCTATACCTCTCTCTTTCTCTGATTGTACATATTGATCCATAACCATCCCCTTACCAAATACAAAATCTTTCATTTGTTCTAAAAGTTTTGCATTCTCTGTCTCAGCCATTCCTGCTGTTGGATCAGGTCTAGGAGCTTGTAAGTTTGCTCCTGAGTTTGATACTTTACCTCTTCTGTATCTATCAGGTCTAGTGGGTTCTTTTATTCCTCTTTGAGAACTTATCCTTTGACGATTTAAAAGTTGTCTCCTAACTCCACTAACTGCTTCTGAATTTGCCATAAGTTATCCGAAGAAATCGTATTTTGATTTTTGTTGTATTTTATAATTTTTAGGAGTTGTCTTTCCCCATATATTTTTACCTTGTTGTGCATTTCCTTGAACATATGCACTTCCTCCTGCTAATCCTAATGCCATCATTTTAGAACCTTCTGATTGGTATCCTGCTCTTGGAGCACCGTTAATAGCTCCTATAGCTTGGTTGCGTCTTACATGCTTATCCCTTTGTAAAGCTGCTTTCTCCCCTTTTAATGCGACTACTCCCCTCTGGTATGACTCATCTAAATCTATAGCTGTGTTTAACTGGGATCTCCTCAAGTTACCTAGTAAGGTTTGAGGAGTTTGTCCACCACCAGTTTGTTCAGCATTAGCAACTAACATAGTAGCTTCGTCTTGTTGCTGTGCTATCTTCATCTCCAACTTTGCTTTAGCGGCATCTTCAGCATTGTCGAACATTTGTTCTTGTATAGCAGTCTCTTCATCCCAATAGGCTTCCATATCTTTGTTGTAAGCCTCATTCTGCATTCTATTATTCTCTTCAAACGCAGCATTAGTCGCATCTGCCTGTGCTTTAGCCGCTTGCTGTTGCTGTTGCATTTGAAGCATAGACATTGCCGCCATAGCACCTGAAATTGGATCACACATTATCTCTTTCCTTTACATATAAATTAAATGGGATTTCATCCATACCAAACTTGGGTTCTGTACCTAGATTTTTAAATCCTAAACTCTCTAACCACTTAGAAGAACTTACGTTCCTATCGTCTACATAATTAAATACTGTTTTGTACATCTCTAAGAACTTCTTTAAATACTCTTGGGATACCTTATAAAAACCTTTCTTATTAGTAGTCATATTATCTGCACCCATGAGCCACACTATACCTACGTCTGGTTGTTCTTTACATGGAGCTACTCCAAAGATACCTACTACTTCCTCATCTAGTTTAAGAGTATACGCATGTTCACCAGATATTTCTAGACTCCTATGAAGTCCGCTAGTAGGTGTAAATCTTCCTGCACTCCATATCTCTTGTTTATCTGACTCTCTCATCTTAGGAGCTAACTCTAAGCAGTCCATCACTCCAGCTTTATCTACTGTATATCCCATTAGATCCTTTGACTCCTTAGTACTTGCAGTGCTTCCCAGTCTGCTGACTGTAGAGCTATGGGATGCCACTCTTTACTGTTTACTGTTATACGAGCATCCTTACTATTACAATATACAGGCACTCGTAGTACACCTGTCTCTAACTGTAATTGTCCTTGAATTAAAGAACCTACTGTTTTAGCTGTGAAAGCCTTTGTATTAATCTTACGGTATAACTCATCATAAGGTCTAGGTGCTACTTCTACATAGAAGTTACCTGACTTTGCATATGAGATCTCAAAGTTTCTCATTTGTAATCTACCAGAGCTAATTGAGTTATCATTATTCTTTACAAACTGCTCTGAGAACTGGTACTTAAAATCATAAGGAATACCAGCAAATACATCTGGAGTAGTGTTTCCCTTCGATTTAGAGAAGGTTGAACCATTCTTCATAATACCTACAACTGCGGAAGCCTTAACTTGTTCTCCTGTTTCCACAACATACACAGGTTCTCTAGGTTCAAAAGTAAGTACTGTATCAGTAGGCCACGGTGAATCTTTAGCAATAGAAGGGGTTATCCTTATCTCAGCTTTGGTAGCATCAGCAGGATCAACTGCTACTCCTGTTATTTTATATGTTACTCCTTCATTTAAAGTAGTTGTGAATGTTTGATCTACTCTTGGTAAGTAACCTTTATCTAGATTCTTTATTTTAATAAGTGGGCCAAACCCTGCTACTATAGAAGCATCTACTTTTACTTGGGTAGCCGTTAGTTCATCATAGTTAGAGTCTCCATATGGTAGTAGATACGGATGTACTATTGCCGTATTGGATGTACTACCCGGATCAGGAATAGTTATTGTATCTCCTATGTTATATCCTGTTCCTTGAGAAGCAATAACAAACGTAGGTTTACCATTACTATCTGTAGTGATATTAAAGGTCATACCTGAACCTGTTCCAGAAGTTTGAGTAGAAGTATGTCCTGTTCCATTATGTGTTTGACTTGCTTGCCAAGCCGCAGATGGAGTAGGAGTGTAATCCTTTAGTGTGTAAGTAACAGCAGTTAATCTATATCTCCTATCTAACCTAACTCCTATCTTGTCATCCATTATACTCGTGGCATTATCTACTGAAAGGTTTAGTTTCTCTAGGTAAATAGTAGTTCCTCTTCTAAATAGAAAGAATGCTACAGAGCCTATGAAAGCCATGTCTATTATCTCTGCATCAAATTTCCATGTAGACCATGCAGACTGCATCTTCTCTTTATCATTATAGTAGTACTTATATACCTTAAGTTGTCTCCTGTCTGTCTCAGAGAGGATGAGTAGCACCTCCTCGTTTGAGGATACCGCCATCTTCTTAACTGTACCCTCTACAAACTCAGGTACATGTGCTGAGATCTCGTTTGCATCATTAGTCTCAGATGATATATTAATGAAGTACTCACGTATACCTGAGAATGCTCCACGTTGAAATGGGAAGAATATTGTTTTACCAGCCGGAACTGGTTTAGCCTCTGTAGATGTCTCAAAGTTCGTAGCAACGTCAACTGTTACTGAGGTAGGGGTAAGGAACGCATCAGACGTTAGTTTGAACTGCTGGAGATCTGAGAACAATATAAGGCTTTCCTGAAATGGTATGGCAGACTTTAGGATAGCTACTTGGTTGTTACTCACAGCTACATCAATAACTGCTGTATCTAATACGGATAGAACAGTAGTATGAAAGAAGTTGTAGTAACCTCCTGATTCAGATAGTATAACATTCTCATCAGATATGAATCCTAATCTGTTTCTATGAAAGAATATATCATTAACCGTAAAAACGCCATCAGGAGAATCAACTGGATCATAGTTAGCAAAGGATGGGAAGGGGTTTGTTTTTTGATCTCCGGCATCTCTATCGGCCCACGGGACAGGTTTTAATACAAAGTAAACAGAGTTAGCATTACCATCCACTTTTCCGAATGCCTTATATAATTGCATCGGCATTGTACTCTTATCAATAGTCACATAACGTGAGACCTTTAAAGTATTTAATATATACGCAGCATCATAAGTAGCTGAAGAAGAAGTTGTGTTTAAATTATAAGGAGGTGTAAAGTCTGTATTACCAGTTATAGCTAATCCACCGGGATACATAGGTTGAACTACCTCTTTCCATACCGATCCAGTCCAATTTACATAATAGTCATCTTGTCCTGCTGCTTTGTCTCCTGAGATCTTAGCGACAAATCCTGTTTCAATATTTGCTGATCCCGGAAGATAGCCGAAGTTAGGTACTTCATCACTACCATTTACTGCTCTTGAGTAAGTATCTCCTTTACCATCTGTTAATTCAACAGAGATAGGATAAGTAGTATTTTTTATATGGATTACACTAGTATTTTCATCATGAATAACTTTAAATCTAGAGTTTGATGAAATTAATCCTCCTGAAGCTGTTGTTAATCCTTTACCAGACCCTCCTGCCCATGATGCATCATTTGTTGAATCAGAAGATGTAGATATAGTAGAACCTGTAACAACTCCCTTACTTTTCACACCTTTGTCATCAGTATATTCAGCAGCATTATCTGAATTAGTTTTACTTACATATACTCTATAATTAGTAGTTCCACTATCTTTTATTAAATATACTTGATCACTACTATCTACTCCTTTGTTTATTGCATTTGCAATAGTATTCACACGTACTGATGCTTGGTTATTAATGGATGCAGAGTTTCCTATATTTCCTCCACCAGATCTTGATTCTGTTTCATTATCTGGAGTTGCGTATACAATTTTGTATCTGTTTCTAACTGCTCTTCTATATATATGAGAAGCATTAGATGGATCAGTATGAGAAGCGTTATAAGATGAGTGGTCAATAGGAAGATCAGAGTTAAGTAAATCATCTGATAATCTAGTTCCGTCAATCCCTACATTCCACTCAGTAATAACTGCTTGATACTTTGCACCAAAGTCTCCTACCTTGTAATACAATAAGGATTCATATGGTCTAGTAGGTGGAAGAGAGCTACTATCTTGTTTTACTTTTTGAGTTTTATTTAGAATGAATGAGTAATCGGCAATAGTAGTTGAGGATAAGCTATTAGGACTAAAAATATTATCTGTACTATTGAAATTCTTAAAGTAAGTATTGGGAATTGTATTAGAAGACATAGGGACTGAGGATGTTATTCCATCACTACTACTAGTACCTTGTCCACTTGGATAACTAGCTTCTTGTTCCTTATCTAGTATATATACTTCTTTACCAGCAGTACCAGTTGCATAACCTGTGAGATCAATTAGTTTAACTTCGGTATTAGTACTGGATGTTCCACCTTTGATAATTACTGCGTATGCCTCATCTTCACTTCTACGAATAGTATGGATAAACACATCATTACTATTAGCAGAGGTTATACCAGCTACTTCTGTTATGTGCTCAGTACAAGGTCTCTTCTCTAATCCACGAGCTATATGAGATAAACCGTTCTCCTGTATCTCACCCTGTGTAGGTAGTCTCAGTGTAGCTGGTTGTTGGGATACACCATTAATCAAACTTGGTATAGTCCCAGATATTAAAGGCATCTATTTCCTCCATGCATAATGTTGGTTAGAATCTTTATTACGATCTAATACTCTAAAGGTGTCATAGTCATCAAATATAGTATAATCTCCTACTTCTGATTGATACTCTAGTAAATCTGTCCAAGCAAGCGTTTCATCCTCTTGGAAGAACCTGTGTAACTCACCTGACCCCACTACCCTGTCGTGGAATATACGTGCGGATTTACTGGCTATATACCGTCTAGCTGGTTCTGGTAATTTATCGAATCCTAGAAATACTACCTCATCTACTACTACAGTATCTCCTTCAGCAAATACACTTGTATTGTTTTCTCTATCATAAAGAAAGCCACCACGTTCTATTATATCTTTCTTATTAGATCGTGTTTTAGAAGTAGTGTCTATTCGTAGTACATTTGCCGCAACTGGTATTTGATTATCTGAGGAACGAGGTGTTTTAGTTACTTGTAAGTCGGTATTAAATATCCATCCTCTAGATTGCACTTGTCTAGATGTGTTATGTAGAATATCTTGAGCGATAGAAGCATCTTGCAATCCTGCTTTATCGTTTAAGTTTGCAATAGGTTGTTCTCCAATAGTGGTTAGCATCATGTTAACCGCTTGGAGTTCGGTCATATTTTCTAATTTTTTCTCACTCATGCTACCTTTTGATATTTATTTTTACGTTTAGTTTTACTTAAGAAGTTACGTTTCTTACTGAATGTACCTTTGTTATACATAGACTTAAATTGCCACGGATGGAATAGAATGTAGGAATCATCCCCTCCTCCTTCTGCATCTTCAACTTCATTGTTATATATGATACCATCGTATCCTAAGTCTTGTTGTATGAACTTGATTAGACCGTGCATCTTATAATAGTGAATATTAGCTTTCTCCCCCCAAGACATGTTTCCCCACTCTTCATTCCAGTCATCTAACTCTGCTCCTGTTCTAGTCATATCCTCTTCATAGAGTTCACGAGCATAGTTTAACACTTGTTCTAAGGCAGTTCCTTGTCCAAAATTAGAAACTAGTAAGGGGAAATCTGTACCTTTGTTTTCAAAATCTTTAAGATTATCACCTCCAGTGTATGCACCTCCTGTCGGATCTGTGGGGGATAAAATTGAATAGCTATAGTTAGGCATCAGTTTTTCATCATTAAGATAATTTAACATTAGATCAAATTCAAATGATTTAAGATCTTTCATCCTTAATGGTTTATTCATCTTTATCCATCCTGAATAAAACTTAGCATTTGGAAGTCTAGAATCTGTGTCATCAGGATGGTATACTACATTATGCAATGTATCCCATTTAGATCTTCCATAGTCGCCTAAACTTTTTTCTCCCCCCTTATTCATAACTATATCTATAGCTTGATTTAATGTACCAAAGTGAGAAGACTTCTCAGCTTCTTCTTCTATGTTTTTAATTCCTGCTATTACTCTTTCATCCATTCCCATAGGTCTATCCCAAAATCCTATTACTGGAGATACTCTGCTTAAAGTCCCATGATGGACAAGTTTAGGAAGTATTTTTCCATCTACATTTACACTAATAGCAGATTCCTGACCTCCCATATAAAACCAGTTAACAAAGTTCTCATTATTTTCCATGAGTTTCTTTGCTAATTTGTATGGTTCTATTTTACCTAATGCTTTAATATCTTGTGAGTAACCAAGTACATGGTTCTTTTCATACTCAGTTAGTTCTGACTCAGGTTTCATCATTACACCGGTTTTAGGATGAAATAAAAGATCGTAGTAATCAGCATGATGTCTACCTTTTAGAGATAATATTTCCTCTAGTACATTTCTATGGGCAATTTGTTCTTCTAATAAAGTAGTTCTCCATTTACCTCTACTTTCTCCTAGTGGCCCTGATCCTCCTTTTGAAGTTTCTTCTTTTAAATATTTTACTTGGTTTTTAGACATTCTTTCTCTAGTCTTCAAACTGATGTTTTGCTGTTGTCCAAACGCATCTAGCATACCCTTCTCTAATTCGTCAGACATTATTGTTTCTTTAGAATCTAGTAACTTAAAAAAGGATGGCATGAGCCTTCGTCTAAGTAATTTACTCAATCTAAATTCTTCGTTAGTACTAGCTGGTAAATTCTTAGTATAAGTCCGTTGTATATCTATTTGTTCGGATGGTTGAATATCACTAAATCCTTGTGTATATATTCTACTTTCGGTATCCATTCCCTTTGTGGGATCTAATGATGGTTTCATTTTATTTATCCTATAGTAAAAAAAAGGGAGTACCCACGTTTAAGGATACTCCCTAGAGAGTTACTTGATCTTACAAAGGTGCGATCAAGGCAACAGCACACGCTGGGCGTAATACGTTATGACCCATTGCATACTTTGATACTACTAATGTACCCTGTCTGTTGATTTGATATTCCGATTCAACAGAAAGATCCATTAATTTTACAGTTGCTACTGCATCTGTAGTCATTACCAATCCCATAACACGATTAGCTACAGCAGAAATTCTAGCTGTAATTCTCGTAGCCGCAGTGGCATTATCATTGGTAACTTCAGTAGTCCACGCATCATGATCTGTACTTCCAGTATCATACTGAGTTGTTCTACCTGAACCAGCCGAAGCCGCTAAAGGCTGATCTGAACCCCAAGCTGGATTTGGTGTTGTTTTATGTTGTCCGACATGGGATGCTATAGTCCACAATGCCGAACTCCATGTATTCCCAGAGAATGAACCGAGATGGTTTGTTACATGGAGAGGCATACCTAATATTGTAGGTACTTGTCCAGATGCAACACTTCCACTTCCTCCAAGATCACGATTAAAGATCACAAGATCATTTAAGTTACTAGTTCCAGATACCTTAAACATATCGAAATATGAGTCGTTGTTTAATACAACAAAAGGTTCTCCGGGTACATCAGCATTAGCAAGGATACGTTTTGCATCCATAATAGCTTGCGTAAGTAACTTAGGATCACGAGCATTTGCTGCGTCAGTACCAGCACCGGAAGTTGCACCTACAACTACGTTTTTAGTGAAGTCCTCATCATCAAATGTAGAGTAATCTTGAATCATAGGAGCACCTGTTGAGAGGCCAGCCATTGTTTTGTCCTCGCATAATGCACCTTTAATTGCTAATCGCAATATATTTTGGTCAGCAACTTTACCTAGTCCAAAACCAGCTTCTTTAGTGTAGACTGAACGTATATCATAGTGTGACATAGCTTCGTCAATGTTCGGAATAAACTGAGCATTAACTAAGAGGTCATCTACGGATACAATTCGTTCACCTTGCTTAGAAGATGTTGGAACTATTTCTGATCCCGGTGTATGGTAAGAGGCATCTCTGTACTTACCTGTCATCGGAAACTGTGCTGACTTTCCTTTAGAGATCGTGCGAACACGATTTAAAGGCATCATTATATTCTTCGACTGGAAAGCCTGTAATACTTCTCCTGCATACAGCTTTAGATATAACGCTCGTGCGTCTGCACCAGCATTATTCACACCAGACCGATGAATAGCTGAATAATTAGTAGCCATTTTGTTTTCCTTAGATTAAGGGTTATTTGGTTTAATAATTAAATAACTCAGAAATCTTGGTCTCACAAAGGTCGGCACAGAGTTCTCCCACGCATGGGGCAAAGTCTTACTGTTTGTTATCCTTGATTCTTTGTTAAAGCACGTTAGAATTTTGCAAACGTGCGGCAACCTTGCTTCTAAAAGCAGGGTCTTCTGCATACCTCGGATCACTCATATCCGAAGTAAGTTGAGCTAGTGACTCATAACGTGGTTGAGTAGACACGTTAATATCACCAGACATTAAAGAAGGTATTACTCCTTCTGATTGTTGGTAACGAGCATATAATCCATTAACTGCAAATTGAGAGGCTTCATCTAAATTACTTATCTGTTTATTGAATGCCTCTGCTTCATACGGTTCTAGATTATTATCTGCCCATTGTAGCATTAAGTTATAATTAGCTTCACCGCCAGTTATATTATATATATCATTCATCATCTGCTCTGCTCTTGCTTCTTGACCATCAATCCATGTATCCACTACTTGTTTTGATACTCCTGCTTCCTCAAGAGCCTTGTAAGCATCTGTAGATAGCTCTCCAGTTTCATTGTACTCATCTTGAAATACACTGAAATCTAATCCTCTCTCATCCAACATTTTATGAACTTGGGATGAGCTAGTATCTAATATCTCAGGGGCTTCTTCAGTTTCAAATCTCTCTTGTTCTTCCTGCTGTGCTCTCTCTTCTGAACTAGCGTGAAACTGTTGTTCTAAACTTTTGTATGCCTGTGCAAGTTCTTCTGGAGAACCGAATTTCTCAGGTAGCCACTCTGGTCTATCCTGATCTTGAGCTACAGGTGGATCTTCTGAGAATCCTCCGTCACTTACTTGTATTGGTTCTTCTGCACTAGCTATTGCATTATATATTTGTTCTGGAGTTCCTGCTTGATTGACTCCTTCTCCTTCATATGTACTTACTGATTCTGCCATTTTTCCTTTAGTGTGTGGTTAAGCCTGTCCTCCCATTTGTTGAGCCATTGCTTGCTGTATGATCTCAGCCATTTCAGGATTATCTTTCATCCCATCTGCTATTCCTTTAGTCATATTAGGTACAGCACCTCTGATAACATCACCTTGCATTTGTGCTTGTTGAGCTTCTTTCAACTCAGCCGCTTGAGCTTCTTGGGCTTGGGCTTGTTCCTGTTGAATTTGTTCATCTGTTTTGATTAATCCTCCTGTATCTATACCAAGAGAAGCACCAAGCCTGTCCATGTAATCATCGACATTGAGTTTCTGGGAAATAACTTCTGCTCCTAATGGAGCTAAGTACTCAAGAAACTGTGCTAACTTAGTTAGATCTTGACCTCTACCTAGAGCTTCTAATCCAGTTACAACTTGAGGCTTAACTTTCCCTTTCGGGAAGTCAGGCATCTTCTTGTCTTTGATTAGCTTCTGAAGGATTAGGTTAATTAGGGGGAGTTGAAATTCTTGAGAGAGAACAGAGTAGACACCACCTAGAGCACTCTCTAGCTCTTGTGCCATGAAGCGTACTTCTTCTGCTGTTACTCTTTCAGCGTTTCTTTGAACTGAGGAATTAAGAAGGAAAGCCGCAGATAACCTATCTCGGATTGATGTCATTGCATCTAACGCTACCCTGAAGTCATTAAACTTATCAAGTTGTAGTGTTGAGACATCATTTGAGTCACCTTGTACTATTGCTCCGTTAGGAGCTTCCGCTATTGTTTTCATCCTTGTAGTACCATTAGGTCTAACCAAGAATAGGACTTTAGCCGCAGCCGCAGATCCTTCTACAACAGCCTGTGTCAAGGCTTCAAGGGAACGAAGGTCTCCTAAGTATTCCTCAACGAGACCACGCCCATATGATTCACCATCTACCCTACTAAATCGCAGGGCTATAAATGGATTCTTATCAATCTTATATTTTCCATAGGATTCAGGGATAGGAGTCGTTCCTATCTCTTGATGTACATGCCAATACTTTTCTTTGTTACAAACATATGTGTATAGCTCATAGGGCTTATCAGGAGTTTCAGGGGTTAACTCCTCCGGTGAGGGAAGCCCTAGAGCCACTCTAGCTTCTGAAGGTACTGTCTTTGCACTTAAAGTTTCTTTTGTAATAAGATATAGCAAGTTACCCATTGGATCACGCTTGACTACATATCTATCCAAGTGGAATACTCTCATACCACCTTTATCTGGAAGATATAATAAGCAATTACCTGTGGTAATCAAGTGTTTCAATGCTTCAAATACTGGAACTCTGTAGGCACTAGTTTCGATCTCATTCATTGCAGATCTTTCAATCCTAGAGAATCCTTCTTCTACTGCACCACGTTGTTCTGGATCTCCCATTAACTCTGCTAAATCAAAGTCATCAATAGTTAATCTAAAGAAAGGAGAATTAGGAGGTAGTAAGGTGAGCAGGAGTTTACTGGCTAAGTGGTTTACACCTCTTGAACCTATGCTTTGGAAAGGAGTACTGTATACTGTAGAGAAGTTTGATCCTGAATCCGGCAGAAGAGTTGGTATCGTTAGTTTAGCACACTCTCTTCCTCTATTGAGGTACGTTTCACGTTCCCCAAAGGATCGCTCATACAAACTAGCGAGTTGACCTATGGGTAACTCCTCTACTTTGCTTTTCATTCTATCCGACCTTAACTTTGAATTTATCTTTACCTGTGTTGCCCTTTTGTCTCTTCTTCTTAGCTAGTTGTCCTGCTTGCATTTTACCAGACCCTTTCTCGACTACACTAGTTTCAGATCCCATTGCCGCTTGGGTTGCACCTGTTCCACCACCGCCAGTTTGTTCAGGTGTCTTTCCTCTAGCTTTATCAAATCCAGCTTTTAAAGTATCTGCTCCTTTATGAGCTAATCCTCGTGCGGCATCAGTCGCAGTATGTACACCAGTTCTAGCCGCAGTAGTAACTCCATGCACGTTAGACCGTGCAGTAGTAGTTGCTGATTGTAGGTTAGACTTTAGCTGTCTAGCTCCTCCTGATGCAGTTGTCTGTAATTTCTTAACAATATCAGGCTTCTTAAATTTTATCTTTGGTACGTTTATCTTTGGTGGTTTTATATTTATCTTCACTTTTGGTGTTACTCTACGCACTACTCTACGAAAAGCTCTCCTTAATCCCATGTTATTCTCCTTTTGTTATTATGCATAAAATTGACGTTTACTACCTCCAGTACCGCCTTTAGATTCTTTTTGACCCTTCTTATCTGTCTTACTGGATTTTTCAGATGAAGACTTACTATAGTTTGCTGAAGCAGTATCACTAGTTTCAGGACTGTCACCACCTTGTGCTCTACCGGGCATTGATCTCGTGTTCCTCTCTATGAAATCTCCAACTCCTTCCGTTGCCATCTCGAATGAGGACATAGCATCTCCACTTACTGCTCCTACATTCCTTTGTGCTGCTCTAGTCTGCTCATCTAACTTCTCTCTTTTGTATTGCCGTGCTCTTTGTTTAGCACTCTCTACCCCTTCTTGTACTCCTTCTCTTAGGCCACCCATATTTTATGCCTCATTTATAAATAGTCTCCAGTCTCCACCCTCTGTACCAGAGTGGTGACTTAGTTTTTTAGATAAAAGGGAGAAGTAAGGAGACTCCGGTTCACACGGGAGAATAAACTTACTTACACCATCATTTGCTAGAAGAGCACTCATAGTTTGGAATATAGAAAATGAATCTCTTCCTTTAACTTTCTGTGTGTGCATCCACCAATAAACTGTTGGACTATAAAGACAGAAAGCTCCTACAATATCCTCCCCTTTCTTAACAACATGGGTAGGCATAAGAGGGTGTCTATTTCCATCTTTATCTGCTTCTTCGTAAACTTCCAGTCTCTCTTCTTCCGACTGTATTGGTCTTATACTTATATAGTTATTTAATGTACTCATGTGTGTGTTTTTTATAAAAGGTTAAACTACATTAAGTCCACCACCTTTGTACTTATCACTTCCTTTAGATTTTCCTTTTCCTTTAACAACTTTTCTATACTTTCTTGAAGAGCCTTTCTTTTGTGTGTCTGCTTCTGGTGACATGTCTAACTCAGCTTGAGCTAGTTCTGGCTCATCTCTCATAGCAGGAGGAGGAGGAGGTGGGGGCATCACTATCTTAGGCGGGGCTGGTGTTGATGGCATGCACATTATCATCCTCATAAAGTTGTTTAAGTCTGCTTATAACAGACTGTTGTCCCTGAAGAAACCTTAATTCCTCTATAGTTGTCTCTTTAGGGGGTAAAATATCAGGGAACATATCCTCAAGATATTGAATTAATTCTTTAGAAACTAAGTTATAGTCCATAAATGTCCTTATATTTCACAAGCACCAGCAGTACATGCTAACTCTTGTGATGAAGTTGTGTTATCTTTCATCTCATATTCTGATAATTTCTTCCAATTTATCAGAGGGATACGAGATTTTAACTCGTTGTACTCCTCTTCGGAACACTCTGTATACGGAGCTTGGTCATAAACATAATCAGAATAAGGTAAAAATGATACACCTGATATATCTTCAAAGTTTTTATAAACAAATGATCCTACTTCTATCCATTCGTTTTCCTTAACTGAAACTGTCTGGCTAACTTTATGTTCAGCCCAGAATTGAGAGTATAATCTATGGAGTTCCAACTGACTAATAGCAGAGAAATCTTTTCTAGTTAGAGATGACTCAGGGGATCTCATGGGGAATGAAAAGACCATCACGTTACTAGGATTAGTTATGTCCGGCTCGTGTGGTACTCCGCTATCAACCAGAAGGTTACACAGGGGATCTTTCACATCAGATCTTACTGTTCTAATGTAGAAAGGACTGTGGCGTGTGTGGATTCCTGAAGCAGAGTCAACTAATTGACTTACTGTTCCAGAAGGTTTAACACAAGTTACACTAGCTGAAGGGTTTATACCTAGTATATCAGCGTGTGTCTTGTTTGTTGAGACTGCTACTTCCTTTAGATGTGTCAGTAATGAAGGTAAGTTCTCTCCACTTGATCCATTAGTTAGTGTGCAGTCCATGATACCAGTTAGAGATACACCAAGTAGTCTCTCCTCTTCACAGTTTGTTTTCCATCTGCTACTTAAATACCTGAAGTTAGTTAAAGTAGACTGCCATGTACCTAGTATAGTAGCATGCATTATCTTTGTACCTAAAGTATTCTTAGTATCACTTGGTCTAACTACTGCTTCAGTTAAATTACAGAACTCTCTAGGTCTGAGTATAATCTCAGAGCAAGGGTTAGTACCAAAATCATCTATAGCTTCTCGTCTTTCCTCCAACTTTTCAATGTGTTTCTTAGCATTGGCACTGCTGAATATACCTCTCTCACCTGACTTAGAGTTGTATAGTGCTTGCCATTCCTTCATGAATGTACCAACATCAGGATGAGCATGGTAGTTTGCAGAGTTATTTGATAGTGCTCTCTGTGGTTCAGTATGCCACCACTCACCTGATTTACAGGTACGCATCTGTTCATCACCTATGTCACTTAAGGATAGCAATGCACTCCTTCGTACCCCTCCAACTACTACAACCTGTGCAGTCTTACATACTATATCATGACACTCTATGGAGGTTAGCTTAGTTCCTTTTGCGTTTTTAAATTTGCTGACTGTAAAATTAAATAAGCTATCCAAAGGTTCAGGGCCACTTGCTCTACCACCAAATGTTTTCAACGGTGCTCCAGCTTCCCTAACTCCACTTAGATCCCATCTTGGAATCAAACCATTATACAATAGAGAGATTAGTTCTCTAAATCCTTTAGCCCATCCTAACTTAGAGTCTCTTACAACTATAACTGTATCAGTCTGATATAACTTGTTAGGAATGGCAGGTAACAAGTTTGTATACTTTTGTTCAACACTAAAGCCTACACCTGTTCCGTTCATCAGTACATATAACAACTCATCAAAAGATCTAGGAGAGTCAATAGGTAGGTAAGCACAGTTATACCCTGCTACATTCTCTTTCTCCAACGCCTTTCCTGCTGTCATTAAACAACGCATGGAAGGCATTACATCTAGATTTAGAACTGACTTCTTTAGTCTAGTTTCTAAACCTTTTTCTACAATATAGTTACAATTTTCCTCAAGATGTTTTCTAAAGAAATCAAAGTATCTATCAACAGTTTCCTTCCATGTCTCTCTTCTATTCTGATCATAGTCCCAACGTGAATACCTTGAAAGGTGGATGTATTGTTGGTACTGTGTAGGTAAATACTTATCTGCCATCTTTCTCTCTCTCTATTAATTTTTCTAAATAAGTCCTTGCTTTTAGTAAATCATTTACTCCACCTTTGTATGTGTAGCGTGAGACGTACTTAACTATGTTCCCCTCTAAGAAGTCTAACTCATTTGCTATTATATAATCAAGTGGTTCAGACTTTAACTCATTGTAATGTTTAGGATTTGTTACCTCTTCCTTTTCTAACCTCCTAAGTTTTTTAATATTATCTTGATCGTTCTCTCTATGCATTCCGTAATTGCTCATTATCCCTCCCTTTTGTTCTCCATAGTTTTGGTTCGTGTATTAACTTTTTGGAAGTAGAAGGTGGTTGCCAGAGAGTAGGATACTCATCTAAACCGTTGAAGTAATCTTTCTGTAGTATGAAAGCCATTCTAGCTTGTGTGATAGCATCCTCTTCAGTATGTCCTCTTTCTATATATTCCTTCAGGACAACTTCCCATCTGTTTTTCTTTTGAGCATCTGCATGATCCATTATTTTAGCGGCAGATACCTTACCTACTCCTGTACAACCTGAGTACCCATCAACTGAGTCACCAGTTAAGGTTTGTATCATAAAGTTTCTCTCTGCCATATCTTCACTCAGATCATAAATTTGTTCAGTCTGGAAATCCCAATGTTTACCGGGGATAGTAAGAAGATCTTTATCAGTAGAAACAATACAAGTTTTGTCTGGAAACTGAGTACACATGATACCTAACATGTCATCTGCTTCTAACCACTCTGACATCATTGATTCATAGTTATCTCTGATGTACTCTCGTGCAGGAACGTAGCACACAGGTTTTCTAGTACCTCTACGTTTAGATTTGTATGTCTTATTAATATCTTTTCTAAAGTTTGTATGAGAACTTAAGCAGACTATGATTGAATCTGCATTAGCATCATCCATTAACTTCTGTAAATCATTATCTATTAGTTTTTTAACATCTTTGAAGTCACAATGTAGTGTCCAAATATCTTCACCCCAATCAACTTCCTGTTCACTAGCTAAACAATTTTTATATACTAAGATGTCTCCATCTATTAGTAACTGCATAATCCCCCTCTATTAATGTGTCTCGGCCCAATTTGAACCGAAGTTATACTCACCTGTAAGTGGTACTTTTAGATTCAGTAGTTTTCCTGCATTTGATATTGAGTCTATTGCAATCTTACCTACCTCATCTTCTATACCATTCTTAACAATAACTTGTATCTCATCATGGATAAAAGCAACTTGTTTATAATCTTCTCCCTCTATAAATCCTTCCTCTTTCATAAGTCGGTGGAACTCGACCACCCACTTCTTACATATGATAGCTCCTGCTGATTGGCAGAGAGTATTAAGAGAAGAGTGAGTAGATCTGACTGGAACTTTTCTACCGTCTAATCCAAATAAGAATCCCTTCTCTGCCTTATTAAATACCTTTTGTCTTAGCTCTTTAAATGCCGGAACTTTCTTAAAAAATAAATCCTTAAGTCTCTTACCTTCTCTTGCATTCTTGCCAACGATCTCTCCCAATTTAGCATCCCCTGCCCCATATAGTAGTCCGTAAATAAAGGTCTTTGCTTGATCTCTACTAGGTAGGTCAGTGGCTTTTCTATTAGCTTCGTGTATATCACCATTAATAACTGTTTCAGCATAACTACCGCCATCAAAGGATGCAAGATAATGAGACACAACCCTAATTTCAAGAGAACTAACGTCACACCCAAGTAAACTGAAACCCTCTGGTGCATAGAAAAGTTCTCTACATTCTCTTCCGAAGAATCCTTTAACACTTGGTACTTGTCCGAGGTTAGGGTGTGAATGAGAGCACCTACTTGATACTGAACCCATCGTATTAACTGAACCGTGAATCTTACCGTCTTTCTCATGATATAACCAAGCATGTTTCCCCTCCGATAGTTGTCCTATTAACTTGTTAACTCTGAATGCCTCTGCCATTAGCTGTGCTTCTGGATAAGGTAACTCAGATAATACTGTCTCATCAATTTTTGGTTCTTCAGTAGGAGTAAACTTAGTAGGCTTCCATCCGTGTATATCGTGTAGTCTCTTTGCAATGTGCTTGCGTGAGTTAGGGTTAAATTCAATCACCTTCTCTTTTATAAATGGAACTCCCTTTACATACCCTCTACTCTTATTGTTTACCTTTGGAATAAATGTCTCCTTCTCTACCCAATTTCCAAAGGCTTCTTTTAATTGAGTTTGAAGTTTGTTTCTTTTGTCTGCTAAAATACTATATAGTTTAACAGCTTTACTTTTGTCAAACGGAAACCCATTCTCCGTCTGTCTTAGACAAATCTTATGTATCTCATGTTCCAGTTGTACTGACTCATCTGAGAAGTTAGCTTCTAATAATTTTTGATACAACTTGTAGTTTAGTTCTACATCTCTCTCACAATACTCTAGCATTTCTTGACAGTACTCAGAGAAGTCTGTGTAGTCTCCTTTTGTAAACCCTAGTCTTTGACCCCATGATTTAAGTGAGTGTCTACCATACTGATCACGATCTATAGACTTCTTTTTAGCATCTCTAACTGCTCTATCTGGGTACACTAGCTTAGATATAACTAACGTGTCTATAATTTCTTGTTCAGGATCAGGTTCATATTTGAAAATCTTTTTTAGAATAGGAAGGTCAAAAGATATAATGTTGTGTCCTATAATCCTTGAAAAATTTTTTAACAAAAATAGTGCGTCTGATTTATCTTCTCCTGTGAAGGAGAGCATCTTATCCTTTTCTATATCATAAATAACTATACAGTGTATTTTAGTACAGTCCTCTATGAGTCCGTCAGTTTCTATGTCAAATATACAGCTACTCATTTTCCCCCTTAATTAAAAACTTGTGCTTTCTCCTGTCCACTGCTCTTCAGTTTCATCATCAAACGGAATATCATCGTACTCTGCTTCTGTTAATCTTCCAGTTTTATGATCGTAGTCTAGGTAACATGCAATACCAGTTTCACCAGTCCATCTATTCTTTAATACTCTCACAGTAGTACGGTCTGGAGAGTCTCCTTGTTGGTTTCTTTCACATCCAATAACTATATCTGAGAGTTGACCTATTGAAGCCGAACCTCTAAGCTGTGCCATACTAGTCTGTGCTCCATCTTCATGACCTTTGTTACCTTGTGGTCTCTTTAGATGGGATACTAGTATTAGTCCACAATTTACCTCTTCAACTAGACCTCTGAGCTTAGTCATCAGGTTATCTATAGTCCTTCTCTCATCCCCTTCTTCTATACCAGATACTACGATAGAAATGTGATCAAGAATAATAAAACTGCAACCACAAGCAGTAACCATGTACCGTATCTTATTAAGAAGGTTGTCACTTTCAAGTGAACCCCAATGATCGTATAAAAATATCCTACCAGTATTAAGAGTATGGTCAAATGCATCTTTAAAGTCTTCATCTGTTACCTCTATATTGCCTAAGTGGAGAGGTTTATTTAAGTAGAGTCCCATGAAACCTAGACCAGTCCTCTTGTTAGACTCCTCTAATGCAATGTAGCCTAGCGTCTCCTCTTGATTAAGTATGTGGTTTGCTAACTCTCTACATACCTGAGATTTACCTATCCCTGCACCAGCAGTAACAGTAACTATCTCCCCTTTCCTCATTCCAAGAGTCTTTTTGTTTATACCTTCATATGGGTATTCACAGGATGCCATAGAGTCTTCAGCACTAACAATGTCCCACAAGTCTGCTCCATTAACGATACCATCTGGTCTGTAGACCTGTGCTTGCCATAGGCAATCTACCAAGTCCTTAACCCTACCATTCTTAAGCATCTCATTTGCATCCTTAAGAGGTAGTTTTGCTATCTTAGCTTTACCCGGAGGTAGTACTTGAGCACACTCTTTAGCGGCTTTCACACCGGGATCATCGCTATCAAAGCAGAAGATAACCTCTTCATATCCATTAAGTAGTTCTATGCTCTTACGAATGGATTTAGAAGCACCTGCTGAACCGTTTGGTACTGAGTATACAGGCCACCTATTACCTTGAGCCTGAGAGATGGAGAGAGCATCTATCTCACCTTCGCAGATAACTGCTTTCTTACCTTTACCAGACCAAAGATGGAGACCGTATAATCCAGCGTCTTTTATATCTCCTCTAACGTGGAAATCTTTATTCTTAAAACGAATCTTCTGTGCTATACGATTACCACTAGAGTCTTTATAGTTAGCTATTTGAACAGGTTGTCCACCGACCTCGCCTATTCTATAGTCCCACTTCCTACAAGTTTCTTCAGTAATCCCTCTAGCATTGAGGTTCGTTATCTCACCGTCAACAAAACTCATGTTTTTATCCCCTTTATCTATTACAACTTTCTGTTCGCCTCCTGATTCTCTGTACTCACATCCAAAACAATAAGCATGTCCATCTGTGTATCTGGCTAGATTATCTCTAGACCCACACTTAGGGCACGGTTCATGTTGGATAAATTCGCTATCTTCATGTTCTAATTCCATTTGTTACCCACTTCTTCTGTCCATCTTTACTAGTGACTTCCATACCTCCAATATAGGTATACCCTGCTTTCTTTAAAAAGTCAAATATATTATCTAGTACAGCTTGTAACCCTTCCCCTTCAAAAGAAGTCTCAAACGAGTTCTCTACAAAGGAGCAGTGTTCTGATACTCCGTTAATAGACTTGAATTGTAACTTATAATATTCTTGAAGTTCGTCTTCATCTCTTTCCATAATATCCCCTGAGTTCTAAATTAATTTGCTTATTAACATCCCACCATTCTACTACGTTGAACGATGGACACTCTACTTTATCTAAAGTTGAATGCCCAACAACCTTTGCATCCTTGTACGTTAGTTTTAATGTTTTGATGAGTACAAATAGTGCTTCTTGCTGTTGGGCAGAATAATCTGGAGCATGTACACCTCTAGTATTCTGACCTCCTACCAAACATATACCTACTGATTGGTCATCGTACTCGTGTAAATGTGCTCCAATTTCACAGAGTGGTCTACCTAATTCTATTGTACCGTCTCGTCTAATGACAAAGTGGTATCCAATCTTAAGTAGTCCTCTTTTCCTGTGTCTTTCGTCAATATCTCTAGCACTTAGGTCTTCATTAGGTTTTGTGTTAGTTGAGTGAACAATTATATAATTAGTTTTTTTTCTTTTTGACATTCTTCATCCAGTCTTTTGGAATAGTTTCTTCTGCATATTTAAAATTATATTTTTCACACCACTTAGCACATGTTAATTTAGAACCTTGAACACGTTGATTAGCGTTTGAGAACACAAACCTTATATCTAACTCTGGGTGTTGCTTTTTTATTTCTCTATGTTTCCTTTGTTCTTCTTTTCTGAAGAATCCTTTAGCTTCAATAATGACTCCATTACCTAATACAAAGTCTGGAGTATAGTTATGTGATATGACATAAGCAACGGACATTGGCTCATACTTAAATTTACATTTATGTTTTGCTAAGTTGTCCGCTATCCGTTGCTCAAGACCAGATCTAAAAGTCACCAGACTTTTCTTCACTAGAAGAGAAGGCTTCTCCTTCATCTGTAAAGACATTAGTATCCTCTGCTATTGGATCGTAGTCCTTTTCAACTCCAAATACATCATCCACATTAGCTTGAGGTACGTACTCAATAACCTTAAGTACTTGTACCATACGTAGACGAAGTTGTATACCAAGAGTCTGACCATGTAGGTATGGGCCTAATTCATAGGCTACCTTACCGATTGATCCATTAGCAACCTTCAGAGTATTGGGTAATGGGGATTTATCTGGCCCGACTACCACAGGTCTCTGAGTAAATGCTTGACCGTTCTTAGAATTAACTCCAGATGCCTTAAGTTTGAAGTGGAACTGAGTACCAACTTCCATCCCTGAGTCATCAGTAAGTTTCTTATACGGCTTCCACTCTTTCCACTTACCATTAGGATTATCAGCTAGACACTTATCCTTCCAGTTGGAATGAGCATTGTCAATCAACTCTTGAAGCGTGTCAGCTTCTTTATCCTTAAGGTTTATCTTAACGTGGAACAGTCCTTCAGCTTTATGCCTAGTGTCAGCAACTAGTATATGAGGATACTCAAATTCACCAACTGGTGTTACTAGGTACTTTCCTGCCATATTACTCCTTATGTGTGTGTTAAAGTTATGGTCATTACAAGAATGTCCACATTTTAAGAGAAGAAGTATTTAGAAGTAAGAACTCCTGAAATATCTAGTTCTCCTTTTGATGGTGGCTCTTCCAGATTTGGAATCACATCCACCACGTTTTCATAGAAATTTTCTAGTACATCTGTATTAGAATACATCTCTACAAAAGACTTTCTTATAGAATCAGCTAACCTCGGTACATGATGTGCGTGTACACCAAATGAGTCATGTACTACAGAGAAATTGTTTATACCCTCTAGTATACACTTATTTATAGTCATTGTCAAGGCAGTAGCATCCATGCTGTGTACAAAGTTAGGTGATACTCCATTAATTGTCCTCCTACGATCTATTCTTGAGGTTTCCTCTAGTATCGTAGGCTTAATCAGTACATTATCTATATGTGTGGTGATCCTTCTGGATTTCATGCTGGAATACACTTGTTGAACCACGAATCCAGAAGGTGTCTCCCATGTGATAGGTAGATTCTTGTCTGCCATCTTCCTACCTATCTCTTGAAGCCACGCCATAGCTTCACGAGACTTGACCACCACTTCACTAATTGCATCCCAAACGTGTTTGGATAGGTATAATGATCCTTCGTAGATATAATCTCCAAAGGGATTATTCTTTGAGACTAATATCTTGTCATTCATTGCATCTTCTACATATTCTCTACAGCTAAACCTAGTACCACCATAAGGTACTACCATTACTGGTCTTTTGGTGATCTTACGATCTATACCAAAGGTTAACCACTCTTTTGAGTATGGGACTCCAGATTTAGCATCATCTTGTACCTTATCCTGTACTACATCTGCTACCATCTGGTAAATATCCTGTGGTACTACCTCTGGTGTCAGGTTTGTAGCCTTTCCACCTATGGTATCTCTGAGCATAGCAGAGAAATGTTGGAGACCATTGTTAGACCCATCTAAACAGACAGGTAAACGAGACATGAATCCATACCCTTCCTTCTTAAATTCTCTCCACTCCATACACCATGCTAAGAATGTCCACGGCTCATCTGCCTTAGTCCACCACCTGAAATCTAGTGGTGATTTAGCTGATTGTTCAATATTATCAGTGTTTTCCAAGACCCAAGCCACTCTATCCTTGAATGATACCTTGTCATATCCATATGCATTAGCACCATGTACGGCAAAGTAATCCCTCTGTTCTTCGTCATTAATAGGTAATCCCTCTGCAAACTGTAGTAAAGACTTGGCATAATCTGGGCCTTGAGGTGTCAGAAAGGAATTAACTGTATACTTTCGACCTCTAAAGTCACATTGGTACACAAAGTATATAGCTTTGTACTGACGGAACTTCTTAGCCATTGCTATGGTACGTACTAACTGGATACGCTTGCTCGTCATCTTAGCATTCATATCGTGTACTTGAGTAGCCTTCTTTTTCCACCTTATAAACATGTCTAATTCTTTCTCTGACATATCTTTTTTACTACCCTGTACTGGAGAGGGTAAAATCTTATAATCTTCTCGTGGTGGAAGACTAGCCCACGATTCACCAGTAGCCCAACATTGCTGTATGGTGTCTAGTATTTTGTTATTGACTGCCCACTTGGTACGTTGGAGAGCATTAATAGCACCATACTCTAGTGGCATATGGTGATAAACCATCTCCTGTAGGTACTTTCTATTCCTAGTTTTAATTAGTGAGATTCCATCAATCTTTTCAGTATGATAGCCACCATTGAAAGGTGTACTCCAATCCTTCGGTGGTATTACACATGGATAGAAGTATGGATGTAGTCCTTCACCTTCCTCATTTACGTTCTCAATCCAGTATAACGTGGCTTTATTGGCTTGAATATAGATAACTCTCCTGCTCCTACCAAACTGGACAGTCTTTACTTCCATTAATCCAGTAGTTTGGATTAGAATATCTATTAATTTACTGCCTAAGTGCAGTTTCTCCTGCTTTGTCCACACAGGATAGTCTACCATCTCCACTTTACTCATGGTTCTGATGATATTATATCTCCTGTATAACCTGTTACTGGTACGTGAGGTTACTTTCTTCTTGATTCTCCTGAATATCTTCTTAGACTCCTCTCCTCTATCCCATAAGTCAAACTTGAATTGATCCTCTACTGCACCTGCCAGTTTCATAGCTACACGAGTAAATGGACTCCTCTGAGAGACTCCATCTATAGCATACTTTAAAGTCAGGTATGCACAAATCTCTGAATCCATTAATCCAAGTGTTAAAGCAGAGTTCTGGTACTTTCCCACTCCACCAGACAAGGCTTCAGCTAAGAAATTCTTGATCCCATTGGTAACTGAGTCTAGAGCCTCTTTCATTAGAGTAATACCATAGAGAGTAGTTGACTCTCCTGATCCCCTTTTAGCATTCTTGATATTCTTGTAGTACCTATCAATGCCTAAAGAGTTCATCTCCTTTTCAATTTTCTCTTGCTCATTAGCTAGATTCAATTTAACTCCTCTTTTGGTATGTTTTCTGATACTGCTTCAAGAAAGTTATTCTCAAGCATCTCCATTGCCATAGATACATACACTAGACATGTGCCTACTTTAGAATCACACTCCTCATCTGATCTCAGACATCCATCAATCATCATTAAAGCATTACCTAGAATCTTCTGTGCATCTCTGTCTAACCTTTGTATCCTCTTGTTTGATAATCCATGTTCTTCCTTCAAATCTCTATATGACAGACCCTTCATCCTCCTCCCCTGTTAGGTTTAGCCTTCAAATGTTAGTATTTCCTTTCTGTACTTATGTACACCCTCTTTAAAGGATTGTTCATCTATGTTACCTGAGAATAGCCAATCAGCTTCATCCATCAAGTTAGATGTTTTCTCCATTATGAACTGAGTATACTTAAGTACCTCAAGTGTATCCTCTGAGAACTCTGGTTCATTGAGTCTAATTTCTTCTCTTAAGGATTCCACTTGTTTCTTAAGTGTACTCTGGAAGTGTCCAAAATGTCCTCCACTCATGTATTCCTCACAATTATATAGTTTACCTACTTTTAACCTAGAGTATTTCTTCTTACTCTGGTGAACTTGTGTTCCTCTGTTAAGTATACCTTTGCCCACTCTTATTCCCTTTTACTACGTAAATGTCCATATATTATTTAAGGACTGATTTTAGTTGCCATCAGCTTGACATCTCTGACGTATGTATCTCCATATTCCCATGATCCATAGGTGTATGGACTCATAACTGCACAAAACCATCTAGCATATGGATTCTCTGCTTCTTTGGATGGTTTCTGCCACTTCTTCAAGACTCTCCACTCCCATACTCCATCTGGAGAGTTCCAGACCCATACTTCATATGGCTTTTCTACTGGTCTTGTCTTTGCCATCAAGTTTTTTTCCATGTGTCTCCTTTGGTTTAGATTTCACCTGAACTATTGATCCTGTGTACCCATCAGGTGTCTTGTATCGTAGTCTAGTAATTACTTCGTAGTCAGTCATCCCATCCTTCGTCACTTGCTCCTCTATCTGAGTCAGGTTCATTGTACTTGTGTACATAAGGATAACCATAATCCTCATCATCACCATAAAATACGTGGTATTGTGTCTTAGTATCTTCCATGTGTCTCCTTTAGTAAGTTATCCAGTCAAACCCATGAGGCTCACCCCAATGAGCTATTGTTACCCATGTAAAAACTATTAACATGAGATGTTTCCATATTAAGTATTCAATCATTTTCCTGCTCCTTTTATATATTACATAACTCACAACTACCTTGATCGGTGTCATACATCTCATACTTTTCCCCTATTTCTCTTTCAAGATCTCTAATAATAGCTAATCTCTCTTGTCCAAACTCAGTATTAAACATTCTTTCTTGAACCTTCTTTCCAGCTAGTAAACATGGGTAGCAACCAACTCTATCGTTTGTTCCCTCATCATAAAGGGGATTATAGTCTACACCTCTACTTTTTAAATATTTAAAAACATCATTTGTTCTCCAATTAATAATAGGGAGAGATACAAATAAAGTCTTCCTTAATTTTTTATTATAACGTCTTGGGAAAAGATCCTCCATATCAAATACGTCATCTGGTTCTATTCCTTTATATTTTCTAGCCCTTTGACTTGATTCAGATGCTCTCATACCAAACCAAACAGAATAACTTGTAATTCCATCATATAAATTATTAGCGTACCAATCTCTAAGAGCATACTGTTTTAAATATGTAGTACAAAATCTTCCTAATCCAAAAGGAAACTTTCCTTGTGCTTTAATTAGTTCTGGAAGCGTATGTATCTTTGAACCATCTTTACGCACACCTCCTGTAGTTTTATGGATTGTGACACCTAATTTATTTTTAAGATATTTGAAATACTGGTATGTTAGTGGATGTTCCCATCCAGTATCATTAAATACAGCTACAACATTACTTTTTCCGACTGTTTCAATAGCTTTTACTAAACATACTGTAGAATCCTTACCACCACTACAAGGTACAATTATTTTATTCATCTTCCAACCTAATTGAGTGGTGATAATCTAAAATCCTAGAACAAACAATCTCAAGTAAATTCAAATCTTTTGGCTCACCTTGAAATAAGTTTTGTTCTTTACAGTATTTTTTGATCTCATATATTAACTCCTCTATTGTCATTTTCCTGCTCCATATATCTCGATTATTAGTGTGCCATTTTCTAGCCTGACCTCATACTCAAACTTCCAGTATTCCAAGTCTGATAGTATCTCACCTAAAAACTGTTTATGTTTGTACCAATCTAGTTTAATCTTGTTAATCATAGTTACCTTATGTGTGCTAGTATAAATGTGTTCCACTCTTGATAGAATGAAATATAAGAATAAAGTATAAATATTAGTAACATAAACTTAAACATTGTACCTCCATAATGGTGGGCAGGGTTGGACTCGAACCAACAAATGTGTGCACACGCCTGATTTACAGTCAGGTTGCTTATCCAGT
>VTLG01016299.1_pt1 | contig 39899 bp, 47 predicted proteins | sample 4694571 | NCBI WGS metagenome assembly VTLG01 (sample SAMN12604809, study PRJNA352737) | marine metagenome | biome: ENVO:00000447; feature: ENVO:00000209|ENVO:00000569|ENVO:01000036; material: ENVO:00002151; isolation source: viral sequences binned using virsorter ... | reverse complement strand
CCTTAAGTTGTGATATATTAGATGCATTTGTAATAGCACTTGCCGCTGGTGCATCACGCAGAGCTTGTTTATTATTTCTCGCAGTAGTTTGAGCAGAACTGTTTCCTGCTTCCAATGCTTTCATATATTCCACATCTAGTTCATCCAGAAGAGGTTTACGAACTTCACGAATCTTATCCTTAAAAATAGTTTTAGCAGTTGCAAGATCTTCGGTTATCACATCTCTATCAGAATTCAACACCCACGCATTACGAAAATATCTGTCTGAAGGTTTAGTAACACCACTTGCTTCTATTGAAGTGACATGATTTTTGTCTACAATGTAACTTGCCATTATCCTGTCTCCAAATCTGTATTTATTTTCCAAGCATTTCGCCATTCACGGGTCTTTGGAAGATCCTCTCTTCTACAAATAACCATCTTGGGGTAATTCCCTTTGTCCCATGTGCGCCAAACTCTTTTTGGTATGGATTGCATAATTTGGTATTCTACGGCGTCTTCCTCTGTCATAGGATCACATGGTTTTGCTGCATCTCGTACAGGACCAAGAGTATGTTCTTTAAAGTCTGTACTTTCTGCTTCCTCTTTCAGTGCTAAAATTGTTTCAATGGGCGGCACAATTCCACCCTGTAAAGCACAAGCCATCCAATTTGGGTCTGGATGCATAACGTGAGCTGGTTTATCTACATCATCTTCATAAACAACACAATACTGCGTCTGGAAAGGCTCAAGATTATCTTTTGCCCATTGCAATCGATTCCAGTAGTGAACACCTTGAAAATTCGGTGTTTGCATTACGCTAAATCTCCGTGAACTGTCACCATGTTGAGAAAGCAATCAACTTTGCCCATTGCCGAAGATGTTCCAGAGCTATAACCACTCTGCCAACTTGTTGCGCTAGTGCTGTACTCGATATCCCCTGAGCTGTCACTAGTTGGAAACGTCCAGTAAGCAGAATCTGAAGTAGATGATTGCCGTGCTGACCCACCATTAGCCGAATAGTTTGCGTTGTTGAATGCTGTACTGTAATTTGTGGTGCCGGCACCTGCCCCATCGTCATCGACACTTCCTATGTTGAAACTGTCATTAACCACAAACGAAGCTGCTTGCTTATAATTAATCCATGCCTTAGCAACGCCTTGTGTAGCATTAGTGGTATTCCCGCCCCCTTCACTTGCTATAGTAAGAGTTCCACCGGAAACGGTGAGACCAGCACTAAACACTGGTATCTGATTCATAGTAACTACACCGCCAGAACTAATTGCTATCGCATCCTTATCACTGGCACTACCGATATTACCATCATTAGCAACCACTATACCTGCATTAAATGTTGCTTCACCTGCTTCACTCATATCAAGAGTTAATGCGGTTATATCAGAACTATTGTCAGTCCCTTTGAAGATGATATCTGTATCATTACCTTGTGCATCGATTGTGATGTTTCCAGAAGAGGTTGCAACAGTAACCGCTGCATCACCAGTAGTCAGATCATCAGCAGCGCTAGAACCACCAGCAGCATCTTCAAAAGCAGGTGGACTACCAGCACCAGTACTCGTTAAAACTTGGCCGTCATTTCCTGTAGCAATTGCTACTGGATTGCCAGATGCATCATAGCTAATTAAATTTCCGTCGGTCCCAGACGCCATCTTAGCAAGAGTTACAGCATCATCAGCTATATGCGCCGTATCAATAGAGCCGTCTGTGTAATGCTCACTGTCAATCGCATCGTCCGCGATCTTTGCACCTGTAACAGCATCAGCGTTTATCTTGGCGGTCGTTACAGCATTTGAAGCAATATGAGCAGCATCAATAGAACCGTCTGTATAGTGTTCACTATCTATAGCGTCATCAGCAATTTTAGCACCTGTGATTGCGTCTGCTTGAATGTCTGCTGTTTCTACTGTATTGTTAGGGAAAACTGGTACAGCAGTAAATGTATGAACACCTGTAGTAGTAGCTGTTCCAGATATTTCTACATTAGCATTAATATCAACAAGTGTTGCGTTTAATTCGATTTCATCAGTTGCATTAATGTCTAAGACTGTGTCACTAGGAGCACCAATATTTTGACTTGCATCATTAAACTGAATGACGCTTGTACTATTCAGTAAAATACCAGTATCATGAACATGCGTTAGAGAAACTTCATCGTTTGCGCCAAAAGAAAGTATAGCACCATCATGCTGGAGTTCTAAATCTTGAGTGAGCGTGACATCTCCGTCTGAACCAATAGCAATTGCATCTGTATCACTGGCAGAACCTATTTTACCACCATCTTTTATAAGAATGTCTGATTTGAATGTTGCGGTTCCGTCTTCACTACCATCAAGTGTGAGCATGGTAATATCTGAACCACCATCTGTACCTTTAAAAATGATGTCTGAATTATCTGCAGCAGCATCAATTGTGATATTACCAGAAGTTGTTGTTAAGGTAACAGCAGAATCACCAGCACTTATATCATCAGCAGCAGCAGCAGAACCAATATAAGTTTTTAATCTTGACAGGGTTGCTTTTCTGTTTGCCCCTCCTGCACCATCATCGACTATAAACAAGTCTGCATCAGCAAGTCCAGCACCAATGTCTGTTCCACCATCTATGTCTAAATCAGCAATAGCAACTCCACCATCTGGAAATACTGGATTTTGTGAAAATGTTACTACACCATCAGAAGCAATTGCTATTGCATCAGTGTCTGAAGCACTGCCAATGTTACCAGCATTGGGTATAACTACATTACCCCCAGTAGTCATCAAGCCACTACCAGTATAAGTTCCTGCTCCAGTTATATTAGCTCCACTAAAAGTAAGTGCAGTAGTTGTTCCAGATTTTATGATAAGATTACCAGAAGTATTAGTAGCACTGCCAAAAGTAGTTCCAGAATCTTTAAAGAAAATATCCCCACCAGCAGCGTCTAATACAATATCATCGGCAGTATCTAATATTAAATCCCCTGTATCGTTTACGATATAAGAGTTTGTTCCGCCGTGATACAGATTTAAATCCTCTGTTGCCCCTAACGTTAAGCGCCCTGTTGAAGAATCTCCAGTTAAATCGTCAGCATCAGCATCTACATCGATTTTAACAAGCCCACCTGAAGTTATGTTAGATGCTCCATTATCTATATTACCAAACCCTGTAGTTATACTTCCTGAATTAAGTGCACCTACAGTGGTTACACTACTTAGTGTATCAAGGCCACTTTCAAAATAAGTTTCGAAATCAGAAAGTGCTACTTGTTTCATAGTTCCTGCATCATTTACTACAACCCTATCTGCATCTGCAAGAGTAGTGCCGCTAGCACTTGTATCGCCATCCATGATATTTAGTTCTGTTGCAGTACTTGTAACACCGTCAAGGATATTTAATTCTGCAGCAGTGGATGTAACTGCTGTACTTCCTATAACTAGCCCACTTGCAGGGACAACTACTCTAGCCGCACCTCCTAGAATTAAATCATCATCTGAAGTATCCCAAAGCATATATGCACTTGCAGTATCTCCAAAGAATTTAACATCGTATCCAGTATCATCAACACCTACTGTGACAGTGTTATCAATTTGAACAGCACCATCAATATCTACCGCATCTAAGTTTGTAGTACCATCAATATCTGCGTTTCCAGAGATGTCAAGGGTGGTAGCATCAAGTTCTCCAGCAACCGTTACTACTCCATCTGTTAGAGTAATTAAATCTGTATCGTCTGTATGACCTATTGTTGTTCCATTTATAAGTACATTATCTATGTCAAGAGAACCACCTGAAATTAGGCCCGTAGTAGTGATAGCAGAAGAACCTGTATCAATAGTCCCAAATCCACTCGTGATCGACCCACTATTCAGAGCACCTGTAGTAACTATGTTCCCACCACCTACATTGTGAGACGAAAAGTATGTTGAAACGGTATCAACATTAGTCATTCGCATTGTGCCGTCATCATTGATTAAAATACCATCACCGCTGGCAACAGCCGTTGTACCTCTTGCCGTACCTCCGTCAATTAGGTTGATTTCTGCAGCAGTTGATGTGACCGTTGTACCATCTATTGAAAGAGCGTCGGTTTCTAATGTTCCGTCTATATCAGCATTACCAGAGATATCTAAGGTTGCCGCATCAAGCTCACCTGTAAGTGTAACGTTTCTAAATGATGCTACATCTTTATTGGCATCTGCAGTTACTGTCTTTGAAGCAACTACAGTCCCTACAGCCGCCCCGGTATCGTTGTAATTCAATTCTGTTATGGTGGATGTTACGCCAACAGGTTGACCAGAGGCTCTACTGTAACTAACACATCTCCAGTCTCCAGATGCGTATTCATATAATACTGCTATGTCACCAGCGGCTGTAGTAATATTAGCTCCACCTGGAAGTACCATGTCAGTTGCATGGTGTGTAAGTTGTAAAGCACCATCAAAGTGAAGTACTACACGAGTGCCTATACCTTTAGTTACAATTGTATTAACAGTTGTAGTACCTGTAATATCGAAATAGGTGCCGTCTCCGAGAGTCATAGCATTAGCAGAAGCTACATCGTCGCCTTTCTTAAAGGTAACTTCTTTTTGAAAAGTTACTTCCTCTGAAAAAATCCAGTCTGCTGTTACTGTCTCTGCCGCTCCTAACTCCGCTTTGCTAGCGATGGCAGTGGAAATAAGTGCTAGTTCTGCATCCATATCAGAACCTAAAATTTTCTTTTCTGGGTTAGAATCAGCTAATAGATCCTTAGCAGAAAAATCAGTTACTTGTGTATAATCACCCATTATCTGTTTACCCTTCCGTGCTTAGCTATAATATCTAGCTTTTGGATCGAAAACGGTTCCCCATTTATTGGTACCGTCATACCAAAACTTACATTTCTACCTGTTCTAGTTGCGTTGACACTTAGGTCTCTAATAACTGTATCAGAAGCTCCCCATTTAGAAGTTCCCCATAAACCACTTCCCCATACTGCCAAACTAGAAGCTGGTATAGCAACAACAGCACTATCAGAACTATCCTCGAAATCCACGCGCCATTTAAAATTTACTTGTGAACTCGCACCACCTACAAAAATACCTTGTATTTTCTTTAGAACTTTATATTGTGTAGTACCTAGATTATCCCAATTAGCTTCAAAATCTAATGTATAACTTCCTCCAGCATCTTGATAGTCTCGATATTCTCCTATAGTTCCTTCACCTCCGAAATAAAGTTTTTCATCTATGGGACTATAATAAGCAGAGTTTATAATAATATTATCCCACCGTGTAACTCTTGCTGATTGATCTGGTAATATAAACTTAGTATCAAATACCCAAGTCTCATCAATACTCCCTGGAACAATGAGGATATAGAATCCTTCTACTGGATTATGAGCGGATTTAATTTTCCCCTTGTCTGTCACAGTATCTATAGAAATTTTTAAATCAGATCTAATATTTCTAGATAGGTCTCTTAAGGGTTGGCTTTTTAATTCTATACTTCTTATTAAAGACCTAACACCAGTATCATCTAAAAATATTAAATCATCTCCAACAGATTGTATAGAATCTCTAGCAATACAACCTATTCCATCTATAACATCTGATATAGCAGGGGAAGTACTTGGACTGTGCATTCCATCCCATATAAGAATAGAATGTCTGCCAAACACTACTAATTTATTATTGAATTCTTCTAATGCTACAATAAAATCAGTACCATTAGGCCAATAAGTCTTTGTATCTATAGTGCCTCCACCGGTTGCCCAATGGGTTTCATCTAAAGACGCACAATATTTTATATCAGTTTTATTTGCATCTGCTACAAATAATCTACCGTAAACAGAACAAGCCGCGTTGCCTGTTGGAACTGATCCAGATGCCGCCGAGATATCTGCAAAATTCCCTGTTCCTGTCCACACTATAGGAGCCTCTCCCTGTTGTACTCCCACAACTTTACTGTTGAAGTTAACAAACTTCCAATTATTGCCTACTGATGCAACACCCCCTGTTATATCAGTAAGAGAAGAGGTACCATGATATATTTTTTTGGCTGATGACACTGTAGCCGTGGATATAATAAATGATGTATCTTTATCTTTCTCGTATTCAAATAATTGTTCTATATCTGGCGTACCACTAAGTGCAGAAGTTGTAAGAGTTTTGTATCCTTTTCTTGCAGATAATCTTCCTATAATATCAAATACAATATTATTAGCTACTAAAGCGCTATTTGAACCTCCGATCAAATCTCCAGCGTCTCTAGGATTCTGCGTAAATAATCCTCTTTCTCCGGGAGAATCTATGGACGTTACTATTAAGGGTCTTGCCATTATGTAGGTATCCAGTCGAGTTCTTGTTCTACAAAAGCACTATCCCATGCGATTGCGTTATGTAACGCATCTCTATATGTCCTGTCTGCTTCTTGGAACAGTTGTCCTCCATCTTCACCACGTTCAGATACTGCTTTTGACCAGGCTCCAAGTACTACCGGATCTGCTGGTACTGATAATGTAGTAGAGTCTGAGGATAGATCGGCTTGAGGTACTACACAGTAGAATTCTAAAGAATCTGTAGAACTAGGTTTAGGAAAAACTTCTATTTTTATTTTTAATGTTGATGGATTAAATCCCATAACTTTATACCACAATGGACTATCACTGCTAGAAGTACCTAAATTTGTACGTCTTTGGAATCTTATGTGATTCAGCTTTTGCATAACATGATCTTTAGTCAAATTGTGTGCTTCTAATATCCTAGTCCTATATGTAGTATCATCTAAACTATAAGCAGTCTGATCAACAATCAAAGTCAGACTAATCTCATTTCTTAGAGATGTCCAATTCCAAGCATCCTCAACTTCTCTTTTTGCATCATTTATAAATTTACTTATTAATTTAGAATACGTGGTATCTGTTGTAGCTGTTACTTCTGCTTCACGTAATCTAATTAATACGTCATTAACTAAATTTAAATACGTTGCCATTTACTAGATCCTTTTTGTTTCTTATTAGCAAAAAACAAACATTCATTTGGTTTAACCTTTTCATTGTCAGTTACTTGTACTACGTCAGAGAAAAAATTCTCTAATTTATTGTTCCACCAAGTACTTGGTTTTATTAATCTATGTGCATTACTTCCATCTGAAAGTTTATGTAATGCAGGTCTAGTAGAAATAACAAAAAATATAGTGGGCATTTTAATTTTAATCGGTCTTTTTAAAAATCCATTTATATCTTCTAAAACCTCATCTATGCATTCTGGTTCTATATGTTCTAATACATCAATGCATAAAATAGAATCATATTTATAATTATTTTTCGGTCTCTTTTCGTACATTGGATTGCATGGATCATATCTAAAAACTTCATATTCTTTTGGTATATCTAACTTTCCTTTTCCACATCCGTAGTCAAGTACAGTACAATTATTATTTAATATTTTATTTATTTGTTGTGTATATCTTCTACCATCTCCACATCCCCATGTAGGTTCACTATTGTGTTTGTCCTTGTTTAGATTTTTGTATTTTTCGCTTAATCTCATAGGGATCGTAATCATTTCTTTTATTATAATAAGAAAAAAAATCTTTTTCGAATACTAGCTCTATAGGAGGATCAATAAATTTTTTTAGTGCTTGCTCTTTATTCAATATCAATTCTAAATCTATCCAGTATTCATCCCAATCTACTATAAAAACTGGCATATTTATATCTAGTTTTCTAGCTATCCAAGCTCTAACGGTTCCATATATAACATGTGTATCTCCATTAAAGCTCCAACAAAGTGGAGGATTTCTAAAACCATTTTTCTTTATGTCTTGTTCAAACGTGTCATAATAAGATTTATAAACTTTTAATACATGAGATACTGGTTGTATAGATCTATATTCTTTTCTTCCTGGTATATACACAGATTGAGAAATACTTCTTCCAGGTATAATACCGTACCTAACTTCTGGTATTGTTTGATATTTTTCTACTCCATGAAATCCCATGTTAATAAATTAGGGGTACCAAACGTCGGTACCCCCTTAATGATTTACCATTAGAATAGGTCTGACCGTGGCGAAAGTGAAACCACTTTATAAGTAGCAGATCCTAAATCAACTGCACCTCCCGTGTTATTGGCGACTACCACCTCTACTGTATTCGCTGATGTGACAGTGCCTGTTAGAGTCAAATCTGCAGTATCAATAGAACAAGATACCAACACCATATCTCCTAAAGCAGCCCCTGTACAAGTTACAGATTGATTAACTTCATTACCATCAGCTATACTAGCGATATCTGCTGTAACTGAACCGGTCGACACATTATCAAATACATCTTGAAATTGTCTACGTGGCATAATTATCTCCTAAAAGAAGGGGGCATCAAAAGATACCCCCACAAATGTTAAGCAGGTACAATAAAAACAATTCCAGCATCATTACGTAACTCATCGACCCCATAAATGCAATCAACGGTTAGCAAATCAGCAAGAAATTCTTGTTTGTATTGAGTTTGGGTCCGAGGACTCATCTGCTCAATTAGAACAAAAGCACTTTTGTGGAAAATCATGCCCGCCCTAAAAGCAGTCGTTCCACCAGCATCGATCGTATGACCACAATTGGTAGATACGTATACAGGCATACCATATACATCCCCAACCAAACCATTACGAATCGAATTAGATCCACCAGTGTCCCCGATAAAGGCCTGTTCAGTAAAGCGTGAAATACCCAATAGATTTTTCTTTTCTACCGGAGGAACTACCATATAACGCTCCGTCATAGGAACATCGGCATCATCCAAGGTCTGAATCATCTTTCGAATACCGGCATCTGCTAAAGCTGCGCCATTGCCGTCAGTGGTGTCCGCCCATGTGGTAGACCCATCTGAACCAATGACTGCCCCAGTAGAATTAGTATAAGTAAGATTTCCTCCAGGGGTATCAACAGATGACGTATCTTCTGTTGCACCCTGTAAAGACGTTCCCTGTACATGTAAATGCCAATCAATAATTTTAGCAAGTGCATGTCCTGCATCGTCTACATAGAACCTACGCAAACTAGAAAGACCCTGCACATCTGCCAAATCTTCGATGAGACGTGAATACTCAAAGTGACGATCGATAGTCACATTGACCACGCCTTCAACATTATTGATTAAAGTTACTTGAGTTGCATGCGCTTTCGCACTTGCGCTACCCCGAGTAGGTGAAGGGATATGTACCGTATCGCCCTTCTTACCTTTATGATTCATACGAGTTACAAGCTGACCAAGAACTAGATTTTCTTTATATGCAGCAATAACTTCGTTGGACCAAAGTTCCGGGATAAAATTAGCTGCTTCTGTAATGCCAATAGCGTTGGCAGCATTAAAGTTAGCCATAATTTATCTCCTAATTATGAATTAATCTCTAACACGACCTTCTTTATATGCTTTTATAATTAAGGGTTCCATAGCTTCGTATTTTTCTCTATCGTACCTTCGCATATTTATAAGTTCGTGCCTATTATATATTTTTCCACTAGATTGCCCTGTAGATCCTACTTCTGTAGTAGCGTCTTTTAACTTCTTTTCGCGAGCTTCATTTACAGATGTTATATCTGCTTTTGAAGCTTTGGTTTGCGTCTCCCAATTACTTAGCAGTTCTTTACCTGCGTTGTAATCTGCTTGGTTAGCTTTTGCATGTAATTCAAGTCTAACTGGAGATTCTGCAACCCAGTTCTGAAAATCAGGGTTAGATATTGTTTGTTGCCAATCTGGATATTCTTGATTAAATTTAGCAACAACTCTATCGTGCTCTGCGTTTCCAACACGTCCTACAATAGGAGCTAATTTTTCATCTAACATTCTTGATATATACTGTTCAGGATCATCGTAGAAATTTGTTTCGCTTTCTTCTGAGGCAGTAGAATTTTGAGCTGTTTGAGTCATTAACTGAGTTACATGTGCTCTTAATTGGCCTACTTCTTGTCCTTGTTTTCCGTAATGTTTCTCTAGATTTTCATATATACCAATAACATCTTCTAAAGATTTACCTTTGAATTTTTCTGGTATACTGGTCTCTTTTACAGTATCTTGGACCTTTTGTTCTGTTTCATTAGTAGTTTCTTGTAATTCAGTTTGTACATCTTCAACAATTCGTTCTACTGTACTCATAATTTACCGCCTTTCGGTTATGGTCTTTGGGCCTTCAATGTTTTCATCTGCAATTCTGATAAATTATCATAGTCGCCTGAAGGGTCTTTCTTTGCTTCTTCTCTGTGTACCTTTTCCCATTTGTCGTAAGCTGTAGTGAACGCTGGATCTGTTCCGTCTAGTTTACTTCTAACAGGGGATAACACTCTACTTGCATTGCCTTTACAACTAGGACATCTTATAGTTAGATCTCTATCGTCAAAAGCAACTAAGTCTTCAAATTCATAAGAACATCTTTTACATTCAAATTGATAAAGAATCAACATGCTCTTTCTCTTGTTGAATAAGATCTTCATACATAGCTCTGATAGAATTTTCGAATCCTAGAGTTTTTCCTAACATGTTTATTTGACCTTTTATAAAAAAGAAATTCTCTTGGTCTCCATTAAAAGCTTTATTTTTTAATTCTTCATAAGCTGATACATGATCTTTTATATACTGTTTCCAACCAGTACTATTAAATAAATCTAAATATGTATCATAATACTTTTCTTGCTCTTGAGTTAAAGACATAATTAAAATTCTCCATCTTGGTCAGGTGTAGGTAATACTTGTTGCTCTAAACCCGGCTGATCTGGAACTCCTGTTGGTGCGTTCATTGGAGGACTAAATGTTTGAGCTTGTGGCTGGACGTTTTCAGTTTGCATATTCATATTTGAAATCTTGTCCCTGCCCATTCTACTTGTAGTTATATCTCCTATTGCTCCTAACATAGTCTGTACTTGATGTCTAAAATTGTCAAGGATATTTACATTTTGTTCAATCTTATTTTGCATTTGAGCAAGTTGTGCAGTATATTGCTTTATTTGTGTTCCTACCTGTTCAGATTCTGCTTTTGCTATATTTAATATAGATCTACTTTCAGCTTCTAATCTATTAGACTTTTCTTTCTCTAAGTCTATTTTATTTTGTTGTAGTTCTAATCCTAGATTGTAAGCAGAGTTAGCCGCACGTGTATCAGCTTCTTTCATCAATCGTTTGTGAGTTTGTGCCTCTAAGAACATATTATCCTCTGCATCAGCTTCTTTCAATTCCAACTCTTTCATTTTTAATTGGAACTGTGGTGAATCTTCTGGTTTTGGAGGTTCTAGTGTATTTTGTAAAGCTTCTTGTATAAGTTCCCTTGCCTGTTCTTTATTGGTTAAACTAGAATTTTCATAGATGGAATCTAAAATCAACCAATATGCTGGGGAGTTTGGTGGCACTGTATTTAACAAAGATGATAATTGTTGTTGTTCGAATTCTCTTGCCATAATACCCATACTAGAGTGTATAATAAATTTATAGTCTTGTACTGGATACCTTTCAGGATCGAAATCCATATATCGCCACAAAGATTTTTTTACCAAGGGATCTAAAAAATGCCTTTCAATATTATGCATAGTACGTTTTTGACGTTTAATCGCACCCGCTAACATCATAGACATACCGGAAGCTGTTTGATTCCTAGGACTTATACCTACAGGAGTTGCAGAATCCATAGATCCTGTTCCCATTTGAATCATCCTTTCTAATTCTCCAGTTTGTCTATATGTGTTTGGATCTGGACCGGGAAATTGTATAGGAAAAATACTATCTCTAGGGCTACCATTGGTTATGATAGTTTTCCCTGGATATACGCTCATACCACTATTTTGTCCTCTTGGTAAAGATCCTACATCTACAGCTATCATAGGATTATTAGAAAATCCTAACCCGTCTATTCTAGCTCTTATCTCTGCATCTAATGCTTTTTGTGAATTGTATCCCTTCTCTGCTACGCCCCTACCATAAAATCTATTAGGAACTGTATCATGTTGGTACGCTATAATAGATCGATCTTTCATAATATGAGGATTTTCTACAGCCTTTAATACAAAAGAATCATTTGCTATTGTTACAATAGACTCTACTAGTTCTTCCCCATCTATAGTCCTAGGATTAAACTCTTCTAATTCTGCGTCAAAAAGTGCTAAAATATCACTATCATTTTTATTTTTTCTCTCTAGATACCGTACAGGTATCAATCCATGATATTCTGTAATCTTAACTTTTTCATCTGGGGAAGTAGTACTAAATTCTGATACACCTTCTGCATCTCTTCCTTGATCACTACTACTAGGTGCTATACCAAAATCTCCTTTATTGTATATACCCTCTTCTTGTTTTAATGATATAACATGTCTAGGAACAACCATTTCATGAGCGCAACCCAAGGCTTCATTTACAGTCCTTGCAATAGGCTCTATAACAAAATTATTAGGATCTACAGCTATTAACTTTACAGAAATTCTATTTTTTTGAGATGCTGCCGGTAGCATGCCCGGTATATTAAACGTATTAGGATCTAATACAAACTCTTTAGTCTCTTCAACTACAATTTTACCAATACCAATACCATACAAAGCCCCATTTAAATAGGTCTCAGAGATTGCACTTTTTATACCGTCTAATTCAAAATCTTCAAGAAGTTGTTTATTTAATAGCTCTACATCTTCTTTATTCATATCTAGTCTATCATCTTGGATATCTATCCACCTAAGTCTACCAAAGGTGGACTCTTCTAATTCTGAAACAGTTGATTCTATTGCTTGTTGAAGAGCAGGAGATATGATTCTAGACCTTTCTGATTTTCTTGTTCGATCACTACTTGACCATATACCTCTCCAAATCCTGTAATATTCACCCCAAAGATCTTTGAAGTTTTGATCTCTATACCTTCTCCACGCACCTACACGTTCCATTACCCAAGCAGCTAAAGAATCTGTGCTTACAGTATTCCCGCTCATTTTGTGTATAGAGCTAGGCTTGTTGCTCAGATCGTCCACAATAATTTCACTAGATGTTGCCATTAAATGTCCTCTTTAATATCCCGATACTTGGTCTAAAGGTTCCCAACCTTCTTCTTGGGTATTACTGTCAAAGTACGATACTCTAGCAACTTGATCTATATAAGCTAATGCATCTAACATATCATCATGAGCCATCTTATTAGGAAAATCCAAAAATTGGGTTCTTAATTTTGGAAGATACGTAGCATCCTTAAAAGTTATTCTTTTGTGTTGCATACGTCCTTGTAATGCCCATGTTATTCTTTCAGACTTTTTCTGTCCTCCGTGACGAGTCTCAACCAAATTTGGATATATATTTAGTCTGCGCATCTGATCTTGTAGATAAGGTAAAATTGAATTTCTTAAAGACCCTCCTTCAATGCCTACAGCTAAAGGTCTATACTGTCTAACTGCATTTAATAATCTTAAGGATGCCTCTCGTATTCCCCATCTACCTGTTATTACATCATCTACATACCACCCATAAGTACCCACCTTTACACAAGCAATCGCAGCTTCATCTAAACGTTTTAATTTGCTTTTAGTTAAAGCAACTGTATCTCCATAACCTGCGGGGTCCATACTCAAGTACCATTCTCCATCTGCAGGCTCTACACCTAATACTATATTCTCTTCTTTAAATAAATTTCCACCACCAGTAGAAAAATTTGCTTCATACTCTTGCCTGAAACTTTCGTGCGACATTGTACGCCGCTTTTTTTCAACTTCTTTAGAATCCAAATATGGATTATTTATAGACAAAAATTCAAATGTGTTCCAATCTTCTTCATCTTTAGCTTCTTGGAACAAATCATAAAAATGATTTTTCCCTGCGGGGGTACCTATAAATAATGCAGATCCTTTTACATCTGTTAACGTAGGTTGTATAATATCTTCCCAGGTTTCTGGTTTCATGGTTGCAAATTCGTCCATGACTACAAAAGATAAACCTACTCCTCGCAGTGTGTCTGGTTTATCAGAACCTTTTAGATGGATCATCCTCCCATTTTTTAATCTTATTTGTGCTGTATTTTCTAAAGCTTGTTCTATAACGTCTGCCCCTAATATCTTTAATTTTCTCCAAGCAGAATCTTTAGCTTGTTGAAAAGTAGGTGCTACGTAAAATACATCTTTATCTAGTAGATCATAACCAAAACTATTTTTTACTTTTAGACCTTCTATAATTAACTGTATTACTCCTAGCTCTGTCTTGCCCCACCTTCTACCAGCAACAACTACTTTATGCCTTTCTGGAGATTTATATACCTCTATCTGCCCAGGGTGCATAGTAAAGTTTATATCTGTCATTAGCCCTTTTATTTAGTTGGACAAGAACACTTACCTGGAGTGCATTTACAATCTGGTTTCCCACATTTTTTGCATACAAATATCATATATATTCCCCTTGAACACTAGGTTGTTTAGAGAACCAATCTCCGTAATTCTTTTTACTTTCTTCCCATAAATCTGTACACTCTTTGGTAATATCCTCAGATTGCTTAGTACCTTCCGGCCACGCTACTCCATAGCACGAAAATTGGTGGTTACCTTCTCGGTCCCCTTGTGCCCAATGTCCTATACAATATCCACTATCAATGGCATTTTTTACCATAATGTGCATTAATTCTGGAGGCATCATACGTCCTTTAGTTGAAGTTAAAAACCCCAAAACGTGGGCTTTTTTACACAGTTCAATGCCCTCTTCTGTAGTACTTGCTTGAGCTACGTTTGCACCCGAATATGTAGAATTTATGTTTGCCCTTACTTCGTCCATTATAGCAATAGTTAGTAATATTGCAAATACTATAATTATCCAAGATGTCTTTGATATATGCACTAGTTATACCTTCCTTTGCCAAACATAACCACACTTTTGTACATAGAATGAACTAACCAATTAGATGTCCCATCTCGTACCAATGCCCACTTAAATTTTTTATCTGCTTGTTTTTTATTTTGTATTGCGTGTTCGTACATATAATCGTGTCCACAAGCTGCACGAATTACTTTGGGTTGAAATGGAGATACTATTCTCCAGAAAAATCTAGGTACTGATGCGCCATCAAATTCGAATCCAGTTGGTACAAGTATATCAAAGAATTGGAAATTCTCCAAGACTTTGTATTTTGTCTTGTCTTTATTCGGCGCTATTTTCAATTGTCCCAGAGTCCACATTTCCTTCTTCTTCGTATTCACTAGATATCCCATACTGTCTATCACACCAAGTATCTAATTCTTTCCACGTCTTATTGTTATTCTTCAAAAACTGTTCGTAAGACTTTAGTGGGAAAGTGCCGTTACAAAATTCTGACCTTCCTTTTTCCATAACATCTACTAACTTTTCCCCTGTCCTTTCTTTGATGTTTTGTACCACGCATCCTTGTAAAGATAACAATACTACACCAAAAAACATAGAAAATAAAAGTGTAAATTTCATTTTAGTATTTACCTGTTTTATATTTTTTGGGACTTTTATAAGTCCTGGATTTTTTTGATTTTTTATTTTTTTTCTTAGCCATTTTTCTTATTCTTTGGTTTTTCGCTTTGGGCTGTTTGGTTCACAGACATTCCGGGAGCTTTGTAATCTCTAGGTGCGCTTTCCATACCTGTCATAGTACCAGCTACCCTTTGTTGTGAGTTATTGTGTTGATAATCTCTTTTATTTGGCATTACATGTTATCTCCAGGTTTTTACTATAGTTTTTATCTTGTTCTACACTGTGTTGTGTGTCTATAGATCCAATACTTTCTATCGGCTCTGCTGTATTTATGACTATATTGATACCTTCTTTCCCAAAATCGTGTTTACCTAGATGCTCTATGGCCTTACGGGCTGGTATAACACGCTCAAATATAAGTTTAGCCGCCTTCATATCGCCCTTTTCGGCCATTTCGCATACTTTTTCTACTATTTTCGGAAAATGCTTGAGTAAGGTTTTCTCCGATTTGGCTAGAACAGCCTCTTGAACAATAGTAGATACATTTTTGGACCCTTTCGGTCTACCAGGGCCTTTTTGACCCGGTTGTCCTGGCCTTAGTTTTTTAGAATCCAATTATTAATTCCTTATTTATATTAATTTACATAGTAATAATAATAACACCTCATATAATTAAATCTTAATAAGAATTTCTATTATTAAATCTTATATATTAAGTATAGCATATAATATTACATAAAGCAAGGTATAATCAATAATTAATTTATATTAGATAGGGAGGACTAAAAGTCTGTTTTTAGTATGAGTTAGCTATTAACCATAATGTAGCGCGATTATATAGGGGGTCCCCCCCTCAAATAATTTAAGATTTATCCACAACTTATACATGACTTATCTACAAGTTATACATACAATTGTGGATAACATGTGGATAACTATTAATTCAATCAATTGGATTGGATATCAATTAGAATTCAATTGAATTGATAGGATCCCACTGAAATTATTTGAATATGAGTTTGATTGATTCACACCATTCCCACACCATTCACCTAACATATCTCAAATCAAATCAGATCTAATATCACTTGGCACTTAACTCAATCTCTAACTGTTGTAATTACACAACATTGTGGTATAAATACAACAATATCACATCAGTTAAAATAATATTAAATTTTTCCTTGACAAATGAAAAACACCTAACTATTCTGGTCTCAACATCACGACACAAACCGACCAAGACAGGAGAACGAAATGAAATTGACACAGGTCACTAAAGTTGAATTGACCGAGGAAGAATGGTCGGTGTTTAGCCATGCCCTCTATGGCATGTATGCAGCGCATTCTTATGGCCTAAAAGGAGGATATGACGTGGCGATGTACGGTGCGTTCACCAAAGCGTTTCGCGTAGCGCTACAACATATCTTTGGCGAGTACCATACCCAGTTAGAAGCACGCTACGATTACTCGCCGATGTCAAAGAGTGAATTTGAAACTTGGGCTGCTGATGTCATTCATGAACACTACCCAAGGCAGCGCTCGGAGCGTCTGACTCCCGACGTAACATTTTAAATCAACGGAGAACGAAATGAACTACGCAATCAAACGGACTCGCCAATTCTATGAGGGTGGTGGCAAGTGCTACAAGTGTACCGTTTACTACCGCGACGATGACAACAGCTCGGGTTTAGGCGATAACCCACAAGTCGCATATTGGTATGGAAAGTATGAAGACGCACCCCGTGAACCGCCGAGCCATCAATGGATCTCGCTAGCTAACTAACGGAGAACGAACAAATGTACATCACTGAATCACAAATTAAAGCGTATCAAATCAAAATTGTTGATCGATGGGGAGGACAGCATCAAACTCTGCCTGAAGATTACATCGCAATTGCTGACAATGATCCGCGCGGTTACGCTATCGGTATATGGGTTGGTCCAGCAGAAAAACGTAGAATGTACTTCGGGATCGAAGTTGATGGATACACCCATACCTAGAGAAAGGGAACAATAAGATGGCTAAAGAATTGAAAATTGTGTCGATAGAACCATGCGCGATAGAAGAATTTATGAAAACTTGGCCTTGCTCCGGTCTTCATAACGTGCACCACGTTACCGCGTGCTTTTCGAGCGATGGTGATCTAGTTGATTACGAAGCATACCGAGACGAACAGGAGACAGAATTCGTTGACGTTCAAGATTACGACGGAGGTGGTGTCATGTCTGCATTGCTGGATGACGCCTTCAAGTTCTCGCACGCTATTAAGAACCAGCCTGGACTGATCGATCCCTACACTTATGTCCTTAAAGCTTCGAACGATGCCAACTGATGAGTCCGGTTGGTGACCGGACGAAACGCCCAAATGGGCGTCTTGGTAAACCACAACATAAAGAGGAAATAACATGAGTTACCACCAGTTCATCAACGACGAAACAGGCGAGGCCTACGGATCATTCGAAGTGTTCGAAGAAAACGCATGCTCCAATAGGGGTATAATATATAGGTCAGGGACAGGCAAATGGTACTGGTGGGCATGTTTCCCTGGTTGTCTCCCTGATGGTGAGCCTATCGGACCATTCGATAGCGAACAGCAAGCAACCACCGATGCCACTGGATCAGAACAATGAAAAACATCACAATACACACAGGACCATTTGAAATACTCACACGTCTTCCTAGCAGCTACTATGGAAATCCCAGATTCCTTATTAGAATCGACGGATTTACGTGCAAGACCACAGTAGATTCGGCACACGGGTATGAGGTCCAAAACATCCAGAATGGTGACATTGTGACAGCCCAAATAGGCACACACTACGGTAGCCAGCAGCTAGATGCTTTGTGGATAAAATAATCTGTCAGGAGAACGAAATGCTTTACGGAAATGAAAATTCAGCGGAATTTACAATTCTCGGCAAACCGTGTCATATCGAAACGAATGATCTCGGAGACTGGGTACGCGTTGTCTGGGATGACATAGACATCGGTGAGAACTTTGGGGCGGATGTGTGGGGTGATGGCTACGTCCATATCCACGGCGCCGCACGTGTCTCAGCTATGGAAAAAGCATTGCACGAAGAGGCTATTGACGCGATTGCTGTGTATATTCGATGGTCCCACGAATACATAAAAGATTTGATTTTGGAGGGCGAAGGCCAATGATGCTGTTTAAAATTCTAGGTATTTTATTCACTTCTGAATGGGCAATTCTCACGCTGTTAGCCGTATGTTTTTTGCCGATGCTGTTCAAAAATTATTGAAAAGGGGAGAAACAGATGAATGATCAAAGAATCACAGACTGGATAGCTACAGTTACGGTTACAGCACCAGCGCACATGTCTTGTTATCTTATTTATGGGGATATGGGAGGTGTCAGCGATGAAGAGATCCAAGCAGTGGACGCACATCTCGAGGGCCTAGATGTCATTGATGTGGCTCGTGATGCTGATGGCAATTGCCTAGAGCCATCCTTCACGTGGTCCTTCGGCGACTGTGGCGGCACTGCCCGCGGTGGTGACGTGCTCGATTACATAGCGAGGAAGCTCCACCTATGAAACACGAAAGCAAAATCATAAAAAAATTAGCTTTGGAGGGCCTTTCTGCCGACGCGCAGCGTCCGCTAATTGCCATGTGCACGTTGCCAATCTCTCAATCACGAGGTTACGCGATATTCCTTGCATCAACATACACCCTCGATGAGATCAAAGTTCTGCGCAGGAAAAATCCAGATACATCAGATATGGCTGATTTTGATTTATCCACATCTGCCTATTATGATGGTTTGCATGACGCGGAATTTTTGTTGTCATGATCTATGTGCTTGACAACGGTAAATCTTTCGACTCTCTCAGAGAGGCGGCGGCATTTCTGTTGCACGATTTGTTGGTTGAATTCGGTAGCAAAAATAAAATATTTCTATATAATAATAGTGAGATTTGGAGTGATGAAAATTATTTCGAAAAATGTGTTGTCTTATGCGTGGGGAGTAGCTTTTGCTATACGTTTGATATTCTGACACATAAGCGGAGTCGGCTGGGGAGGGTGCACTAATGAGATGCAAGGCGTGTAACAACATGATGATAGCGCGTGAAGTCAGTTGGAAAAATGATCGATTTGAAGATCTGTGTGGAAGATGTAAATCCCACGTGATCGACGCGCTGCCAAGTCATCTCGCAAATCAAATGAGGGCCGAAAGTGAATCCGAAATTCAGACTATCCTTGACCGATTTTTTAGACTTTGCCCCCCAAAATCTTGATGAAACAGTTCACATTCACCACTGTAAACAAGGGCCTGGAAACGACAGACTTTACATCACAAGGACCAGCGACAACACGGTACTTGCCTACTGCCATCATTGCACAGCGCGTGGGTTTCATCACGACACCCGGGGCAGAACAAGACGCGAGCGAGTAAACAAAAACAAAGGGAAAAAACAGCCCTTTACCCCTCACGGTGGGACAACAACCCTGAGCGAATGGAGTCCAAGAGCGAAGGCCTGGGTTGCGGCGGCATACATAGGTCAAGAACTAATAACTAAATTTAAATTGCGGCATTTGCTTACCCAAGATGCCGTGATCATTGATATAAAATCCAACGAAAAAATAGTTAGATCTATACTCAGATCTTTTGAAAACAATGCGGTTGCCAAATATCTGACTTTGAGTCACGATAATTTTGCCGAAGCGTCGGCATACGTATACCCCTCAGCCAATACAGCACGAGCCGACTGCGTCGTGATCTGCGAAGATGTGCTGAGCGCGATCCGCATATCCACCGACACAGCTTGCGATGCCTTACCTATTCTCGGAACTAGTCTCGCCAGACCCCTATTGGCGCACATTGCGGCATCGCCCGCGTACAGTTACGCTGTAGTTTTTCTGGACGACGACAACTATTTTGTGAGGAAACAACAACGAGAAATTAGGAGAGACATATTGACATTTTGCGATCTACAAACCAGAATAATAAGAGTTGGCAAAGACCCCAAACGCATGTCACCCACTGATCTGAGAGAGTTGTTATCATGAGAGAGCTTGCTATCATATTCAATGATTTGGGTCGTCTCAAAAATAGATATAAGATGTTGCCGTCGAATTTGTTGTCCGACGATCTTGACAAAGTCCTCACCAGCATGGACGAATATCTGTCGAAGAACACCGGTACCGAGAAAATAGAGAACTGGGGTCTTTTCTCAGCATGGTTTTTCACGGCCAGATGGCCTGGACTATCTGCCACACAACGAGATTTATTTCAAGGATTATTTTCGTACGCCTCGAAAAACACGATGACGGCCTCGGAGGAAGATGTATTCTTATCGTTGATCACCCAACACTATGCCGATCTGATATCAGATATCTGCTTCGACATAGGGTCCAAACAGATTTTAGATCACGAGCCTTTGTGTGATTTAATTCAACCGATACTCGACGAATACAAGAAAAAAATCGACGAACAGATTTCGACAGAAACAGAATTAGATGTTGATGGAGATATATTCTCCAATTTATTTGAGTCGGAGACTGGTGAAAATGGTTTTTCTTGGTGTATCGAAGAATTGAATCAGGCTATTGGCCCGCTTTCACCAGGAAATTTTATCATCCTAGGTGGCCGTCCCGACGCGGGCAAAACAACTTTACTTGCATCGCAGGTGTCGTTGGCAGCAAGGCAATTGGCTGAGGGCGACACCATCCAATGGTTAACGAACGAAGAACGTGCTTCGAGAATTAAATTAAGAATTTTGCAAAGCGTCCTTGAGACCACGCAAGCAGATATCTTGCATAATTTCGAGGAAAAGAAAAAAGAATATCTTGATATCATTCCCCCAGATGCGGTGGCGGTTCACAACATCTATGGTTGGTCTACGCAGCAGGTGGAAAAATTACTTCTCGATGAGTCTCCACGCCTGGTGATTTTAGATCAACTGGCAAAAATAAATTATGTCGGCACGACGTCGAACGACGCAGATCGATTAGCAAAGTTGGCTGCAAAAGCGCGAAGTTGGTGCGTAGATTTCCCCGTGATCACAACCTGTTGGGCAGACTCATCAGCAGAAAATGAAAAATACATTGAAACCAGTCAGTTATATGGTTCGAAAACTGGATTTCCGGGTGAGGCAGATGCGGTAATCACCATTGGCCGCATAATGAATGACGCCATTCCAACGGCGCGTTATCTGTATGTTCCCAAAAACAAATGTGCCGGTCGTGATCCCGCAAAGCGTAATGGAAAATTTGAAGTTAATATTTTGCCAGAGTTGGCAAGATTTGGAACGGGCTAATGCCGATGATATCGGTGATAGATATCGAGACCACTACACATAATAAAAGGGGATTTGCTGCATGTCCGCACGATCCCAACAATTACGTGGTATCTCTTGGCATGTTGATAAGCGATGGACGTAACAAAGTTACCTATCATGACTGGCACGTATCGAATCATCCACACATTGATTGGGAGATGAGCTTAAAAAATTCAATATTGGATATCCTAGACCACACCACACTGATTGTCGGACACAATATTGCATTTGATCTGCTATATTTGCGGAGACTTTTTTCCCGTACCCAGTATAATTCGTTCATCCGATCTAAAATGCTGTGGGACACACAGATCGGTGAATACCTTTTGACTGGTCAGCAATGTAAATTTGCATCCCTGGACAGTCTGAGCGAACGATATGGAGGAACCCAGAAAAATAATATCATAAAAAATTACTGGGATGCCGGTGTATCCTCAGAAGATATCCCGAAGGCAGAGTTGTTAACCTACATGCGTGAGGACGTGTTTAACACAAAACTCGTTTATGACGGACAGGTTGATTTTGCAATGAATACCAAGCCAAACATGATCCAACTTATAGATCTGTCAATGGAACATCGCAAAGCAACTCTGGAAATGGAGGCAAATGGGATGTACTTTGATCAAGATCGTGCACATAAATTGGAGGTGGAATTGTCTGATCAAAGGGATAGAAGTAGAAAAATAGCTAAAAAAATAATGTCAAAATTTATTGACTCAGACCTAGAATCGAATCCTGATAGTCCGATTCAAGTCTCCGCCATCATATACGGTGGGGATCTGACAGTTACTAGACAAGTTAATTTGATAGATGAGTCTTCTGGATTACCCATCACGTACAAGTCAGGCTCCAAAAAGGGAATGGTAAAAACAAAAAAAGAGAAACAAAAAATGTGTATCCCAACACCCCCATTTTGGGTAAAAAAAGAATTTGATTCTACATCCACCTCCGACGAGGCGTTAAAAACTATCCTGGAAAGCAATATTTTCCCTGTCCAGTCAGACGTACACACGTTAATTCTGCTAATAATAGAGTTGAGAAAGGTGTCGAAGGAATTGAACACCTACATAAGCGCTTATAGTAAAAAACACACCTGGGAGCATTCATCAACGATTAATTGTGTGTTCAATCACGCAAGCACTAGCACTGGCAGATTGTCTAGCTCAAAGCCAAACATGCAAAACATCCCGAGAAAAGTTGATTAATAACACCAATGTCTAAGATTAAAAATTGTTTTGTTTCCAGATGGCAATCTCACGGAGTGCTTGTTCAAGTTGATTTCAAACAATTGGAAGTGTGGGGATTGGCGTATTTATCTGGTGACAAGACCCTACAAAAAGAGTTACTTGATGGGGACGATATACACACTAATAATGCCTCAGATATTTTTGGAATTAGCGGACCCAGCAAAGAGGATCGAAGAAAAGCTAAGCAATTCACATTTGAATTACAGTATGGAGCAAGCGCAGGATCAATAGCAAAACGACTTAAGATCAAACACAAAGCAGCCAAAAAGTTAGTAGACAATTACTATTTAAAATATCCAGGGATAAAAAACTACCATGAAAAACTAATTCATAGCGCCAATTCCAAAGCATTTTCTGAGGGAGAATTCTCAACCAAGGGTTATCCGATTAGAAGCGTTGTTCTTCAATCTGAACCTACAGGGAGAGAATACAAACATATCCAAGCCGACAAGCCCGAGTTCGTTACGTGGATAAAGGACGACACCACATTTTCACCAAGTGAATTAAAAAACTGGGGTGTCCAAGGATTTGCGGGGGGTGACATTGTTCCCCTGAGCAATGTATTGCTCTATAGGTCGTATCTACACTCGTCTGAGCACATACAAAATAATGTGAGACTCGTTAACACCATTCATGATTCGTCCATCAGTGATGTGCATCTGGATGCGTTAACAGCTTGGCTACGCAAAATTGTAGAGGTGTATGATTCTGTACCCGAGGAAGCTAGATCTATATTTGACCTGTCTGGTTGGGAGATGTTAAAATTCCCTTTTGACATTGAAATAGGATTTGACTGGGGTAACGTTGTTCAAATATCCAGAGAAGTCGCACTGTGCAATGACGCACACACAATATTAGGAGAATTGAATCATGGAACAAGCTAAAAAAACGTTACAAGGTGTGGTCAGAGGAACAAATGCTAAAAAAACCGGTTTCAAATTGGATGATAACGTTTGGTGTAATGTAGATAAATTTGCATCAAATCCACCAGACACCTCATGGATTCGCACAGGAATGCACCTAAAATTCTTAGTCGGTCCTCCACCGTGGCATAATTTCGCAGTCAAACCAGTTGTCGTTGGTAGCCCGGAAGATGTGGGCGAAGATCACACCTCGTCCGAGGTAGTGCATATTCCCGACACACAAAAAATTAATTCCTTTCCGACTAACAACAACAAGGATCTGCAGATTGCTAGGGCTGTGGCCGTCAAGGCTGTTACCGATACCTATCACAATGTGCTGTGTGCCGTGATTTCAAGTCGTGCTCAAGCAAACAATATTGACACGGATGAATACGCAATATTCATCGCAGATGTAAATACAGTAGTCGATGGACTGCTAGCGAATTTTTCTAGCAATCCTACCTTTGTGGATAATGTGGAGGAGATGACAAAGTTATTGTTACGAAAGGATTAGAATGAACGATTGTGAAATCTCGGGAGGCACTGCCCAAGTATTGGTTGATGCAGATTTGATTCTGTACAAGGCGGGATACGCTTCCCAACGTACCAATTGGGCCATCTGGCACGATGAGGCATCTTACCTTTCGGGTGAGCCGTACGTGGAGGAGTTCGAATACAAGGCACAGGCCACCTCTGAGCTATGCAATCGGTTCAAGTCAGATCATCCATGCGGGTATATTGGATCTCTTATTTATCCAGATCCGTGGGAAACTGCTTTGGATTGTGTTCACGCAATCAAGGCTAAAATTATCCGTACGCTGGACACAAATACCATGTACTCCGATTACATTTTCAAGTGTTTTTTTTCTTGTCCCTCACAGGATAATTTTCGACATGACACATACAACAATTTTAAATCGTTAGATGATTCTTTGAACATACCAGGGTATAAGCAAAATCGGGATGCCACCAAACCACACTGGTTCTATGAAATAAAACAATTCATACAATCCGATCCTGGCTTTTGTCAATATGTAGAACAAGGTATTGACAACGAAGCCGACGACCTAATTGGTCTAGCGATGAGCAAAGATTATTTTAATTCGGGTACGATAATCGCTAGCATAGACAAAGACCTTGACACGTTGCCAGGTTATCATGTAAACTGGGATAAGTATATATTTTATACCATTGATGATAACCTGAGTATATACAATTTTTACAGACAGGTTTTAATGGGAGACAGGATTGATAATATTATTGGCCTTCGTGGTATTGGCCCTGTAAGGGCAGATAAAATTTTAGGTGAGGCTTATCGAAGACAATTTTCTGGAGATCCAAAAGAAGATATTTCTATCGAAGACCTTTGGCACACTGTGTGCATACGCGAATATGCAGCACTAGCAAACAGCGACGACAAGGCCAAACAAAAGCCTTTTCTAGATTGGTTAAATCTAAATTGTAATCTCCTATGGTTGCAACGACAGGGTAGATGTGAGTGGGGCCGAGACGAGTACACCTTTCGTGAGTAAGAAAAAACATACATATCGGGGTATAATATATAGGTCAGGATTTGAGAAAAAGATTGCTATATTTTTAACCAAGAGAAAAGTAAAATTCTCTTACGAAAAAAATGCAGTTACTTATTATTTACCAATCAAGGGAAAGTGCATTTCTTGTGGCTCCAATCTGGTAAGTACTGCACATAGGTACACTCCTGACTTCGAGATAAAAAGCAAACCAGGCAAAAAAAATCGTATTGTTCAGAACACCAAAAAAAATGTAATTATTGAGGCAAAAGGTCGTTTCACTTCTAGGGACAGGACTAAGATGGGTAGAGTTATCAAAGACAATCCAGATCTAAGGATTCACATGCTATTTATGCGAGACAATTGGTTAACGTCCAGCAAAACAAACAGGTACAGCGATTGGGCAAAGGCATTAGGTATACCCTATCACGTATCTTCCTCTGGTGAAGTTCCAAAAGAGTGGTTGAGATAATATTATGACGCACAATGCCTACACTATTGTTGTCCTGGGTGACAGTCATGTCGAACCTAATCAGTGTTTGAATAGATTTTCTGCACTGGGTAGATATCTGCTTAACAAAAAACCTACGCATATCATTTCCATAGGTGATTTTCTATCGTTGGATAGCCTAAGCGCTTGGGATCAGGACAAGAAACGGACTATGGAGGGTGTCAGATATTGGAATGACATTAGTGCTGGCAATAAGGCCCTAGATTTGATGACAGATCCTATCATGAGGTACAATAAAGAGCGAAAAAGGCTACACAAATCTCAATATAAGCCAGTGAAAATATATCTGAAGGGTAATCATGAACACCGATTGGACAGGTACCTGGATAAAAACCCTGTGTTAGATGGTTCCGAAATATCTCTAGAACACAATTTGAAATTATCTACCAGAGAGTGGAGGGTAGTGCCCTACAAAGAGCACTATGTGTTGAATGGAATTGCTTTTACTCACGTTCCCATCAGTAACAACGGATTTCCTGTCGGTGGAAAATACATTTGTCAAAGAGCTTTAGATCTGTACAATTACTCTATTGTATTTGGACACACACATCGTTTGGAGGTCGCCAACAAACACCGGCACGGTGGCGAGCATCTCCAACAATCGTTGAATTGTGGATGTTTCTTTGAACACACGCCAGAATACGTCCGTGGGGCAGCTACAGATTACTGGAGAGGTCTTACGGTGTTGCAAGTAAATCAAAACATGCGTTTCGATATGCAAACTATAAGCATGTCCGAATTGTTAAGACGTTTCAAATAATGGACGATGCAATCCTACAATGTAATGGGTGCACACAGTGTTGTAGAGGTCCAGGGAGAGTACTATTTCTAAATCCTAAGCAACCTTTAAAACATCTGGATGTCAATATAATCACTAGATACTATCCAGATTCTTCCAAAAAATATAAACTTTTTGTACTAAAACAAAAAGACAACGGTGATTGTATCTATATCACGGATAAAGGATGTTCTATTTGGGAAAAGAGACCTGAAGAGTGTCGCACATACGACTGTAGGCGTCACATGGCAAGCTCTTCTGAACGGTTTAGACTCCCTCATATTGCTATAGCAGCACAGGCATTAGAAAAACGAATGTCTATTCCCGTAAAATCAAATTAAAGATGTTAACTTATGGACAAAAATTGGTCTACCTTGCGCTGGAACAAAACCAAAAACAGTAAGAAACACAAACAAATTAAAAAAAAGATTGTTGTTGAAAAGTTTCCAGAAGACCTGGTAAAAATACGCAAGAAATATTCCAGAAAAGGCAAATCTAAAGGTGCTTTTTATGAAAGCGATATATAAATTAGGAGGTGGGTGGTATGTTTAGAACTTCTTACGGAGAAGACATTTTTAAAAACAAGTACGCTCAAAATCAATATGAAACATGGTCAGATAGGGCTAAGGTAGTTGTTAATTGGGTTTGTGGGGACATTGATGGGACTAGCAACATGCTTATGTCCAAGGATGATCAGGCACAATTAGCTCAATATATTACAGAATATAAATTTATGCCTGGTGGTCGGTATCTCTGGTATGGTGGACGTGATGCTCGGTTCTTCAACAACTGCTATCTTTTACGGTTGGAAGAAGACAGTAGGGAGGAGTGGGCTGGTCTCTCACAACGTGTTATGTCATGTTTAATGACAGGTGGTGGTATAGGTGCTGACGTTTCTTTGTGTCGTTCAGGGGGGAGGGCGTTGCGTCGTACTGGTGGAGTCTCCTCAGGGCCTTTGCCATTGCTGTCTACGCTCAATGAGATAGGTCGTAATGTCATGCAAGGGGGTAGTAGGAGATCTGCCCTGTATGGCTCACTAGACGCGTCTCATGGAGATGTATGGGAGTTCCTGCACTACAAAAATTGGCATGACAAACACATACAAGGTACAAACATTACATATGCCGACGCAAAAGCGGCAGATTTTAATTTTCCTGCACCTCTTGATATGATGAATATCTCAGTAAATTACAGCGATGATTGGTTGTCTGGTAATGATAATGATGTGTTCATGGAGAATTGTAGACAGGCACTGATGACCGGTGAACCAGGATTTTCTTTTAATTTTGGTATCCATAAGAATGAGACTTTACGTAACGCATGTTGTGAAATAACGTCAGAAGACGACAGCGATGTATGTAATCTTGGAAGCGTCAACCTGGCCAACATCGAAACCAAAGAAGAATTTAAGGATGTAGTACATCTGGCATCTAAATTTTTAGTGTGTGGGTTGATTAGAGCACACCTACCTTATGAAAAGGTGGAGGAAGTTAGGCAAAAGAATTCTAGAATTGGGCTAGGTTTGATGGGATTACACGAATGGTTATTAAAGCGAAATTACCAGTACGAAATGAACAATGAATTAAAAAGCTGGATGAAAATATATCAAACAGAATCAGAACATGCGGCCAATGAGCATTGTGAGAGACTTTTTATAAATCGTCCTGCTGGATATAGAGCAATTGCTCCTACTGGTACTATTAGTATTCTTGCTGGAACAACCAGTGGCGTAGAGCCAGTGTACGCTGTGGCCTATCGTAGGCGCTACCTTGCAGATGGAACGAGGTGGAAGTATCAATTTGTTGTTGATGGCACAGCCCAGCACCTCATTGAAAGTGGAGTAAATCCAGATAACATAGAGTCTGCTGTGGATTTGGCAAGTGATAACTGTGCATACAGACGCATAAAATTTCAATACGAGATGCAAAAATTTGTAGATCATGCTATAAGTTCTACGGTTAATTTGCCAGCGTATGGTACCGAATGGAATAACGAAGATACTATCATTCCATTTTCAAAAACTGTGCGTGAATTTGGACATGGACTTAGAGGATTAACTTTCTATCCGTCTGGTGCCAGAGGAGGACAGCCAATAACTCCTGTCACCTACAAAGAAGCCTCTTCAAAGAGAGGCATAGTATTTGAAGATAATTCAGAAGAACAATGTTTATCTGGAGTATGTTCTATATAATGTATATACCAATTGATAAGTATGTTAAAAAGTACGATGAAGATCGCATCCTTAATGATTTAAGAGACTACATTGAACACACTTATGATTTTGGACACTATAGTCTAAATAATTTTCAGGCTACAGAATTCATTATGGATAGTGGTCATGGTGAAGGTTTCTGTATTGGCAATGTTATGAAATACGCACAAAGATATGGAAAGAAGAATGGTAAGGATAGAAAAGACTTACTTAAAATTGCCCATTATGCAATAATGGCAATATACAATCATGACAAAGAACATAAGGATTTAGTATGAGCGTCAAACTATTATCTTTTACTAAACCACACACTGATTTCCCGCTAACAGAGTTTGGTAAGGAAAGCTGTACGTACACCAGTGATGCCCTTACTCAATTGATTGCATATTGTGCTAGGGTATCTAATCCAAGCAACCAGACAAATGAAGATACATCCGAAAATCTAATTAAATACCTAATTAAAAACAAGCATTGGTCGCCCTTCGAAATGGTCAATGTTTGTTTAGAGATTGAGACCACTAGAGATATTGCAAGACAAATATTACGTCACCGTTCTTTTTCGTTCCAGGAATTTAGTCAGAGGTATGCAGACCCTAGAGTGCACCTCAAATTTGTGACCCGTGAAGCTAGACTGCAAGATAGAAATAACAGGCAAAGCAGTATCGAAATCGATGATGATGATGATGAATTACATCACGCGTGGTATGCTAAGCAACAGATGATAATTCATGAAGCTGAATTGGCATACGGGTGGGCTATACAGAATGGTATCGCAAAGGAACAAGCACGTGCTGTGCTTCCTGAAGGGTTGACACTGTCACGCCTACATATGAATGGTACACTCCGCAGCTGGATTCACTATATAGAATTAAGAACTGGGAATGGGACGCAGAAAGAACATCAGGAAATTGCTATAAAATGCTCACTTCAAATAGCTAAAGTGTTTCCTCTCATATATGGATATATATTATAGGGATCTTACATGATGATAAATATTTTCACACAGCATCCAAAAGAATTTTCAGAAACTTATTTAGAGCACGGTTTCAAATCTATGAAATATTCTCTAACATTTTTTTATCTATTTTTAGTAGCTTTTTCCCATGCTTTATTTCCTTTCATGTTTAAAAGTACAGTTAGTAATAAGATAGTAGAAATGTCAAACAATATTTTGTCCAGGAAAAGGACACCATAAGAACTACCTACCCGGATTTTCTTTTTCTAACATATTAAATAATAGGGCCATAGTCTCGTTAAAGCTAGGATCTACGTTCCCAAAAAGTTCTGGTGGGTTTTGTATTGGTGTGAATCCAAAAAACGGTTTTTCTCTGGGGACGGGAAATGGAAACATCTCGTAAGACCCAGGCCCTGTATAAAATCTGTTATTGGGTCTTGTTGGTAGACCGATTCCGTGGGCATCCACATTTGGCTGTGCAGCTGTGATTCCACGTCTAATGGCCTCTAGCCCCGCTTCTGTTGGCGGTGCATCCGGTTGCCCCTGCAGCATTGATTCAATTTGTTTAAGTCGGGCGAGACGCGCATCATCCGCTATCATAGATTTAACTTTTTCAGCTTCAGTAACCTGCTTGGCCATTTCTTTAGCAGCATCCATCTCGGCTACGCTTATCCCAAGACTACTAAGCAATTCGGGATTTAATTTACCAGACACTTCTAATCTCTTGTCCTCTTGATACCTCTTTATGGCGTCTCTTGTGTTTTCACCCCAAAAGCCATCGACTACCAGGTTTAGGTTTCCATAAAATTCATTTAATTTTTTTTGTACTTGCTTGGTGTTTTCTACTTCCTCTAGCTGAGCGTCGTAATCAAGGGTAAAATCTGGCTCCACGCCATCATAATGCGGGGGGTTCACCGCAGCAAAAGGGGGGTTCACCGCAGCAAAAGCGGTTTTTATAGCGTTTGAGTATTTTTTAGCATTTGTTCCAAACGCATCTCTGAGATTTGTTTCCGGATCACTAAGCCATTTTTCTGTTTTACCCGCGCCTTGGTTGTGGGCTATGCCAAGAATTTCCAGCTTTTCTTTTGCAGCTTTGTTTTTATAGTTTTCTGATCCACTTAAACTCATGTGATTAGCTAAGGTAAAAGCGGCAAAGGCTAACTCTTGTGCTTCTGAAGAGTTTCTGAAATCAGAACGACTCGAACCCTCTGTATCGTCGTAAAAAGATTCATGGGTTTTAAGGCTTTTTGGAACTGGTATTTCAAGTTTCTTAAGCAATCTTATAGCGTCATTTTTAGCATCTCTGCCAAGCTGATACTTGCCATCATAATGAAAACCACTTCCTCCTCTAGCTGCGTATCCGCCAGAACCTTGTGATTCTATTTTTGCGACCTCACTTGTGTACACATCCCACTGACTTTCAGTGAAGCCCATTTTTTTAAGGATTTTTTCTAGATTGTCGTCCGTGTTGTTCATATAATTGTAATTCCCGTTTAGGAAAATTAATATTAGTAATAGTAGTTTCAATAAGGATATCGAGACTTGTCCTTACCTTCCCCCCTCTTTCTTTCCAATCTAGCGTTATATTTCTCTGCCCCTCCACCGATCCAGTTATAAGCGAAAGGACCAATACCAGGTATACTTCTCAAATGACGGCTTAATTTTGGATTATCCTCAAAGGGTGCCATACCGAGAGCCAGTGCTGCATTAAACATGGGAAGTGCTGGTAAAAACAACTTTGAAATGTACTCCCCGACGTCTTTGTCATAAGACAATTGATCCAAATTGTATTTACTAATGGCGTACATACTTAGTAATCCCCACATAGCGTTACCAGGCATATTTTCCAGGTCAGGATCTCTAAGTAGTATAGAGTCTTTAATAGCTTGATTACCTACATTAAAGGCAGACAAATACAAAGCTAGAGCACCTGCTGTTTTGACAGCTTTCTTTTTACTACCATGACTCCACTCGTGCATGACATTTCTTCTCACAACATCCCACTGCTTGATTTGAAATGTTTTTAACATATATAGCAATCTACCGTTAGGTATATCTACATACTTTTGAGGTAATTCCAACATAGTGATAGGTTGTAGATCACTGAGTTCAGTAAATGCGTGAAATTTAACTCTTTCTGTAACTTGACCCGATCTTAAATCTTCAATTACAGAATCGATCTCTTCCCTATAATAAGCTCCCCACTTCTTTACAAACTCTTTTTCCCCTTCCTTGGTACTAAGAAGCTTAAAGTTTTTACGTAAGGCTGCGTTCATAGCAGTCTCTTTGCTTAAACGATCTACACGCTCAAACTGTGTCCATTTAAATACCTTTTTTAATATCTTGGCTGATTTACGAACATCTGCAAATTCTTGTGCAGCCGCATCTAAATAAACATCCATCATTTTTACATTCTTTGTTCCAAACATTGACATAAAAGTATTTCTAAAACCGTGTAGTGCTGCAGTAGCACCCATATCAACCATCTGCGTCAGTGCAGATATAGGATTGGCTATAGTTGCCAGGTATCCTAAATCCCGAACTGTTCCCAATTCTGTACGACCGGATAAATTCCCACCTTCCACCCTACTTTTTATCAAACCTCTTAATTCATTGAAATCATCAATACTTAGTTTAGATTCCCCGTGTCCGTCGTTAGTATATTTTATTATTAATTCTCCTATAGACTCGTTTTGATCATAAGGAACCTCTTTATTGTTTATCTCCTTAAATTGTCTAGTTGAGTTGCCTACATATTCCATTTCGTAGGATCTCTTAGATTTTTTAATATTTTTCCCTAAAAACCTAGCCTTCTCTATGGCACTTACAGCAGTTCTAATATATAATTCTAAAGATTGCTCTGGGGACATGTAAAATGGTAAAATATCTTCTGTTACATCTCCTATAACACGCTGCTTAGCGTGCTTAAATTTCCCACCTGTCCCTTTTACAGACCCTTGTGAAAAAAGATTGTTTATTATATCGTTCTTTCTCCATTCTGGAATTTGTGTTATGAAATTATAGTCATTGCTTGGTTTAGCCACTTCTTCTTTTAGTGCCTTGGCTATAATATTTGACGTGTCGACACCCCAATGGTCTTGTAACTTGGCGTAATCTTTCTTTTTAATATTTCGTGGAAAATAATTGAATACATGACCTATTTTATCACCTAACGCCTCATCCAGGTGTTCATGTAATTCCGCAAGAACTTTTTGGACGACTTTAAAATTATCCGCCATACCTTCGGGACCATTATTGATCATCCATTCTATAGCATCCCCGAACTCACCGTTATTCAATTGGAGAGATAATGCAGTCTTATCCTTGCCTTTAATTTTATGTATTTGTTTCAGGAAAGGCAGTACATCTTCTGTATAATGGTGAGTGTTAGCCTTTATATTCCATTCATATACACGAGAACGTTTTAATATAGGTGGATTAATCATTCCCATTCTAGTTGCTATAACTCCAACATACTCATCAAAAACTCTACTCATAAACCTAGCCATAACCTCATCGTCAAACGGCCTTGGTAGATCTTCGTCTGGTAATTTTGTGATGGGCGCTGATACTGAAGCTTGTTTTTCGATTGGATTATCCGGGCGTTTAAAATCTAATATTTGTCTCTTAGCGATTTTCTCTGCTAGTTCTAATTGTTCTATTGTCACACCCGTTGAATCTGCAATATATTGTTTAGATATATTTTCGGGGTCCGCTCCACGTTCTACAGTAGATTTAGTTTTACTGTCTGCCAGGTCCAATATTTTATTAGCAGCTTGTTCACGTTTGCTTATCGTTCTCTTTCTAAAAAAAGCACTTGCACCAGCCCCGAGGCCGATTCCTGCGGCAGTTAAAGCACCACCAAATGCAGCGCTCTGAGCTGCTTTCCTAGCATCTATATCTTCGACCCCTCCACCGCTTGCCAGATCTCCGAGGATACTATGGGTTCCACCTAGTGCACCTCCTATACCTATGTTGGCTACAAGTGGGGCACCTTTCATAGCTAAAAATCCAGCTTTAGCGGGACCAACAAAGGGGATTAAACTAGTGGGGTCTAATACAGCGGATGTAAGTTGTCCTGCAATTCTTGCTCCGCTCTCTGGATCTGGTGTAAAGTGAGGATATTTTTCTAGTAGTTGTCTCTCTCTAGCTCTACGAATCATAGACCTTCTTTCTTTCGGAGTTGCATCGTGAAACTCTTGTCCATACGGCTCTAGGCGTGAACGGTTTACAATGTACTGCCCGACCTCTGGATTATCTTCATCGAATCCTCCGTAAACTACGTCTTGTGGTAAGCCAATGCGCGTAGGGAACCAAGACTCTAAGGTATCACTTAAATTTCCTACCCACTTCTCTCCCATATCTCCCTCATCAACACCATAAAAAAATTGTTTCCATGCACTTCCATCACCTGTTTTAATAATTTTATTACCTTCCTTAAAATACCTATCTCCTACTTCAACATTTTGTTCTACCAGATTTGGGAAGTCATCTAAATTCTGTTGCGTGATAGGTATGCCTACGTCCTTCTTTCCGCCTTTTGGTGAGTACACTCTAGTAATGACAGGCTTTCCGGAATCGTCCTTGGTCCAAGTATCACCTGGCACCACACCCAATTCCTGAAGATTTTTATGCTTTCGTATATCTTCTAAAGTTATTTCGAAAACTTCACTCATAATTTATTTACCTTATGGACCCTCTTGCACAGACACAACGGTTGCATTGCCTAAGCCACCTCCAGCATCCCCTGTCAAGTTTGTGGTAGCGCCTGATTTGACTCGAGCGCCAGGAAATTGACTGGGCAGCGCCGGTATTTTTGTTAAGTTTTTAATTTGTTCTACAGCGTCTTCTATGGACATTTTATTGCCTTTGATCCATTCTTCACCTCTAAGTTGTTGAACATGGTATACAAAAGCATCTGTGGCTTCTTTTATCTCTTTATCATTGCCGCCAAAGAACCCCCAGTCATTCCCCAGCACATGCTCTGCATAATCTTCTAGATCTTTATCGGACACTAGTCTAGGTAGCGTTGCTCGTATTGCCTCTATCTGTGCTTTAGTAATTTTGGGTTGCGGTCCTAGGGTCTTCTCCTCGTCGAGTTGCTTCTGTTTTTCCCGTCTAGCTCTTATCTCTGCATCATAAGCGGCTGCTCGTTTTGCATCCGTGGCTGCTCGTTGTGCATCAAGATCGGAACGTTCTTGTGCTCTCCTCATTTCATTGTATGTCGCACCAGCTTTCATAGCTGCATCGTGGAAGCCTCGTTCACTTAGAAGTTTGGAGAGGTGGCTATAGAAGTCTGGGTTTTCTGGAGTTAATCCGCTAGTGGTCATTTGTTGTTTGATGCTTTGTATTTGTTGCGCTCTTTGTACTTCAGGGCTGTCACCAGCACCGAACATACCTCGCAATGCTTCTCCTCCTCTATGTCCAATTTGCGCACCTTGATAAGCAATAGAACCCCAGGGACTGCCAAACAAATTTGCTGTACTACTTCCAAGCTTTTGTGATTGCAATTGTCTGTTTAATCTTTCTAGCTCTCTTATCTCTTCTACTGAAGGACTATCAAATATTCCGTTAGCCATTAACTTCCCCTAATTTTTATCTGTTGGGTCTATGGATCTGTGCTATCTTTACTGTCCTCTTTGCTCTTGCAGAGGATTTGAAGGTGTGGGCAAAGCCACCGGTTTTTTAGTTTTTGATGACCTTATAATACCTGCATGTATGCGTTTGGTATCTGGATTTTCATTTTCTAGATATTCCTCCACAGCCTCTGGAACTTCGTACCAGTAACCCCCTCTGGGGCCTTCTACGCGCTTCACTTTGTGGGCACTCTTTACTAGCTCTGGCAGTACTCCACTCTCTATTGCTTTTGCTTTTTCTGCTGGTGGTGCCCTACCTATCAATTCTAGTGCTCTAAGCAGTTTCGGTAGATCTCCTATAGACGGATCATCGGGGGCTGGGTGTTTGCCAGTTGGCTCTACTTTTTTCCCAGCCTTTAGATCTAGTATTCTGGGGTCGTAAGCTTTGGCCGCGTCTACTGCATCTTCCATAGTATACATATTGTCTGTAAGGGCAATGGCTGCTTGAATAGCCATGTACGCGGCTAGAGCACCACCAAAAGTACCCATCAAACTCGCACCTCCTGGGACTGCGCCGGCTCCTGCCACCGTTGCCGCTCCAGGTGCACCAAACGTAGCCGCTCCTCCTGGACCAAACCCGTAGCCGACCGCTCCTGCTGGACCAGAGGAAGTAAACGACTTGAGTAGTGAATCAGACAACATTTTGTCAAATCCCTTTAATGAATCAAATAGTCCAGTGCCGGGTTGATTGCCTGCGGAGAAGCCTCCCGTTCCGCCTCCTCCTGGGGGCGGTGTGAGACCCCCCATGCCGCTGCCCTTGGGGCCATAAGAGGGTATCGCACCCGGAGTCTGGGTATAAAGAGATCGTAAGGCCGTGGGTGATAGTGGTGTCCCATCAACGTTCGCCATAGTGTCGACTACACGAGTGGTTGTCCCAGAAAGGGGCGAACCTCCCGCCGCCTCTGCCGCCGCTCGCATTAATTCTATTTGGTCTGCGCCTCGTGTGCGACTCCCCAGACCCGCCGCCTCTGCCGCCGTTCGCATTAATTCTATTTGGTCTGCCGCATCAAAAAGTGTACTTCCTTTACTGATCGCATCACCTCCTGTTCCAAGTATTTTATCTAACAAACTTCCTACATTAAAACCTCCAAATAGACTGTCCTTTCCTGTACCTCCCAACAATCCGTCTATAATGTTATTTATTCCTTGTCCTTTAGCTAGCTCTGCGGCTGCTATTTCCTTAGCAAGTGCTAATTGTTGATTTGATGCATTTGTACCTTCCCTAATAACGTCGAGAGGCCTCCCCAGCAAACGATCTTGCAAGTCGATGCCACTTGTGGCCTGTCCAAATAATTCTATACGTTGGTTATGCCTTCTATCCCTAACATTTTCTTGAAGCTGTTGCTCTTGTTGTTCAATTACTCTACTTAGTTCTCCTAATTCTCTAGCCCCGGCTTCAGTTCCAAATCGTCCTTGCCTGGTTTGCTCGTCTCTTAATCGTTCGATAGCTCTTGCCGTTCGTGTATCGAAATCTCCCCTTGCTAAAGCTAAATCCTCCTCGTAGGTAGTAGGTGCCGGTCCTATACCTTCAGTAAGGGCGCTTGCTCTATCAAACAATTTTTGTAATTCTGGTGACATTTCTCCCGTAATCTGATTATTTTGTTCAGAAAACGTAGCGGTACCCCATGGAGTAGTTACGTCTGGAGGGCTTGTTGGTATAGCATCTAGGGCTTTTTTAACAGCGGAGCTTGTTGCAAGAGTACCCCCAATAGCTCCAGCACCTCTTGCTATAGATTGTAGGGGGTTATTTCCGAAAATATCTGTGAAAATCGACATTTGTATCTCCTATTAGTGTCCTGGTTTAGGTATCAGTTGTTTTAGTTCTTCTTTAATTAGATCCATTTGATATCTAAGATCTGTTAGCTTATTTGATTCAATATCCATTGTGTTTTGAATCATAGCCAGCTCTTTTGCTATTTCAGATCTTAAAGCTTCTAATTCATAAGGATGAACTAATTGTTGATCTCTAACCTGACGAATCACTTCTGTATTAGCTTCTACAGCGCTAGAAACTACATACAACTTTTCTTCCATTCTTAATGTAGTTATATAACTAGAACACACAGTAGTTACAGCAGCTACAATTAAAGCAGAAAGTACTGTATTAGAATTCAATAATTTTTGTCCTTCAGAACTACGCATGGCATTAACCTAAATATTGGTAGCCACGTGTAATAGCTTTTCGCGGCTCATTCATATCTTTATTTTCCCAATCTTCTTTGTCTAACATAATTTCCAAGTGCCTTACATTTCTACGCATACATTCTTCTTGTTCTTCAGGGGTATCATCCTCCATATTTCCAGCAATGATCTTATCGATTAAACCAATGCTATGGAAAAGAGCTACATAATCTTTGTCTCGTTCGGTGCTACTACGTGTTAGACTCATAAAATATCTCCATTTACATGTTTTCGTACTGTTGAATCTTTTCTTCCAACATCGTTACCTTTTCGGACAATTCTTGAATTGCTCTGATTGCCATTGGCATAAAATTGCCCGGAGCAATTTGTTGTGTTCCACTAGGATCTTCACTCCAGATATTATGTCCATCGGCAAGATTGTGACTATCAATAGCTTGCTTAACTTCTTGAGCTATAAATCCATGATTGGTTTTTCCGCTACCGTTACAAACTTCATCTGAATCGGGATCGTACTGAGACATTTCTGTAGGCACATCTTTTTGTGCTCTAAAACGATAAGTAATTGGCCTTAAATCATTTATAAAGTCCAGTCCTATATCGCAAGATTTAATCTGAGTTTTTAATCGCTCGTCAGATGCAGCTGCCCAGCTTGTATCACTGCCATCTATGTTTAATGTTGCCGTATGACCTGCATACCCAAAACGTGCCGTATTATCACCTGCCCCTGTACAATCCCTTCCAATAACTACTTCATCAGTAACATCACCTGCCGAGGCCGAATTGCTATATCCAAGGTATGTATTGTCATTTCCCGTGGAAAGTACCATACCTGAGTGGGAACCTATCATGGTGTTATATCGCCCGGTTGTGATTGCTGGACCCGAACTATATCCAACTGCTGTATTATTCGCATTCACATTACTGACGTTAGCTTGAGCACCCAGAGCAGCATATCCAACTGCCGTTGACTGATCTGACGTAGTCTCCGCGTCTAGCGCAAAAGCTCCAATTGCAACATTCCTTTCTCCTACTGTTAGCGCATCAGCAGCATCTCTGCCTATTGCTATGTTGTAAACACCAGTGGTTACAACAGCAAGTGCCCCACGGCCTACTGCTACGCAAGAATGTGCGTCTGTTGCATCTTCAAGTGCGGACGCTCCTACGGCAGTATTATAGTTTGCTTCTGTATTTGTTTTTAATGCGTCGTAACCAACGGCCACACTCTCGACGCCGGTAGTAATAGCTTCACCAGCATTATCGCCAATCAATACGTTATAGTTACCACCCGACGCGATCGCAATACCAGCATCAACACCAAGAGCAAGATTACTAGTCCCCGCTGTAGGGGTTTGCAGTTCTCCATAAAGAATTAACGCATCATCAGATTCGTCCCAATGCAGATAATGTCCTGCTGTGGCACCAAAGAATTTAACGTCATGTCCAGTATCATCAACACCTACTGTGACAGTGTTATCAATTTGAACAGCGCCATCAATGTCTACCGCATCTAAGTTTGTAATACCATCAATGTCAGCATCACCAGAGATGTCTAAGGTTGCCGCATCAAGCTCACCTGTAAGTGTAACGTTTCTAAATGATGATACGTCTTTATTGGCATCTGCGGTCACTGTCTTTGAGGCAACTACAGTCCCTACAGCCGCCCCAGTGTCGTTGTAATTCAATTCTGTTATGGTGGATGTTACGCCGACAGGTTGACCAGAGGCTCTACTGTAACTAACACATCTCCAGTCTCCAGATGCGTATTCGTATAATACTGCTATGTCACCGGCGGCTGTGGTAATGTTAGCTCCACCTGGAAGTACCATGTCAGATGCATGGTGTGTAAGTTGTAAAGCGCCATCAAAGTGAAGTACTACACGAGTGCCTATACCTTTAGTTGCAATTGTATTAACAGTTGTAGTACCTGTAATATCGAAATAGGTGCCGTCTCCGAGGGTCATAGCATTAGCAGAAGCTACATCGTCGCCTTTCTTAAAGGTAACTTCTTTTTGAAAAGTTACTTCCTCTGAAAAAATCCAGTCTGCTGTGACTGTCTCTGCTGTTCCTAACTCCGCTTTGCTAGCGATAGCAGTAGAAATAAGTGCTAGTTCTGCATCCATATCAGAACCTAAAATTTTCTTTTCTGGATTAGAATCAGCTAATAGATCCTTAGCAGAAAAATCAGTTGCTTGTGTATAATCACCCATTATCTGTTTACCCTTCCGTGCTTAGCTATAATATCTAGCTTTTGGATCGAAAACGGTTCCCCATTTATTGGTACCGTCAT
>VTLG01014396.1_pt1 | contig 39919 bp, 48 predicted proteins | sample 4694571 | NCBI WGS metagenome assembly VTLG01 (sample SAMN12604809, study PRJNA352737) | marine metagenome | biome: ENVO:00000447; feature: ENVO:00000209|ENVO:00000569|ENVO:01000036; material: ENVO:00002151; isolation source: viral sequences binned using virsorter ... | reverse complement strand
TCTCCTCTCCGACTATTCAGATCAGTAAGAATGGGGCTTCTTTTGCCAGTGCTTCTGATGGGACATGGGCTGAGACCGGAAATGGATGGTATACGGTTCGTCTTGACGATACCGATACCTCTGCTGTTGGCTGGCTTTTGCTGAGGGTCGTTAAGTCTGGAACCTCTAGAGAGAGTCATATCGTTTGTAATGTATCTATATCTTCTTCCGAAGAGAGAAATAATATGATGAGGCTACGCACCGTCTACCAGAGGACTCTATGATGGCTAAAGATCCTACCCTTTATGAGAGAGTACATGAAATAGATCTGCGTGACTTTGAGCGGTTGCAAAAACTCTTCTCTCGCCTTCAGTCAGAGATAGGCAGCTATCAGAAGACCTTGCAGATGATCGCACTCTCCGAAGCACAGCTAGATCACTTCAGAACGGGTCTCATACAAGATGAGAACATCAGTGAGTCTTCTATTGGCATTGGCATCGCCAACCTTCAAGAGACTCATATACGACAGCTTAAGGCAATGAAGGCGGCTATCTTCAGCTGTTCCAATGACCTGAAGCAGCTTCACGAAAGACGTAATATCTTAATAGCGCAGAGCAAAGAGATAGGCGAACTGGAGGAGGTTGAATAATGGCTGATGAAGAAGAAGAAGTTGCTAAAACCTTTTTAGAAGTATTGTTCGGGGGAGGTGACATGACCCCCGGTGGCATGGCAGCTAGTGCTCTTAAGAGTCTCCTGCCTATGTTTATCAGTTCTCAAGCTAACAAAGGCCCGAGTAAAGCTCAGGACGAAGCCCTCAAGCGCATGATGCAGATTGCTACTGGTCAGTATAACATGCAAGCCAAACAGTTCCAAGAGGATATGCCCTTTCGTTCGGATCTCTTTGGTGCCTTGAGGAACAGGGAAGCTGAGAAAGCACCGCGTATCATGCCGAAGTCTTTTACGCCTTCTAATCCTTACGAGCGGCTTAATCGGGTTGCTCCAACTACGACAACAGGGTTTGATCCAAGCAAGCAGGGTTCTATTGCAGCGGCACTGATGGGCGGTGGCGCTCCTGCTTTGGGTACAGCGTCTTCACCCTATCAAAAACCTCCAGCTATTAGAAATCCCTTGATGCCACAACCTAAGACCCAATAAAGAAGAGATCTATCATGGCATTTTTTGGCAGTAACGGCGGTAACACGTTCCAGTTAAGTGAGCTTTTTAATCCCGCAACTGAACAGTGGGTTCAAGGCAGTAGAGGGGATTATATACAAAGACTCAACGCCGCAGGTCTTGGTGGTCTACAGCACGACCCGTCGGTACTTCAAAATCTCATGGCGGGTAACGAGATCGACCTAGATCAGTTGAATCTAGCTAGTTCTTATAATAAGCCGGTGTTTGAATCTCCTGTTGACATTAGGGATTCTGGTGGGTTAATCCCCGGTGATAGTAAGACTGGCGGTCTTAGCGATGCTCTTTTCCCTAGAGATGTGAGTTTTGGCACACATGACTGGGAAGCTGGAGGTCCGGGGGGTATGGGATTGCTGACTGATCTGATGCCTTCGGGGATGGACTATGGACTGGGGATGGAAAGAACGCTTCCATTCTTTCCATCGGGAAGAAGCACTCAAATGCCTTGGGAGACGGACTTTGGACCGGGGATGCAAGAAACGCTTCCATTCTTTCCATCGGGAAGAAGCACTCAGATGCCTTGGGAAATGGGCATTACTCCGGGTGGGCGTAATATGGAGGATCTTGGCGCGATATGGAACCCCCAGCCATTCATGCCATCTGTGACGAGCGGTGATGTTACGGCAAATCCGTTAGACAGTTATTGGGATGATGAACGCGGTCCCAATCCTTATACATGGGAACCTCCTACAGATTATATGGAGGGCGATATCAAAGCGTTGACCAGCAACCTGTCGAACGTCAATCCGTGGGATCAAAGCGGCACTGCGACGGCATTACCCGGCTCTGCTGAGTTTATACCTCGCACTGAAGTTGATGAGAATCCTTACCAAGCACCTGCATTTATGAATCCGTGGGATCAAAGCGGCACTGCGGCAGCATTACCCGGTGACCCCCGGTGGCGTCGGGTTGATGGAACGAGTCCTGTAGAGCCACTGGCTCGTCTATCGTCTCCTACGTTAGGTGGTCCTACAGTGAGGGGAAAAGGGCCACTATCGAGTTATGCCCCTGACTATGATTGGGAACCCCAAGGTCCGGGTGTAATCCCAAATGTAGGGGACACTGAAATTCCTGAAACCAAGCTCCATACTGGAGGTTGGGGTCCGGGAGGCGCTATGAGTATAGCTCCTAGCGTAACAGGATTTGAAGGTAATAGAAGTGACGTAATACCAATAGAATCTCCTCTCCTTAAAACTGTAGAAAAAGGTGTGCTTGATGGAGATCGATGGAATCAACAATTCAATCCTGTCTTCAACCCTACTGTTGAAGGTGGAGCGGGTGGGGCAAGCGAGTCTTCTATTAACTTCGGTGACTATGGCATGTTTGGCCGTAGCGGTCTTTTGGGCGGCAACCCCTTGCTCGGCCAAGGGGCTGTGCAGGGTGGCAACGTCAACTTCGGTGATTATGGCATGTTTGGTCAAGGCGGTCTGGGACTTGAAGGTCTTGGCACTGGCCTAGGTGGTGGACTCACGGGTATGGGAGAAGGACTTGGCACGGGCTTAGCAGGGATAGGCACAGGCTTTGGAGATTTTGGCACTGGCTTAGGGCAGTTCGGTCAAGGGCTTGGCACCGGCCTTACGGGTTTAGGCCAAGGCTTTGGCACGGCAATGTCGGGCATTGGCACAGGGTTAGAAGGAATAGGTGGTGGGTTGGCGGGGCTTGGTTCGGGTCTTGCTACAATGAACAAAGGTATGTTTGCTCCCGGTGCCTTTGATTTTGGGGGCTTGAATCAATTTGAAAATATGAATAGAGGTCTCATTGCTCCCGAAGCTTTCTCTGGTATGAATACGGGTCTTATGTCACCGGGGGCTATTCAATTTAATGAGACTACACCCGACTGGTTGACTAATCCCAATGACATGTATCAGTTTTTTAAGCCTTATATGCAAGCGGATTGGCGTGAGGAGCTACCAACACAAGCAGATCTTTTGCCCGAATGGCTCCGAGGTGGTGAACGGGATGTCCTAGGGAGAATCGGCAAGGAGTTATTTCCTCAAGGAGAAATTGAAAACTTACTGCGAAGTATAGTTGGTGATCCTTTGGCGGGGATGCAAGCAGAGATAGAGAAAATGCAGAGCGGAGGCTTGCTTGCAGAGCTTAACAAGCTCCAAGGTTTAGATCCTATCGCGCAGCAGCCTTCGGAAGGCGATGGAGTAGACGATGATTTCGCTATGGCTGGCGATGCATACTCTATGGAAGCACCTCAGTTGGATATGCCCGGCATCACCGACTACAGCCAAGCACTACAGATGCCTATGTATAACAATATCCTCAGTGCATTGGATCAGGCTAGTCCCTATGATACTAGGCGTGATGAGATCTTGGGCGGTCAAAATGCTTACTTGGACGAGATCTATGATGAGAAGAGAGCCAACCTTGAGAATCGCTTTGCTGTCATGGACAACCTTGGATCTCCGGGATTTCGGGAGGCGATGAAGGATCTGGAAGAGGATAGAGCAAGGGCTAAGCTGGGTGTCACCTCTCAGTTTGGTCAACAGGCGGCAGAGGCGGCTGAACCGATGCGGCGTGGTCGCGTTCAGGATCTCTCACAAGCTCTAGGCTTTGAGACGGGGCGTGTGCGAGATGAGATGGGTTTTCAAGACCAGCTACAGCGTCAGTCCACGCAAGACTTCAACAACTATATGGAGCAGATATTCCGCTCTTATATGGCACCACAGGATTCATACGACAATGCCCTGCGGATGATGCTCGGTGGCTTGGGTACTGCCATACAGCCTAATATCGGCGCGGCTATGACAGGCTTGGGTGGTGTAACTGGTGCCACTGGCGATATGATATCCAACAATCAGCGTAATTATCAGATGATGATGAATCCCGGTGCATTTCAAGGTACTCAGTACAGTAGTCAAATGGGGTCTAGGAGATAGATAATGGCATTACAAGGATTCTTTTCTCAGCTTTTGGGGTCGGGTGCCTCCAAGAGCATGGCCGACTTCAATACGCAGCAGCAGATCAATGAGTTATTGCGTGAAGGGTGGGTGCGTAAAGGTGAGGGTAGTGACCCGAAAGCTCCTTTTTTCGAAGAAGGTGAGGTAGATGAAGAGGAGGCATCTACCTCCCGTACATCATTAATGTCCGATGATCAGATGTCAATTATGCGTGGCATAGCTCAGGATATTAATGATCCAGAACTACTCAAGCTTATCAATGAGATGTTTTCTCCAACAGAGACGGCAATAAGCCCTGCTCCAGAGACAACTGCAGTAAGCCCTGCTCCAGAGACAACTGGTGCTACTGGTTTTCGTAAAGCCACTGCCGATGAGGGTGACTTCTTTAAGGACTTTGATATAGCTGATCAATACATACAAGAGATAAAGAGAGACCCAACTAATAGATATCCTACAGTTGGAGGGAAAACAATACAAGAGCAGCCCAATGCTGAAGAAATTCAAAGACAAGTAACTACGTATACTGACACTTTGGATTACGACAGGTCTGTTACTGATTTTCAGCGACAGCAGGTCATAGACAAACCTCCCATCGCTCCTGATGGCAAGCGATGGATATGGAGTATTGACCAAGATAGCTGGAAACTAGTCGATGCTATGCCGGTGTCCGACCCTAGTAAGGTTAATCCCGATCCCAAGTCAAGAGGCTTTGTCAATAAAGCTTTTGGCAAGGTAAGGGAACAAATTGATGGCTTTGTCCCCTCTGGCGAAGAGGCGGGTCACTTTCTGAAACCTATTGCTGAGCAGCTTAATGCTATGTTCGGTAAGTCTGATCCTTTGGATATGGATGGATATGAGATGGGTCCATACCATGCTCAAAGAATAGCAGCGAGGGAACAACAGGATCAAGAAGAGAGAACAAGGTTAGAAAAACAGCGCGGTATAGATCAAGATAAACGATGGAGGGAGATGAGCTATATAGAGAAGCAAAATGTACAGGTAAACCTATTGGGTAAATTGCTCAGCTTCCAAGCAAAAAGAGGTGACGAAATTGCCAGATTAAAGGCTCTACTTGCGAAAGAGGGTCCAGATGCAGATCTGGCTCTAGACCCCGGACAGTATGGGGAAATACAAGGTGAAATATCAAAAATAGTAGAAGAGCTTGGAAATATCTTAGATAATACATTGACGACTGATTATATGGTCGGTTTTCATGCACTTAATCCCGGAATTGGCAGTGACGAATGGTTTCCTTGGTACAATAATTCGATGAATTATATTCGTCGTGGTATTCATCGAATGCTGGGCCTCACAGAAGCTGGCGAATCGCTTCTAGATATTGATACTTCGACGTTGACACGCCCGGAATGGGATGAGAAGGTTGAGGAAGCAACAAGTGGAGTAGTTACACCGAAACAGCAAGAGGATATTGTAACTCTGATGCTCAATCTAGACGCGCTGCAAGGACGACTCGATCTCTCCGCTCAAATTAAATTTCAAGCGATGATAGGAAGTGGAACCGGCTATTCCGAATATTTACAAAAGAGACAGCAAGGGGATTTTGCAGATAGCGTTCATTCATTGATTACGAGCATAATAAAATCGAACGATGCGAGGAAAGGGGGTAAGATTGATACAGATGCCTTGTGGAGGAAAGCACATGGACGAGGTTCAGAAGAGGATCAGCCAAGTAGTCAGACAGGTAGTAAAAGCTCTTCTGGAAGGTTGGTTCCGGCTGGAGAGGCGTTAGGAAACATATCAGATTGGTTCCAAGAAAAATTGCCAAAGAATTACTGGGAAGAGTCGGTGCCAGACTCCTCTACGACTGGTGGAGGGACTGCAATACCAGACTCTTCTAAGGCTGTTGGAGGGTTTAGCGTGCCGGGTCAGTATGGTCATCTTGATCGTCCTACAGGTACAGGTACTAAAGGATAAAAAACAATAAGATATTATGGCACTCACATTAACGGATCAAGAAAAAGCTGAATTTGGGAGACTTTACGCTAAGTACCCACAGTATTCAGATGTTTTAGATGAAATCATCACTGCCTCTGGCATAGAAGCTTTTGATCCATACGAGGCATTGCCAATATCTATAAGTCAAGAAATAGAGGCTTTCAGTGAGGGCTATCAAGAGTCGGCAACACTTGGCTACTATGAAGGTGAGGAGGTTCCTCGCGCTGGCAAAGCAGAGATGCCTTACTTCGGTGAAGTGCAGCCTTCCCGTGTTGCTGGCAATATTGCAGGATCTATAACCCCCGGCCTTGGAGCATATATCGGTGCTGGCAAAGGTCTTAAAGCATTAGGCATGGTAGCAAAAGCCAAGCCGCTGGGGTCATGGTATCAAAAAGGTGGCATTGTCGTTGGCACTGTCGAAAAGGGAACGAAGCTTAGCAAGGGTGGTAAAGTCCTTCAGATAGTAAGTGCGGAGGCTATCCCCGGCGCTATACAAGGCTACATACAAAGCGATGGTGACATAGACGAGATCATAAAGATGGTGGCTATATGGACCGCTGCTGGACTTATCATGGAAGGCACGGGGACATTAGCGATAAAGGGGTGGAAGAAGATACGCGAAGGCAAGAAGCTTCCCATAGAACAACAAGAAGCGGTGAACGTGACAGGCGATGTCGCAAAAGAGCAGCTTGATGGTGCTGGCATCCCCACTGATAGAGATGGCAAGGAAGAACTTATTGGTAGCGGTCTCACTTTCAAGGATCTTATAGGTCGTTTGCCGGGGCTTTCCAAGTGGTCGCAAACTGAGAAAGCAGAGACGATAGGTAGAGCTATTGTCAACGATGACCAGAGAGAGCACATAGTAGATCTTTTTAATTCATCAGGTGCGCCGGGAGTCCGCTTCTCAGAACTCGCTCTGGGAGATCCTGATTCAGATATAATCCCTACGATGATGGAGATTATTGGGAAAGATATCACAGACATAGAGCAATATGATATTATTCGTAGTGCTCTTAGAGCGGTTAAAGATGGGTATGAAAATTTTGACTTGACTAGTAAAGAGCAAGGTGCAGAGCTTCTCGACATGTTCTTGCATGGGCAGATCACCTTCAAGGATCTTGAGCGATTTATCAAGCAGGAGATCCCTGCCGCACAAGCTAGCCTTGGCCCTAGAAAGGGCGGGTCTGCTGGAGCGCAGTGGGTAGAGTTCTCCAGAGATGAGATTGATAAGGAGATCTTAAAGATTCATAAGCGAGCTTATAAGTCTCCCGAAGGGGCAATGCGCGGCAAGAGTGGTCGCTTTGAGCAAAGGGTATTGGATCAGGAGGCTACAGACGATCAAAGACTTCGCCTGAGTGAGGTCGTCACTGAGATAAACAAGTCTTTGGAACGCTTGGAAGAGCCTATGATCAGCTCTGAGATTATGAATAAGCTCTTCGATCCTAAGAACTCGATGAACAAAGTCCGGCAGATGGATACCTACCTGCGAGGTCAAGTGCTACAGATTGAAGGTAGGTCCAGCCAAAAGGCGCTATCTGCTACATTACGTGAAGACATTGACCCCCATCGTATTCAGGAGATGTTAGTAGAGAATGCTTCCAAGGGCTGGAAATCGGCCTTTGCCCGTACCAAAGGATGGCAGAGCGAGAAGTCTTTCAAAGAGAATATAAAAGAGATACGTGAAGCCCTCGTCAAAGAGCGCATACGTCATAAGCTCGACCCCGAAGGCAAGTACTGGATACCTGCTGCCGGTGTAAAAGGAAAGCCCGACCCAACGCGAGGGCGTGTTGCTCGTCAAACAGCAGATCCTTCTGTTGAGATATTTGAAGAATTAGGATTGCCATATTTCCTCAAGATGACTCCTCCATATTCTCGATGGGGGTTAGGATCTCATCCTCTCACCAAACAGGGTGTTGAGTATGGGATGAATATGTTTGAAGAAATCGGCAAGCTTAAGATGGACTGGATCAAACGCTACCAAGAGATGGTGAAGCCCCTCAGTGCTGGCAATAAGCAGCAGCTTTTTGCGGCGATGGGTAGGACTTCTGCAAAGGAAGCGGTAGAAGAAGAGATCCGTAATAAGAACCTCTTGGTGCAAGCTCTCAATGGTGAAAACGTCAATGAGATCCTCTCCCAAAACGCTAATCTGGTACCTATCTATAATCAAATACGTGGGTTATTGGATGAGTCTGGCGAACATATTGGCATTGGCTTCAGGAAGCAGGGTTACCTTAAAGACTACTTCCCTCATATCTTCGATGGTACTACAGGTGCTTATCGAGCCAGAAGGCTCAGCATGGAGATAGGCAGTAGGATAGGCAAGGTAACGCACTACCTCGACAAGACCCGAACAGACGGCATACCAGCCCTTAAATACTTTGGCAGTAAAGAGTCAAGGGCGATAGGAGCCGAGGGGTATAATAGAGACCTCGATGCTGTCATGTACAGTTATCTCTCCGGTGCAGCAGAGGTGCCTTTCTATAACGACTTCTTAGAGATGTCGAAGAAGTTACTGCTAAGACTGCCGACCGAAGATGCCGCTAAGCGTGAGCTTAACCTGAAGGGTTCCTACTCCAACTGGGTTAACTATGTAGTGGGAAGACCAAGCGATTGGAAGAAACAGTGGGCTAAATGGTGGCAGGATAATGACCTTTTCAACCTCAATATAGACCACCTCGTTGAACTTATTGGCGATGCGGAGACCAAGGGTCTTATGACCTTGCTGCGAGGTAAGACCCTTGGTAAAGGAACGACAAGAGAAGGGGGCTATACCTTCAGTAAGGCAGAGGAACGGAAGGCTATCGACTGGTTCGATGGACTAATCAAAGAGGCTAATCAATCTACCATAGAAGGTAAGATGAAAGGTATGAGCGTCAAGCAGTTCAGGGCGCGATTGGCCTTGAAGATAGACGATATACGTGCTGGCCTCGCCAACCCTCATGCTCGTCCGGTAGTCTTAGAGAGTATGTACCGTAGCATGGTTGTCGCTAAACTAGGTCTATCCGTTAGTCACGGTCTGATAAATCTGACACAGACACTGGTCGATGCTATGCCTTTACTTGGTTTAAAGGGCGTTGCCAGAGGGGTACAGCGATACGTGGGCAACCCCCAGCACAAGTTTAAGAATGGCGAGACCGTAGAGGATGTAATAAACGCTTCAGGTATCCTCTCCGATATTCCCGAAGCGCGTGAGTTCACCCCTACCAGAGGGCTGGGTTTTCTCAGTCAACTGGAGGAGGTGGCGATGGCACCTGCGCGTATCTCCGAGAACTTTAACCGTGGCGTTGCCTTCCTAGGGAAGTACGAACGATCCATAGGCGAAGGCATGGAACATGCTACCGCAGTCATTGACGCTCGTCGCTTTGTACAAAAAGTTCACTTCCCCTTTAATAGAGCCGGGACTATCCCTTTGTTTTACAGCCCCGGCGCACGATTTCTTCTGATGTTCAAGTCGTATGCTTTGCATCAGATGAATTTTTCTGCCGAGTTACTGGAGAATGCAATTAAGGATAATGATGTCGGTCCTTTGGCTAAGCACCTTCTAGCGTATGCCGCCTTGGGATCTGCCGCCTCTATGGCAGCGGGAGGTGGAGCCTCCAACCTTACTTTGCAAGTAGGACATCCGATAGAGGATTTCTCGCCTACCAACCTTGCAAGTCGTGGGGTACTTGAAACAGTTGGAGGTCCACCCGCCGATATGATCTTGGATCTGCTGCATGGCAACTACATGGCTGCAATGGAATCTTACGGCCCCGTAGTTATCAAAAGGCTTAAAGAAGCTGGTGACGAAGAAAAGCCTTCGAATGCACTATTAACTGGATTAGGATTCCGATGAAAGTGGAGTACTCATCCAGTCAACGATAGGCTCGATCTGACGCTTAAGTATAAGCTTCATCAGTTGACGATTCTGCTGTCGTAACAATAGAATCTTCGCTCGCAGTTCCGCTTTAGTCTCACGATGACTAATGTCGGTACCATCTTCTTCGCGTATTCGCCAGACAATAGCTTGACGACCCGATGCATTGGGTCTGGTAATCCCAGAGTCCTCGACCACTCCAGTGGCTCGTAACTCTGAGAAGCGTTTCCATGCATTGTCATGGCTTATATTCAGCCTCTTTGCCGTTTCTTCACTCGTTAACTCATGTCCTTCCAACAGCAAAGCATGAATGCGCCACCGGATAGATTGCGCGATAGAGACGACAGACTCTGCTGCTGCAACGCTAGTAGGAACATGGTTATGGCCGGGGACATCTGGATATTGCTGCATCGCTGACCTCACTCATTAAGCTGTAGAGCGGCCTGACTTCTCTTATTCACAACGCTTTGAATCGCAATGTGGATAGTATCGAGAAACGACCTCCTCTCTACAGTCGTTTTAAAGCTATCGAGATCTTTGTCGATGACCGTTCTTTCAACTTCTTCGCCATAGGTCGAGCAAAGGTAGCTCACCTCTAACGGAAAGATCATATCATCCGTCACAGGCTTCATCGTGCTGAGCTTCTTAAGGATGTCGATCTGAGCAACCTTGTTGCCTTTATCTATCTGATTGGCTTTGCTGACACCAAGCTCGCTCAGTATGGATCGGTACTGCGCCTCTCCAACCGTTGCCTTCTCAACCGAACACTGATTAAGGAAATCATAATAGCTTCCTTTGAATCCAGCCGCTTTCGCAGAAGCTTTTACACCGCTTATCTTCTCAGGCTCGCTAGGCTTTGAGTTCGTGGTCACTGCGAACTTATCGGATTGCTTATTGAGAGCTTCGACTAACTCATCCGCAGAGGCATACTCTGAACCATGAAATCCAGCAGCAGCCAACGCTCTACCTATGGCACTGGTCTCGCAGTTCTCAACATGGGATGTCTTATTGACTCCCTTGTTGCCTTTCTCTTCCATCGCATGGCCTGTGAAATTCGGTGAAGTGCAGCCTGAGAGATTCGGTCCCAATGTAAGCGTTGCCTTTATCACACAATACGCATCGTTTATCTCGACAATATCTGTATTAAGCGAGTAAAAGCGCGTCACTTCTCCTTGACTAAGTAGCAGATTGATTCTCTCTGCTACCGTCATATACTCTTTGCCGTGTAGTTTCAGCGGCATAATCGCTCCTTTCTATTCGAAGGGAATATCGTTATGGTTGTGGATGGATGACATCGACATCACAGATTCTGCTACTGCGATATCTTCTTTTATCTCTACCTTTATCTTGTCTGGGTTTCTTTCAAATAAGCATCCTCCCGGTATCTCGCCACTGTTCTTTATATAGTCCTTGATTAAATTCTTACTTGGACTACTCTTGATGATATAGAGATCTTCTAATGGCACCTCGCTTTCTATGAACCATGCCTCAAAAGCTGTAGGGTCTGTAATCTCAACGACCTCACGACCTTTGGACTTGCTGATGACACCATGCACAAGATCGACCTTATTCTTGCAACTGGTCTCCAGATAAAGACGCAGACCGTGCTCATGCCATCTCTTCTTATTGGCGATGCGGTTGAGCTTATGCTCTTTCCATAGCTCAATGCGTTCCTTCTCTTTGTGATAATGTTCAACGATCATGCGCTCTTCTTCGTTCCAATACTTCAAACAGCGCAATTGCTTCTCTGCCAGTTCCTGAGAAGTTATTACATTCTCATTCTCATACTCATCCTGCTCTGGCAGATCACCTCCATACATCTCATGTGCATTCACTCAAGACCTCCTATCTTTATTACTGCGTGCATTAGAAGAACTATGGCGATTATTATTCCTACGGTACCTATTTTCTCTATCAGATACCATATCCTTTCTCGTTTTTCCTCGCTTTCTATTTTTTCCACATCTTTCTCCCAATCTTCTAATCGTCTTATTAAATCTTTCATAAATAGTTCCCCCTATACCAGCCGTTCTATACGTTAAATGAGATAACACAACTGCTATCATAGAGGCTAGTAATAGGTGAACACCTCCTGCTCCGAATATGGTGGAAATGGCAAATGCCACTATCAATGAGATAGAGATACTTGCCTTGGTGGACCTCTTCGCAATGTTCCATACGAAAGGTATTTGACGGATAACGACCACCTCTACTATCCAACTGCATACGCCTAATAAGCCAGAAAAAAGTAACATAGCTCCTCCTGTAAAGCGATATTACCGCTATAAGGCTGGCCGCGACCTTTCTTCGCCTTATAGCGGTAATTACTACTTACTCCTCATCGCCACGATTCAGCAACTGATCCATCTTATCGCCAAACCGATCTTCGTCGGGATCATCAACAGCTTCTATTGTGTCCCTTTCAGACAATTCCCCCTTAACAACAGAGTGAATAGAGGCGTGTTGCGCGAGTTGCAACTCAGGCTTGAGACTCTTCATATCTACAGTAAAAGAGTTATACCACGCCCACAAGGTACGATTACCACCCTCGTAGTCATGTTTAGGAGCTTCCCAGTAATTCTGGACCGCGTTCCACTCCTTGGGCGTAGTCAAGAGCCTCTTGGATGCCGCCTTATTGGTTCGGGTCATCGCCTTGGCATAACCCATCAACTCAAAGCCTTCGCGTTCATTGAGATCGACTTCAGCCATTGAGTCTCTATCGCTCCTCATGTCATCCCACGAATCGGTAGCCTTCACCATCCCTAAGATGATCTGATCGTTGAGGTAGCTTCTCGCATTGCCTGAGTGCTTGCGGAAGATGCTAACGCCATCCTCGGTGATCATACATAGGTTATCGCATACAGTGACCTTAGCGGCTACAGCCAGCGCAGCCCTCATGCTCTTGTCATAGCTGTTTCTACCAGCCAATGCCAACTGCATCCCTGTGTCTCCATTCGAATACGAGTGAATGAAGAACATGCGATTACCTTCTTTGCTGACGATATACTGCTGACCTTCAAGCGTATAGCCCTTGGGAGTCATCAGCCTGTCAGCGTGTTTATACAACGTCTCGGCAAAGTCGGAATGACCGATAGCTGTATACGTGTCCGTGTCGCTTGGAGCCTCTATCTGACGAAGATCGCCATACGATACCTCCACGCTACCACGGTGATTCCACATACGGTTTTCACCAATATCGTCCGTTGCTACCAACAGCCGATTCTGATGGTCAACCTCTAATGGAGCTACTTGTTCTACCATATGACACCTCCTATAGGTTATATGGTATTGTTATTCCCCCTCATTTACCACCCTTCGCTAAGAATAAAAGCGGGTTACTTTTCTAAGCCACACCAAATGATCTATGGTCAATGGTGCAGGTAACCCTAATATCGTGCCTGATTTTGGAGAATCGGGGTTGGGATATAGCCAGACGACACCCGAAAGAAATACGTGATAATCTACTCCTAACTCCTCTACGGCATCATCGAGCCATTGCTGCGGCAAGGCAATGTCGTAAGTAGCATCGCCATATACCTGCTTGGCAAGCTCGCCCTTGGTAATGCCATCTAGTTGATTAATCTGTTTTAGCATTCAACCTCCTCTTGCTTTTGTAGTTTACTCTTATAAATATTCCCCCTTTACTCATTGCTTGGGTAGATCCTCCCAAGATTGGTCTCGTATTACATCGGCTAGCCACAGTAATGCGCTGGCCGTGTCGTTGCTCTGTTCTCCCCTGCCAACGATCTCACGCAGCATACGTTCTATAGCCTTCAGCACCCATTTTAACGACATTAGACCCTCCTCTTCATACGTTCAGAGAATACCACAAAAAAAGAGTTCAAGAGATACTGGCCCATATCTCTTGAACTCAATAACGAATAATTATTACTATGCCAATCGAGCTATGCCATCACGAATGAAGACATAGATATTCCCTCCTACTCTCGGAATAGACCAGAACGTCTCCGTTTCAAAGAGAAGCTCTAGGAAAACTGCATCCGTGTGATTCAGATTCCCTATCACATTGGCATGGTTGTGAATGACCTCATGCCCTTGACACTGCGGCAGCATGAGGACTTTCGCCGTCATGCCATATAATGCATCATGTACCGGCGTATGACCTTCTTCAAGCTCATACTGCTCCTGTAGATGCTCTCTTGGTGCCTCCATCTGATTCCTCCTCTAGAAGGGATTTACTTCCAGTGCATCCTCTATTCCATCCATACGCTCTTCCCCCTTTTCCCTCGCCATGCTACGAAGCTTCTTCTTCATCTCCTCACCCTGCTCAAGGATCTCTCTCGCCTTAGCTTCCAGATGTCCAACAGCATTCTGAAGCTCAGTTAGATCGTGCTTGACTGCGTTCAGCCAAACGCACAGGCTATACTCTGCCGATCCCTCGTCAAATCTCTTCCTATATTTAATGTCTGGCATGATTCCTCCTCTAAAGAGAAAAAGCCAGATGCATGTAGTGGATTAAGGCGATATCTCCCCAGTCCATAATCCTTTACAGCGTTCACCAAGATAAGGTCGATCCTCTCCTTGGCGCTCCCCCGCTGCCTACATACATCTGGCTCAGATATTAGATGTCTGGAAAATCGACTAAGGCTTCTTCTTCGGTCTTGGCGCTGGTGCTGCCATTGCCGCCGTTGCTACTGGCACCAAAGTTAACCCTATTCGCATTGACCTCCGTCACGTAACGAGTAACGCCCTCATTGTCATCGTAGGAGCGATGCTGCAACCGACCGACGACAGTGACGTTCTTGCCCTTCTGGCAATACTCCTTTACGTTCGTAGCCGTCTTATCCCAGCAGACGACTCTGTGGAACTCGGCGTGCTCTTCACCGCCACGATACTCATTGGTCGCTATGCGAAAATTAGCAACCGGAGTATCGTTACTTGTTTTACGCAACTCTGGATCAGCGCAGAGGTTACCCTGCAAGATCACTATGTTTAGAGACATGATAGTCTCTCCTCTCGTTATGAGTGTACTGTTATTCCCCCTCTTCTTTTAGTCTTTCTCTTCCCGCCAACGACACCGCTTGAACACGATGGTGCTGAGTCCTTTGATGACCGTCATCTGTCTATTGCTTATGTACGCATTCCAGCAACAGGCGATAAGAGAAGCGATGTGCCACGAACTGTGATACGCCGCCTTGGGGTTGTTCATGGTGCGCTTCTGATCCAACTCTATCAGCTTCATATGGAGCTTGAAGCGGATATCGTCGTTATTGATGTTCTCCAATGTGAGAACGCCTTTCCAGAAATCCTTAGCCTTTGACGGATAGCCACGCATCGTTATCATCGCAGAAGCAATGATAGCCTTGCGTCTTGCTACATCCTTCATAGGACGAGGTGTTTCTTTCAGGAGATTAAAGTACCACTGACCTTCAGCCAGCCACTTTCTAGCTCTTTCTATCTGATCGGTGAAAGTGCCGCACTGACGCGCCTTAACATTGAAAGCAGGACGCTTGTGGACTACAAAATTTAATGCACTTGTGAGACTGGTGCAATCGCTTTGTGTGAGATCCATCGTCTCTGGCAAACCGTGCGCCCGAATATTATCACTCAGGTTGCGCGACCTGCCTACGTCCAGCGTCCCATACAACTCGGACAACTGATCTTCACTTGACAAGTAGTAGGTCTGCACAGTGAAGCGTAGGCTTTTGGTGCCTTTCGACACAGCCCACATACGATGCTGACCATCGACCAGCACAAGCCTCTCATCACCCACCTGAGCAAATACGATGGGCGTTGCCGTAAGGAAGTCACCGTCATCCATGCGCTTTGCATACATGTCTACGACTTCCTTCACGATGGGGCGGTTACGCTCAAACGTCCCATCCATATAACCAGCCGCCTTCTTGGGTGAGATTAGCTCAACCTCAACCTCATGCGACAGGTTGGACATCGTTCTAGGCATAATACCTCCTAGGTTATGAGTTGGACTTATTCCCCCTCTTCTTTTTTCGTTTCGCACGTTTTGCATACATACGTCTGCGCTCCTTAGCCTTGCTCTCCTTTGTTGGGCCAGTGAGGATAAGGGTTTCAGTTGCGGAGAGCGGCAAAATCACCATCTCTCCATTTAACAAATCCTTAGTTATTCCCCCTATAAGTTCCTTAGCCCTCTCTTCGCCAAGGAAGCCTTTCAACTGCGTGAAAGCTTCAGCCTTGTTCTTTACTTGAATCTTCACCTTATTCCCCCTTTACATACGCTTGCATACGTTCTGCCCCGCTAGCCCCCTACCGCCGAAGGCGGTTAGCTTGTTCTGCCCTCGCCGTCTTTTTGGCGAGGGCAGAACAAGCTATTTGTTTTTGACGATAGGGGGCTAACCCTCACGCCGTCGTTGAATGCGCCGCTGGTGGCTATTGCCAGAGTAGCGACGCACCTTCGGCGTTTCTGTCGGCTCCTGCTTCGTCAGAACTTCGCTGACGGCAAAGAGTCCGATTAGGTACTGGATGATGAGTCTCATAGTTCCTCCTCAGTGTGATGGAGCGGTAGACCCGAATAGCCTACCGCTCCTATTCCCCCTACTGTAGGTACTCCTCAGCCTCGGCATCGTACTGACGCTCATGCCAAGCGAAGCTGCCGCCTTCACCACTGTCCTCCTCGGATAGCGGCGTGGCTTCGTACCCACCAACGAGATCGGCACCAGACCGCTCGTTGTCGTCCTCCACCGCTTGGACGATCGCAGAGTCAATGCCTTCGACCCAATCGAATGAGCCGAAGAAAACCTCAAGGAGCATCATAGCCTCCTCGTCGGTTACGGCTCTGAAATCGCTCCAATAACCGCCCTTGCCAGTGGGGAGCTTCCGAACTTCCAGATGCTCCTCATCCAGCCAGCGGTTGCCGAAGCTGGTGCCGAAGACGTAATCATAGTCTCCTTTAACCGCTGGTGTATGGTCAAGGCCAGCATGACCCTGTATGAGACGACGGCTCTCAGGCTTGCTGCCGCCCGCCCACGTTAGCACCGCCGTGTAGGTGCGCTTGAAGTCACCACGACGGTAAGGCGAAGGAGTCGGACGCCCCGCGAACCACGTCTCAACCATAGACGCTGGATCTTTGGGGCTGCAATTCACGAAGCAGTAGTAATGCCCCGTGTCCTCCTGACGGGCCACGATCACGTTGCGGCCCGTAATACATAACATCTTTCCCGACGATGCCAGCTTGGCAAACCGCCGTGCCGAAGCCAGCGAGTACCAGACATAGGCACCCGCTGCTCTGTACTTCGCTGCTTGTCCCGGCTCTATGGGGTCTACGACCAGCCCCTGTGCCAGCAGTTCCTCCCTGCGTCTATAGAACTGCTTCCAAGCGTAAGACCAACGCTTGCTCTTCTGCCCCCGGATCATCTTAGGCAGCTTCTTAGCCACCTTGGCAAGAGCGTCCAACTCCCGCCGTGCCACCTCCCTGCGGCGAGGCAGGTTCAACGCCTCTTCCGTCATAGCCGCCGCTTTCTCTGCAGCATCTAACTCCTCGTCCGTTGACGAAGGATCGCCAGCGGCAAGAAACAACTGCACCTCGTCCAGAGGCTTATGCGTGACCTCCGACGAAATGTCGATGAGGTCTCTGAGGCTGGTCATCTCGTGACCAACCAACTCACCCCATTTCGGACGGTAGTCGATAGCCTTACCGTCCGCATCCACTTTCGGGCGCAGCGTCCCCTCTACCGGAGCCTCTGGAGCGGCTTCAAGATCCCGCTCCATGCCACCGATAAAAGCCTTGCCCACCCGCTTGCCACCCAGCTTCTGGATGGCGAACAGGCCGTGCCGATCTATGACCACAACCTGCGGACCGTTGTGGGTCATCGACAACTGCTCCGCGATGCTCCGCGCCTCATCGCCATGCTCCGCATCCCAACGCCAATCGTAGACGCCGTAGAAGCTGGATAGCTGTGGCTTTACATTGCGGAGGTGACCCTCCACAATGCCATCGTTGCCAAAGAAGCGAGGGTCCGTTCCCCCCGCTAGCGTCGGATAAACCGTGTCCAAGCTCTGTGACTCCGGCGCAGATCTCACCGGAGTATCGAATAGCAACGCCGAAGCGTCTATCCGATTCAAAGCTTTGGGAATGCGCGGCTCTTCGATGACCGCACATTTCTGCATGAGCCAACCTAATGCACCAACCATTGGAACCTCCAATAGTCTCACGAAGCTGATGCTCCGTGGTGAACAGCAAGCAGTGCGGTGCTGAGTTGCACCGCACTGCCACGAATGCTACTAAACCAACCACTCCAGCAACGTACCAAGGGCGAACAACGCGGCTAAGCCTCCCAGCCAGCCGCCCAAGTAAATTAAACATACAACGCCAACGAAAGCCACGAACATCCCGACAACTACTCCCAAGCTCTTACCAAGCTTGGTGGCTGCTGCCACGACCTTCGCAGTGGCTTCCTTCCGGCCAGCCACTACAGCCGCTTCGAGCTTCTTGTGGGGGACATAACCCCATGTAGTTGGCTGTTTGATATCGGGGGAACAAAACTCTTTGTCAGATGAAATAAACGCCGGACCGTCTGGGCCAACGCCAACACTCAACTGGTTGAGACCCCAACGGGCTGCCAGTACCTTACAACGCTTACTAACCGCTGTAATGACCCACTCACTGCGACGATGGTCAGCCGCAGCATCCTCCGCGCAATGGCTGACGTGTGAGTCTGCGCTCATGTCGAACCAATGCTCCTCATTCTCAAGCAAAACCTTCGGATCTTTGCTGAACCGCACTGCCAAAGCAGCATTCAATGCTTTGGCATCCCACCTCAGATCTTCCAGATGCCACGAAGCTTCAGGAAGCAGATTATGCTCTATGTGACGCCACAAGCCCTTCGTTGATGCATTCATCTTAGTTCTCCTCCGAGTTATATTAAGAAATGTATAGTTGTTCCCCCTCAAGCAGTGGTGGAGCCGAATGCCCCACCACCGCTGACCCTACTCCTCGTAGTTGACTGGTGGATGCTGCCACGACCTTCGCAACTCCTCGCAAGTCTTGCAGAGGATGTCATGTTCGTATGGAACCTCGTCCCTGTAAACCGTGATGGTGCGGCACTGACACTTAGCCAGTGCGGCGTCGCTTGCCCGAATCTCCTCCCGACTACGACCTTCGTAATTAGTCATTGCTATTCCTCCTAAGCGTTAGGGGCAATGTCGGAGTAATGAACTCCCGATGCCGCAACTTCAATCTCTACGGCAAGGGCATAATCCTGAACCCGCTTCGCTGCGGCTTCGCCCGCCTTCGCCACGTAGTAAAAGTGGAAGTCGTCTGCGATGACTCTCCCACCCTGAACTGCCAAGCTCCGCGACCCACAAGCGAACCAGAACTCAACCGCTTTCTGGCGGTCGGTGAAGGTCACAAACCCTGCCTTGTTCCACAATATCTTATTATTCAAAGCCTTCATGGTACACCTCACTAAGTTAAGGTTAATAAAAAACTTATAGAAAAAGGAAGCGCGGCGATGCTTGTCAAGGGTTCGCAGACGGGCCGTCCGACAACTTGTTTGGAAAAGTGGTCCCCGTCTTTTTGGGGACGGCTTCTTTTCCAAAGAAGTTTCAGGCCCGTGTTACTGCGGTCCCTTGACAAGCTTTAGACACGGGTGAACACGACCATAGGAGTGTTCACGGACCCGTGGCGTCGAGTCCATGCCGATGCAGAGTGCAGCGTCTCGTACCTGCAAAGCCGTCTGCTTATGCTGAGCATTCGATATAATAATTCCGATGGACGCTTTTGCTGTTGTCCATCGGCACCCTAGCAGAGAAGCGGAAAAATAGACGGCTGGTCGGAGAAAGCACTCCGCTGCCGCTGAATGAAATCATTCAGTGGGAGTGGTGCCGGGCTTATCCTTAACAAAGCGAGCGTTCTGTAGCGAGGTGAGGAGGGCTGTTTCGACGAGAGCCCTTTCGCGTCCCGCTTCTTCTGTTTGGGACATCAGCGAAAGGGCAGAGAGTACCCTCGGGCGAGTGGAGCGGAAGGGTGGGTCCAAGGAAGGGTGCTGCTGAAGGGGCATCTTCTCGACCGCGTAGCTGTTCACGCGTCGAGAACCCCGACTGATAAAACCTCGGGTCGCAGACACTATCAGTCGGGGTTCGTCCCGTCTTTTTGGGACATTGTGGAAAGCATCGCAGACATTCTGTACGGATCACCCCAGAGCGAGGTGCTCTCGAATGCGAAGCAAAGACAGCACCTTTCGCGGCGGTGATCACGCGTCGCAGACGAACATGCCGCTCGTTGTAGAGAAGACGTGGCTTGGTCGCGCCGATGAGAAGAGAAGCGGTGTTGCAAGGGAGACACACCCCGTGAACAGAAGTGTGACGAGGAGAGAGAGGTCACGAAAGAATAAAGTCACTGACGTGGGACAGCACCAAGGAGAGGTCCGTGTGACTGTTCTTCGGAGAGAACTGCGTTAAGGCGTTGCGGTTGTTAGCGGCGCTGAGAAGCTTCTTTATACCCCCCGTGGGAGGTCGTTTCCCCCTGCGACCATCATACGGGGGGATTCGTTTGCCCCCTCGGATGTAGAATCGTCCAAATGTTGGGCCTCGTTCACATCTACGAACTCGCCATCTACGGCTTGGGCTTGTAGGTAGGCGTTAGCTTCTTCGGGATTAGCGAGGGTTTTAGCTATTTGGAGCATCTCGGTAGCGCCTTTACCGATCTTTTCTAGGGTATCTTGCAGTTGTTTGGGGGGTCTCACTTGCGCTATGAGTTTATCGTCGGTGAGGGTCTTACGTACAAAGTCTAGGTAGACTTCGGCAGAGCGTGTATGCCCTTCCTTAGCATTTTTCGCAAGGGTATGGAGTATTTCGGGGGCTTCGTCCAGTCCTTTTCCGGCTACTTCGGTAAGCATCCGGTGATATACTTCAGCGGACCGAGCGGTATGGTAGAAGGCGGTATTGGGTGTTATGCCATGTCTTCGGGCCAGTTCGCCTAATGTCCTATCTTCTTTGAGTTCGGTGGGTAGTGCTTTCCACTTAGCGACAACATCTATGATGAGTTCTCTTTTTTCGGGTTTATTTCTGAAGGGGGCGGCTTTATCGGCGGGGGGTCTATGGTCATTCATTCGTATAACCTCATCTGGTCTAGTGGTATGAAGGCATTCTCTCTCAGGGCTAGGCCACCCTCACAATGAGCTTTTGTTTCGGTTTCTTTTACGGTGTAGTTACATTTAAGCGATCCACGGTCATCGGTAATAGGGAACAGGGCGATAGCTTTTGATGCTTTGAGGTAGGCTATTACATAGAAGGGAACATGAAGTAGGGAGGATAGCAGTTGTCCGTCTGTCAGCTTATCGGCGGTGATGAGGAGGGAACCCCATTCTTTCAGTTGTTCGATGGATTCTTTGCGTCCTTTTATTTCTGCTATGGCTACGGCTTTACCATCTCGGAAGAAGATTCTATCTACGCGGGCGGTTTCAGAGCCTGTTTTTAGCTCTCTGCATTTGAAGATGGTGGATATTCTATCGGCCACCATCTGCTCTACTTCTTGATGTTCGGGTTTATTATTCATAGATAAGAAAGCCCTACGACCCGTGAGGGCCGCAGGGTTGGTGGGAAAATAACGATCTCATACTGAGGAGGAACCCATGTATGGAGGCATCGTTAGAGACAAATATAATATAATTTGGTGATAAGTCAAGTCTTTCACAGTCAACGCTTCCATAAAGACGGATCTCTATCCCCCTCGTCCTCTCCTACCGCTGTTGGTTACCTTTACCTTCCGTTGTTGCTGGTAGCCCCGAACCATTACGTGGTTCACTTTCGCACCCTTGCCGCCAGAGCATTTTACCTCAGTGGGTGATCCTTGAGGGATTGAGTTCTTTATTGGATAGACTGCTCTCAGTCTATTGGCAGGTGACTGAAAGCCCAGCGAAGGTGCGCCCTTCGTCTTACGTGATAGGGCATGTCTGTTCGAGACCCCGACTTTCCCACCAGATCATTCGGGGGTCGATGTAGAAGGCGTATTCTGTGACGCCCTAAAGATAACACATAATAGGGGTTTGTCAATGAGGAGTATTGTAGCTATATTGTACGTATGGGCAGAGCGAGTAGGTCTAAGGGATCGCGCATTGAGCGTGAGTTAGTCAACCGTCTTCTTGAGGCGGGTTTCCAAGCGGAGAGGGTTCCTCTCTCTGGCGCGGCGGGGGGTCATTTCTCAGGCGATGTAGTTCTCTATGGGGCTGCTCCCGATAAGCAGGATCTGACGGCAGAGGTCAAAGCTCGTAAGAATGGTGCGGGTTTTACCCAGCTTGAGAAGTGGAAGGATGACCATGACCTCCTCTTTTTGAAGCGGGACCGTCAAGAGCCTATGGTCGTCATGGATTGGAAGCTCTTTTTAGGATTATTAAAATGAAAAAAGATGAATGGGGCGAGTGGCCTAACTTCAGTTATGCGGAGATGAGTTGCAAGGAGACGGGGGCGAACGATATGAAGGTCTCTTTTATGGACAGCCTCCAGCGGTTGCGTCATGTCTGTGGTTTTCCTTTCGTTGTCTCCAGCGGATACCGCAGTCTGCTCCACAGCGTCGAGAAAGCCAAGAAAAGCCCCGGTGCTCATACGCTGGGCAAGGCGGTGGATATCTTGGTCAGCGGCGAGGAGGCTTTCCGTCTCTTGTCATTGGCGATGTCGTCTGACAGCGGTTTCTTTGGCGTCGGCATCGCTCAGCGCGGTCCCCATGACAAGCGGTTTATTCATTTGGATGGCCTCATTGACGAGGAGGGGTTCCCCCGTCCTTTCGTCTGGTCTTACTAGTGTCTAAGCTCAACTCAGAGCTAAAGCCTATAGCGGAGCTAGCCTACCAGCTAGCGCATAAGCCTCATCTCTATGAGGTCTTTGAGACTACGCACCCCAGTGCCTTCCATAATATCAAGGGGTTGCTCAACTCGCCTTTCTACCGTTGGCAGCCTTTTGGAGATCGGGAGGGGTTGGGGACGGCTCAGTATGGCTTCTTGAGGGATACCTCCCGTAATAAATGGGCTACGGCAGGTAACCGCGCTGGCAAGACGGTTGCTGGCCTCATGGAGAACGTAGGCGATTGCCTTCAGATTGATTCCGTCTCTAAGCATTGGGACACTAAGTTTGAGGAGCCTCCTCGAATATGGATCGTCTCTGATACGGAGGAGACGGCGGTCAATGTCATTGAGCGGACCATCGTAGATCAGGTCTTAGGTAAGGATGAGACGGGCTTCCTCTGGAACTTCATAGACGACCAATGCCAGTATACGGACAAGAATGGCTGGTCGGATCACCAGATACGCTTCACCAATGGTGCTTGGATACAGGTTAAGTTCTCTACCCAGAAGAGAAACACCTTTCAGGGCGTTCGCCTTGATAAGATACATCACGATGAGGTTCAGCCTCGTGATGTCTATGGGGAGTGTGTTGCCCGCTTGGCCGACACCAATGGCTATTTTATTGGGACGATGACGCCCATCTACGATGAGAAGGCGGGTAAGGGTATCCCTTGGATCTATGAAGATCTCTATCTGGTGCGTGACAGCAAGAACATATCGTTTCATCAGTGGTCTATGCTAGACAACCCCTATATACCGCAGGAAGCTAAGGATCGCCTCATGGGTCAGTGGGATGAGGATGAGGTCGATGCGCGTGTCTATGGCATGTTCGTTCCCATTGGCGTCAAGCTAGCCTTTCCTACCAAGCTTATACGCAGTTTTAAGCCAGATATCGTAGAACCTGACCATAAATCGCAGTTAATGTATGACGAAGAGGGTAATATCATCCTTGAGGCGGCATAGATGACGTATGAACTGAGGATATGGACAAGGCCCAACCCTTCGGATGAGTATGTCATTGGCGGTGACCCTGCCGAGGGTCTTGCTCATGGCGATGACTCTGTTCTGGAGGTCTTATGTGGACGCTCTGGGGAGCAAGTAGCCGAATTACAGGGTAAGGTGGACCCTTTTACCTTCGGTGAGCTAGCTTTTATGCTCGGTACGTACTATAATGAAGCACTTATAGGCATTGAGAACAATAAAGACGGCGGTGCCAACCGCATCCTGCACGAATTAGGCTATAGGAAGATCTATTTTGAACAAAAAGATATGGGTGAACCCTACGACAAGCATACTATTAAGCTTGGCATCAATACTAATATTAGGAATAGGCATCGCCTTATCGCGCAAGCACGTCGATGGATGGAGGACCGATCTGCAATACCAGTGTCAAAACATCTGGTAGCACAGTTTGAGACCTTTATCCTCCGCAGTACCAAGTTTGAAGCTATCCCCGGTGGACATGATGACCTCGTTATGGCATGGGTTATCGGCATTGAGATGCTCAAGGTCCATCTGGTGACTAAGGAGGCTAAGCATACGGAGTTAAAGCCTTTATGGAATGGCAAGGAGGTGGAGGATGAGCTTGGTGCTGACTTCGACGGCAAGCCTGTCAACCTCATTGACAAGCATGTGGAGCAAGCCAAGAAGAAAGAGTTCGATAAAGACCCCGATTATGGCGCTACGATGGAGGCTTTGGTATGAATCTGTGGGTATTTTACCCTGTTTTAGTTAGTTTTTTATTTGTTATTGTTTTCTTGCTACGTCATCTGAACTATGAGCGCAAGGAGAGGGAGTATTTGATCAAGCAGCACCAGCAGTTGGCTACTTCGGTGCGCTACAACCACTTACAGGCAGAGATGGAAGGCAAAGTGAACCTATTTACCCCACAGCAGTGGGAGTCGTCCAGTTCTGTGGGCGAGGTAGAAGGAGATACCTACTAAATGGCAAGGATAGGGATGAATGAGGGTCAAAGTGGTCATTTTATTGGCACAGGGGCCGATGCCAACCCCAATGACTGCTCTGTAGTTACCGCCGATGGCAAGATAATACAGATGGCGGGTCAGAACACAGCCGGTACGGGAGAGCATGGCCCCGGCACGGAAGATACGAAGAGGGATGAGGCGAGGGCGCGTATTGTCGCGGCTAAAAAGGAAGACGAAATAAATAGTCGTCCTCTTAAGTTAGAAGGGTGGGATAGGATGATCGCTCATATGGCTCCGGTGGTAACGTCGGAAGCTCATTTCATCGTAGTCCCAGATCAGGAGAAAGACGCTATATGGTATTTCCCTGAGTCGGGAACCTACTTCGTGGCTCCATCTGTATGGAAAGACTTGTGCGAATATGGCATGAACTGGTGGGCTGAACGCTCCGAAGAGATGGCTTATATCAATGAAGATCGCCCCAGTCCTTATGACGATGCTGCCCTTGAGCCGTTGCTGGCTATGGTGCGCCCCAAGGTCGTTGAAAAATAGTGCTTGACCATTTAAGCACTATTACCAACATTATATGTATATACTATATGTTGGGGGTATGCTGTGTTTGGAATGGAAGAGGATGGGTCTGGATCGGGCGCTCCCGTTTCTTCAGTAGAGAAGAGACCCAAGAGCAAGGAGGAGGTTCTCTCTTTCGTAGAGGACTCTTGGAACTATCTCTCTCATTCTCGTCTGGGTCTAGAGCAAGAATTTAAAGAGGCTATTCACTTTTATGGCGGTGACCAATGGGTCCGCTATATGCCTCATGCACGAAGGTTTGTCAAGCACGCTTTGGATGAGTGGGTGCCAACACCGGTCACCAACCTTGTCGTTGAGCATGTAGATCGTATCCTCGATATCTTCACTTCGGGGGATATCATGCCTATCGTAGATCCTGCCACTCAGGATCTACCCGATGTAGACGCCGCAAGGGCGGCGCAGCGTATCCTCCACTCAGAGTTTCAACGTCTCCGCACCGAAGAAAAGATTCTTATCCCCGCTGCCCTGTGGATGATTACAACGGGCAATGCTTTTATCTCTGCTACGTGGGATGCCAAGGCAGGGAATAGGCACCGCAAACCACGCAAGAAGATCTCCTCTGTAGCTGTTCAGGATGACATCCTTGAGTGCCTCAACTGCGGCGCGACATACCCCAAGGCTACAGGCTTGGAGCGATGCCGCGAATGCGGCGAGGTGCTTACCCAAGGTCAGGTCCATTCTCTCGATGATCTGGGTCGTCCTGTCTATATGGATAGGGAAGAAGAAGAGGTGGATGAGGCGGGGCGGCCTGTCTATGATGAATACTCATTGGGTGATATAGGCGAGAATGTTATTTCGCCTATGAACTTCTATCCTATGCCAGCCCGTTCTATGGATCTGGTGCGCTACGCTATCGAGGTCGATCCTATGGATCTGGATCGGGTCAAGTCGCTCTTCGGTAAGAAGGCTGAGAAGGTCGTCTCTGAGAACCTTGAGTATGAGGACCATGGTGGTATCTATGGTGGGGCTTTGCAGACCTTCTTTCAGCCAGAGCGCGAAGAGAATAAAGATCATGTCTTAGTCAAGTTCTTTCGTCATGTGCCAGATCGAAGATGGAACAGGGGTCTCCTCATCATCGTTGCCAATGGCAATATCCTGTATGAGGGCAGCCTCGACTCGCCTAATAAGTCGCTGCCCTATACTCACCTTAAATACCGCAATATACCGGGTTCCTTCTGGGGTGGTTCTCTGCTGAGAGATATTATTCCGCTTCAGAAGCGTATCAACTCTATCGACTCCCATGTTGTTCAGAATCGCAAGCAGATGGTATCCAATCAGTGGCTTGTACCGGAAGGATCGGGAGTAAGCAAGGTGGATGGTCGCTCTGGTCTGGTAATTCGATGGACTCCCTCTACTTCGGGTGGCTTCAAGCCTGAGCGTATGCAGGGTGTTCCGTTGCCGAATCAGGTTATCCAAGAGCGGGAGATGATGAAATCCGATATGCAGATGGTATCGGGTGCTAGAGAAGTCCTTTCTGGCGATGTGCCGCCGGGGCCGGAGACGGGAGCAGCTATAGAGGCGATACAGGAGCAAGCTTTTCGTAGGTTTGGCCCTATCGTGAAGTTATGGCGCAGCGGTTTAGCAGAGCATGAGCGTAGGAAGCTCCTCAATATCGCCAAGTACTGGAAAGAGCCTCGTATCGTCAAGCTCTTGGGAGAGAACAGCGAACTGGAGAGCTTTTATTATGAGGGTGCGGATCTCATCCAAGCAACTGATATGACGTTGCGGGTCGGTATCGGCATGGACTTCTCTGAGTCGGCTAAGCGTCAGAAGGTTATGCAAGCGGCACAGCAAGGATTGCTGGGAGACATACGCAATCCTGCTATTCGCGGGAGGATATTGGAGAAGCTGGGGATAGAAGGCTTCGACTCTGAGTATTCGTTGGATGCCAAGAAAGCGCGTAGGTATCTGGAGCGCCTTAAGAATGGCGAGACTGTGCCTCCTCCTGAGCCTATCGACAGTCATGCTATACAGTTTTCTGTCTATAAGGACTACATGCTTACCTCTGACTTTGAAGGGCTGGAGGAGAGCGTCAAGGATGCTATCCGTCAACGGGCGCAGATACACCAACAGGTTATGCAACAGGAGCAGCAGAAAGCAACGATGGCGGCACAAGCAGCGAAGGGTGCGCCCAAGGGTGCGACTGAAGGCATGGCGCAGACCGGAGCTATGGGCAACCAGCCGTCACAGCAGCGATGAGCATAGCAAGTAAAACACGTATTTATAAAAGGAGAATGTGATGTCAGAAGCCACCAACCAGCAACCTGTCGAAGCACAGGTTACTGAAGAGGTTACTTCACAGCCCGAAACCGTCGATGAGTCGGTGTTTGATGATCTCTATCATCAGGCAACGGGTGTCGGTGAGGCTCGGGAAGAAGCACCGCAGGAAGGACCAGTGCAGACAGAGGCCAGAGAAGTTCCCGCAGCGGAATCTACTGGAGACGCTCAAGCACTACGGGAGAGGGTCGCGCAGTTGGAGGGCGTTCTAGGGCAGATGGCTCAGCAGGGTCAGGCTCAAAACGCCCAACAGCAGCAAGCCCCTCAAGATATCGAGCAGGAGATCTTAGCGGCCAATAAAGACCTCGATGCCGGGGCGGTTAAGTTTTTGGTAGAGACTGCGGGTAAAGTCGCAGACGACAAGCTGAAACAGGCTGTAATACCGATGGCAAAGGAGCTTTATGGGCTTAAGCAGCAGGTATCGCAAAACGCCAATGAGAAAACCGTGAGTGATTATAATTCCTCTATGGATAACCTAGCTTCACAGGCTGGTGTGACCGATCCATTTATGCAGGGGTTGATGCGCGATGCGGTTTCCTCGCGTGGTATGCAGCGGTATGGTAATGATTTCAGTATTGATCACGCTAAGGCTCTTTTTCGTGAGGTGAACAACGAGCGCCTCCGTACTGGTCATCAGCAGGAGACTCAGTATGTGCAGGATAAGCAATCCAGTGAACAATCAGCACCGCCAGTTCAGCATGGCGTCTCTGGTCAGTCTGCGGTAGAATCTTTTCAGAACCAGCTTCGAGACCCGAAGCGGAAAGACATGGACTTCAAGTCTGAGAATTTCCAAGATTCGGTGAAGAGCTTTCTCGCCGCAGGGGACAGAGCAGTGGACAAAGTGATGGGAGGCGGTAGGAGCAATTAATAATGGCTAGTACTTATCTAGGTTCGGCAGTAACGCATACTAATGGTAATGATGCGTTTAATGCCGCCCTTAAGGAGTTTTATCTCCCTCGACTGACTTCGACCATCAATGAGAAGCGCGTGTTGATGACGAGGTTGGAGAGGGATACGTCCAAGACCGATGTTTCGGGCCGACATGCCCGTCTCCCGGTTAATATTCGTCCGTCACAGGCTATTGGCGCACGCGCTGATGCCGATGGCGGTCCCAGCTTGCCTACGCCGCAGTCGCAGACCTATATCGAACTGATCATAGGGTATGCTCACAACTACGGCACGGTGCGCGTCACTCATCCGGTTATACAGGCCAGCCGCAATGACCGGGGTTCCTTCATCCGTGCTATCGGCTCGGAGATGGACGGTATCCGCAGGGACTTGCGTAATGATGTCAATCGTCAGCTTTTTGGCGATGGGACGGGTACGATAGCGGCTTGCACTGCCGCTGATAATGGCAGTGGCGTGCTTACGGTATCAGCCGGTCACAAGATAAAGATCGGCATGGTTATCGAAGCCTTTACGGCAAAATCGGGCGGCAGTCAGCACGATGGGGACATGACCGTTTCCGCTGTTAATACCAGCGGCACTGCGGTGACTGTCACCGGAACCTCTACTGCTATTGCAGATGATGACTATCTTTTCCGTAACGGCAACCGGGGCAACGAAATGATGGGCCTGTTGGGCATTGTTGACGATGGCACGTATGCGTCAACCTTGCAGGGTATTGTTCGGGCTACTTATCCCGAATGGAACTCTACAGTCCTTGGCAACAGCGGCACGGCGCGAGGGATCTCTGAAGATCTGCTGGATAACGCCTTGTTGCAGTCTGAGGAGAACTCGGAAGCGGAGATCAGTCTTATGATCACCAGTTCCACGCAGTGGCGTAAGATCGGTCAGATGATGACTCCTGATCGGCGTTACAGCACTTCGATGGATCTGCCCGGTGGTTTTACGGCTATCTCTTGGGCGGGTGTTCCCATCGTTTGGGATCGTGATTGTCCTCGTTATGGTCAGGTCAGCACAAGTGCTGATGCTGTTGACACCGATTTCCTCTTCGGCCTTGATGAATCGCAGTTGGCGATGTATCAGTTGGCTGATTGGGACTTCGATGACACCGATGGCAATGTTCTGCATCGTCGTCAGGACGTAGCGGCTTATGATGCTACGCTTTTCTACTATGGTCAGTTTGGTACCGTTGATGCTTCCAAGCACTTCGTTATCCGTGACCTTAGTCGGTAAATAGTAGAGAGGGGCTGGGATGACTCCTAGCCCCTCTTTATCGGGAGAAATTCAATGGCAGAAGCGGCGGTCCTACCCACTCAATTAGTGGGAGACAGGGACAACAGGTACGAATACTTTCAGTTTACAAAGTCAGCAACTGATTTTAATACTGCCAAACAATTAGTGCCTGCAAGGGCTGGACATACCTCGGTTATTGACTCCTTGATCGTCACTTGCTTGGCGGCTGAGATAGTCAGTATAGAGAGTACTTATGACCCCGGCGGTGGCTCTGCCGCTATTGATCTATTCGGGCCTCATTATGTCGCGGCCAATAGCTCATTGACTCTTCCAGCAGGGGCGAGTATACGGCATCCACAAGTAAATCAAGAGCTTAGTATGAAAACAGCAAGCTCTGGAGCTTGTAGTGTTTATATCATTTATCATTATGAGATTGATCCCATTGATCCAAATCTAGCTACTGAATCTTACTAAACGTGACTCCGACGTAAACGGGTTATAGAAAGGAACTATCATGGGTATCAGAGATAGAAACATAGATTGGCTACGGCGTAAAAAGATTATTCCTGCCGTTAATTTTGGTTTTTCTGGGACGGTAGCTGTTCCATCGGGAACTGATAGCAGTGGTGGTACTGGTACTATCACTACTCTTGGAACGGGTGCGCCTCTAATTACAGAGGTATCAAGTTTTGGCTTTGGCGGGCTTCTAATAGGTGCTGCTGGTGATATGGGTGCCTTTATGGACTTCGAGTTTCCCTCCGTAGCTGATCCAACGGAAGAGATAGGAGTACGCTGTATTTGGGCTCCTAATGCAGCAGTTTCAACTAGTGATCGTGTTCATTTCACTGTCCAGTACGATCAGGTGGACATAGGTGAAGCTATGGTTACCGCGGCCACTTCATTGGATACGGTTATTGCTACTCAGGGTCCATCAGATACGACTGCTCTTCTTCTTCATCGTACCAGTCGTGGCATCATCAATGCTGATAAGTTTGATTTTACGGCACGACAGGGCGGTATTCTTTGGGAAGTCAATGCGCCTACGTGGACTGGGTTTGAGGTCACTGACGTAATATTCCTTGGTCTTGAGCTTGATTACATTCCTCTTCTTTGCGTCAATACGGAAGAGACTGTGAGTGTATACAAAGATCAATCGACTACTTAATGTATATACCAGACTGGCATTTCGTTAAGCGACTCAAGGCGTATGACGATAAACTGTCTGCGCGATGGATATCCCGCAAGGAGCGGTGGGGTATCTATCGCAATATTCCTTCTCCCGGTAACCTCTATAATAAGGACGTTCTCGTTCATGTTGTAGAGGGACCGGGGAAGGAGTATCTGCCATTAGATAGGCGCACTCTCAATACGCTGGCTATGGGTGATCATCATCGTAGAGGCACTGAGACGGTGCTGCGTGAGATTATGGAGAACACACAGCGTCAGCAAGAAGCGATAGACAGAGACAATCGTAATGAGATGGAGTCGCTAGTAAGCGATACCATCCCTGCTGGTGGATTCGGAGACGATTTTGGGTCAACGAATGTTCCCAAAGAAGACATTCAATCTGTAGAAGAATATACTGAAGAGCGCGAAATCGCCATTGCCGAAGATACTGAAAAAGACCGTGTCGTATGACTCCTCAAGAAATGTATGCCGAGTTCCAATCCTACCTAGATGTGGATTCCAATTTCATGTCTGGGGACGAGGTTTGGAGAAAGCTAGACAGTGCCAACCGTGAGATAATACGTCTCATAAACAGGGAAGATCCCACCTACTTTGTTCAGACGCATACCTTTGATACGGTAGCGGATACGAACCTCTACGACCTTCCGCAGAATGCCCGTCTGGGATCTCGTATCGTCTTCATTGAGAATACCGATACGGTGACTGAGATGCCGCCCGTGCAGGAACTGCGTGAGCTTCTCTCCTTTGAATCCCCCGGTGTTGCCAACCTCTCCAACCACCATCACTTCATCCTGCAAGGCAATCAAGTTCGTATTATGGGTACGCCGGGAGGTGTTAACTCTATCCGCGTCTATTATCTGCCTATCTTCGGCAATATGATCCAAGGGGCTATAAATGGGCAGGATACGACTACCTTGGACTTCTACGCTGGCGATCCCAATTATACCATTAACTTTGGTATTCCCGATCCAAGAGATGACTATTATAATGGCATGACGGTGCTACTGACAAAGAATGATGGCATTGGCGATTTGCGTACTATAAGCGATTACACGGGTGGCTCTACCAGACGTATTACTGTCAGTGCCGCATGGTCTACGACATTGAGCATTGATTCAGGCTCTGAGACGCAGTTCGCCATCCTCTCTCCGGTACCTGAGGACTTCCATCAGCTTGTTCCTCTTCGTGCAGCGATGGATGGGGCTATCAAGAATAGGAACAGGCTCAGAGAGATACAGTCTGTATACTACGGATCGCCGGGGAGACCGGGGCTGGAGATGAGTCTCTTAGGGTGGCTGCAAAAGCGACAGATGACCGCAGATGAGATCGTCGTGCCTGTGGATCATGGGGTATAACCTATGGGCAATCTATTCAAGCTTTTACTTGAGGCTCTTACTAAGGCTGCCTCAAAATCAAAGCCGAAGCCGAAGCCGAAGTTGGGTCAGGCTCTGGCTGAAACCCAAGTTCCTTATAAGAAACGTACTGAAGGGGGAATGGATTTAAAGAAACATCCTAGGCCAGAAGGTGAAGAGTTATCTCCCGGTCAGGAACAAGCTTTCCTAGAAAAGATGTTGATAGAAGGCGGTATGACGCCTGAAGAGGCTAAAGCCCAGTTTGGGCCTTACAGAGGCACCGTGGACTTTGAGAAGGGACTGCGCGAACAAAATTATCCAGATCGTTTCCCTATTTCTCAATTAGATAATACTCCAAGAGGGGCATTTACGGAGGAAGGTTATAAGCACTGGCCTGACAGAGATCCTTTTGAGTTAAAAGGACGCACGAATGCTCCCGTAGGAGAGACAGACAAAAGAGCACTTCCGTACACGCGAGGAGTATTGGGTGGCGACCCCCTTGCGAAAGATAAGAGGCTTGAGTATTTGGCTGAGAAATTACTGCGAGATCATCCTCGGAGTAATGAAGTAAGCGAATCAGAAATCAAAGATTTATTAGCCGAATTTTCAGATATGACTGTTGCCGATAAGATTGACGCTCTTGAGTCCTTAGCGAGTGACCCTGATTGGCCGACACTAAACCCGCGTAGCTTCAGAAGCCTTGGCAAGCCGAAGGATTATGATCGTGCAAATAAGGATATGGCTAGATTTATGGAGACCTTTCAAAAGCTCATGGGTAAAGGGTCGTCTACACTAAATACGGCTCTCCTTGGTGCTGGCCTAGGTGCTGGCGGTCTTGGTGGTGCCTTAAGAGATAAGCGTAGGCCTACTGCTGGCGGCGCTCCACAGTCACCATCAAGATAAGGATAAGAAATAATGAGTAAGAGAAAAGGTTCTTCATTAGATGAAGCACAACGGCATCTTCGCAAGCTGTCAAAAAGAGCAAGTCTTGTTCCTCTTCGTGCAGCGCTTGCTAACAAGCCAACGTCTGCGAAGGCTGCTACCACAAGAACTAAGAAGACAACTAAAATGAAAACGCTTAGAGAACACTGGAAAGAGACAGGCCAATGAATATGTACGAGATGTGGGAGATCCAACACCGAGGTCGGTCTGGTGAGGAGAGGAAAGAAGAATCTCGTATCGAGGTTAAGATCCCCCTTGGCGTTCCTATCTCTGGCGTAAAAACCCCTTATAAGAAGAGGGGCAGACCAAGAAAGAAACCTAGTGATTGAACGAAGTGGACAGTTTACTTGGGAGGAGGATGCCGTCTTTGATGGCATTCGTCAGGATGCCTCTGAGAGCGTTAGGCGGTATCGTGTGCTCAGAAATGGGCATCTCTTCAACCGTGGTGCTGTCACCAAGGATAAAGGCCTTAAGCATATTGCGACTACGCGCATCGGGTCTGACTCTTTAGATACGCTAGCGGGTTTCGACGCTCATTTCAACGATGGCACACAGAAGCTCTGTATCATCCAAGAAGGAGCTTCCAATGCCGATCTTTACTTCTTCAACACCTCTGATAGCACATGGACGGCTCAGTCTAGAACCATAGCAAATAATAAGCGTGTTGTCCTCCTTATGTTCGCCAACAAGCTTCATGTCATAGACGGGACGACCTTGCAGTCATGGACAGGCAGTGCTTGGGCTACTCCCGGTGAGTCGTCTTACTCCAATCCAAGCTCTATAGGGGCTGTCTATGCAAATCGCCTTATCCTCGCTGGCAATGCAACTTATCCCTTTACCTTCTTCCCTTCTGGTATCAGGGATTCTACCTCTTGGGATGCGGCACTGTCGGTTGATGTTACAGGAGCGCATGGGGAGAAGATAACGGCTATAGGAACGCTTGGATCTTTCCTTATTGTCGGGGGGCGCACCTTTACACGCTCCTATTATCTTGGCACTGCCTCGCCTTACGATTGGGATAATGATCATATCTCTACGCTCATCGGTCCTTCTTCACAATTGAGTTATGTTCCTATACCGGCTACGCAGGGTAAGACGGGGCGTAATGTAGCCTTTTTCTGGTCTACAGATGGCCCTATGATGCTCTATCAGGAAGGCAATGGACTGCCTTCGCTCTTGGATCTCTCGCCGCCCTTGGCAAAGGCAAGTCGTGGCATCGAGTATCAAGGGTTGCCAGCATTGGCTATAGATCGTTTTGACGATGTTATTGGTTCCTATGTGCCAGAGTTCGACGAGGTTCGCTTCGCAGTGACTAAGAAGACGACCTATGCTGGGGGAGGCACTCAGAATGATATGCTCTGCTGCCTTAGCCTCACCTCTGCCTTGTCTTTCGCTATGGGCGAAACCGCATATCCTTACTGGAGGATCAGGGATAATGAGAATAAAGACCTCCCTGTTTCTACCTTGTTCACAGCACGTATACATCCAGACAGCAATGCTCCCGATACCGATGGGGTGCTGCGGTGCCTCTGCGCTAAGAATGGGTGGGTCTATGAGATGGATTCTGTCGATCAGGATGAGGACTCTATAGAGGGGACGGATTACAGTATTCCCTTTTATATCCGTAGAGATGGGTATGATGGCATGGAGGATGGGGTGCGTCAGCATGAGAAAAGCCTTCGTTGCTCTTATTTCCGTGCTACGCTGGTGGGCGATAGTTCGCTCTTTGCCAGAGTCATAGCCGATGGTGGGGCAAGGTCCAATGAGGTAGAGATGGATCTCTCTGGCTCTTTGATCTCATGGGGGTCGGAGTCCTCCACTGGAACTTGGGGTGATGGCACTGGATGGAATGCAGGAGAATTTGTGAATCAACGAACATTAATGGGAATACTAGGTAGGAAGTTCGACTTAGAGATATACGATAATGGCAATATAACGGGTGATTTTCAGGTTAATTCATGGTCAATGCTTGGGTATGTGGAGGATAGACGCTAATGCCACTTTTATCGCTTACACTTTCTGGAGCTAACGGCAAGCCGCACGACTGGACTCATGTCTCTACTCCGTTTACAGAGGTGCAGACGCTTCTTAATACAACGGGGTTGGATACGACTAATGTCCAAGAGAATGGTCTTGTCCCTGCTGATATAAGAACCAATGCTAATATAGATGCGGTTCGTATCAAGGTGCGTAATGCTACCGGGGGATCTCTTTCGGCAGGTACCCTTGTCTACTTCAGTGGCACTTACTCCGATGGGACTACGAACTATCCCAAGGTAGCCAAGGCGGTCTCCCATGCTACGGCCAGCAGCAATTACTTTGCTCAGGGTCTCCTTGTCGCAACGACGGCAAATGGAGCGGACGGCACTGCAGCAGTCTTTTATGAGTTAAGCGGTATAGATACCTCTTCTACCTCTGTCGGAGACTTGATCTATCTGGATACTACGGCGGGTGGGTGGACGAAGACCCGTCCTACGGGCGGTCAGTATATTCAAGTTGTCGGCACGGTCACAGTAGTTCATGCTTCTACGGGGCGCATTGCCTTTGCTTTTGGCAGTGTTCCTGAGTTCTTGACAGGCGGTAGTTCAGGGTTGGGCGCAAGCGTTCAGACTTTCACCGTTCAAGGAGCCTCTGGTGCAGCGGCTGACATCTATCATATTGCCGATGCTGGCGAAGATAATGCCGATAAGTGGAAGATCAGCGTAGCCGATGGCGGTATCCGCACTTGGGAGAACTATACCAGTGGCTCTTATGCTGCTAAGATGACGCTAAATAGCTCTGGGGCATTGCAGACTTCAGGCTCTATCACCTCTGGTGGCTTCATCATTGGTTCAGCTTCGATCACGGAAGCTGAGCTAGAAACCATTGATGGTGTTACGGCGGGGACAGTAGCGGTGAGTAAAGCCGTTGTCGTAGACAGTAATAAGGACATTGGCACCTTTCGCAACGTGACGATTGACGGGACTTTCTCAGATGGCAACTATACCTTCGACACCTCTGGCAATGTCTCTGGGTTAGGCACGATAGCATCTGGGGCTATCACTAGCACGGGCGTTGTTACAGGCACTGGTTTTACTATCGGCAGTGCTGTCATCAACGAGGCAGAGCTAGAGACTATCGATGGCATCACCGCCGGGACGGTGGTGGCTAGCAAAGCTGTAGTGGTGGACTCTAACAAGGACATCGGCACCTTCCGCAATATTACACTTGATGGCACCTTATCAGATGGTAACTATACCTTCGATACAAGCGGCAATGTCTCAGGGCTAGGTACCGTAGGGTGCGGGGCTATATCAAGTACAGCCGATCTGACTATCTTCGATGATCAGAATAATGCTGATACTAGCCTTTCAATAGGGACCAGTGCCACAGAAGCCCTTAAGATCGAAGTCCTTAATGGCGGCTCGGATAAGACGGCTCAAGAGATAAAAATAACTAGCTCTACTGCCTCTGGCACAGCGAATCATGGCAAGTTTAGCTTTTATGTCGATGATGTTGAGATATTCGATATTGACGATGGCGGCATTGACATGGCATCGGGTAAGACGGTAGCCGTTGATGGAACCGACCTCACCTCTTCATCTGCTGCCAATGCCTTTCAGACGATAGCCGTCAGTGGTCAGGATAACGTAGTGGCCGATTCTACCACGGATACACTGACCTTCGCTGCTGGATCGAATGTAACGCTTACGACTACTGCTGGCTCAGATACGGTGACGATTGCCGCTGCTGCCGCTGCGGCAGGAAGTAGTAGCATCGTCACTACTGGAGCTTTGAATAGTGGTTCGATCACCAGTGGCTTTGGCAATATAGATAACGGTAGTTCAACGTTGGATACCGGCGCGGCTACATTAGCCTCGCTCGTCTGCACGGCAGCAGGTACGTTTGGTGGTGGATATGGTAGCACTGGCGCAACGATCTCTACGGCGGGTGTGGGCCAATTTAATGGCAATCTGACAACCGATGGATTGCTTGCCGCTGCTACGATGACACTATCCAGCACCTCGACCATATCGGGCGATATGACGTTTGCCGATAATGTAAAAGTCACGCTGGGCGATGGCGGCGATGCGGACCTCTACTATGATGGCACTAATACTATCCTACTACCGCAGGTAGCTGGCACTGGAGGGCTTGTAATAGATTACACCGCTCAGGCCAGTACAGCAGGTAGCACTGCTCAGGTTGTGGACATTTTTGGTACGGGCTGGCCCGCGATGACGATTAGTCATCATGGTGCCAATGCTGACCCAGCGACATTGGCGTTGAATAAGTCTCGCTCTGGGACGAAAGGCACACACGCTTATCCAGTAGCAAACGATGGTCTTGGGAGTATCTTTTTTGGTGGGAGCGACGAAGCTACTAGCAATCATTGGGGTGGTGCAGTTATTGAGGCACGGGCTACGGAACTCTGGGCCAGTGACGACCACCCCGGCTATATTCAATTTAAGACGACTCCCAATGGAAGTTATACTCTCGTAGAGCGTATGCGGATCGCCGATACGGGCGCTCTCACCACCTCGGCTGCGAATAGTGGGTGGGGCTATGTACTAACACAATCCCACGGATCTAATCCCAACGGCCTTAACATACACCACTCAGCCAGTGCCAATGATGATTCCGGTGGACACTTTATAAACTGCACTGACGGGACGCAACGGTTCCAAGTCTTTAGGAATGGTGATGTTACGACATCAGACGATGGGATACTTACATCAGATTCGCGGTTGAAAACCAATATTGTCGATGCGAGTAATAAACTTGCGGATCTTATGCGGCTGAAAGTGCGAAACTTTGAGTGGACTCCAGAATATCATCCCAATCAAGTAGGTGAGAAAAAAATAGGGTTCATAGCGCAGGAGTTTGAGGAGGTCTTCCCGTCACTTGTGACAGAGTATGATATTTCTGGAGACAACAGTGTCACTGAGGAGTTATACACCGCAGAGGACGCAGAAGTTCTGTACATCGAAGGTGATATTATGATACCACCAGATAAAGCGGTGGGTGACGTTAAAACATTGAATCAAATTCCAGAGGGCAAGTCAATCGGCGATGTTAAAGTAGCCGCAAAGGCGCACGAACCTATGATGCGAAAAAGCTATAAAAACGCACTGGTGCCGATGCTGGTAAAAGCCCTACAGGAGCTTACGGCGCGAGTCGAAACATTGGAGGCCGCATAATGGAAACCGAAGCAATCGAACAAGAAGAAGTCACCGAGGCTCAGCCCCAGACGACGCCAGAGCAGCAGTTGGTTATAGTCGAAGGTATGCTTGATCGCATATTTGGTGGCAAAGATGAAAGAGAAGAAACTGGCTTTGAGGAGACTTTATAATGGAAACCGAAGCAGTCGAAGAAGCCACCGAGTCTCAGACGACGACGCCAGAGCAGCAGTTAGCGATAGTTGAGGGTCAGATGCAAGAGCGTTTAAACGTCCTCGCGTCTAACGATCCGATCTACCAGCGGTGTGTTGGGCAGCGGGATATTCTTACGGCCCTCACATCGACTAATGGCAAGGTACCTGACGATGCGTAGATTCTTTGCGAATATCTTCGCGGCACTGGGGATTACCGTAACGGTAATCAAACCACGGAGAACCTGATCATGCCTAAAGTCGGAAGCAAGACTTATAGCTACGGCAAAAAAGGCGTAGCGGCGGCTAAGAAGGAAGCCAAACGCACGGGCAAGCCAATGAAGAAAGCCAAGAAACCCAAAGCACGGACTAAGGGTTATTAGGCTTACTCCAATTCTCGACCGTCTTCTACGCCCATTTATTCGCCTCCTTCGGTGGATGCTGCGGCCATGATTCACACCTGCGAAGCGGTGATAATCTTCATCCTCGGCTCGGCCATCGTCTGGATGAGTGCGCTCGTGATTTGGGCGGCTGTCCAGCGGCGAAAAGATGGACGTGGATACTGACGCAACGGTGGCTCTGACCGAGTTTGGTGAGCAAAGTGGCGTTGCGAATCTTGTAAGCGAGTATTCTTGGATCGCGGTAATCGCGTTTGCGCTGCTGCTGTTCAAGTCGAGTATCGAAAATGGCGTAGCGGGGCTGCAAGTTTTTTTCGGTAGCGACTACGACGAGGACGATGTAGTCATCGTTGACGGGCGTCCCGGTAGAATCGCTAGAGTAGGGCTGACCAAAACAGTTTTTTATTTGTACACATACCGTGAAGGTGTTGCTGTTGGAGGCACTAAATTGGCAGTCCCGAATACAACACTCAAGGATATGAGGATTGAAAAACCGCTGGAGAATTTGGAGTCTGAAGATTACTGGCGTTGGTCGGAAGGACCGAATGGCAAGAGGAAAAATGAGTGATGCCACGCCCAGAATCGAGCAAAGAGATACCGACCTTTGCGGAATGCAGGGTCGAAGTAGACAGGCTCCTCGCGGAGAAAAAAGAACTTCAGCGTAATCTACACGCGATGGAGTCTATAACGCGGGATAGACGTCTTGAGGCAGAAGAATTAAAAAAAGAGAAACGTCAGCTTGTCCGCAAGATGGATGTTATTTCACGTAAGCAAGCAGCGTCAGAAAAGCTGAAATCTACGGCTGGCTGGTCGGGTGCCGCCATTGGATGCGTGACCCTCACGTGGCAAGCCATGCAACACTATGGATCGCCTCTCCCTCCGTTTTTGATGGAGTCTGAGATTTTTTATGGGGCCGTATGCTGGTTCGCAACGACAACCTTTGCGTGGGTAGCGCGAAGTTACTACGAGGCAGACTGACTTTCAATGGCGAAAGCAATAACACATGATGGCATCAACCTTGGAAATGGGATCTCTGGGCAAAAGGTTCCTGTCAGGCTGGTCGACGATACGGATGGAGAGACCTTGGAAACAGGGG
>VTLG01014569.1_pt1 | contig 39950 bp, 42 predicted proteins | sample 4694571 | NCBI WGS metagenome assembly VTLG01 (sample SAMN12604809, study PRJNA352737) | marine metagenome | biome: ENVO:00000447; feature: ENVO:00000209|ENVO:00000569|ENVO:01000036; material: ENVO:00002151; isolation source: viral sequences binned using virsorter ... | reverse complement strand
TGGATCTAACTATGAGCCGACATGGCCGCTATTTGTCGAAGGGCAGGAAATAGTCCAAGAGCCGGGGGATATGTGCGTTTACCGTGGCTGCGATGTGGAGCATTGGCGGGAACCGATGGATGGTCCACCCGACGCTTTCCATGTCCAGTTGTTTGCCCACTATGTTGATGCTGACGGGCCTTATTCGTCGCTGGTCAATGACGAGGTACGGTTGTAATGGCTATTGACTATCGCCAGTCCGGCATCGATTATCGGGATGGAGACTATTCCTATCAGGGCGTCAAAACTCACGCGATCACGGGTGCGATTACCGGTACGGGGACTGTAACTGCGGCGATAGTCGAAGAAGCGTTCATTACGGCGGCGATCACCGGTTCAGCCACGGTTGTAACGGCCATTATCGAAGTGGCTGGGTTGACAGCAGCGATTACTGGTACAGCGACGGTTACTGCGGCGATTACTTCAGCGCAGTTCATGGAAGCGGCGGTAACGGGTACCGGTACGGCTACTGCGGCGATTGTCAGGGAGATACCAGTTGAGGCTGCTGTAACTGGTGCGGCGACTGTTACTACGGCGATTGTTAGAGAAATACCGGTTATCGCAGCGGTAACGGGCACAGCAACAGTGAATCAGCCGGTACTTATTCATAAGGTTCCCCAGCCGGAACTTGTCATTTCTATTACAAATGTAACAGGATCGCCATCTGATGAAGAAAACGCTCAAAACACTCTAGAACTACTGGTAGGTGTGTAATGGCAACATATGACAAAGGTGACCGGGTGCGAGTTACCGCAACATTCAAATCTGCTGGTACTAATACGGCAACGACTGCGACCTGTACGCAGAAGAAACCTAGTGGTGCCGATGCTACTCCTACGGTGCAGGATGGTAGTGGTACTGGTATTTATTTTGTAGATATTGATCTAGACCAGATTGGTACACATACCATCAAGATTATCAGTAGCGATGTTGTTATCGCAGCGGAAACGGTTGAGTTGATTGTTGAGAAGTCGGTGTTTGATCACTCATGAGTACCGGAAACGCCAGCAAGCAGAGGGGTGAGAATAACCGCAAGTTGTTCCTTGAAGCATTGGAACAGCATGGGGGTATCGAAGACTCTTTGAAGATTGCTGGCGTTACTCGTTCTGCCTATGAGAAGTGGCGGCAACGAATCCCTGAGTTTCGGGCGAAGGCCGACGCGATCAGGTTGAGGTTTGCTGAAGAGGGTCCACCCGATGTTGATGTTGGGACTTTTCAGGACTTTCGAAGCCAATACTTTGGTCACCAATCTCCTTGGTTCCATATCAGGGCGATTGAGGCTTACGAGAATACTCCTCCCGGTAATATCACTTTGATTCTGTGGCCGCCGGAACATGGCAAAACTACGCTGGCTGAGGACTATTTCTGTTACAAACTGGCTACCAACCCTGAGTTTCGCATCACTGTCGGGTCTGAGGGGCAGGACATGGCCCGCAAGATTCTTGGTCGCATCCGTACCCGCATGGAACCTCACGGCCCCTTTCCCCGTTATGTAGCCAAATACGGTCCGTTTGTTCCCCAGAATGCGTCTGGGCGCAAAACCGCGCAGGCTTGGGGGGCTGATTACTTCAACGTCTTCAAGAAGGCACGCCACGATGAACGCGACTATTCGATGGTTTCACTGGGTTGGCGATCCAAGATTGCTGGTACCCGAACCGATCACCTACATATTGATGATATTCAGTCAAGGGTTTCTTTGAATCTGACCGAACAGATGTTCGAGATTTTCCGTCAGGACTGGATAACCCGTCCCGGCGAAAGCGGACGAACAAGTATCAACGGCACGCGGGTCGGAGAGGATGATTTCTATGAGCGGGTAATGAACGAAATCGATGGCGACATCCTCTCCGTTATTCGCTTCCCGGCGATTGTTACGAACAATGACGGCGAGCCGGAACCACTATGGCCGGAAATGTTCACAATGGACGCACTAGATCGTATTCGTCGGAAGGTCGGAGAGGAGGCGTGGTCACGGAACTATATGCAGGAACCGACGAGTTCCGCTTCGGCTACATTTACTGATGATTCTATTCAGAAGTGTCTGAACCCATTACGCTCAACGCTGCATGATCCTCCAAAGGATTGTGCGATTTACATCGGTCTTGATCCTGCGCTGGGCGGCAACAACTGTGTTATGGCAGCAACTCCGCATGAAGATAAACTGAAGATTCTTTTCCTCCGGGAAGACATCGGTTTGACCCGTAACGAACAGATTCTAGGGATTGTCGAAGATACCGTTCTGCGATGCCACAAGAATGGCGCATCTGTTTCTGATGTCGTTATTGAAGCGATGGTGTTCCAGAAGGGGTTGTCGCGTGATGATCGACTAATCGAAATGACCGACCAATACGGATTCAGGGTACGGGAACATCTCACAGGGATGAACAAGTACGACGAAAGTATTGGTATCCCATCGATGGCTTTGTCATTTATGCGTGGCGAAATCGAAATACCGTATGCGGAAGATCCGCAGACCCGCCATCAGGCAGACGAATTGATACGCCAGTTGAAGTCGTGGCGTCCGTTGAAGCGTGGTACGAAACTTCGACAGGACCGGGTTATGGCGTTGTGGTTTATCTGGATTTTATGGCGGCAGCGGCGGCAGGCATTCAAAGTCGATGCTAGCCAATTCAACTATAAAGCACTACCTTATAGGAAAACCCATTCTAATATCGGGGCGTACTGATGTCTTATACGTTCGAAGAGATTGTCGGCATCGTCCGACAGCGACAAGAGAGCCAGACGGATCTCTTGAATCGTATGCAGGAAATCAAAGAGCGGTATAACGGTGACTATGTTATACCACTTCCGTCAATGGATGAAGAGCCAATTCTTCCTCCTTTGACGCCTGCTCTTATTTCTGAGAACATTGATGCGATTGCCCAGCGGGCTGCGTCTGTGACGCCCTATATTGGGTGTCCGGCGGTTGACCCCGGCAAGGAGCGTGGCAGGCGGTCCCGCCAGTATGCCGATATCCGCAAGCGTGCGCTTGCTTCGACATGGTATCAGAATAAATACAAGTTGAAGATGCGACGCGCGTATCGGCATCTTGCCGGGTATGCGACAACTGCGCTGGTTGTTACCCCTAGTTTCGATATGGGTATGCCCAAGATTGAGGTGAGGGATCCCTTGGGGGTTTACCCTGAACCTCAGGCTGCCGAAAACTACGATGTTCCTAGAAACTGTGCGTTTATCTATGGCAAGTCTGGTGATTGGCTACGCGCACACTATCCTGCGGCACGGCAAGAGAACGGTGGTCCTGTCGGTTCAGACAATCACGCCCGTCAGGAACTCTGGGATTGTTGCGAATGGATCGATGCTGAAGACATCGTTATCGGCATTATGGGGCCACGGTACGCCGGGTTTAAGCAGTCCGAACCGTTGCATTCAGCCCAGAAGGAACTGTCACGGTATAAGAACAGGGCGGGGATGCCTTGTGTCATCACACCGGGACGTATCACATTGGATCGGATCGCATCTTCGATATCGAACATTGTTGGCATGGTCGATTTGATGGCGAAACTTATGGCACTTGAACTGATCGCCCAAGAGAAGGCGATCTTCCCAGACCGTTACATCATCGGACGTTCAGGACAGGTACCGATGATCGTAGGAGGAGAATGGAAGGATGGCCGAGAAGGGCAAGTCAATGTTCTCTTGGATGCGGAACAGATCGGAGAACTCCGAGGTTCCCCGGATCAACAGACCAATATCGCAATCGATAGGCTCGAACGTAACGCCAGAATATCGACGGGTACGGTCCCCCAGATCGGTGGAGAGTCATATGGCGCTCTTCGCACTGGTCGGGGCATTGACGCTCTTATGGGTGCGTCGCTTGACCCGCGCGTACAAGAACTTCAAGAAATCATGGAAGGGCATCTTCCCCATCTGAACGAATGCCTCTTCGCCACCTACCAAGGGTACTGGGGTAATAAGACAATCTCTACATATACCGGTTATGCCGGTGATTTCGGACAGGTCGAATTCACTCCTGATGAACACTTCGAAACATACGATAATGTTGTTTCACATTCGATCCCCGGCGCTGACATTCAGGGTACGACTATCCAGTTGGGGCAGTTGCTTCAGATGAAGGGGATTAGTCTTGCGACGTTCCGGTCGCGTCATCCGTTTATCGAAGACCCGGAGGCAGAGGGCCGTCGGGTAGACGAGGAACAGTTGGAAGAAGCGGTGATGGCAGGGATTCAGCAGCAGGCAGCGACCGGTGCGTTACCGATTGTGTATGTGGCAAAGATCGAAAAGCACCGTAAGAAGGGTTTCGATATCTTCGAATCTGTTCAGAAGGCCGACGAAGAGATCCGAGAGGAACAGGCTGCTGCCGCTCCGCTTCCCGAGGAGGGTCAGATGATGGCCCCTGAGGAGGCTATGGGTTTGGCTGGGCCTCCGCAGGCGATGCCTCCGGGGGCGCCTGAAGGCCCAGAGGCGCAGGTATCGCCGCAGGCTGCTGTCCAGCAGATGCAACAGGCGTTGCTGGCTGGTGCATAATGGGTAAGCGGAGAGATAGTGTCGGGCGCGGGCAGAAGCCTGCTGCTGCCCCGATGGGTGGAGAGACTGGGCATGGGGAAGTATCAGAGAATCTGAACGCCCAAGATCCGAACGAGGGAGGGATCCCTCTCCCAGACAACCGTCCCCGCAATCTCACAAACGCAGGCGGTGAGGTTGTAGCAGCGCAAACGCCTCCACCGCAGATGGCTGCGTTGGAGGCTGCACAGGGTTACAACCCGAACATTATGCCTTTGAACGCTATGGACGACCAGCCAGAGTTGGCTATCACCGCTGGTTTGATGGACCGTGTTCAGGATCCGCGTGCTATCCGTGATAAGCGGATACAATTGTTGGTGTTGGATTTGACTGAGCGCATCGGCGGAAGCGAAATCGGGTCACCGCACGCATTGAATGCAGCGAAGCGTCTTCGCGCTGCTACCAGATCACGCTGATGGTACAGGAACTAAGACCTGCACCCGGTAGCGCATCTGGGTCTTCCAGCGTTGTAGGCCGTAATCTGGGCGGTTTGGGCGGTGGGCGGACTTCTACTCCTCTTGAGGATGAGAAGATCGCTGAACGGTTCGAATTGTTGACGATAGCCTCTGGTGGAGGGTTGTTGGTTGATGTCGAACCGGCAACATTCTACGAGTTGGTTTATTCTTCGATGTCGAATGATGAAATCGTTGAGGCGTTCCTACAGGCGCATGACAACAATTTTGTAGCGAACTATGTGAAACGCTTCAGCGAGGCAGGGGAGAACACGCAGATCGCTTTGTGGGCAGGGTTGGAGACTGTTCCACAGTCGCGGGTTCTGCTTCGATCCAACGGGTATGTTCCAGTTGAGGAACGTCCCGACGAGGATCATTGGTACAACCCGTTCGATTGGGACGACAAGATTCGAAAGAATTGGCCTAAGGCAATATCGACACCGCTTACGGTGTTGGCTGCGGGGCCACGGTACACCCTTGCTCCTACTATTCGGGCAACTTGGGAAACTCTGGAGAAGTCCCTGCGGTTCGGCCAGCGCACAATGCGTGCTACGACGATGGGGGCGATAGACGATTGGAACCAACGTCCTCGGGATCTATGGGGGATGTCTACGAGCCATGCTATGTCCGCACCGGGAGTGGGGAATATTACAAATTTTCCTCAGCGGTGGAAGAACGCCGAGTTCGAAAACGCTTCGTTTACTGATACGGCGCGGGCATCAGCACAGGACATGCTCGGAGGGGATCAGGTCGCTTATGACATTCTGATTGGCACGCATCGAAATGACGGCGATTATATGGCGGCTTCGATCCAGTATTTCACAGAGGTTGCAAAGTCGGAAAACAACCCAGACCCGGAAGGTCAGGGCATTTTAAAGGCTGTTGATTGGTTTCAGCAGGGGGTTGTCAACAGCGACGAGTGGTTCAACGCGCAAGATGAACTATATAAGGGCAACATCGCTACTTCAGCAGTAGCAGCCCGGAACTATGACCGGTTAGTGCGGGAGATCCCGTGGCAGATCGGTGGTTTCAGGGGCGCTCCTGAAGACATTAACGAAATGGGCCGGTTTGGGCGTTGGCGGTATAAGGCCGGGATGATCCCCACTGTGTTCACCGCCGAATTCGTTGGTGCCATCATGTTCGATCCGGTGACATGGGGCACATTCGGGTATACGGCATTTATGCGTGGTGCCCGTGCTGGTATCAGGACAGCGCAGGCAGGCAACTATCAGAACGCTATGGATGCGATGTACCGGATGACCAGCGGCGTTCGTGCTGCTGATGAGATTAAAGGATTTGGTCGGGCTGCCGCAGCCACCTCTGGGCATCCCGGTTTCTCAAATAGCCCAATCGCTAACTTTATGAACTCCATGAGGGTGACTCGGGGGCGGTCGCCGGAAACTTTCCGACGGACGCTAAGGGGTGCCAGATTCAAGGAGACTCAGGCTTATGCAGATTATGTCGAATACTTCGACCCGAACTGGTTAGGTAAGACACCTTGGTTTATTCGCCATGAACTTCGACGAAACGTCAAGGAAGTTGAACGTATCGCAGATACTTTCGCAGCCTATGAGAAATGGAACCGAATCGGGTTGCATCCGGCCTCTGTCGGACAGAAAGCAGATCGTGGCATAGACCCCTTGGCTGAGTTCTTCAGGCTGAACCCGAAGTACCGACAGGCGGCACAGCCGATGCTTCGTTGGCACACCGACCGGATGAATGAACTCATTCCGATTTTGGATGATGCAGGTCGGCAGATCGGCTACAAGAGGCCCGGTTTGGACGAATGGGATGGCGTTTGGGAATTCCTGAGAGCCGAATCAGGCCATCAGGCTCTCATGGGTCGGGCTGTAGGTGGTGCCCGTACCCGAAAGGTCATGTTCCCGAATTGGACACGACCACAGCGTGCCCGCCTCGCTACTCGAAACGCGATGACAAAGTTCATGGCTCTCAGCGATGATGCTATGAGTCAGCGGTTGTCTGCGGCTACGCCTGCTGTCATGGCTGAAAGCGCGGCGTCGTATATCGCTACCCGTGAAGCGATGCTGGTAACCCGTTTGTGGGGCGATATCCAAAAGGGAACAGGTATTCTTGACGGTTTGAGTAGGAGTGTCCGTGGTCTTGAACCAAGCCAGTTGGCGAAAATCTTTGAGGTCACCGGCAAAGAGCAGGCTGGGTGGAGAAATGTTCTAAAGCGGAATGTCACGATGGGTGACTCCCAGCGGGCGATCAGAGAGTTGGGGATCTCTTCGAGTGATTACACGCTTCTTCGTGAACAGGTTGAGATTTACCATAAAACAATCGTTGAGGATTTGCATACCGTATATAAGGCGCTTCTGGCTGGTAACGAACCGAAGGGTGTCGCTGACGAGATCGTTGATCTAGTCAAGAACGAGTTGCCGATGTTGGATGGATTCTTCGGAATGCATGAGAACACTTTCGGATTGTTGCGATTCACCGAAGAGGGAATGCCGATTCTCGGTAAGGGGAGTGCGTTCAATCGGCGGGGTCGGCAGATGATGGAGAACTGGCGTCATCCGCAGAACGCTCCGCCGGGAAGCGTGAACGCTGAGGCTGCGCGTCGCATCCCGTCCATTATTGAACCGATAAGTGACAAGACATGGAAGGAACTTTTCACAGAAGTCGGATTCGACGCAGGTAGACACGGGGTGAATTTGGGGCGTATCGGTCTTGGTTCTCCTAATGCGGTCATTGGTTATGTCGAAACCAAGGGGATTCGCGCCCTGTTGAGAGAATTGAATGCCCATACGGCCAATACCAAAACGACGATGAAGGAATTGAAAAGATTCATCGAAGGTGACTTGGCTATCGCTAGGACTGAACGCCATTTCTACGATCCTGTTGGGAAGATGCTCGCCAAGGGCGTCGAACTTGGTTACAGTTTCCTATACCATCCGGTCAGGTTTGCTGATCGGTTAACTAAGCATGTTCCAAGAAATAGGTTCATTGATGTTGCCAATGACCGGACGGCTATCAGCGAGTTTTCTGCATTAGCGGAACTCGGGATGATGGCTGATATGCCACGTTCTGTCATTGATGATTATATTTCGTTCTTCATCCACGGTAACGAAGCAGTTCGTTGGGATGTCCAAACACAGTTTCTCACGGATCTTTTGGGTCGTTCTGGTGCGCTGATTTATGGTGGCGAAGATATCGCAAAATGGTTTGCGAAGTTTGTCCGGCAGGGCGATCATGCCTATTCGAACTTGGGAGCCGATCTTCTAACAGGGTCGATGGGGTCAAGGCGACGGGCCGTAATCCCCGGTGTTGCTCATGGCGGTCAGTTGTCGAAGTTGAATATTATTCCCGACTATAGGGAGTTGGGTAAGGCGCTGTCTTATATGAGTTTGATGCGCCGTATCGGGTATGCCCGGTTTGGGCCTGCGACGTTGGATAAGTATTTCGCAAAGTTCTGGCGACCGGCGGTTCTGTTGAGAACGGGTATCGCTTTGCGTAACGGTGTAGATGAGATCATCACCTTTGCTTTGCGTGAAGGACCGTGGACTTACACAAATACCCACATCGCTAGGGTTGCTCAGGATAAGACAAAGATTTGGGATGCCTATGGTATGGCAAGCCTTGAACCTGTTTCTGATGCGACACGGCGACTGTCGATCATGCGGCCCGGATTGCGAGGTTATCGTGCGGCGCTTGATTTTCTATCATTGGGAGATGTCGCTCTTACCCGTGCCGCTGAGAAGGCTGCGATAACAAGACACGGCGCGGGTTGGGTGTTGCTGCACCCGGAAGAGCAGCGTGCGGCGATTATCGCAGCGCGGGAAACAGCCGTTCGGGGTTTCATTATCGGTGATGCCGCGAGAGGGTTGTTGCATCTTGGAGAAGCCACATCGAACTTCGCGGCCAAGCAGGTTCATTGGTTGGCTCGTCGTCCCGGTGGCGGGTTTTACACAAGAGCAGATATCGCCAATTGGATAATGATGAAAGAAAGCCGTATGGGTATGCGGGGCGATAAGTATGTTCGTGCCAAAACCAAGGCGATGTCTAATCCCGTAATCTTGGATGCAGTTAGCGAGCAGATCAATGGACCGTATTCGTATTATACGGGACGAAATGTTGGAGAAATCGTAGATGATGTTCTCCAATTGGAGGCTCGCGGCATTAGTTCCAATCAGGCGATCCCTTACACGGAGATGAACTATTCGAATGCTGCGTCAGAAATTGCTTTTGTTGGCGAAGGAATGAATACCTCTGGTTCTGTTACCAGTCAGGCTCAAGCGGCGGCGCAGCATATTCGCATGTTCAGGGAAGAGCCTGCGATAAGACTTGCTGCCCGAGAGTTGTCGCATTTGATAACCCCACAGGTAGAAGACTATTTCCGAGGTGCTGTTGCGAGTACCGACGGGGGCACGGCGCTGATGCGAAATGGTATGAGGCGTTTGGGAATTGAAATGAATAATGAAACAGGTATGGCGACTAGGGCCGGGTTGGAAGCATGGGCGAGTGGTGGTGGTTCGGTTGAGACTATAGGGGCTGCTGTGGCCCATGAGTTGATTAGCGATATTGGTCCGACATTCCGGGGTGCGTTGCGAGACTTCTGGGATGGGATGGCGCGGATAGAGCCGGGTGGAAGGTTCCCCCATACGATTGCGGGAGGAACTTATCAGGACGAAATCATTGAAGGATTGATCCAAATGGGTCGCAACGATCACGAACAGAACTTCTTGCGGCATCTTCTAGAAGTTGATACTTACGATACGGGTATTCGTAACGATGCGCTTGCATGGTTGTTGAACCGTGAGATTGAACCGTTGCGTCTTGTCGGCGGCAGCGGCGATGCCAACGCGGCGTCGGCGGTTATACGAACACGACAGAACGAAGCCATATACAACGAACTGATCGGTATAGAGGGTTGGCAGCGGATGCAGTCGTTGATCCGCACGAATGGTGCCGATCCGATAGCCGCAAAGGTTATGAACCCGGTTGGTCCTGATCAGATGGCGTTGTGGTTTCCGCAGGTTCGTGGTGATACGGCGGTGCTGCTCGGGTATATGTATTCGAATCCGAACGCACCGTTGGCTATCGAAATGCGAAACAAGTTGGGGGAGATCCTGACTTCCAAGTTGGGTAGCAGAGATTCCGCGATTGAGGTTCTGCGTTTGGCTGATCCGACAGCAAGCCCGTTCGCTGGGGAGAACCCGGTTGTCTGGTTGGGGTTGTATCTGGAAAACGCAGGCGATCTTGTCACCAAGGCCACACGGTTGCAGGGCGGGTCTACTACACAGTTCGTTACGAGGATCGATGACCTTCTCCGCCAGCCGGAGATGACGGACGTTATCGGTACGCACGTTCCGTTGTTGGCTGGTTCAGTTGACGCAACTGAGGTAGAGCGGATTTTGAGTGGGTTCCGTGAATGGCGGGTTTGGTTGCGGGACGGTAATATTTTGCCTGCGGAGTCAACGGCGGCGTTTGTTGATGACGCCGGTAAGACTGTTAGGGGTGGCAGTTTGTCGGAGGGTATGGCTGTTCGTCGTATCTTCAGCATTGACGAGTTCTACGCGAAGCCGGGATTTGGCCGGTACTACGGAACAACGAGTGGGCACAAGTTCACACGCCAGTCTGGTGTCGGGCCGGGTGAATCGGAAGCGGTTACGGTTCTGTATGTTGGCGATCAGGGTTGGGCGAACAGCACGGGTGTGCCTTCTGGTTGGGTTGAGGAAATGGCTGATGGCGTCCCGACTGGGAATTGGATGCCGTCGTCTTCGTCTTCGGAGATAAGTCGCGCTGTTCAGGGCCGCGAGTGGGTTGAGGAAGAGATCGTACATCTTGCTGATTCGTTGTTGACTCTTCCTCAGGGGTCGCGGGTTAGGTTCCCTGCACCGAATGTGGCATCGGGTGACGCTGGGTATGACCATTTTGGTCGTGTGATGAACAAGTTGGTTGATACGATTAATGATGGTGCGGGTGGGACTGTTGCCGATTTGGAGCGGGCTATTTGGGAGATAGTGGGTGATCTGCCGCCCGGACAGGCTCTCGCTGATACGGGAACAGCCGCAGCATGGGCAGATGGACCGAAGTTGTTTCATGGGAGTAGAAATAACCGCCTTCCGCAACGGTTCCAATCATCTCATACCGGTGAAGGAATAGAGGGTATATATGCGACTCAACATGCAGATTGGGCATCTTTCTATGGGATTAAAACCGAGACTACGCCGGGGTATGTCCATAACATAGTTTGGACTGGAGATAAGCCTCCACGCATCCTGAATCTGGATACCGATCTGGTAACACCAGCATTGAGAGAAGCAGTAATAAAGGCGGGGCCACCTCGGGCTGATACGGGTCAGGTTGTATGGAATGGACTAGGTGTAACCGAAGCGGAGACTGCGGCCAATTGGCGAAGGTTCATTGAAGGAAGACCAGATGGGCTTACTGTCAAGGATTTTATGGATGAACCAAATTTGCGCGCGTCTGTTCGGCGTGCATTGAAAGACGAATACGATGTGATAATGGAACGATCTCGCGGTTTCGATACCGCATCGGGCCTAAGCGAGTATGAATATATTTTCTTCGATACAGCAAATCTGAGAATACATAGAACACTCACACCTGAGGGTCGTGATCCCGCACTTGTCGCTGCCCATGAATGGGCGCGCCCAGCCTTTGACGAACCAGTTACGATACCGAGAGACTTCATCGGTACTGTCGGAGGCGAGAAAGGTAACAACGGCCTACGCCGCATCTTCCCCGAAGTAGACGAAACCGCCACCGTTCCCGATTTGGAACTAATCCCTGAACCATTCGGTGACGTAACCGAAGCATTCCCGAACGCTATCTCTTATAGAGCCGCTGATGTTTCTCCGGTAGAGGCAGCGAGACTGCGTGCAGATGAATGGGTTCCTTACGATCCGTTGGATTTGGGCGAATCAATGGGGAAGGGCGGGAAGATACGAACGAGGCAGCGTGGGCGACGGCGCAACCCGAGGGAGACTCTTAAGAAGAGGCCGGAAGATATGCCTAATACTGCTCCGGTGGAATCAGTTTCTCCGGTTGCTTTGCAGAGGTACCGGCAGGCTCAGATCGATGAGATGATCGATTCGGGGCATGTTGATACGGTTTGGCCGTTCTTCCGGGATAAGCCGGTGGAAGGCATGGAGCCGGGGATCATCGCTACCAATCGGTCAGCGACTCCAAGCCATGTTGTTGAGCGTATAGCCCATGTGGATGTTGCGACACTTCGTGCGAATCCTGAGAAGTTCTATCTGTTCGGTGACAACCTTCAGGGAACTGGGAGGGGCGGGCAGGCGATCATCAGGGGCGAGCCGAACGCTGTTGGTGTTCCGACGAAGAAAGCGCCCACGATGCGGGATGACGCCTTCTTCAGAGATACGGAACTTGCTGCCAACCAGCGGGCTATCGACAGGGCGTTGGATGAGATCCCTAATGGTGCAACGGTTGTGATCCCAGAAGCCGGTCTGGGAACAGGTAGGGCACGGATGGCGCAGACAGCGCCGGAAACTTTCGAATACCTTCAGATGAGGCTTGACTTGTTGGAGGGCATCCAGCCCAAGAAGCCGTTCTTTAAAACTATTCGACGCCCCGATCCGAGTTCCCCGATGGGGTACAGGCTTGACAAGGTTCACTTTGCTGGCCCGTTGAAGACAGAAACGATTCCTTTGTGGTTGCAGGATACCCGTCATTCTGCTGCGCGTGGGAAGGTGCCTGTTGATTGGCAGACCCGTGGGGGTTCGCCTACTCCTGTGACACAGTTGGTCAGGAAGCGTGTTACTCGCGGTTACCCGGAGCATCAGGCAGATAGGACTATGTGGGTTTGGGATCATTCTTTGAACCGGGGTGTTTCGTCAGCGGATTTGGGTGGCTTGTCGAATCAGAAATATATTGGTGTGAATCCGTATTCGTTGACTCCTGACCGTTTGGAGAACATTGTTCCTGCGGACGGGGTTCAGAAACTCAAGTTGTGGCAGAACACTAGGGGCGAGCATCGGTGGTTGAGGGAGGGTCAGGAAGCGACTATTCCTTATTTCAATCCTTCTCAGATGGGGTCAAGGGTTCCGAAGTCGGGTACGACGATTGTGCATGGTGGGCGTGGTCAGAATATGATTCTGTCGAATTGGGCGGAAGAGCCTTTCCAGTTCAGGGGTGATACTTATAGGACTGCTGAGGGGGCTTACCATGCCCATAAGTCAGGTGAGTTGAAGATCGGGTTTGAAAACTTGGACGGGTATGGGGCATGGAAGCAGGCTCGGGACCAGCGGATCCCCACGAACCGGGATATAACCGAAGACCTTATGCGGGAGATCCTTCAAGCGAAGTTCGATCAGATTGAGGGGTTCCGTCGGGCTTTGCTGAGTGCCAAAGAAACGATCATCCATCCGGTAGGTGACCGTTTCTGGCAGAGGAAGTTCCCTGAACTCTTAGACGAGTTGCGTACCAAGCAGTCGCAACTGGTCGAATGGACGCTTATTGACGAACAGTGGCTTGGTCCTGTCGATTCGCTCAACATGGCTGAACACATGAGTAGGACTCTTAGCGAAGAGTTGAATCATTTGGTCACCACACTGAAACGTCCTAATGCCGATGGGGCTGCTGTCCACCATGCGTTGAATCTCGAACTCGCTGACCCGATCACTGACGGCGCAGGAATGCTTGAGCGTGTAGTCAATTATGGTAACCCGAATTTGTACCCGGAACGGATGGTAGCGAGGGTTCCTATCACTGGTGGGAAGACGGTCGAAGATCGTATCTTGAATCTGTACCGGGGGTTCTTCGACGGTGCGGTCAACCCGATGATTCGCGCTTTGGCCCGCGAACCTATGTTCGATTACTACTTTATGGAAGCATTGGAAATGACTCGCGGTGTTAGGAACTATTACCAGCATGAAGCGAATTCGTTTGATGCGCTTCGACGCATCGGCGGTAAGACAAAGCAGCCTCAGACGATTTATCCTGAGATCCCGGCGTCTGCTAGTCCTCAAGAAGCAATCAGGATCCAGCAGTCTGTTGTGGTTCAGAAAAAGATCCGTGTCGAACAGATCGTTGAGGAAAACGGGGTAACACAGACACGCCTCCCCGACTTCGATGACTTTATTGAATTCGTTTACCCCGGTCATACGGTGACACCCGATGATGCCGCTTCAAAGGTCGCAGCCGTACTACATGAGTACGTTGAAAAGCACGCACCCCGAACGGATCTTCGTCAAAAACTGTTCCGTATGAGAGAACCAGACCAACTCGTTGGTGGCCGTCCGTCTGCTACGGGTATCTTCTTCGAGGCGTTCCCAGAGTATCGGGAAACATTCATCGATATGTATATCGCTAATAAGACCCGCATGAACGCGGCGGTGAAGGCTGGGCGCACACCGAAAGACGAGTATGAAATCTTTACCCGTCAGTTGATCGAATACTTGAACCTTCAGCGCATGACTGACGAAGCCCACGTTAATGTCGCAGCAGAACGGGCATTGTATATTACTTCACAATTTGTTGATGATCATTCGTTGCGGTCAGAGTTTCAGGAAATGGTCGGAACCTTTATTCCGTTCTGGTTCGCTGAGGAACAGTTCCTTCGTAGGTGGGCGCGAACCTTGCAGCAGCGCCCTGATGCGTTGCGGAACCTTGCAGCATCTCTGAATGCTGCTCACAGGTCTGGGCTTATCATCGAAGATAAGAACGGTGAGAAGCGGGTCACGATTCCGGGATCAGAATTTATTCCGCATCTGTTCAATGTTTTGGCTGAGTTCCCTGTGGCCCGACGGGTCTTTGGCACGCAGGGATTCGGGCATATCGGTGGTGCGTTGACTATGCCGATTGATACGCTGCTACCCGGTTACAATGAGGACACGGGCCAGTTCCAGTTTGGACCGTTGGCAAGTCTTCCGCTTCTGGCTCTGTCTACATTTGATCCGTCGCTTCGCGGTGATGGCGTCTGGGGATTCGAAGATAACCTGATCAGCCGGTACGGGTATGATTCGAAGGCTTCGGAACTTGTTTGGCAGACCGTTGTTCCACCGTTTATGGCAAAGATATTGGCTGGCGCGTTTGGGATTGAGATTCCGGGTTGGACCGGGGCGCGTGTTCAGGCAATGGGCGCTGCGATAGAAGCGTTCGCCGCGCAGGGGATGCTTCCCAGCGAAGCCGATCTTGCCCAGTCGCCTAACCCTGAGTTGTTTATGCAGGAAGTGTTGCAGGCCATGAACCATGTGGCGATGCAGTACCAGTTGATGCAGAATTTGACATGGTACGCAGGGTTGGCTACGGCTACTCCGTCAGGGTTTGTCGATAGCGACGCTTGGGAATGGAATGAAATCTTCCAGTCTGCTCGGGATAGTGGGATCCCTTATGAGCAGGCGATGGAAATCATGTTGGATACACACAGGCGGGATTGGGAGCGGACGCTGCCAGAGGATATGCCTGATTGGGAAAGGCAACAGTTGTGGATGACAGAGTTGAGGACGATTTCGGTCTTCCAGCAGGGTAAGACTGGTAAGTATTCTGTCGCGGCTCTCCCGCAGACGTTCGCTGCTGGTGAATGGATGGCTGATAATCAGGAGATTCTAAGCGAGTTCCCGTTGGTGGCGACGTTCTTCATCCCGAGGGGCACGGAGGAAGACGAGAAGGAATGGTCGTCTGAGGCGCGGGGGTTGTCACTGGCGTTGGATCTACGCTATGAGAAGATGCCGGAAGAATACATTATTTCGATATATGTGTCAGCGGCGTCGATTCCGTATTATGCGTATCTGGATCAGTCGAACAAGTTGAAGGCTGAGGCTAGGGCGGCTGGCGATTCTGATCGGGTCAAGTATTTGGATAAGATAGAAGAGATTTGGAAAGCCGAGTTCTTGGAGATTCATCCTGTATTCGAGCAGGAAATGTTTGGTGCTGGGTCTAGGGCGCGTCGCCAAAATACTGTAGAGCAGATGAGGCTTTTGCTAAATGCTCCGCAGTTGATTCCAGAAGATACCCCGTTTAGGGGTGACATCTTGCGGGCAATGGAAATTATTGTAAACTTCGATAATGACTTTCGACATTTGCAGGGGCAGCAGACTCAGGCTGCGAGCGACCAGCGTAACAGGGTGCGGGCTTGGTATTCCGACAGGTTCGAAAGAGAAATTGCGAATAAGCCGTGGCTACATGAGTTGTATTACAATGTGTTCCGTCCGTTGATTCAAGAGGGTTGGTTTATCAAGCGTGAGGCTGGTTTGTATCCTGAGACTGCGCCCGTGTTGGAGGCTGTAGGATGAGCAATGGTGGGGGGATAGGCCCCAACGCAGAGGACCAGAACCCGGAGTCTACTACTACTACGGCCCCGCCTCCTACAACTACTGCTGAACCTACGAAAATGGGTGACGGGGGTGGCGGGGATGGCGCGGTGGCTACCGGGGCTTCGTTGAAGCCGTGGAAAATGGCTTACCTTACTGCAAGCGGTGGGGGATTTGAGCGGCTAATCAACCTGCTGTTGGATAACAAGATATTTATTTTGAATATGTTCTCAGGTGAGGGAAGTTTCGATCCGACTCTTGATGTGTTGGGTTTGACGGCGCAGCAACAGGGGTATTTGGGAACTGGTGCCAAGGGAACTGATGAAGACCTTCCCGCAGCGCATGGTTTTGAGATGGTTGATTTGAGAAGTGAGCGTGGCCGTGACGCGATTGCCCAGTATTTGTATTACTCAAACGGAGGGGAAGTACCGTGGGATACCTTGTCCCAAGAGAAAAAAGAAAACGCTGTTCGTAAAGAAGATATTGATAGTGCGATTGGTACTAACCGGTATATGTACCAGTCTCCTTACAAAGCGGAGTATGACGCTCCTTTCTTGTCGGACCATGCGAAAGACTCGGACTTCGATTATATCGGGTTGGTTTCTTCGTTTGATGGCACCCCGCAGGGGGATGTGCGAACTCTCGAAGAGGCGTTGGCTGGTCTGTCAATAGATCGTCCGTCGTTGAATAATAAGATGACGAATCTGGCCCGTGAGAATAACGATTATTATCGTGGCGTTCAGGCTCAACTTTCGATGCTTGGCTACTACGGAGAGAATGCGGCTGGTATCGAATGGGGGATCGCACGCGATATCGATAAGGCTGCGTTTGTAACTTTCGTACAGGATATGTTGAACACTCATCTCACGATGGCTGATTCTGCCAGAACAGCAGGAGTGGAGTATGAACTTGAGGTAGACGACTTTCTTGCGACAAGATTCAGTGAGAATATGACGGGTTGGATACAGCGGGAACGGGGCGCTCCCAGCGATACTAGTGCGGTAACAAATTTTACTACCGATGTGATCGAACAGGTTGAGCAGTCTTTGCAGAATGCTTGGAGGGGAACAGGCCGTAAGGTTACGCCGGTCATGTCGCAGAAGATCGCTAATGCTTTGGGGGGTGTAATCGCTGAGGGTGATCTTGGCCTTGACGCAGTTTTCAATACGGATCTGTTTGGTTTGAATGTTTCCGATGCTGCTCTTGCGAAGGCTGATTCGTTCTTAAGGGAATTTTATGGCGGTGGGGACGACTGGGCTTCCAACATCAGGTTGGGTGTGCAGGGTTCGCATAGCGAGTTGCGTCGTTTGGCTAATGAGGCCGGTGTCAAGTTCACCGCAGACGACAGCGGTCGTGTAAGTACCACCTTGGATACAGACACCCGGATGAACATGGCTCGTCTTTATTACCATTTGATCGATCAGAACGTCGGTCAGGGCAATATCGAAAGTACCGCTAACCACTATGCGAACATGGTTGGGTACCACACATTTGGTCGGAACGATTTCGATGATACTTGGTTGACTGATATTGTGAGAAGGATTCAGTTGAATCCGTATACGGAACAGTACGGTAAGACGTTGCAGGAGCAGGGTATGCAGCGTCTAGAAGCGTTGGATACGATAGAGAAGCGGATTATGGCTGCGATAGATTTGGGGGATTTGGATCGGAGTACCCGTACACGGGCGGCGTATGATGTTTTCAATCATCTGATGCCGGGGGGCAGTAACAGGCAGCGGAGCAGATTCGCATGACGAATCCATTTGATTTGGATGACAAAATCAAAGAGGGCGCAATGAATCTGAATCCGTTTGATTTGGATGACAAAATCAAAGGCACGACTAAAGAGGTGTACGAGGGTGGTGTCGATGTTCTGAAGGGTATTTGGAAACCATTCGCAGAGAACGCGGAACGCCTCTTAGGGATATTGGGGAAGGGGGTTCTTCCTATCCGTGGACTCTCCACGATGGAGCAAGAGCAAGGCATTTTTGATTCTCTATATACAAAGATGGGGGAGAAGGCCCATAATATAATGGATTTGCCTGCGATTAGTTCGTTTGTTGACGGGCTGGCACTTTGGATGCTTTACCCAAGCGAGGAAGATGAGCGACGCGCTCAGGCTCTTGCCCCCGATCATGGGATTTCTATTAACCCGACAAAGCCGGATGTGTGGGAACCGTTGGGATTGCGTTCCGATCCTAGTCCTTATTCTGTTATCGGTGTAGATATGGATAAGTACAAGGGGCAGCGACGCACCCGCAGCGATGCACTTATCGATATGTTTGAAACAATTTATGGTGGGGTTTATTACGGATCTGGTGGGGATGTCGAAAACCCTGAGATGAGAGTAGCATTTGATAAAGGCCACCCGAGGCAGAGTGCCAGTTCTCATGCATCTTTAGCACCGTTCCCGGAAGCCATGTATTACCACAGGGATTACGCTCCGACGATGGCGGAAAGCGCCGTGTGGGATGACGGGTTGGCTTCTCCTGTTGGGGAAGAATGGGGTGCCTACACGGGTAAGACAGATGTGAGGCAGCGTCTTCTTGAGGTTATTAGGCAGCAGGAATCCGATGAGGGTTATGAGGCCGTAAATCCCAAATCAGGGGCTACGGGCGCTTACCAGTTTATGCCTGTGATTTTCGACGCATATGTTAAACAGTTCATAGAGCAGAAGGCTCCCGGTAGCAGCCCCGAAGATTACAAGATCACAGATCCCGCTACTCAGGATCTAATCGCTGAATTTGCGATTGGTGATTTGTTGAGAAAGTATAAAGGGGATATTGGTGCGGTGGCTGCTGACTGGTATCAGGGAGCGGTAAAGGGTGTTCCTGCCTATAACAAGGGTGAGGATCTTATCTTCGAAGACGATCCCAACCTTATGGAATATGTCGCAGAGATTGTTATCGCGTACCATAATTTAATGATGACTGGTACGTTTATGACACCTGAAGAGGTTCGTGCAGCGAACGCTGGTCCGCTGGGGCGTGATACGGATGGGAACCTGTCGTTGTTCCATGACAGTCGTACCGTTCGAGAAGGGACGTATGACTGATGCCACACCTCTCAGGTCCGCCGCACTTCAGACCTCCGACTGAAGGCCATGAGGACGAACTCACTACATGGTATAACGAGTTTCTGGTGCAGTTCCCCGGTTGGGGAAGTCTGCTATCAAGTGTCCCTAATTTGAAGGACGTTGTTAAGACATGGTGGGAGTCTGGCGATATCGACCAGTGGGATTATAACGCCCAATACAACGGGCTGATGGCCGCTGTTGAGGGGTCTAATTGGTGGCGGATGACTGAAGAGCGGCTTCGTGACCATTTGTTGTTGCAGTCATCGGATCCTGCTACTTGGGCAGCGAATAATGAAACAGGTCGCAAGGATGCCATCAGAATGGCCGATGAACTGGGGATAGATTTCTCTGATCTTTATTCTGATCCCAAATATCAGGGTACGGGATTCTTCAATCAGGATTATTATACGGTTATTGGCGAAGAGGCCGCGAAGAATGGATGGACAAAGGCTCAACTTAAGGATCGGCTTGTCCGAGATGGGCTGGGGATGGGGTCCACGCCAGCGCGGGGGAGTATCAAGCGTGACATGGACAAAATTCTTCAATATGGTAGAAGCATGTTGGTAGATATCGATCCTAATTTTGCTCGTACATGGGCGCATAGGATGGGTTCAACGGGTGGATTCTTTAGCGACGATGACGAATTTGTGCATGGGGCGATGAGTTGGGAAGATGTAAAGGATACTATTCAGGGGCTTGCGGGTGCCCAATGGGATTTCCTAGACATCGAAGGTTTAGCGGAGCGTGGTCTGACTGTTGCCGATACTCTTTCTACGGTAAAGTCCACGATTGCTAGCACTTTGGAATTAAACGACGAGGATATCAATTTGATGGGTATGGGTGTAGAGAATTTGGTGAAGGGTGAGGGTGAGGGACGGAGATTTATCAACAAGGATGACGCAAAGAATTGGGCAAAGAAGCAGTCGATGTATCAGGGGACCGACGAGTTTCGGAGTGATGTTCGCGGATTGGGCGGTGCGATTAGTCAACTGTGGGGTCACGGTCCCGGAGGGAGGGCTTTCTGATGGGTTGGTGGGAGGACTTCACAGAAACCAACCCGGAGCGTGCCGCAGAGATTAGTGCGGCGGCTACGGCAGCCGGTAACGTCAGACCATCCGGTGAACCGACTGTTATGCCTACCGGGTCGATGGATGTTCTTTATGCATTCCATCCGTCTTATATCAGGGCAAAGGAACATCAGGATCGGGTAACGGCTTTCAACGAAGGAGAGCAGAAGAGCGAATTCCAATTGTGGAAAGAACGCATGGGTTATCAGGGCATCATTGAAAAACTAGCCCCTGAGCATAAAGACACTTGGTCACCGCACGATCGTATGAGTTTGTACGAATTGTGGGATTCGGCGCAGCGTATGGGTCGGGATGATCCTTTCATGCGGCGCGGAGATCAGACCCCTGAAGGTACAGTAGGTCCGGCAGATCCGACCCCGGCTGCTGACCCACCCGGTGATTATGATACTAATCCTGATAGGGGCGTATTCGAGGATGAGAACTTTTTTGACGATGAGGCTGTTGAGGTTGTTGAAGAACCGGGAATCCCGAGTTTCAGCGAAGTCGAATTGGCCCATGCCCGCAATCTGTTGGAAGCAGAGTTGCGGATGGCTGGTTTCGATTCAGCCGCTATCGGTAGGATGCTAGAGGACTGGATTATTCCTCGCCTTACAGGAACCTATTTCCATGAGGAAACAGGGGTGACGATGGTACCTCCTGAAGAGGCGATAGATTTGTTACCCGAACTCTATGAGCAGCCAGACTTCAAGGAGCGTTTCCCCGGCTACCATCCGAGGATAGATGCTGGCTACAACGCTATCAATGTTCAGGATTATTTAACTTATGAGGATCGGTTCCATGAGTTGATGGTTCAGTATGGTCTTGACATCCTGATCGAAGACAGTGGAACCAGTTCACGAACGTATATTGGTGATCTGATTTCTGGGAATGTTTCCTTGACCCAGTTGGATGCTCGCATTACCCAAGGTGTTTCAGCGGTGTTGGATGCGCCTCCTGAGGTTCTTGACCAGTACGAAGACTGGTATGGCGCTGAGGGTGAGAATGCTTTGTTGGCGACTTATCTTGATCCGAACCGGGATCTTATCGATCTGGCTGATAAGGCTGGGACTGCTATTGCTGGTGGTTTCGCACGGCGTGTCCTCGGAGAACAGATCGAATTGGACACGGCTCAGGAAATCGCAGACCTTGACTATACGAATAACCAGTTGTTCTCTGCTTACTCTGCTTTGGCGCAGCAAACTGCGTTGTTTGCTGAGAGGGCAGGAGAAGAGGACTTCGACATTTCGCAGGAAGGTGTCGATTATGCTTTGAGTCTTGACACTGATGTTGTCAAGAGAGTTCAGCAGCGTCGTGAAAGGCGAGCCGGGGATTTCGGTGGCGGTGGCGGTGCGTTAGTATCAATGCAGGGAACAGGATTCGGAGCGGCTAATGCCTAAGGTTGGTAAGAAGAAGTTTGCTTATACCAAGAAGGGTAAGGCTGCTGCTAAAAAGCACGCTAAGAAAACCGGAAAGAAGGTAAAGAGTGTTTACTAAGGATGTTCTTGAGCGGGTAGCCGCTACTTTTATTCAGGCGTTCCTCGGTATCTTTGTTGTCGGTGGTGACATCGGTAATGCTAAGGCTGCCGGGTTGGCTGGTGCTACGGCTGCGTTGAGTCTTGTCAAGGGTGTTGTCGCCTCTAAGTTTGGTGACGGATCGGCATCGGCAGCGTCGTAATGTCTGACGATGTGGTTGACCAACTGAAGAAGGTCCAAGTATCTAAACTTACTTTGGGCCTTGTTGGGTCGATCATCGCTGTCAGTGCTGTAGTTACTTGGAATGCTGCTCAGGTTGCTAGTCGCATAGACCAGTTAGAAGTTTCTGTAGCAGCCATCGAAGTTGTAGACACCAGCAATCTTGTTACTAGTACCCAGTTGTTAGCAGCCATTCAGGCTATCCCGATACCGGAACCGGTTGATCTATCTGATCTAGCCACCACTGACATGGTTGAATCCTTAGTGGCAATAGAGCAGGCCGCTTACGAGGATCTGTCCGACGATCTTGAAGACCTACAGGATTCAGTCGCCGCCCTGTTGGCTGATGCTGACAGGGAACCTGAATGGGTAGAGGATATCGAAGAGATTCAGCAGCGCCTAGAGGAAATGGGTTGGGAATTGGGTGACCTGTGGTGGCGTACTGATATGAATGAGCAGGCTTGCCGCACTAGAGTGTGGTGCGATAACTGGTACGACGAGAACTGGTGAGTAACGTAACCAAACTCATAGCGGGAATCACCGCGCTACTCGTTGCCATTGGCACGCTTGTCGGCACGATCACTATGACGATAGGCAAGAAGGACGCACCGGCAGGTGTGACCATCGTTTTGAATAGCCCGGAAGCATACGCAGATTTCATTGCCAACCACCCAGCGGGCTAGTATAATGATTTCTTGTAGGCCGCCTGTGACGCCTTAGGCCGGGTGTGACGCTTACAACAAACCCTCTTAGGACGCCCACGCCCTAAGCGAGTACATAGTGGAGACTGATCCGCATGACGAACGGTGAGGTTCATACATAGTCACCCCGCATAGACCCTCCGGCTATGTGCGACCGGTTAAGGAGAGACATCAAGATGGATGACATTCAGGACGAAGGCACTGGTGGGATTAAGGAACTGCGTGATGCCGCAGAGCGAGGCAAGAAGGCATCGCAGGAACTTGATTCGATGAAGCGCGAGATGGCGTTTCTAAAGGCCGGTGTTGATACGGACTCGAAAGCAGGGCAACTTCTCTACAAGGCTTACGATGGGGAACTGGAAACGGATCTTCTTCGTGCCGAAGCAGAAGAGTTGGGTATCCTTCGGGATACACAGGCTGCTCCGACACCCGTAGCGGACAACGATAATGTTGACCGCCAAGGGATAGAGGAACGGCGGGCACTTGCTGGGGACAGTGTTCCTCCCGAAAGCCAGACAGAAAGCCCATACGACGCAGGTCACCGTGAGTTTCAGGAGATGATGGATGTGGGTCGTCCTAAAGAGGACTCCGCAGCCCGATTTATCCACACGGTACTGGAAGCAGCGGGTGGGGATAGCCCAGATCAACGGGTTCTTTCTGACCGGTAATGCCTACATATGTTTACCGATGTTCGGAGTGCCACGTTCAGTATGAACTGGTACAACAGATAGCGGACAATCCCGACAAGGTTTGTCAGGATTGTGGAGAAGAAACTGCAAAGCGGATTCTCCAATCGCCAGCCTTAACGGCTGCGGCTGCGCCATCTACAAAGAATAAGGTTCCTCCTCCTCAGGCCAATCCGGCTTGGGAGAAGGGAATCGCTGGTGAGCATAGGCCGGGTGGTACGTTTGTACCGTATCTAAGTAATGATGGCAGCCGTATTGGTGTCAAAGACTTTGCCGACAATCGCAAAAAGTATGAGCGGATTCTGCGGGAGAAGAAAAACAAATCCACTACTACTTAGGAGCGTGACATTGTGACCATCGTAGGTTACGGAGGCAAAGTCACTAGTTATGACTTAGCCGTTGGCGTTAAGATCAACATGGACGAACTCATTTACATGATTTCGCCCATCGATTCGCCACTCATTAACGGTATCGGTACTGACGGGCGACAGTTGCTTGCCAGTTCTGGTGTCGATCAGACCACTTTCAAGTGGATGGACGAGGAACTTTTGCTTCCCCGTGCACAGACCACAGATACGGGAGCCGCAGGAGCAGGCGTTACGACTATCACAGTCTCAGCCGCCGACTCTTACAAGTTCCAAGAAGACGATCTTCTCACCATTGGTGAGGAGGGCGGTATCGCTAACGGTGCTGTGAAAAGGATTACCGGTATTGACACCGATACAGGTGTTATTACTTTAGCCAATTGGGTGAACGGGTCAGTTTGGCCCGCCACAACGGCTCATGCCACAACGGGTCAGGACACAGTTATTTGTGTCGGTACTGCACTCGTTGAGGGTTCTGATCCGGGTGCTGCCCGATCGGCTGACCGGACGATCCGCGAAAACTATACGCAGATTTTCGGCCCCACAAAGGTTGAGATGACCCGTACAGAGCAGCAGATCACCCGGTATGGCGTAAGCGACGAGTTTGCCAAGCAGTTGTATGGCCGCTCAGTTGAGAACGTCATCACCCGTGAGCAGGCGTACCTTTACGGTAAGCCAGTGGATGATACTGCAAACAAGCGCCGGTCAACCGGTGGCTTGATGAACTTCATCCTCACTAACACGGATGCGACCAGCACTTGTTTGGACGTAGCCGAGTTGCAGACGTTGATGCAGAAATGCTACAACGCAGGCGGTGTTCCCGATCTTCTGATCGCTAACCCGGCTTCGTTCGCAGATCTGAACGCCGTCGAATCTGCCAGCCGGGTGCGTACCGTCATTGACGATCCGCGCCGTGGCCGGGTGCCTGTTACCTCTGTGTTCCATGAGTTTGGTGAGACACAGATGGTGCGGAACCGCTGGATGCACTCCGAGACTGCTTTTGTAGTCAAAAAGGAAGGCATTCAGCGTCGGGTTATGCAGCCCCTCGTAATTGAGGCGCTTGCTAAGACCGGCGACAGCGATTCAGTGATGCTTCTGTGTGAGGAAGGGCTTCAGGTGAAGGGTGAGTCTCATATGGCGAGGTTCACTAACCTGACTGATTACACGGATACACCGTAGTTTCTAGCCACCCATAGGTGGGGGGTAGGGGTGTCCCTGCCCCTCACCGATGGCTAGTATCTAACCTATGTCTACTATCGGTGATGCTGTAACTCGTTCGAAGCGGTTGCTTAATAGCAATACGCGCACCGAATTGGATGCGCTTCATACTGCGGTCACTACGTCAAGTGATACTATTCGTTTGAAATATCAGACGGATGGGATTCGTGCCGGGTCATATATTTCGGTCGGGGATAACACCCAAGGCTATGAAACGATGTATGTGTATGCCCGCAACGGTGAGTATGCGACGGTCCAAAGGGGAGTGGCTGGCAGCACCGCTCTTGCTTTTACTGCTGACGTTGATGACACCGATGTGGTGGATACGACTGTTGAAGTGGAACCTAGGTTCTCAGGTTTCCAAATTTTGGAAGCGGTACGAGATGCGATTCGGGCGCTCCCGGAGAACCTTTATGCTGTAGATACTCTTCAGGCTTCGTTCTCTACGTCTGATCAGGCGGTGTCAATCACGTTGCCCAGTGGAGATTCCAACGGTTTCTATCAGGTATTGTCAGCAACCCGGACTTCGCGTAGCACACAGGACCGGTTGTTGAAGTTCAACGTGAAGGTTCAGGAATATGATGGGGCTTACACGCTGATACGGCAGGAGCCTATTGAGAAAACTGTTACTGTCAATCTGACGTATGCTCATCCGTTTGTAACAGGAACGCTAGACTTGGATACGAATCTGACAACCATTGTGAAAATGCCTGTGTCGATGCAAGATATTCCATCACTAGGAGCAGCAGCATCTCTGGTTCTATCGGAAGAGGCTGGTCGTTTGGATCTTCATGCGGCTGGTGATTCGAGGGGTGACGCTGCTTTGAATCCCGGAGATCGGACAAGGTACTCATTGGTATTACAGTCGCAGTATGATCGTCGGATAGGGCAGGAGGTTCGTCGCTTGATGGCGAAGTACGGGATTCGGACAGATGGAGTAACTTCGTCTGTTTATCCGACATCTGTTCGTGTTCGTTAGTCATGACGCTCCATCAGACGGTTCGTGATGCCCTTCCGATCAGGTTGGGGGACCGTAAGTATAATATAGATTTGGCGCAGTTTGCGCGTGCCACTGTTGATCCTATCCGACAGGGGTTTGATACTCAGGGTACGCCGGGTGAGCAGACGCTCAATCAGGCTGGCGTGTGGAAGCGTACCCGTACTGATTGGGAGTTCGGTGCCGGTCAGCGTGAGGCTGACATGCTTGAGTCCCAGCAACGCAGGTTCTTTGCTAGTACCGGTATCGATCCTTGGACTAAGGGTGAGTTGTCTTTATTGAAGACGACGGCTTTGGCATGGTCTTCTTCTAACACAAATCTGTATATGGCTACGGCTACAAATGGTGGTACGGACTATGCCTATATGTGCGATGGTTCTAATGTTTACGCTTCTACGGACAATTTTGCAAACGCTACAGGGATTACTAATCCTGCTTCTGGAGCCATTCTTGGGATTGCGAGCGATGGCACGAACATATATGTAGCGGGAACCAGTGGAGAGGTGCAAAAGATTGCTGGTACAACTGCCGGATCTGGCACTGGCAACGTCTGGTCGATGAGCGGTATGTCAGCGGGGGACGGGGTTTGGGTCGCAAACGGTTACCTAATCGCTTCAGACGGTCCACGGCTTACTGTTCTCCCTTCGGATGCAGACGAGGCAACTGCTAACGATATCACATCCGCTTCGTTTACACAGGTGGATGCGTGGTCGTCTGTCATAGGTACTCCTACTGGTATTTATGCTGCTGGCAATCAGGGCAACCGGGGTCGTATCTATCATGTTGGGATTAATGATTCAACTGGTTCTCTTCGTGCGCCAGTGATTGCAGCAGAGTTGCCGCAGGGTGAAACGATCAATGCCTTGTCGGAATACAGTGGTGTTCTTTGCCTTGGTACGTCGTTGGGTATGAGGCTGGCGCAGATGTCGTTGACTACGGGGAATACGTTCGGCGGTCAGGCTACCGGTTTCATCCAGTATGGTCCTCGTACTGATATTACCAATGGGGTACAGGTGTTTGACGCGCAAGGTGAGTTCATCTGGTTCGGATGGGAGAACTATGACTCACCGTTCGATACGACGACACGCTCAGGGTTGGGCAGGCTGTCGTTGAAGGAACTGATAGGCCCATTGGTGCCCGCCTATGCCAGTGACCTGATGGTTGCCAGTAAGACAGCAGCGGTACAGGGCATAGTGTCAGATGGAACAACGCGCCTGTTCTCTATCAGCGGGGCTGGCGTCTATAAGGAACACGCTACGAACTATGAGGCTACCGGGTCTATCGATGAGGGCCGATTCAGGTGGGGTACTACAGAGTTGAAGGCTGCTGTGTCCGTTGATTTGCGTCACACCAAGTTGGCTGCTAGCGAATCAGTGAAGATCACGATCACGGATGATACCGGGGGGGACTATTACACCCTGTCGGAGTTGGATGATTCGTACACGCCGGGGATCAAAGCGGTACAGGTCGAATCGCAGAAAACTCCATCCGATTATGGGTTGACGGCAGCAGACCTTCAGTATGTCAGCACTGTGTCTTCGGTCACAGGTGAATACATTACTCCTGTGATCCAACTCAACGGGCCGGGTACTAGCACACCGACGCTGCATAGGTGGACGGTGCGGGCTGTCCCAATGCCGTTCGTTGCTGAAGTAATCCAGTTGCCAATTGTCTTGACTACCTACACCCGGTACGACAACCGGGATGTCTACCATGACACATACGACGACTATCAGTATGTGCGCTCGTTGTTGGAAGATCGATCTCTTGTCGTATTCGAAATGGGCGATGAGTCACGAACAGTTCATGTCTCTGGTGTAGGATACCAAGCCGGTGGGATCGGTAAATGGTCTGACGACAACGGCTGGATAGAAGGGATCTTGACTGTAACGATCATTACAGTTCAGGGATCGTAGATGGGAACTATTCTAGTTTATGAAGCCTTTGGTTCAGGCTGGGAAGATTCGTGGGATGGGAAACTTCACAACGCTCGCACACATCACGACTGGGACAAGAATGCTTTACAGTTAGTATTCCCAGAGGGGGAACATTATGGTTGCTCTCTCCACAGAGAGGTGACACCAAGCAGGCATGTGAAGATGTCTTACAACGTCAGTGTCCTAGACGGTTGGGAATCAGATAGCACCGGCAAGACGTTGGGGTTTGCTGATCTGCGTTGGAAGAACAGTAAGGGTCAGTCGAATGGGCACGGCAATAGGCGTCCCGCTCCTGACGGGTTCTCGTTTCGTACATGGTTCGGTAAGACAGAGGATGGGCGTATGCCTATCGGAATGTATATCTACCATCTTGGGCAGAAACCTGAGTGGGGTGATTCGATTCCTGTCGGTGAGGTAGTGGTTGGTGCCGATCCGGTTCTGTTCGAATGTGATGCCAATCTTGACGAAGGCTTTGTCCATGCTCGCATCGATGGTGGAGAATGGGTCAGGCATAACATTGTTGTATCTGATAAGACGGCTGTCACATGGGCGTGGTTAGATGCTTACTATGGTGGTGCTGCGGTGTCACCCAAGACGATGGCATGGGATGTTTTTGAATACCAGTTGGAGAAGGTTGGTGTTGTTCGGCCTCGGGGCACGGAGAAGATTCCCATTTCAAACAAGCGGGTTGATCTGTCATTGATCCATCCGAAGTTTATGGATCGAATCAAGTTGTTCTTCGGGGACGACAGGATCAAAGGCAAGGTTGAAGTAGTATCTGGATGTCGGTCTTACGCTGAACAGAAGCGACTGTACGACAAGTACCGGGCCGGTAAGGGAAACCTTGCAGCGAACCCCGATTGGAACCGACCGAACGGCTTCTTCAAGGGATCGTTTCATCAGGAGCAATCTGATGGCTATGCGTACGCTATTGATCTTGGCATAGTCGGCAAGATTTCAAAGGCTGAAGTAACTGAGATCGCTAAACGGTATGGCTTCAGGCCGACCGTGAAGGGTGAGTGGTGGCATTTCCAGCCCCGCGATGAGAACGATTGGTTCCCCTCTACTTCTTTCCCTGATGAAGATGTGCCAGTCCGCCCGATGGATTGGCAGGGGCTACTTGCTTTCGTCGCCGGTATCGGAGAAAGCATTGGTAGGTATCCGTTGTCTCGGGGGGCGCGTGGACCGGAAGTCAAGGTTGTTCAACAGCGACTAAACGCAATGGATTTCTGGTGCGGTGCTGCTGATGGGGTCTTCGGACGTAAGACCCAGAAGGCTGTCAGAGCGTTCCAGAGGGTGTCTCTATCCCCTATCAACGGGATTGTAGATGGTACCGTATGGGCAGCGATGTGGGCACCACAGGTACCAAATGGCCTCTGACATATCGTTGGCAGAGTTTGCCAACCGTCCCAAAAATGGGAGAGCGTGGATCGATGATCTACCTGATGACCTATTCAATCAGATATGGGATGGACGACACACTGGTCACATCGGTAAGGAAATGGCTACCGCTTGGTTGCGTATGTTAGGCTACGAAGACGTTACTGCTGGTCGTGTAGAAACGATAATGGCCCGTGAGCGACGCTAGCCTTGAAGAGTTTGCTTCTGGTGAGGAAACAATACGCGCTCTAAGAGCGGCTTCTAAATATAAGACTGAAGCAGAAATAGCGAAATCTCAGGTAAAGAGCCTGACATCTGAACTTGAAACGCTTGAAAGGCAAGTTGATCTTCTTGCCAATCTGAAAGCCGGTTCGGTCAAGCCACCCTCTTGGCTTCGTCCCAAGAAGAAGGCCAAAGAAACTGGCATAGTCTGTGCGGTCCTGTCTGACACCCACTTCGATGAAGTTGTCTCCCCCAACGAAATCCAAGGACGTAACGCATACAACAGAGAGATCGCTGTCCAACGTCTTCGCAAGTTCTTTGAGAAGATTGTCCTTCTTTCCAATGATTATCTCACCGGGTTGGATTATTCGGGTTGTGTCCTCTTCCTCGGAGGCGACATCTTCAGTGGCGACATCCATCACGAACTGACAGAAACCAACGAGGATACCATGTTGGGATCCACCCTCTTCTGGGTAGAACAACTGTCCGCTGGAATTGGAATGCTTGCTGATGAATTCGGAAACGTCCACATCCCATGTGTCGTTGGCAATCACGGTCGTCGCACCCGGAAGCCCCGTGCCAAACTCAGGGCTAGGGATAACTTTGATTGGTTCCTTGCCAAGACTCTTGAGAGTCAATGGCGCACTGATGATCGCATCACTTTCCAAATTCCTGATAGTACCGATGCTTTCGTTGAGATCCATGATTCAACGTATCTCCTGACTCATGGGGATCAAGCAAGTGGCGGTGGTGGTATTGGTGGGATCTGGCCTCCGATAATGAGATTGGTGGCTAGGAAACGAAACAATGCTGACTTCACTTGTATGGTCTTGGGTCATTGGCACCAACTAGTGATGGCTCCGACATCTGGCTTTATTCTAAATGGTAGCCTAAAGGGATATGATGAGTTCGCTGCGGTAATGAACTTTCCTTACGAGCCACCCCAACAGGCGCTATGGATAAATGTACCGGAGAAGGGGATCCTGTGGCAAACACCGATCCTTGTTGCTGACAAGAAAGCAGAAGGCTGGTAGTCAATCTTCTCTCAGGCCAGTGGCTTCACAAAGAGGACACACATCTCCATAGTGTTCATTATCTAATAGGTTCGAACCGATTAGACCATTACAGTTCCAGCATTTGATAAAGTCTTTGGAACGTCCCGTGTTCTTGTTGGGTCGTTTAGTAGACATCGTAACTTCGCATGACCTGATCGAACTTCGCTTCCTCTAATAGTTTACTCATCAGGCTATGAGGTGAGGCATCTACCAGTAGAAACATAAGTGTTGCTGCGGTACCCCTCGCCCTAATCTGCCATATTCTAGTCTCTGGATCCAGATCCAGCATAACTCCGAAGTCCTCATCAGGAAGTTCATCGAAGGGTTCATCGTCCATTATAGTCCCCAAGCCTTTGACAAATCGTACAACCTTTTGGCTTCAAGATCCCAATCAAACTTATCTAGGGTTTCCCTTCTTCGTTTGAGTTCATCGTATTTGGCACTTCCAATCTGCTCAATGGTGAACTGTCCGAATTCTATAGGGTTGTCAGTGAAGTGCCTATGGCATCGGGCACATAGACAGAACGCATTATCCAGTGCGGTTCTAGTCCAAGAATATTTACGACTGATTATGTGAGCGCATTGCAGATGATCGGTAGAGCCACAAGACTCGCAACTACCACGACTTCTAACAATCGCAGCATGAAGTTTAGTTGCTTTTCCTTTTGGCCCCTTACCATAGATGTTACTCATCTGCCTCAGAGTAACCGAAACGGTCACTCCCGCAGCGGGGACACCTACCTTCAGGTCGCTTTTCTATAATCTTCTGTTGCCAATCAATGTGACAAACGACACAGGTACAGTTCCATCTGGTCGCAGGTTTTTGCGTTGGCTTTATAGGTTGTGATTCTTTTACAAGGGTGTCTCGTTGCATGACATCGCTCAGTTTAGGTAACGGGCGTGGATCAGTCATCAACTTTTAGATACTTAGGTGGAGGGTTCGGATTCTTCTTCACCGCCACACCCGGAGGAGGCTTGTCCCAACCTTCAACATAGGGAACCTCTGTATCCTGCCCCGGTGCGAAAACAATCTCTGCATCAACTACCTCAGCATCAGGGAAAACTTCTTTCACCCTATCGATTGCAGTCATTTCTGGCTCCGGCAATGACACGCTTTGCGGGCGGGCACCACCAGCCATGATCTCCAAAGGCGAAGTATCCATACTTAACTTGGGAACAACGAAGTGACGGGTCTGCCCACCACTGATTTTGGTACGTTTTTCGAGACTCAATCGTCCCTCAACAATCCCAATCGTCTGCATTTGTGCTATGACCTGCGCCATTGCGGGCAGTTCCTTTGAAGCATTCCATCCCTTAGACTCCAGTCTCCAAGTGCCACCAAATCTGATCTCAGGAAGGATCACACTCAGCCGTGTATAAGGACGACACCTCATCTGTTTCCCTTGCTCTATCAACTCCGAACAGTGACATGGAACAATGTCTATGTCCGTGCCATCGGGTGTCTTCACTTCGACCTGTGCATCAACGCCATCGCAACGGCGTAGGATCCCACCACCACCCCATTCTTCGTACCACACATCGATGCTGTGCTGAGGTAGGAACACTCTAATATCATCAGTCTCAGTAATCACTTCCCACTGGGACTGTGGTGTCGCTTTCTTGTCGTTCCATGCTTTCATTTTCCCACCGTACAGAGCAGCGATTGCCTCTATAGCACCCGGATCAGGTGAAGTAAAACGAAATGTATCCAACGAACGCATCGCTCGTTCTGTCTTGACTCCAAGACGTATCCTTCCCTGTTCGGGTATACGTCCATAATCTTTAGCAATTGGTACAATTTCTCTAGGCATCAGATGGCATGTCCCTTTCATCATCAAACAGACTGGGGTCGTAGACCAAGTGGTCTTTATTATTTTGGTGTAGTGCAGCCATTACTTTCCGCACATGAGTAGCCTTGGCTCTAGCCTTTTGAATAGTATTAGGTGATACCTTATTGATTGGGCTTTTGGCATCCTCATCCCAACCATAGTCTTCACCCATGATGATCTGTTTGCGAATGTAATTCTGCGTCATCTTCAAGGCTTCGCAAATGCTATGCCATTCAAAGTAATCGAATTCAATGACCGACTCTTCCCATGTATCTCCGCTATCGTCAAAGCCAACATAAACGATATCAAGAAAAGGGTCATTAGAAATGGCCTCTGCTTTTTCAGTCTTGGTCATCGTCGCTCCCGTTAGGTGTGGCTAATACACAAGTCTTGGTAGCGACAATAGTTGCATTGCCACACCCGACCCTTGCTGATCAATGCCCCGTCCTGTTCAAGAACCCATGCTCCTGTAGACGGATCAACAACCTCAGCATTCATCGGAACATCTGGATCAGAAGCACTAAATGTACGGGAAACACTATCGATTCCCATACTATGTGCCACGTTGGTAACTGTTTCCAATCGATTGATCTCTTGTTCAGCAGCAGGCATGAACTCTTCAGGCAGGTAATGCCATTCGGCACCAAACCTTCCATAGTTATCGAAGCCCTTAGCCTCTGCCCAACCGGGACTCAACAGTTCCACAGCCAGATAACAGACAACTAACAGGTCTGCTTTCAAAGCATGTGCATACATGGCACCTTGCAGGAAGGCACTGTGTCTCGGGCCTTCACCCTGAATGGATCGCTTGAACCCAGTCCCATTGATTGTCTTTAACTCAATGACAATCTTCTTCTCTTTATCAGGGAGTTCAAGGACCATATCAATATGGCCGTAACCATTCTCTCCGATCTTCGTTTCCAGTTCTTCATGGATGAGAAGATCAGGGTCACTGTTGGCCCACCGTTTAATAGCAGGTTCCAGATGGGTATGGACAATAGATCCCAACCCCATACGCCACCTGTCAGCAGCCGTAATCGGATTGGAAGAAGGGTGACCCAAGGTATCGTAAGCCACCTGTCGGGCACAACTCCCAGCCTGTGAGCCACGCCAGCGTGTCCCTGAAGGAACCGATGGTGCAGGGCTGTCGTTCCAGAAGAAGTTCCCGATCTGATTTAATATCAATCGGGAGTCCGCATTGACGGGGTTAATCGCATTGCGGATATTAGTTAACTCCTTGTTGATCGCCATATCAGCAATCCCTCCTAAGCAGCGAGTAGATGCAAGGCGCGTTCAGCCAAAGGAGTCTTGGATTCGATAGCCCGAAGGAACGAACGTTCACGCCGCTTCTTCCCACTCATCTCTTCTCCCAAATCATGCTGTTCTGCACCTTGGACTGCATTATAGGCTAGCCACCGGGTACCACCACCATCGGACCCGAACTTTTCAAGTTCAACATCCCATCGCTCAGTAACAATCCGACGCTTGTCCAGCACCAGATCCCAACGGTGTTCACTGATCTCTTGTGGGATCTCCACAATCTGACCAAGATGATCAGTAGTAGTAATCATCTTCGGCTTCGGATCAGGAAACAGATTCTTGATCAGATTCTTGAACTCGTCGTTAGCAAACTCTTGATCACTCAGAGTCTTAGCCATACGAGTCATCGCATCAGTGGATTCCATATGGTCAAGAAGAATCTGACGACGAACCTCAAGGTGTGCATCATGGTTCAGAGTATGTCGAACCTTCATAAGAGGAATGTTGCCAACCAACTGGTTCGTACAGAAGAAACGACTCTGCATACTATGCACCGACGTACTCCACTGACCATTCATTGAAGTCAACCAAAGAATCTGAGGCTGAATCTGGTCACCACGACCCAGATCAATCGGATCTGAAATCGTTTGAGTCAAGGCCACTCTCTCACCACGACCAAAGACTGTTACAGAATCAGCAGATTCAGGAAACAGGAAGTCCGCAGTCTCAGCGAGATAGCCATAGTTCGGACTCTCCGGGTACTTGCCAGAGTGAAACCCTAGAATGTCACCTGTGTCCCTGCGTACCACCCACTTGTAAAGAGGTCGTGTTCCGTCACCTCGCTCATCCATCGGCTTGATCCCGGAACCCTGAACAGTAGCGGCAGGGTAATCCACATCGAACAAAGCACCACCTTCTGCCATAGTCTGCCTAGCAGAGCGTGTCTCTCCACGTTCGCCTACCAGAATGGGATGCTCACCCCTTCTAGTCCAACTAATCCTATCTAAAGAAACCATTACAATCATCACTCCTTCGGGTTATACCCGCTTCAATTAAAGCAACCATTTAGTTGCTTCGCCTACTCGCTCGGGATTCCATTAATCCCTTACGATTGATTTCCTTCTGCACTTCAGGGTCAATAACTTCACGCTCGTCCTCATCTTTTTGCTTCCAATATTCTTGGCTACTTGTAGATGGAACTGGATCTGATTTCTTATAGTTCAGAGTCCAAAGAACCTCCATTATATCATTCATCAATGCTTCAACCCGTGCCTGATCTTTCTTATCGTAGTAAGGTTTATGGCTCAATGAGTTTCTATGTTGAGACACCAGATCCTTAATCTTCTTTAGTTTCTTGGTGTTCGACTGTTCACTCATTTAGTTCAATTTCCTTCCTACACTCACGCCGCTCCTTGATCGTATGGGAATACCAATGTGAACCACAAATCTCACAGGCTTCTGTCTGTAGGTTGGCGTACTTCTTGTCTTTAAGATGAGCCGTACCAAAGTAAAGGTTATCGATACCCAATATCTGCACCCCTCTTCCAAACCTTTTGCGGGCTGCCATGACGACGAGCCGAAGGCCGGTTCTGCTGGCTAAGACAGGTAGGGCACGACACAGGCTGAATGACGTTCTTTCTAGAAGCAAGATTAATCATCGAACCAATAAGCCGTGGCTCTCTCAAAGTTATCTCAAGGGCTTCCAATCGATACATCACATCATCGCCAGTGAAGTTCTCATGTTCCCGACAACACCAAACAATGGCCCACTTCACAGCCAAACGGTCCTCTACAGAAGAGGCTCGCTCAACGCGAACCATTGCAGCATCACGCTTCTGCTCCCAAGTCATACCACTGGTTCAGCGTCAGTAATAACTTTATCTAGAATCGGATGGCATTCCCACTCAACGATATCTTCTGTAACAGTCTGAGTTTCGTATGTGACAGGAACCTCTTTGGTTACCTCTTTCGTACCAGTAATCTTCTTCGTGCAAACCTCACCACGATCACAGGTAATGGTATAAGCCAAAGTTCCAAAGTTGATCACCCATTTAAACGTATCTGAATAATCAGGGTAAACTTTCGCAACTAGATCAGCATGACCCAACGCTGCCTTACCAGCAGCAGCCATTGTTGAAGCAACATCATCAACACTTTCGCTCCAAGGCCACACATAGGAATAAGGTTGGAATGTTAGAGTGTCTGGAATGTCTTCGTACTTCGCTTCAATAAAATCAGCGAACCGTCGCAGTTCCAGTACCGTGTTCAAAGCAACATCAGCCTTCATAATTTCAATTACCTTCCGTTAGAAATTCGGTTCATCAGTTGTATACGTTTGCGGAGCAGACCCACCCGATGTCTTCTTCGGGTTCTTGGTAATCTCCACCTCAGCCCACTTCATAGTCGGACCAATCTCAAAGACAGTCAGTTCCAACTTGCTGCGATTTTCCCCCGCATCAGTCGTCCACTGATTCATCTTCAGTTTGCCAGTGACCAACACCCGGTCACCCTTCCTCAAACATTCAGCGACATTCTCGGCGCCAGCGTTCTCCCAGATAGAAAGATCAATGAATGCAACAGTCTCTTTCCATTCACCGTTCTTCGCTTTGAAACTCTCATTCACAGCAATAGAAGTATTAACCACACTCCCACTGTCGAAGAATCTCAACTCCGGGTCACGGGTAATGTTACCCACAACAGTAATGGTGTTCATCTAGCCTCCAGTTTTTCTAATAGATCGATTAGAAGATTTGCTCTTTTGCATTACGCTCTTTTATCTCACACCAATCAGCAATGAGCATCGCCTCTGTTTCAATGAGAGCAGCAGCCCTACTCTTGGCAGCCGTAGCGTCAATGCTACCAGCATAGAAGTCGGATACCACCCGCTTGAGTTCCACATGGCTACTATGCAACACCTCTATGACAGCAGTCAGGGAAAGGTGATCGATAGAGAGGGTGATCTGCGTGGGAGCCTTGTCCGTCATCGCATCCTCATCCTATCATACATAGGTTGCCTGCTTGAGCATCCTGTCAACAGTAGAAGTGATCGAAGCCTTGAATACCTCACCGAATGAACAGGGATTCTCTTCAGCATCAATGTATTCTTGTAACAGAGATTTAATTTTCGCTTCAACCAAACTATCGATATCCAATTCGCTAGCGATGTCATCAACATCGATATCCAACTCAACTTCAGTCTCAATCCTCATTGCTGAACTTTCTCCTCATCAATCGAAGAACCCTTTTGGTCCTTACCGCTATTTCTAAACCGCATATACTCTTCGTAAGTTAATGTGTCATAGCGGGTAGTCTTATCGATAATAGCCACAGATTTCCTGTACCTCTTTCGATTCTTCCTATTCCGCTTCCTCAATGGTGGCATCATCCTCCAATGGTGGTTTAATTGATATGGGAGTATGCAATGTCTCAGTAGTAGGACACATTTCGCTTTGGAACCGATCGATCCACATTCCACTACCAATATATTTGATAGTGGAACCACAACCATTACAGATCGTTCCCTCAGCCTTCATTACGTTTCTCTGCCTCATTCATTACTTGGGCTGAACTCAAACCAGTTTCTTTAATAAAGAATTCGAAAGTTCGTTGGATCAAGGGCCACTTTGTCTGTTCAGTAGCACCAGTAAGGAACGCATCTTCCAATCCCTCATCCATACCACAATCAGAACAAACCCATACAGATACATCATGGGCCTCACGGGTAGTGCGACTCAACGCATTGATCTCCAATGGTGTCATCATTGAATGCTCTCCACAACGAGGGCATGTACCAGCATCTAACACCACTTCAAATGGTTCAACCACGTTTCACTCCTAACCAATCAGCCATACCTTGATTTTTTACTTCTCTAACAATGGCTTCATCAACAGGTGCATCAGCATCAATATCGTCTGATTCATAAGGCAAACTTGTCAATGCATTAGCCAACTCATCCAACTCAGGCATCAAACGCCCATACTTGGCAAAGATACGAGTTAACGCTTCAGCCTCACCTGTACGACCATTGTCATCCAAGATGATAACAGTCACATCATCCTTACTTTGATTCACTACAAGAGCCACTATCGCTCCCCTTCCTTCATTGCTTGCATTTGTAAATCGGCTGCATAATCCTCTGCAATCTCACTGTCGCACTCAATGCAACCCTCATTATCGCAGAGTTCGCAGGGTTCTACCTCATCGGGTGGGTCATAGAACGAGTCAGGCATATGAAAATCAGTCATATTGTTTTACGTTTCTTCAGTTCGTATGATGCATACTCCAACTGATTGTCTAGTTCATCATGCACGGCTATGAGATCATTTCTATTCAAGGTTTTTAGATCACGAATCCATAAGTTTAAGTGAAAGTTCGGACCAACAAGCATTGTTTCTAATACTTCATTGTCCATTTCGACTACATCTTTGATACCACTTGCCAATTGTTGAGAGGCAACAGCATAACCTGAAGGAGAAGTAGCAACACTGGTTTCATAGTCAGCCAACAAGTTACGGATAACAGCACGTTCAGAACTATTCATCAGGTTCTCACTCCTGCAACAGCCAAGAACAACTCAGAATCAAAATCACCAGAAGCATCACTCCTAGCAACCTCATCGCATATCTCTTTAGCAATCAAATCAACAACACCTACAGTAATCGTCAACTTTCTGCGCGCCATACGCAATGCAATACCCACCGTGAACATATCATTCATGTTCATCAGCGCACTCCTTTCTACGAGTCAGTTCCTCACGACCCTCTTGGATCTTCAACTCCAACTCATCGCACAGACCCTCCAATTCATCGGTGTCCATCATTTCTATATCTTGTAGCCACATACTCATAGTGGAGGTGCGGGGAATCGAACCCCGGTATCCAAGTCCCCTATAAACCCGACTTGGATCGAAACCATTTCACCCCCGTATACCTGTTAAGCACACACTCGCCTCTAACGGGGACAGGTAACTCCCAGACGGTATTACGCAACCGCCCATCAACGTCCACCCGCATCCGCCGCAGCGCCGGGTCAGAAATGCCGGTTGGTATCTCGTAGGGAGAGAATACCTTTGGTTCAGGCAATCGACTCCTGAACATGGGGACCGGTGGCTCCCACTCTGAGATGCTGAGGGGATTAGCATCTCAGTCCGAAACCCTTGACATTTGTTGTAGTAAATCGGTTGCACTACCCACACAGCCAAAGTTTCCAGAATTCATACCTTTACTCCAGTTTGTCATCGCCACTCTCACACCAATGACACAAATAATCTGGACCCCAATGTGAACCTATGAACGTCCCATGCTTACAATACTGACGGCGATCATTCGTATCGCCATCACCATCATACTCAGTCACCTGTTACTCGTTTCTACCAAACCAATACGAAGCAAGACATCTTCACGATGAGGTGCCTGATCAACATATTCAATAGTGAGGCCAGTCCTTCCCTCCCCGTCTGTTTGTTCATTTAGAAACCCTTGCAGGTCGTCATAACTAAACAATACCTCGTATGTGCGTGTTACTGGTCGCTTCATGAATACTTTCACTTGATCAACTCCTTGATCGATGTTTGCCAATGTGCTACTCAACCTGATCCCGGTCTTCGGTTGGGATCCCAAAAAAGGGGGCGGGGGCCGACCCGAAGGCCGACCCCCATCCCTATCTGCTAGCCCGTGGTGGCTAGATGTTGGCTGCTACGTTGGCTCCGGCGTTGGAACCTCGCTTCTGCCGGAGTGCGAAGGCGGCTTCCCGCTCTTCTCGCTGGGTGGTGATCTCCTCGGCGTACTCGTCGTAGGAGGACACGTTGTAGTCCAGCATGACGAACCGGTCGAACCAGTCCTCGGCGTTGGTGCTTGGCAGCAGGATCGCTGTGTACGCCCACCATGAGCGCCACTCACCCCCGATGGTTGCCTGCCAGTTCCCCTGCAAGGCGATGCACTCGTTCCGGGGTGTTGCCCCCAAGACGAGCGAATACCTTACGGCTCGGCTCCGGTAGTGGTCCGGCTGGCTGTAATCGACCTTCATCCCGTCCAGCATGAACGTGTATGAAAGCCGGTCCTCCTGCGGAACACCGTCTTTACCACCCAAGATGACTGGGTTCCCCGGCTTCTGGTCGCTCCAAACGAAGCCACCTTTCCTGTCCGGGCTGAACTTCGTCGGGGGCTTCAACTCGT
>VTLG01012838.1_pt1 | contig 39951 bp, 46 predicted proteins | sample 4694571 | NCBI WGS metagenome assembly VTLG01 (sample SAMN12604809, study PRJNA352737) | marine metagenome | biome: ENVO:00000447; feature: ENVO:00000209|ENVO:00000569|ENVO:01000036; material: ENVO:00002151; isolation source: viral sequences binned using virsorter ... | reverse complement strand
AGTTATCAACGAAGCTGATTTAGAACAGATAGATGACTTGACTGCTGGTACAGTTACAGCTTCAAAGGCTATGGTTGTAGACTCTAATAAAGATATTGGAACTCTTAGAAACTTAACTATAAACGGCACGTTCTCTGATGGTAACTACACATTCGATACAAGTGGTAATGTATCTGGTTTGGGAACAGTTGGTTGTGGAGCTATTACTTCTAGTGGAAACTTGGCGGTAACAGGAACACTCACAGGAGATACTTCTTTAACTCTTGATTCAACCACTTTAACTACTGCTGAACTGGGCGTGTTAGATTCAGTTACAGCAGGTACAGCCGCAGCATCAAAGGCTCTAGTATTAGATGCTAGTAAAGATATTGGAACAATCAGAAACTTAACAATAGATGGCACGTTCTCAGATGGTAACTATACATTTGATACGAGTGGTAATGTTAGTAGTTTGGGCACGGTAGGTTGTGGTGCAATAACGACTACAGGTACTTTAACGTTAGGAGAAGATGCAACACTTATATTTGAAGGTGCAACGGATAACAGTTTTGAAACTACTGTAACGGTAACTGACCCAACAGCAGATAACACAATAACATTTCCTGATGCCACAGATACTCTAGCCGGTCAGAAGTTTTCAGTAGCTATGGCTGTGGCTATGAGTTAAAAATATGGCAAACCCTACAACTAAGGCTACATTAAAAGAATATTGTTTACGGCGTTTAGGTAAACCTGTTGTTGAAGTTAATGTTGATGATGACCAGGTAGATGACCGTATAGATGAGGCTCTACAATATTATTCTGAATTCCATGCAGATGGAGTTGAGAGAATGTATCTTAAACATAAGTTGACAGCAGATGATGTTGCTAGAGCGAAAGTAGCCGCTGACATTTCAGAGTCTCCAGTTAATAGAGGAACTGGTGCATCAAACGTACCCACCACTACAACAGATGGTGCGGTGTCTGTGAGTGGCACTAGTGTTACTCTTACGAGTGCCACATCATTCCCGGCGACAGGTACTATTACTATTGCCACAGACGGAACTAATGCTGCTGAAGATGTTGCGTACACTGCCGTGACAGGTAATGTTTTGACAACTGCGGCATTAACAATTGCACATCTGGACGATTCAGCAGTAACTCTTAAAGTATCATCTGACTGGCAACACAGTCAGAATTATCTTCCAGTACCTGATACTATAACTACAATAATGAATGTTTTTCCATTTAGTGACCAATCAAATATGAATATGTTTGATGTTCGTTACCAGTTGAGACTGAATGACTTGTATGATTTTTCGTCTACATCAATTATGCATTATGAAATGACAATGCAACATTTAGATTTTCTTGACCATATATTAACTGGTGAAAAGCCTATACGGTTTAACCAACACCAGAACAGACTGTATATAGATATGGACTTTACAAATGATATGGATATTGGAGAATATTTAATTATAGAATGTTTTAGAAAGTTAGACCCCACAGAATGGACTGACATTTACAATGACCAGTTTTTAAAAAGATATGCGACTGCATTGATTAAAAGACAATGGGGACAGAACCTTATTAAGTTTAATGGCGTTACTATGTTGGGTGGCGTCACAATGAATGGGGAACTGATATATACCCAAGCCCAGGAAGAAGTACAGAAATTAGAAGATGAGATGCATCTGACTTGGGAGCTGCCTGTAGATTTTGCTGTAGGCTAAATATAGGATGGCTACTTCAGTTTATTTTGATAAAGGCACCGATAACGAACAAAACCTTTACGAAGATTTAATTATAGAACAATTAAAGGTTTTTGGACACGAAGTCTATTACCTTCCTAGAACTTTAGTTAAAGAAGATAAAATATTAGGCGAAGATGTGTTGTCTACATTTGATGATGCATATGCAATTGAAATGTATATGGAAGATATTGAAGGTTATGGTGGTGAGAAAGAATTGATAGCCAAGTTTGGTTTAGAGATAAGAGATGAAGCTACTTTTATAGTTTCTCGTAGACGTTGGTTAGAAACAGTATCTGTAGATAACAATCTAATAATTAATACTCGACCAAATGAGGGAGACTTAATATATTTCCCTAGAATTAAAAAGTTATTTGAAATAAACTTTGTAGACCACGACGACCCATTTTATCAGGTAGATAATTTACCTGTATATAAGATGTCTTGTCACTTATTTGAATACTCTGGCGAAGAGATTGATACAGATATAGCCGCAATAGACGCAGTTGAAGATGAGGCTTCTTTGGATGCCTTGTTCTATCAAATGACGTTAGAAACAGAAGCAGACTATAATGAAAATATGGCCCTTGAAGATGGAGACTTGTTACTAGAAGAAACTGCTGGTGATAACTTACTGTCAGAAACAGATTCCGGTTCAGTGGGCAACAGTTTAATAACAGAATATGGAGACTACCTCATTAGTGAGTCTTATGTAATAGACGATATAGATGAAAATGCAAACAACGTTTTCTTCCAGGACAGCGCAGATTCGATATTAGATTTTAGTGAAGGCAATCCATTTGGAGAGCCTAGAGGAGGATATGACTAATGTTCGGTAGAACTTATTACCACGAAATACTAAGAAAGACTATCATAGCTTTTGGTAGTCTATTTAATGATATACACATCACAAGGGTTGATGCATCTGGAACAGTGCAACAGTCTATGAAGGTTCCTTTGGCCTATGGACCAAAGCAAAAGTTTCTTGTACGTTTAAGAGAAGATGCAGGCGCAGATAAAAAGATTGCAGTAACTTTGCCACGTATAGGTTTTGAAATGTCAGCAATAGAATATGATGCAGACAGAAAATTAAACAAAATAAACAAACTGAAGAAAGTCAAAGGTACTAAAGGTACTACTATGGACGTACAGTTTAGTCCAGTACCATATAATGTAGGCTTTGAACTCTTCATTATGGCAAAGAATAGTGACGATGGTGTACAGATAGTTGAACAGATATTACCGTATTTTCAACCAGAATATACTATTACTCTTCAAGCAGTACCGGCTATGGATGTTATTAGAGATATTCCAATAGTTTTAAACAGTACAGGTTACGAAGATGTGTATGATGGAGATTTTCAAACTAGACGTTCTATCATATATACGTTTGCATTTACAGCTAAAACTTATATGTACGGTCCTGTTGTTACATCAGAGATTATTAGGAAAGTAGAAGCGAACCAATATGCAGAGATGCCAGAAAAGACACCAAGTAGAGTACGACAGTACACGGCAACGGGAGTCGATACAGCTGGCGCTACTGATGATGATAACTTTGGTTTCAATGAAAGCCTATCGGAATGGACATGATGGGAAAAGCTAACCTCGATATAAAAGTGAATGAATTATTGGGGATAACTGGTGGCACGGGCAATGTGGTTGCAGAAATTATTGAACCCAAACCTGTCGCTGTAAGGGAGCCTAACGGCAGTACTGCGGAAGTAGACATAGACTACAACTATAGTCGGGAAAACTTCTACAACTTAATAGAGAAGGGCTCAGATGCTATTGACGGCATACTTGAGGTGGCTAAAGAATCAGACCACCCTAGAGCCTTTGAAGTGGCTGGACAACTCATTAAGACTGTATCAGAAGTCACAGAAAGACTTGCAGACTTACAAGAGAAAATGAAAAAATTGAAAGAAGTTCCAGACCATGGGCCAAGAAGTGTTACTAATGCATTGTTTGTAGGTTCAACTCACGAACTACAAAAGATGATAAAAGCTAATGCCAGCGATATCGACAAGTTATAAGGGTAACCCCAACCTAAAATCTTCTGGACAAGAGATTGCTTTTACTGAAGCCCAGTTAAAGGAATTTGTCAAGTGTGGTAAAAATCCTATTTACTTTATAGAAAACTATGTAAAAGTGGTGAGTATTGATGAAGGGTTAGTGCCATTCAAGTTGTATCCGTTCCAGAAAGAGATGATAGGTACATTTCATAATAATAGGTTTACTATTTGTAAGCTACCTAGACAGTCTGGAAAATCTACTGTTCTTCTTGCATATCTAGTACATTATCTTATATACAATGAAACAGTAAATGTTGCGATACTAGCAAACAAGGCACAAACTGCCAGAGATTTATTAGGGAGGTTTCAATTAGCCTATGAACACTTACCCGAATGGATGCAACAAGGAGTTGTCAACTGGAACAAAGGTTCGCTCGAACTGGAAAACGGTTCAAAGATTCTTGCTAGTTCTACTTCTGCGTCAGCCGTTCGTGGTGGTTCATATAATCTTATCTTCCTTGATGAGTTTGCTTTCGTTCCTTCACACATTGCAGAACAGTTTTTTAGTTCTGTATACCCGACTATTACAGCAGGTCAAACGTCTAAAGTAATGATAGTATCTACACCACACGGTATGAATATGTTTTATAAGTTGTGGCAAGATGCTGAGAATAAACGAAATGAGTTTGTGCCTATAGAAGTTCATTGGTCAGAAGTTCCAGGAAGAGATGAGAAGTGGCGAGAACAAACTATAAAGAATACTTCAGAACAACAGTTTCTACAAGAGTTTGAATGTTCATTTCTGGGTTCTATAGATACTTTAATTAGTGCAACAAAATTACAAACGATACCTACAAGGGAACCTATAGAGTCTAATGGGGGTCTAGATGTTTATAATAGACCTGAAGAAAATAGACAATATTGTATTACTGTAGATGTTGCTCGTGGAGGTAGTAGAGATTATTCTGCATTTACTGTAATAGATATTACTGAGATACCTTATAGGTTAGTAGCCAAATATCGAAATAATGAAATTAAACCTTTCTCTTTTCCAGAAGTAATATATCAAGTTGCAGAGGCATATAATAAAGCCCATGTATTAGTAGAGATAAATGACATAGGTGGACAGATAGCTGATGCATTGCAATATGACTTAGAATACGAAAATATTATAATGACTCAAATGCGAGGTCGTTTAGGTCAGGTTGTGGGTAGTGGTTTTGGTGATAAGGCAACTGACTTAGGTGTTAGAACTACAAAGGCAGTAAAGAAGATTGGTTGTTCTAACTTAAAACAAATGATAGAGGGTGATAAACTTATCATACCAGATTTTGATATCATTGTAGAGTTATCTAATTTTGTAGCTAAAGGTATATCATTTGAAGCAGAAGATGGTTCAACAGATGATTTAGTTATGTGTTTAGTTTTATATGCTTGGTTAACCAACCAAAGCTTTTTTAAAGAATTGACTTCTGATGATATTCGTAAACGACTATATCAAAGCCAACAGAAAATGATTGAAGAAGATATGTCACCATTTGGTTTTGTTGATGATGGCGTACATTATGGAGAAGAAGTACAACCCTTTACTGATGCAGATGGAGACTATTGGACTCCTACACCTCAACCAAAATTTTGGTGAGACCAACGTGGGTCTGGTTCTTCTTTCATCAATGTAGAATAGTATCTATCTTTCAGACATAATACACAAATAGGAGTACACCTCTCTATTAGTTGTATTGCTTCTGCAAGAGCTTTTGTTTTCTTACCATTTCTTAATACTAAACTTTTTATTTTTTTGTGGTGGGGGTAATGTACGAGATGATGTATTTCTGCATCTCCACAAATTGTACAAGACTTACCTTCAAAAGTCTTTAGTAATAGAATATGTCTATTGTTATCTCTCATCTTGTATTTATACACCTTTGTGTGTTTACCTCAACCCACAACATTGTGTGTTTCACACGAAATTGCGTTTTTTATAAATACATTAAAGAAACAATTGTGATTTTGTCCCGATATAATTTTAATAGGAGAAAATAAAAATGGCAGATTTAATTTCGCCGGGTATTCAGGTTAAAGAGAAAGACTTAACGAATACTGTTGTGGGGACCTCGTCTAGTATTGGTGGCATCGGCCTCAATGCAGCTAAAGGTCCATCTCAAGAAGTTGTTACTATTTCAAATGAAACTGATTTAGTAAATACGTTTGGTAAACCAAATGGAAGTAACTATGAAAATTGGTTTGCGGCATCTTCTTTTCTAAGATATGCAAATACATTGAAAGTTGTTCGTATGACAACTGGACATTTAAATGCGGCCTCTGGTGGTACAGGCTTGCTTGTAAAGAATTCTAGTGACTGGATTGAAAACTATGCTTCCGGTCAGGGCAGTTCTGGCGATTGGCTTGCTCGGACAGCTGGCACACACGGCAATAACCTTAAAGTTTGGGTATGCCCAAGTCTTACTGTCTATGAGCAAAAGCTGGCTGCAAACAATCGAGTCAATGGTGCTTTAGCAGTAGATGTTACAGCTGTCGTTATGGATAATGTTGATGAAAATAACTACGCTATCGTTGCAAATGATATTATTACTTTTACTTCTGACGCTGCTGGTGCAACACCCCTTACAGGTCATGAAGGTGTAGAGTATCTTGTTACGGCAGTAAACACAGGTACAAACACACTAACTATTAAACAACATAATGTGTTTTCAACAAAGGGTCTGGCAGCTGCTGTTGCTGATGACTCTTACGTTACACGCCGATGGCGCTGGTATGATCAGTTTGCAAAAGGACCTGGTACATCTACATTTGTATCTAATGTTAGTGGCGTTGAAGATGAGATGCACATTGTAGTTACAGATGAAGATGGTGGTATTTCTGGAACAGCTAATACTATTTTAGAGGTATGGGATTCTGTTTCAAAGGCAGCTGATGCAAAAACAGATAGTGGTGATACAAACTATTATGTTGATAAGATTTATAACGGTTCTGAGTATATCTATTGGATGGACCATAACTCTGCTGGCACCAACTGGGGTTCAAATGCAGCTGGTATAACATTTACAAATAGCAATCTCTCTGTTGAAGCTTCATTGTCTGGTGGTACAGATGACTATTCACCAACAAATGGTGAAAAGAAAGCGGCATATGATTACCTAGATGACGATACAGTGGATGTTAACCTGTTAATCGCAGGTCCTGGTGACTCAACTCATGCAACGAATCTTATTGATATTGCTGAGAAGAGAAAAGACATTATGGTCTTTATCTCGCCAGAAAGTTCAGACGTTGTAAATATTTCAAACTCTAATACTCAGACAAATAACGTCAAATCTTATTTTGATGGATTAGCTAGTACATCGTATGCAGTATTTGATAGTGGTTATAAGAAACAGTACGATAGATACAGTGATGTATATCGTTGGGTACCTCTCAATGGTGATATCGCTGGTTGTTGTGCTGCAACAGACTTAGCCAATGACCCATGGTGGTCGCCCGCTGGTATTTCCCGTGGTCAGATTCGTGGTTCAGTAGGTCTTGCTTACAACCCAACAAATGCACAAAGAGATATTCTTTATCGTGCTCGTATTAACCCAGTAGCAACCTTCCCAGGTGAAGGCACAGTGCTTTGGGGTGATAAGACTGCACTGGCACAGAATAGTGCTTTTAGTCGTATTAATGTTCGACGTTTGTTTAACTACATCGAGTCGGCTATCGAACAGGCTTCTCGCTCAGTACTATTTGAGTTTAATGATGAGTTTACTCAAGGCCAGTATGTAGGTTTGGTTGAGCCTTTCCTAAGAGATGTTCAAGGTCGTAGAGGCATTACAGACTTTACAGTAGTTTGTGATGGTAGCAATAATACAGGACAAGTAATTGATGCAAATGAGTTCCGTGCAGACATCTATATCAAACCTGCTCGTTCTATTAACTTCATTACACTGACATTCATTGCGACTCGTACAGGCGTTGCATTTTCAGAGGTAGTGAGCTAACAAGCTTTTAAGGAGAATAAAAGAAGATGGCAAATTTAAGTAATTTTGTAGGTGCCTTAAAGGACGGTGGTGCTCGAGCCAATCAGTTTGAGGTTCAAATATCAGGCGCACCTAGTGCAGCTCAAGCCGAGTTGAATTCAGGTGAGTTTAGATTTCTATGTCAAGGAGCCTCAGTTCCTGCTTTAACGCTAGGTGAGGTTACAGTACCATATCGTGGTCGTCAAGTATTTGTTGCTGGTGACCGTACATATGATGCGTGGCCCATTACCGTTATTAGTGATACAAACCAGAAGATGAGAGCTGCTTTTGAAATTTGGCAGAACTTCATCGGAGATATTGGTGCAGTCAGTGCAGGTAATGCTGGTAGTGGTGCACCCTCGGACTATTATGCAAGTGCTACAATTATGCAGAAAGACCGAAATGACCAAACTCTAAGAAGTTGGCATTTGTATGATGTATGGCCAGTGTCTGTTGACGCAATGGAGTTTTCACATACAACAGATGCCGATATTATGACATTTGGTTGTAGTTTGAGATTTAACTATATGACAGTTTCTGGAGCCGGAAGTTCAGCTTCTAATGCTTCAGCGTCTTTTAGTGCGACAGTTACAATCCCCATAGGATAATAATTGGACGCTTCGCAGCGTTATAAATAGTTACTATGGCAGAAATATTTGGATTTAAGATTCAGAGGTCGAAGAGCGACAAGGCAACAAGCTTTGTCGCTCCATCGGCTGATGATGGGTCCCTAGAAGTAGGGACGGCCGCAGGCTTTTTTGGTCAGTATTTTGGTGGCGAAGCAGCTGTCAAAAATGATTTTGACCTAGTCAAAAAATATCGACAAGCAGCTGAACACCCCGAGTGTGATAGAGCTATAGAAGATATACTGAATGAAGCAATTGTTGCACAGCAAGACAGACCCTCCTGTTCTATTTCGTTAGAGCAAGTAGACTTTTCATCACCCATCAAGAAAAAGATTTATGTAGAATTCGATGGAATTCTAAAGATGCTTAATTGGAATAATAAAGCACACGAAATTTTTAAAAGATGGTACATCGACGGCAGAATCTATTATCATAAGATGATAGACCCAGCTGCCCCTAAAAAAGGTGTGACTGAAATACGCTACATTGACCCTAAACAAATAATGAAAATGAGGGAAGTTTCAAAGGGTTCAAAGCCTGATGAGCAACAGTTAGTCAAAAAGGTTACAGAATATTTTATATACAATGAAGATGGTATCTATCCTGGTTTCCCAGGGCATTCTCCAAACCAGAAAGGTTTGAAGATTTCACCAGATTCTATTGCATATATAACTTCTGGACTTTTTGAACCTACTTCAAATCAGGTTCGTTCTCATATGCATAAGGCTATTAAGCCTGTAAATCAATTGAGAATGATAGAAGATGCGATAGTTATCTATCGAATCTCTAGAGCTCCTGAAAGACGTATCTTCTATATTGATGTTGGTAACCTTCCTAAACAGAAGGCAGAACAATATCTAAAAGACATTATGAATCGTTATCGTAATAAATTAGTTTACGATGCGAATAGTGGGGAAGTTCGAGATGATAGAAGTAAAATGTCGATGTTGGAAGACTTCTGGTTACCACGACGAGAAGGAGGACGTGGAACAGAAATTACAACTTTACCAGGTGGTCAAAATCTGGGAGAGCTGGAAGACATCAAATACTTTCAAAGCAAACTATACCAATCGTTAAATGTACCAACATCAAGAATGGAGCCTGAAACTGGCTTTAGCCTCGGTAGGTCTACAGAGATTACCAGAGATGAAGTAAAGTTCACAAAATTTGTACAAAAACTCCGAAAACGATTTACTGATTTATTCGACGATATCCTTAAAACACAACTCATTCTTAAAGGCATTATTACGCCGGAAGACTGGGATATAATTGCAGAACAAATAAACTATAACTTTGTTGAGGATAACCATTTCTCTGAGTTAAAAGACTTAGAAGTGCTTGGGGAACGGATTGATCATTTGGATAGAATTCAAGACTACATTGGTAAGTTTTACTCTGCTGAGTGGGTTCGCAGAAATCTTTTACATCAAACAGATAAAGAGATTAATGAAATAGATGCCCAAATAGAAGCAGAGAAAGAAAGCGAAGGCGGTGATGAAGATGAATTTGGCAGCGATTACGCTGAAAAAGACATTGAAATACAGAATTTATAAATATTAGAGGAAACTTATAATGGCAGAAGTTGAACAAGAGATAGATGCAAATACAGAGTTACAAGGTATTGTAAACGCAATTGCTGGCGGCGATAATGTTGCGGCAAAAGCTAGTTTTAATCAGGTGATGGATACAAAACGTGAAGCTGGATTTGCGGCAAAAAAGGCAGAACTACAGGCAAATATATTTGGGAAACATGGAATAGAACATTTAGAAGAGCCAGAAACTGTAGAACCGTTTATGTCTACGGACGAAACAGAGGTAGAGGAGCCTGCACAAGAGGAATAATAAATGAAACTCATATCCGAAACGATGGAAAACGTTGAGTATCTGATAACTGAACAAGAACAAGGTACAGCGAAAGACTATAAAATTCGTGGAACTTTTCTTCAGGCAGATATAAAGAATCGTAATGGTCGAGTATATCCGTATCCTGTATTAGCTAAAGAAGTTAAACGATACAATACGGAGTTCATCGGTAAGAAACGTGCTTTTGGTGAACTAGGTCATCCAGATGGACCTGTAGTTAATCTGGAACGGGTATCACATATGATAACAGACCTTTATCCTGATGGAGAAGCAAATTTCATCGGTGAAGCTAAAATCATGGATACTCCATACGGCAAGATTGTAAAAAATCTTATAGATGAAGGTGCTCAGTTGGGTGTCTCCTCTAGGGGTATGGGTTCATTAGAATCAAAGAAGGGCGCACAGTATGTGAGAGATGATTTTTATCTTGCAACTGCTGCTGATATCGTAGCAGACCCATCTGCACCTAATGCATTTGTTGAAGGCATTATGGAAGGTAAAGATTGGGTTTGGGACAATGGTATCGTTAAAGAAGTTGATATTGCTCAGTACAGAAAAGAATTGAATGAGCGAACAAAACATCGGAAGGAACAGAAAGTAAAGCTTTTCGCAGACTTCCTTTCTAAATTGTAAATTTTATAAATAATATAAACTGAAAGATAAGAGGAGTCTATCCAAATGTCAGAACAAGATATTAATAAGGAACTGGAAGAGATTCTTGAAGCAGAGCTAACTGAAGAGGAAGTTCTTGCGATAGAAACTGAAACCCAGACTGACCTGGAAGAAGCTGAAGAAATTGGTGGAGTGGCTAAGATGAAGTCAGCATCGGCAAAGGCGAAGGCCTTAAAGTCTGGTGGTGGTGATAAGTCTGAACTATCCGACGAGTCTGAAGATTTAGGACCTGCTGTAACGAGTCCTGAAGATAAAGATTCTGGTATGGGCAAAGCCGCTGATAAAGCGAAGAAGGCCAAGCCAACAAATTCAGCCGGAAGTGAAGCCAAGGTTTCACAGGGTAATTCAGGTCAAGCTCATCCAGGTCAAACTCAAAAGTTAGCCGCCGGCGACGAAATAGACCACGAAGGCGAAACATTAGGGGAAGGTCGAATGACAAAAGCAAAAATGCTTGAAGATTTGAAAGCTCAAATCGAAGGACTAGGAAAACTTAAAGCTGGTGACCTTAAAGGTATTCATGAGAAAATTGCGAGTGCTATTAATGGTAATGATGCCGAGCTAGAAGAAGCTACAGAGTCTGAGAAAGAACTTGAAGAACTTAAAGCACAAAAGAAAGAAATCGAAGAGCGTATGAAAAAGATTTCTGTTAAAGAAGATGTTGAAGCCCTCGTAGATGGTGAAGAACTTTCTGATGAGTTTAAACAGAAAGCCGCAACTATTTTTGAGGCCGCTGTAAAGTCTAAAATCAAAACAGAGATGGAAAGGCTTGAAGAAGAGTATGCTGAAAAGATGGCTGAAGAGTCTGCCAAAACTGCTGACGCAACATCAGAAAAGGTAGATAACTACCTTAGCTACGTTGTAGAAGAGTGGATGAAAGATAACGAAGTTGCTATTGAGCACAAACTCAAAACTGAAATTACTGAGAGTTTTATTACAGGATTGCATGGTCTTTTCGATGAGCACAATATTACAGTGCCCGATGAGAAGTATGATATTCTTGATGCTGCCGCAAAACAGGCTGACGAAATGGAAGCCAAGTTGAACGAACAGCTTGAAAAGAATATTGAAATGACCAAGAGAGTCGCAGACCTTGAGAAGAGTGAAATTCTCGTTGATATTGCTTCTGACCTAGCGGATACAGAAGTGGAAAAATTTGTTGGTTTAGCAGAAGGTGTTGAGTACGAAGATTCTGACGATTATCGTAAGAAGTTGGAAACGGTAAAAGAAAGTTATTTTGGTGTCTCTACTCCCAAGGCGACTGACGAAGTTGACGCAGCACCCATTTACGATGTGAATGGTGACTTGAGTAACCAGATGGCTGCTTATATGTCTGCAATAGCTCGTCAAGAGAAAAGATCAGTTACACCTGACCTTACGTTGCAGAAATAACAATAACTATAAATATATAAAATAGAGAAATAGGAGATATCCAAAAATGTTCAATACAGAACACCTACAGGAAAAGTGGCAGCCCGTATTACAACATCCTGACCTCCCCGAGATTAAGGATCCATTCAAGCGTGCAGTTACAACTGTTATATTAGAGAACCAGGAGCGTTCTATGCAAGAAGATTCACAGTTTCTTGCTGAAGCCGCACCTACAAACAACACAGCTGGTGTAAATAATTGGGACCCGATCCTGATTTCCCTCATCCGTCGTGCGATGCCTAACCTCATTGCTTATGACGTTTGTGGTGTTCAGCCAATGTCCGGACCGACAGGTCTTATCTTTGCGATGAAGTCCCGTTATACCAACCAGAGTGGTACAGAAGCATTTATGACTCAGGCTGATACAGACTTCTCCGCAGAAGATGCCGCAGGTGACTTGCAGGGTGTCGACCATACTGGTGATGACGTACTCAATGATATGAGTGCTGTTGTTACTGCTACTGGTATGACCACAGCCCAGGCAGAAGCCTTGGGTGATGCCGCAGGCAACGCCTTTGCGGAGATGGCATTCAGTATTGACAAAGTAACGGTCACAGCCGTTAGCCGTGCGCTCAAAGCTGAATACACAATGGAACTTGCTCAGGATCTTAAAGCCATTCATGGTCTAGATGCTGAAACAGAACTTGCTAACATTCTATCGTCTGAAATTCTTGCAGAAATTAACCGTGAAGTCGTGCGAACGATTTACACAACTGCAAAAGCTGGCGCCGCTGTTAATACAACAGCTGCCGGTATTTTTGACTTAGATACAGACTCTAACGGTCGTTGGAGTGTTGAGAAGTTTAAAGGTCTTATGTTCCAGATAGAGCGTGATGCTAACGTCATTGCTCAAGATACACGCCGTGGTAAAGGTAATGTTATCTTGTGTGACTCAGATGTCGCTTCTGCGCTTACGATGGCTGGTCTACTTGACCATACGTCAAACTTGTCCGACAATCTTGCTGTAGACGACACAGGTAATACCTTTGCTGGTACGCTGAACGGTCGTTTTAAAGTGTATGTTGACCCGTATTCAAACAATAGTACTGCTACTAAGTTTTACGTTGTTGGTTACAAGGGCACATCCCCTTACGATGCTGGCTTGTTCTATTGCCCATACGTTCCGTTGCAGATGGTTCGTGCCGTTGGTGAGAACACCTTCCAGCCGAAGATTGGCTTCAAAACTCGATATGGTATGGTTGCTAACCCGTTCGCTACAACGAATGGCGCCGGCGCTATTGACCTGACTAACCCAGCCTCTGGGAATCAGAACAAGTACTACCGACGAGTTCAAGTTGCTAACTTGATGTAAAAAAACGTCTACTATAATAACAATTATAAAGACGAAATTGAAAGACCGGCTCATTCGAGCCGGTTCTTTTTTATACCCTGCACTTGTCATAACAGGCTTATTTTTTATAGCCTATGTTATAGCAACTCATCATCAGTTTGAGTTTGTTATAAGGCTTACCTGGACATGAAAAAACTGCCAACTCCTTTAGACGATATAAAGGACCATGGTTATTGGCGGTCCTCTAGTTACAAACCTGACTTAACCCGTGAGACACGTTTTAGGTCTATCTACAAAACTATCAGTTGGCGAGTACTAGCCACTACAGATACATTCATTATTGCCTGGTTTATAACAGGTGCTTTTACTTGGGCAGCTACAATAGCATCTGTAGAAGTATTTACTAAAATGGGTTTATATTATTTGCATGAACGTGGATGGTCTAAGATAACCTTATAAATATTCGTATGGCCACAATAGATGCACTGAGCAGACAACCAGATAACTTTGACTATACATCGCTAAGTCAATTTAGAGTACTTCTTTCAAACTTCCCTATAGCAGAATACTTTTGTACAGCTGCAAATATTCCAGGAATATCTTTAGGAAGAATAGATAGGCCTACTCCTTTAACTACAATACCTCAAGTAGGCTCTACAATAACATTTGAAGATTTTACAATGACTTTTTTAGTAGATGAAAGTCTAAAAAATTATCGTGAAATTTATGAATGGATGATAAACATAGGTTTTCCAAAATCCCACGACCAATATAGAGCTAAGTCTAGAGCTGATGGGAGTCCACAAAAAGGAGAACGAGAATTATATTCTGACATACAATTGTTTATACTTACTAATAAAAATAACCCAACCGTTAAACTAACTATGACTGATGCCTTCCCTACAAGTTTATCTGGTTTAGATTATAGTACGTCAGAAACAGATTCAGTATTAATAACAGCAACTGCAACTTTTGCATATTCGTATTACGAATTTTCAGATGTATAAATATTTTTGGAGGGGTAGTTAAGACAACCTTCAAAGTTATATTGCGATTTATATCTTCTTACAATAATTGTAGAAAGACATATAGTAGGTAGCGGAGGTCGGGCTGGCTCTGACTACTCCTCCATTTTTGAGATTATATTATGAGATTTGATGAACTAAGTGAAATGGTCGATAGAGACCTTAGAATAGATGATACTGAACTTGACGTAGAAAGTATCAAGACTCCTCAATTACACAACAAATACCTTAAAATTTACACACAACTTTCTTTGTCTTTGAAAAAAACTAAAGACGATAGAAAAGTACTCTATAAAGAGAAGTGGGAATATTATACAGGTAAATCCTCTCCAGAAGTTTACAAAGAAAATCCTTTTGACTTAAAAATACTTAGGTCTGATGTTCAAATGTACATTGATGCTGATAAAGAGTACCAAGAAGCTACTCAAAAGGAAGAGTACATTAAAATGATGGCAGATTACTCAGAACGAATATTGAGAGAAATCAATAATCGGGGTTTTATTATTAACAATACTATTAAGTGGAAGCAGTTCCTGCACGGTGAATGAAGTAACGGTTTCAAAATTTAATGAGGTCTATATTCGTATTCAATGCGACCCATCTATAGCGAGAGAACTTTCAGAATTTTTCACGTTTGAAGTTCCTGGGGCTAGTTTTATGCCCAGTGTCCGCAAACGGCTTTGGGATGGACGTATTAGACTGTTTAGTCCAGGTACTGGAAAGATATACTATGGTCTGCATCCGTATGTAAAAACGTTTTGTGAAAAACAAGGCTACCCAATACTAGAACAGGGTGTCGATATCTATAGAGGTGTAGATAAAGAATTAGTAAAAAAGTTTACTAAAAAAATATCTAAGTCTTTTAAAGTTCGACCGTATCAGTTAGATGCGATACATCACATTATCAACAAAGATAGAGGGCTTATAGTTAGTCCAACGGGCTCTGGAAAGAGTTTTATTATCTATGCTTTGATTCGATACTATGTCGATATTTTACAAGATAAAAGAATTCTGATAGTAGTTCCTACTACGAGTTTAGTAGAACAGATGTATTCAGACTTTGCAGAGTATGGTTGGTTTCCAGACGTACATTGTCATAGACTATATTCTGGAGAAGATAAAAACTCAAGTAAAGAAGTAACCATTTCAACTTGGCAGTCTATTTACAAAATGCCAAAGAGCTACTTTAACCAATTTGGGGCAACTATTGTAGATGAGTGTCATTTAGCTAAAGCAAAATCATTAACAGGTATAATGACTAAACTACACGACTGTCAATATCGTATAGGTACAACAGGTACTTTAGATGGTATTGAAGTTCATCAGTTAGTTTTAGAAGGGCTCTTTGGTAAATGTGAACAAGTTACTACTACACAACAACTCATAAAAGATAAACACTTATCTCAATTACATATTAGATGTATTATATTAGAACACCCTAAGAACAAACGTCGAAAGATGGATTATCAAGAAGAGATTAGTTTTTTATCAGAAGATGATGCTAGAGATAAATTTATAGCAAATCTTATATTACACGAAGAAGGAAATACTTTAGTACTTTGCCGTCTTATCAAACAAGTAGAAAAACTATTTGAGATGGTAAATGTAAAAGGAAGAAAAGTATTTCTAGTTTACGGAGGAACAGATGTTAAAGACCGAGAAGAAGTTAGAAGAATTGTTGAAGGTGAGGACAACGCCATTATTGTGGCATCGTATGGGGTATTCTCTACTGGGATTAACATCAAAAGGCTTCACAACATTGTCTTTGCAAGCCCTTACAAAAGTCAAATAAAAGTATTACAATCTATAGGTAGAGGGTTAAGAGTTTCTGAAGATAAGAAACATCTATCTGTATTTGACATTGCTGATGATTTATGTTATAATAATAGACAGAACTTTTCTTTAAAACACTTTGAAGAAAGAGTTAAAATATATAACGAACAAGAGTTTGACTACGATATAATACCGGTGAAGTTAAAATGAAAGTAGCATTAATAACAGGTGGATTTGATACATTACATTCAGGACATCTGGCACTGATAAAGAGTGCATCAGAGATAAGTTTTTTAGTTGCTGTAGGTCTGAACAGTGATTCGTGGTTGTATCGTAAGAAAGGATATGTTCGTATGCCTTTTGCAGAACGTAAAGAAATATTAGAAAGTATTTCTGGAATACATAAGGTCTTTGGTTTTGATGATACTGATGATAGTTCCTGTGATGCTATACGAAGATGTAGTGTAGAGTATAACTGTGAAGGAATTATTTTCTGTAATGGTGGAGACAGAACAGAAGATAATATTCCTGAGATAGGCACTACTGTTGGTGATGTTAAACTAGAGTTTGTATTTGGTGTAGGTGGTACAGATAAAAGAAACTCATCCAGTGAGTTAGTAAAAACTAAAAGAGAATGGGGTCACTGGCAAGTCCTAAAAGATAATGGTACAACGAAGGTAAAGGAACTGACGGTGATGCCTGGTAAGAGTCTAAGTAGACAAAGACACTTCAAAAGGTCTGAACTTTGGATGGTGTCCGAAGGTCAGTGTACTATTGAACGTGAGGAAATTACTAACAAGACATTAAAGACCTTTGAATATTTTAATATCCCTGCGTGTAATTGGCACAGCATTACTAATAATACAGATAAGGTTTGTAAGTTAATAGAGATACAATATGGTAGTGAATGTAGTGAGGAAGACATTGAAAGACATAAATATTAATATGGACGAAACACAAGAGATTAAAGATCCTTATAAGATTATCAAAATGAATTCTGGTGATGATGTTATATGTAAGATAGTTATGGAGTACGATGATGTATTTGTGTTTGAAAGACCTATGGCATTAGTAAAGAATTCTTTTGTTAATGATGATGGAGAGCCCGTTGAGCATACTCAGTTATCTAAATGGATAACCTATACTAATGATATTCATATATTTGTACCTAAGAATAAGGTACAAGCTATTGCTACTCTAGCTCCAGAAGTAACTTATTTCTATAAGAAGTCTTTGGTAAAGATGGCCCGTGAAGAGGCTCATCAACCTAAAACTGAAGAGGAAGTACATAATAGAATTAAGATGATGGAAGAGACCTTTGCTGAATTATCTAAAAGAGATGGTGAAGCTAGTGCAGGTAATGTGCTTCCTTTTGAAATACCTGATAAAGATAAACTACACTAAGTGGATTCAATCTCTCTCAAAGGGAGCTCTTTAATTATACCATACATTCCCACAAATGTCAAGCACAAAATACAAAGATAGTCAAATTGTATCTATCACAGATATAATAGAACAAAAAGTTCGTAAAGAACAAGAGTTAGAGCGCTATGAAGAACAGCTAACAGTTCTCATTAGAAAGAAGTTCTGGATTCAAAAAGAAATACAAATGGCTGAGTTTATTATTCAAGCAGTCCGTAATGAAATAACACCACAGGCCTTTATAAAAGGTTTGTTAGAAAATGAACTTGACAAACCCTAGAAAATGTGTTACACTATAAGTGTCTAAACAACAAAGGACATTTATATGAAAAAATATGTATATCTTGCCGGACCTATTGCAGGTCTAACAGAAGATGAAGCAACAACTTGGAGACACGAAGTACGTTTACAGTTACCCCATAATGTTATAGGCATCTCACCTCTACGGTGTGAACCTATTGAAGAGGGTATGACTTACACAACACCAGGTGCTGTTGATAAGATGTGGAGTGACCCACGGGCTATTAACGCTAAGAACTGGTTGGATACAGAATCAGCCGACTTAGTATTAGCATATCTTCCTAAAGAGATGAATGACCGAAGGCCCAGTATTGGGACTATCATAGAGATAGGTTGGAGTATTGGTTTGAAGAAACCGTTGATAGTTGTTTCAGACGATAAACAAATAATGGACCACCCACTAATCGAATGTAATGCCGCTTGGCGTTTAGATAACCTAGAAGATGCTGTAGAAGTCATCATAGGACTATTTGGAGATTATGTTGGATAGGAGACTAAACAAATGGCTGAAAAAAAGAAAGCACACTATGTAAGTAACAAAGACTTTCTAGCCGCAATGATAGAATGGAAAGACAGAGTAAGGGCAGCTGAGGCAGAAGGTGATGAGCGACCGCAAGTAACTAATTATATAGGTGAATGTTTTTTAAAGATAGCTAATCATTTGAGTTATAGGCCAAATTTTATTAACTATACTTATAGAGATGAAATGATTTCTGATGGCATTGAAAATTGCCTACAGTATATAGATAATTTTGATCCAGAGAAATCGAAGAACCCATTTTCGTATTTTACTCAGATTATTTATTTTGCATTTATCAGACGGATAACAAGAGAAAAGAAACAGTCATTAATAAAAGATAAGTTGTTGAAATCTTCTAATATAGAAGATATGATTATTACACAGGAACATGATGATCCTAATGTATATCAAAAACAATTTTTAGAATTTTTAGACCAATATCATTTCGTGGATCCAGACAGTAATAAATAATGAAGGTAGCATTAATTACAGATACGCATTTTGGAGGAAAGAATGACAATGTGGCATTCGCCGAATTCCAAGCCCGCTTCTACAGAGGAACTTTTTTCCCAATACTTGATAGGGAAGAAATTGACACGGTGGTGCATTTGGGCGACACTTTTGATAGGCGCAAGTATTCTAATTTTCTTAGTTTAAAATTAGCCAAGGATATGTTCTTTGAGCCTTTAAGAGAACGTGGTATAAAACTTCATCTCTTACTTGGTAACCACGACTGTTATTATAAGACTACTAATTCAGTAAACGCTATAGAATTATGTTGTGGAGAATATGATAATATAAACCTCTACAAAGATACGCCAGAAGTTGTTGAAGTAGGTGGCACACAGATATTGATGACTCCATGGATTTCGCCTGAAAACTTTGCACAGTCTATGAATGTGATTAAGAAAGCAAGTGCAGATATTGTAATGGGGCATTTACCTTTACAGGGTGCAGAGATGTTAGATAATGTCTACTGTGATGATGGTATAGAACGTAAACACTTCAAACGATTCGAGCGTGTGTTTTCTGGACACTTTCACAAGCAACAAGACGATGGTCATATCAGATATCTTGGTGCACCGTATGAGATTACGTGGAACGATTATAACAGTCACAAGGGCTTTCATATTTTAGATACAGAAACTAGAGAAGTAGAGTTTTTTCAAAATCCACACCGCCTATTCAAAAAGATATTCTATGATGATGGTCATAGCTGTGATGAGATGTTGAACATGGACCTATCTGAATATGAAGGTGCATATGTAAAAGTATTCGTTGTACAGAAATCAGACTTCTATACTTTCGATAGATTTATAGACAGATGTTATAATGAAGGAAGTTTTTATGAGTTGAAAGTTGTAGAAGATTTTAGTGACCTTAACCCAGATGCTATTGCTGATGAAGTTGTAGAAGTGGGTGAAGATACTATGGCACTTTTAGATAGATATGTGGAAGAGATATCCAGTGAGGCTTTAAACAAAAATAAACTGAAACGTTTATTGAAAAATTTGTATATAGAAGCTAGTGAGATAGAATAATGGCAAAGAAGAAAAAGAAAGAAGTAAAGGAAGATACGCTTTGGGTTCCTAATTGGGGACCTCTTTTAGCACAAACAAGTGTTGATGATGATTTGGTGAAACTCCTTTTAAAGAAGGGTAAAGAGGCAAAAAAGGAGAAGATGAAGCAAGACGCCAGGTCTAAACTTGCAGGTATGATGGAAAATGAATATGATTTTATTGAGTATGAAAAATGGTTTTATGAGCCCTTCAATCCGTATATATCTTCATATGTGCAGGCGTTAGAACAATATGGAGTGAATTTTAAAATATCACCAAACTTGCAATGGGACTGTAGTTCTGTTTGGATTAATTATCAACAAAAGAATGAATATAACCCACCGCATAACCATAGTGGACATTTATCATTTGTATTATTTTTACAGACTCCTGAAGAGATAGCCGCAGAGTTTGATGAACAACATAAGTGGCATAATAATGCTGGACCAGGTATGTTAGTTTTTGAGTTTGGGATTGAATTGTTGTTTAGTATACATAGGCTAAAAATACAACCTAAGGTAGGAGATTTGGTTATATTTCCAGCTTGGTTGCCCCACCACGTTATGGGGTTTAAGTCAGATGTGGAAAGAATTTCAGTGTCAGGTAACGTTAGACTTTTAGAGCCTTCAGGTCCACCCCCAATTATTAAATGATAATTAAAAACTTGGAACAACTTAACTTGTTTGTTACTCCAGTATGGGTATGTAATGTTGATTTAGATAATGACTCTATGTATAAGAAAATAAAACAATTAGAAAAAGATACATCTACAGTTTATCATTCCAATTTTGGAGGTTATCAATCTGCTACGGACAGGTATGATATGATGACTACAGATGAAACATTTAAACCGCTTAGACGATTGATTCTTCATATTATAGAAAAGGAATTAAATTTTAAAGCTAAAAAATTTGAAATTGGTGGTATGTGGTGTAATGTAAATTATGAAAATAATTTTAATATGTTACACGCCCATGGCCACAATGATTTTTCTTTGGTTTATTATGTAAAAGTACCAGAAAATAGTGGAGTTTTTGTAATGAGGGACCCTAGACCAGCTGCTATATGTAGTGAAAATATTTTAGAACAATTTAATGGTGGTGATTGCTGGAAAGTTGAACCCGAAGTTGGTAAATTAATTATTTTTCCTGCTTACCTAGACCATATGGTTTGGCCTAGTAAATCAAAAGAGGATAGAGTATCTATTTCAGGCAATGTAGAATTTATTAAATGATATATTTTGAATCTGTAACATGGCAAAACTTTTTATCAACAGGCAATACTCCTATAGAAGTCAAGTTAAACAATAGTTCATCTACTCTTATTATAGGAGATAATGGTAGTGGTAAGTCTACAATACTGGATGCATTAACATTTGGTTTGTTTGGTAAGCCGTTTAGACGTATTAAGAAAGACCAGTTGGTGAATAGTATTAACCAACGAGATTGTCATGTAGAAGTAAAGTTTCGTATTGGTAAAAAGAAGTTTCTAATACGAAGAGGAATTAAACCAACAAAGTTTGAGATTTATATTAATGATAAACTTTTGAACCAAGATGCAAGTTCTAGAGATTATCAAAAACATTTAGAGAATAATATACTCAAGTTAAACTATCGGTCGTTTACACAGGTAGTTATACTAGGGTCATCATCCTTTATTCCGTTTATGCAGTTGACAGCAGCTGCTCGGCGTGAAGTAGTTGAGGAGATTTTAGATATTAAAATATTTTCTTTGATGAATATTTTACTCAAACAAAACATTAAAGAATCAAAAGAAAGGGCTAGAGATATTTCTTATCAGCACGATTTGTTGAACTCTAAAATTAGTATGACAACAGACCATATTGCACAAGTAAAAGAGAAGGGTAAGGTATCTTTAAAGGCTTTAGAAAAGAAAGTTGTTGTTAATAGAAAAGATATTGATGGCTTGAATTGTGAATCTTCTAAGCTAATAGAAAAGGTTTCAGAATATTATGGAGAAATACAACCGAAGTTTCAACAACTAGAAAGTGATGTACGAGAGTTGAAGAGTATTAAATATAAGATGGACCTGAAGTCTTTAACTGCTGAAAAGGAAATAAAGTTTTTCAAAGAGAATGACGAGTGTCCTACTTGTGACCAGACTATCAGCGATGATTTCAAAGAAATAGCAATAGAGAAACGAACAGATAAGATGATGACTACTGCCTGTTCTTTGATTCGTTTAGATGAGCAACTATCAGAAATGGATGCTCGCACAGAACTTTATAAAAAAATAGAAGAAGATACTCGTATGCATGAAGTAGAAGCTGCAAAGAAAACTACATCATCTAAATCTTTAGAAGCTTTTACTGAACAATTATTGGAACAAATAGGTGACATACATTCGGTCGATATTGAACTTGAAAAAGATAAGTCGAGATTGCAGGTACTCCGTGAAGAAGAGAAGGGGTTGCAGAAAGAGAAAGATAAAATCGCAGACAAGTCAAACTACCAAGTCATTGCGAAGCAGTTGCTTCAGGACTCAGGCATTAAGACGAAGATTATTAAAAAGTATCTTCCAATAATGAATAAGTTGGTGAACAGTTATTTGAACCAGTTGGAGTTTCAAGTTAAGTTTGAACTAGATGAACAGTTTAATGAAACTATTAGGTCCAGATACCGTGATGAGTTTAGTTATGCAAACTTTAGTGAAGGCGAGAAGATGCGAATAGACTTGGCACTCCTCTTTACATGGAGACAAGTAGCCAAGATGAAGAACAGTACTAACACAAATCTATTAGTATTAGATGAAATATTTGATAGTAGTTTAGATGTGAATGGTACCGATGAGTTCCTCAAAATATTAAATACTTTGAGTAACGAAAATATATTTTTAATTAGTCATAAGTCTGACTTGAATGTAGATAAGTTTGACAGTCTAATTAGATTTGAAAAACAAAATAATTTTACTAGGATGACTACATGAATAAGTTTGAATATGTGTGGCTTGATGGTTACAGACCTACACAGTCACTAAGAAGTAAAGTACAGGTAGGTGACTATGCCGATATGTGGGCATTTGATGGCTCATCTACACAACAGGCAACAGGTAGTAAGTCTGATTGTCTATTGAATCCAGTGGCAGAGTATCGCACTATTGACCGTATTAGAGCTGATGCCACACGAACAGCACCAGGCCTTGAAGGCACTTATGTAATGTGTGAAGTGTTGAGTGCTGATAATGAACCACACCCATCTAACACAAGAACACACTGCCAGAACTTGGTGAGTGATGAATGGTGGTTTGGTTTTGAACAAGAGTATTTTATGTACAAAGATGGTCGCCCGTTGGGTTGGCCTGAGAAGGGTAAGCCCCGAGCACAAGGTGACTACTACTGTGGTGTAGGTGAAGGTAATGTAGTGGGCAGAGAGATAGTAGACAGACATACTGAGGCGTGCATGAATGCCGACATTGGTATTACAGGAACTAATGCAGAAGTTGCCTTAGGTCAGTGGGAGTATCAAGTGTTAGGTAGTGGTATTCGTGCCGGTGATGACTTGTGGATGTCTCGTTATATTCTACAGAAGATTGCAGAGAAGCATGGTGTATCTATTAACTGGGAACCCAAACCACAGACAGGTGATTGGAATGGTTCTGGTATGCACACTAACTTTTCTAATGAACAGATGAGAACAACTGGTGGTCAAAACATATTTGAGAGTATCTGTAAGGTGTTAGGGTCTGAACATACATCTGCCATGGGAGTATATGGTAGTGGTAATGAGAAACGACTGACTGGCAAACACGAAACACAGAACATAAAGAAGTTTTCGTATGGTAAGATGGATAGAGGTGCGTCTATTAGAATACCGATTTTTACAGTGAACAACAACTGGGTGGGATACTTGGAAGACCGACGACCCGCCAGTAATGCTGACCCTTACAAAGTAATGCGCCACATCGTGGAGACGATTATAGGATGAAATTGTTGACAGAAGGCAACCCCGAACTCTTTAAAAAGAGTGAGCCGTTTGATTTTGATAACCCAGTAATGGATCCTTATGAGTTAGGAGAAGGCTTACATAAGGTTCGTTTAGACGGACCTGGCATAGGCTTGGCTGCTACACAAGTAGGAATACATACAAGAGTTTTTGTAATAGGACATGGTGATGAGGAGTCTAAACAAATATTTTTTAATCCAGAGATTATAGAATATTCAGACCAACTGGTTTTAATGGAAGAGGGTTGTCTTTCATTTCCTAAACTGTTTATAAAAGTAAAACGACCAGAAACTATTGCAATGACGTTTTATACAGAAGAAGGTACAAAGTGTGCTGCAGAAGTTGTAGGCATTACGGCTAGAATAGTACAACATGAAATAGACCATTTAGATGGTGTTACAATGTTACAAAGAGCTAATGGATATCATAAAACTAAAGCGTTAAAAGATAGAGCAAAACTTATTAGGAACATTAGAAATGAAAACAGCTAACTGGGTCATTCTGTCAGAAAAAGAACAGACGGCATACGTCAATGAACTAAAAGAAATTTTAGGGCATACGATGAGCACCGAAACTCTTTATGAAGAATTTAAAGTTAATTATTCCAAGACGGGTGAAATAAGTTCTACTTCAAATAGGTCAACAGGTATTCTTAAAATAGACATTGATTCTGCTGGAGAAGTTACAGTTCATTTTATAGGATATGATACGCCTCCATTACAGATGATATTTTACGGTTATGCATATACATCTAATACTTATTTCATTAATACAATGACACCATATAGACAAATACCGGGTGGTGGAGTATCAGGTAAACCGACGGCATTTGGATCCTTTAAACAGTTGCAACTTAATGTAACAGAACAAGTAACAGGAGCATCACGTTCAAAACGGTCCGGCACTCATGCATGGATACGTTTTGTGATGGCAAAATAATGAAACCAGATTTTCGTAGAATGACAGACGCAGACTTAATAGGTCTATTGGGTTGGTGTGAAGATTGGTCACCTCAAGAAGTTTATGAAACAGCTTTTGCACAAGTGTTTCCCAAGAGACAATTGAAAGAAGCAAAAGTAGAGTTTGAAAAATGGATACAGTTTGAAAATCCACAATTGCCTGTAATAGTACGAGAGGAATTAGTGAGAGCTTCTACGATGCATTTTGAGAAAGGTTCTATGAATATGTTGGTTTGGTATTCTAGGGCCGCTCGAATTTTTAATAAATCTATTTGGTTGTTTTATATTTTTGCGGCTATTGTTATCGCTAAATGGCTTTTATAAAAGATAAGCCTTGGATATGTTCTGCGCCATATACTGGACTAACTATTAGTCCAACAGGAGACATTGTATTATGTTGTGCATCTGATGAGTTCCCTATGGCTCACATATCAGAAATAGATAGACTTGATGAATTTTATAATTCATATGTAATGGCTGATGTTAGAAATATTTTTAAGCAGAAACTTTCTGCACAAACTTTTCCATCATGTCAAGTTTGTTGGAAGGCTAAAAAGAATGGTTATAATAGTCGTTTTGACCAACTACAAAAATACGTTTACAAATATGAACCAAATGATGCGGCACTTAAACGCATACGATTTTTAGAATTTACAACCAGTAATATATGTAACCAAACTTGTTCAACTTGCTCAGGAAAGTTTAGTTCAAAATGGGCTCCTTATGAGAAAATGGCTGTAGAATATGGTCATCATTGGAGAGACCAGAATCATAGATTTGCTACAGAGTCTTATAGAATGTCTAAAGAGGACATTAATAAAATATTACACATACTACCACATTTAGAGCACTTAGTTATAAAGGGAGGTGAACCGTTTGCTGACAGAAATAACTTTGAAGTTTTAAAAGAACTTAACAAAGTTAATGATGAATGTATGGTAAGAGTGTGTAGTAATTTTATTACTATCGGCAAAAGTATGTTACAGTTATTTGAAAAAGATAGACCATATAGAATGACTGCATCTATAGATGGTATTAATGATGTGTATGAATGGATACGTTCTACACTCTTCCACAAGACAGTTTTAACGATGCAGAATTTTTATAACACAACTGGTATAAAAATGAATATAGCTATTACTATCTCATTGTATAACTTTTTCAATTTAAGAGAGATAATAGACTATTTTGAACCTAGGGAATATGTGTCAGATATTAGTTTTACACTTGTTACATACCCACATTATTGTTCACCAACTATGTTGCCGCAAAGTGTAATAGACGAAACCGTATCAGAGTTTTCTAATATGCAACATGGTCACATGGATAATTTATTAAACATTAAGTCGCAACATGGTAGTAAGAAGTGGAAAGAAGAGTTTGAACACATTGAACCGTGGATAGAGTATGTCAATAATATGCGAGGATTTGATATTAGAGACAAAGTACCACAGTTAATAGACATCAAAGAGTCATATTATTGACATATTTTTACTTGACATTACAACCTAGTCGTGTTATAATTATAAATACAACTGAGAAATGCCTTAGGGGTTTCTCATTAACCTTGCTTTAAATAGGAGGACCATAAAATGGTTACAAGTAGAGCATTAGCAAATCTTTTCGACAGGCAAACACTTGCCCCGCACTTTGTAGGTTTTGACAGTCTTTTTGACAGACTGAATGAGCACTACCAACTACACACACCCACTAATTTCCCACCTTACAATATTCGTAAGTTAGAGGAAAATAAGTGGCAGGTTGAAGTTGCCTTAGCAGGCTACGACAGGAAGGATATCGTAGTCAAAACTATTGAAGGTAACTTGGTTGTTGAGACTGCGGAGAACGAAAACACTACAGAAGATCCTGAGTTAGTTCACCGTGGTATCTCACAACGAAAATTCTCCAGGACTTGGTCCATGGCAGACGATGCAGTTGTGAATGAGGCGAAGATGGTGGATGGAATGCTTTATGTAAAAATAGAGCGTGTAGTTCCAGAAGAAAAGAAACCAAAGCTAATCAAAATTAGTTAAAGTTCGTGGGGGGAGCAAGGTCTCAAACTTTTGTACGACCTGCCCCCCATTTTTTCTATTGACAAGTGAAGGAAAGAGTGATATAATGGAAGTAGTGAAAATTGAACCTAAAGTTTATAAGTTTAATGAAGGCAATTTTATAGAAGAATTGCGGGCTTATATTGATGGTACATATGATGGTCATTATGCAACAGACAAATATCAAGCAACCGATATTATAATCGACACCGGTTTTGGTGAAGGTTTTTGTATGGGCAATATTATAAAATATGCCAAACGATATGGTCGTAAGAACGGTAAGAACCGTGATGACATTATGAAAGTTTTACATTATGCAATTATTATGTTGTATATAAATGACACGGAGAGTGAAGATGAAGTTAAGTAGTGAAACGATTGAGGTATTGAAAAACTTTTCAAATATCAATCAAAATATATTGGTGAAGGAAGGTACGAAGTTGCGTACAATGTCTACGATGAAGAATATTCTGGCAGAGGCAACTATTGGAGATGTTTTTGAAAAAGAATTTGGTATCTATGACTTGAATGAGTTTCTTGGAGTATTGACTCTCGCAAAAGATCCTGGTATTGAATTTAAGAATGAAAGTTTCTTAACTGTTAATGGTGGCAACACCAAGATTAAGTATTTCTTTTCAGACCCGTCTATTCTGGTAACACCGCCAGAAACTTTTAATGCACCTGAGACAGATGTAAACATCACAGTTACTAAAGAAAGTTTAGCCAATGTATTGAAGGCATCTGCGGTAATGCAGTTACCTGATTTGGTTTTTACCACAAATGGTATGACAGTAACAGATTTGAAAAATACTACTTCAAATGAGTTTACACAAGAGTTAGAAGGCATTGCAGACCCAGACGTTAAGTTTCATTACAAGGTTGAAAACTTGAAGATGATTCCTGGTGATTATGAAGTTGGTGTTTCAACAGAAGCTTTAGTATCTTGTTGGAAAAACAGTAACAAAGAAGTACAGTATTGGATTGCCCTTGAGCAGCCCACGGATTAGTACAGAAGTACTATACCACTTTTTGTGTGGACACTGTAACGGATGGTGGTCCATAGCAATGGAAAACTTTGTTCCAATGGACAGGGAATGGTCCTGTCCTTGGTGCGGTGAGAGAGAAGAATTTGATGAGAGACAGTTTCCTATTCGTAGAAAAGTATCGTCCGAAAACGATAACTGATTGTGTTTTACCACAAAATATAAAAAATACATTTCTAGAATTCATCGGTCGAAAGGAGATACCAAATCTTCTTTTGTCTGGTGGTTCTGGCGTTGGTAAGACAACGGTTGCCAGAGCTTTGTGTGAAGAACTACACGCCGATTATATTCTTATTAATGGGTCAGAAGAATCTGGTATAGATGTATTAAGAAACAAAATAAAAACATTTGCATCGACCGTATCGTTGCAAGGTGGATATAAAGTTGTCATTCTTGATGAGGCTGACTATTTAAATCCACAGTCTACACAACCGGCATTGCGTGGGTTCATAGAAGAATTCCATAAGAACTGCCGGTTTATTTTTACTTGTAACTTTAAGAATAGAATTATAGAACCATTACATTCTCGGTGTTCAGTCATTGAGTTTAAGATTAATGGTAATAAGGCTCAACTTGCGGCACAGTTTATGGACCGTGTTGAGAACCTTTTAAAGAATGAAAATATTGGATATGAAGAACCTGTAATTGCAGAGTTAATAATGAAACACTTTCCTGATTTCAGACGAGTGTTAAATGAGTTGCAACGTTACAGTGTCAGTGGTACTATTGACTCAGGTATTCTAGTAAACATTGCTGAGGTTAACTTGAAAGAGTTGATGTCGCATTTAAAGAATAAAGAGTTTAGTAAGGTTCGTAAGTGGGTAGTAGATAATTTAGATAATGACCCAGTGAAGGTGTTTAGAAAATTATATGAAACAATGTATGACTATATGGAACACCCAAGTATACCTGCGGCTGTTTTGATATTAGGTAAGTATCAATATTATTCTGCATTTGTTGCAGACCCAGAAATTAATTTATTAGCGTGTTTAACGGAGATAATGTCAGAGTGCCAATTCAAATAACAGATAGTTTGGTAGATGCTGTATATGACCAATGGAAGACTAAAGGTTTTCCTCATTACCCTACTGACTACAATTGGCGCAATAAGGAGTTTTCAAAACTTCTTAAATTTGACAGGTCTACATTACTCAAACCTAAAGATAAGATAGTAGGGGCTTCTGCTCACGGTTTAGCCCTTGCGTGGAGTTATATGCCACATCATTGGGGTATTAAATGTGGTAAAATGAAAACTCCTATGGAGATTTGGAATGATGAAGAGCATTTCAAAAAGGGTATTAGAAAACTATTGACTGGAACGTTTTGGGACCAGAAAGAACCTTTTAATATAACTGACTCAGATATGCGGTCATTACTCCGTAGATATTCAGGCACACAAGCAGTTTCTAATTTTAGACCGACTGCTGCCGCATTAATGTATGATAAGTTTTTGGAGAAAGCGACTCCGTTGTTTGGTACAAAGGCAGGAACAACTTGGGATATGAGTTGTGGTTATGGTGGTAGAATGTTAGGGGCTATTGCGGCAGGCATAAACTATATTGGCACAGACCCTTGTACTGCAACGTTTGAAGGGTTAGAACACATTAAAGAAGAGTGGAGTGATAAGAAAAGATTATGTGAACTGTATAAAGTGGGCAGTGAAGAATTTTGGCCTGATGCACAGAGTATAGATTTATGTTTTACATCACCACCCTATTATGATTGGGAAAAATATTCAGAAGAAGAAACACAGTCATATAAAAAATACCCAGAAGTACAAGATTGGATTGATGGGTTCTTATGGCATACTATGGATAAATGTCATTATGGATTAAAGTCTGGTGGGATATTGGCAATGAATGTTGCAAACACTAAACGTATAAAGAACTTTGAAGAAGTAACTGTCCGTATAGCAAAAGAGATTCACTATAAACATATAGACACTTGGCGTTTGCAGTTATCTTCACAAACAGGTTCACCTAAGTACGAACCAATTTTCATATTTCAAAAATGAATATGACCTCCTCAATATTTACAGGATGGGATGAAGAAGTGCCACCTATGACTGATGTAAGTGACATATTAATTAATGTGATAGATGTGTGGGAGCCACCAGAAACAGAGTCAGAAAAATATCCAATATTAATAGAAGATGCGTCTTATTTTGCTAGATTCCTAAATAAGAAAATGATACATTATAAGACACTTGGTGCTCACATTAACTTTGCAATCCACGATGGTCACGAACCACATTCAGAGTTGAGTCCAATTTTAACTAGTGAATATTTTGGTAATGTAATGACATCTTCTGAAGAACTGTTTGATTATTTTAATGATAACAATTTAAAAAGACTTGTAATTTGTGGGCAACATTTACATAGATGTATAATGGATAGACCCACCGGGTACAATAGAATGAAAACGTTTGTACCGAATATAGCAGTAGCGTTGACTTTGTGCAGGGCGTACCCAACAGAGTTAGACAAACCTTTTAACATAGATGTAAGGCATTATATATATCTATGAGGATTTATTATGAAAGTTGCGTTTGTAGGAGTTGGAAAACTAGGTAGAGATTCTGCCGAAGTCATTGCCAAATATTATGATGTCGTAGGCTATGACACTCATGGAGTAGACACAACAATAGAAATGAAATCTAATCTTGCAGCAGCTTGTAAGAATAGAGACTTAATTTTTGTTGCAGTACCTACACCACATCACCACGATTATGACGGTCGTTATCCGACTAGTCATCTTCCCCCTAAAGACTTTGACTATACTATAGTCAAGCAAACTATTTCACTTATAGACAAGTATTGTGTGGATAGACCGGCTTTGATAGCCTTGATATCTACAGTATTACCTGGAACTGTTCGTAGAGAAATAGCACCATTAGTACAAAACTGTCGTTTTATTTACAACCCCTATCTTATAGCTCAGGGCACAGTGAAGTGGGATGTAGAACATCCAGAAATGATTATTATTGGAACAGAAGATGGTGGTATGAGTTCTGATGCAAAATTATTGGTAGACTTTTACAAGAAGTTTATTAAAGAAAGTCGTTTTGAAGTTGGAACTTGGGAAGAAGCCGAGGCTATTAAAGTATTTTACAATACATTTATTTCAACTAAAATAACATTTGTTAATATGATAGGTGATGTTGCAGAACGTGTTGGTAATATGGATGCAGATGTAGTTTGTGGAGCTTTAAAAAGGTCTACGATGAGAATTGTAACAGATAGATATTTTACGCCAGGGTTACCTGACGGTGGGGGTTGCCATCCAAGAGATAATATTGCGTTACGTTATATGGCTCAAGAATTAAATTTAGGCTATGACTTGTTTGATGCAATAATGAAAACAAGAGAACAACAAGCATTGTTAATGGCAAAACGTATTAAAGAATTTGGGAATAAGAATGTTTGTATATTAGGACGTTCTTATAAACCAGGTGTAGACCAACCTGAAGGTTCAGGTGCAATACTAGTAGGATATAATTGTATCAATATAGGTCTGTATGTTCATTATGATGGAGAGTCTCCAATAACAGAACCAATAACTTATGTTATGCATGACCATGAGAGGTTTCATGCCCATGACTTTAATCGTGGTAGTGTTATCTTTGACCCATTTGGTAAAACTAAACAGACAAAAGACTTGACAGATAAGGGCATTATAGTGTATAATTATGGCAGACCAAATTAATATAGTTATAGATAGAGTCTTAGAAGATATACAACAGGTTGACGGTTGGCTTTGGAGTATGGTTAAGTGGTGGAGTAAACAATGTGATTACTTCAACTTACTAGATTCTATAGGTGACTATGACGGTGAAGAGGATAGTATCAAATTTTATGATAATGAAAAGTATCTTATACCTGTAGAAATATCAGGGTTTATTCCAGAAACTTTAAAACTCATTAAAGAAAGTAAGAAGGCACAGAATAGATTAAAACTGTGGGGCAGTCACCCTGGTGCAACAATAGTTTTTTATCATGCACAAGAAACAGAATACGAAAATCATATTATAGACTTGATAGAATATTTTGATGAACTAGGTGTTGACCCATCAAGTTTATGTTATGTTTCTGGAAACTTGAGATTAAATGAATTTCATGAGTTGCGTCCGCCAGAGAATTGGCCAGATGCATTTGCATGGGATACTATAGTAGAGTCAGGCATTAAACTCCGTGGGCATAGTATGTTTGATGCTCTTTATGCGTATCTGTATTTTAGTCAGGAGTCTGTAGAACGAAATCCTGGCACGGGTCAAGAAATGAGTTTTAGTATTAAGCCTCATACAAAGTTAGACCGCAGTAAACGATTTGTATTTTATAATGCTGTGCCTAGACATCATAGAGTTTTGTTATATGTAATGTTACGAGATAGTGGGTTACTAGAGGAATCTTATCACAGTTTCTTGTGGCATAAATCAGGGGCTCGTCATAACTATAAATGGACAGAAGATTATATTGGTGCGTTTGCAGAGAAGCCAGCACTACTTACTAGATTGGCTAGAACTTTAGAACAAGATACTCTAGAACCTATGGGCTTAGTTTACGACCAACAGTCGATGTTAAAATTTTGTGAAGAACAACCTTCTACAGTATTAGATATAGATACGAGAGATGGTAGTTATTTCATACCAGGAACAGATAGACCTATAACAAATAATATAACTCTACAACAGAGGTCACATCAAAATAATTTATCTGGGCATTATGAAGATAGTTATTTTAGTATAGTGTCAGAGTGTGTAGTGCCGTTAGCAGAACATGACCCAGGTATGTTAGAACATATGAAAGGACAGGCTTTGTCTATAGAATCTATCCCACAGTTGTTTATTACAGAAAAGACTTGGAAGCCTATAGCTAGATATCATCCTTTTATTATACATGGGTGTTATGGTACATTAGTATATCTGAAATGTCTGGGTTATGAAACTTTCCCAGAGTTTTTTGATGAGTCATATGACACAGAAGAAGATCCTATAGAAAGATTAAAACTAATAGTAGAGAATATACAACGACTAGTAGAAATGCCTAAACATGAATTAGCCCAGTTGTTTCAGAGTGTGATACCAAAGTTAGAACATAACCGTAATTTATTTCTGACTAGAGACTATACTACTGACTTGAGAGAGTTTTTTGAATCATGTACGAACTAAAAGATTATTTAAATGCCGTAAACCATCAAAAAGAAGATTTGATGGCTGACGAAGATGAATTCTGGGAGAAAAGATACCCAGCATACATTGTTAATAAGGCTTTATCAGCCTTTCCAGAATGTATTTTGTTTGTTAATGAGTTAAACAAGATGCACCACCTCGATAAACGTTTACAATTTCAGTTTCTTCTAAATAGTATACGACCTAAAAAAAGATTTAGTAAATGGCTTAGGTCGTCGAAGATTAAAAATCTTGAGTATATCAAAGAATATTATGGATATAGTAATGAGAAAGCCAGACAAGCACTGGATATACTAAATGATGCACAAATTGAAGAAATAAAAAGAATAATAAATCGAGGCGGGAGACATGGAAAACGTTGAATGGGACCCCGGATTAATGCTGGAGGTCAAACTTAATGAGCCCGATGATTTTTTAAAAGTTCGTGAAACACTATCTCGTATAGGTGTTGCATCTCGTAAAGAGAGAAAATTATATCAGTCGTGTCATATCCTACATAAACAGGGTAGATATTTCATAGTACATTTTAAAGAGTTGTTTGCATTAGATGGCAAACCTACAAACCTTACACAAAATGACGTAGAGCGACGAAATACAATAGCTGGACTTTTACAAGATTGGGAATTAGTTGAAATCATGGGTATGAATGAGCCTAGAGCGCCATTATCACAGATAAAAATTCTTTCTTATAAAGAGAAAGATGAATGGACCCTAGAAACAAAATATAATATTGGTAAGAAACGTGAAGAAGAAAATTAGTAAGAAGAAAGTAAATGTTGCAATTAAATTAATTAAGATGAGAAGTGGTGAAGATATTGTAGGAGAAGTATCAGACGAAAACACAGAATATCTAAGAATAGGCACTCCCGTGGTGCTCATGCTACAACAGAACTCGGTAGATAGTAAAGTTCAGATGGGTATGGCACCTTGGCAGCCTTTTAGTAGAGATAAAGAATTTGAAATCCCTAGAAGTTGGATAGTAACTATATCAAATCCTGCTGAAGATATTGCAAATGGATATCGAAAAATGTATGGTTCTGGAATTGAAATACCAAATACTGCACAACTATTAGTTGGCTAACATAAATATTAGCATGAATAAGTCCTTTAAAATGGTTCGTTCAGCCAGAGGAAGTTTGGTTGAAGCTACAAAAGAATCGCCTAAACCTGATAAAACTAAAATAGAAATTGTAATTCTAGGTGTAGAAGAAGGTGAAGGTACCGTTAATGAAATTTTACAGGGTGTTTGTGATGAGAAAGGAATAAAATGTACTTCTGTTAATGTTCAAGCTGCTTGGATTTCAGACCAAGATATTGAAAAGGGTATCTTAACAGTTTCAAATTTTGATGGTGAAGATAATAAACAAAGTATAAAAATACGAGAGGCAGTTGTTGTTGTCCGTCGTGGTGCTATTATGGATATGACGGGACAAGCCTTAACGAGTTTGTTTGAAAGTGCTGGTTGTTTTATGATTAATGATTTGGATTCTATGTTGTTATGTGATAATAAAATGGCAACAGCAATCCAGTTATCAAGTCATAATGTAGCTATTCCTAGAACATCTATAGTCAATAATAGAAAGAGTATTGATGATGCCCATAGACATATAGGTGGAAAGTTTCCAGCTATTATAAAAACTCTAACGGGTACACAAGGTATTGGTGTTGCAAAAGTAGATAGTATGGAGTCTTTGATTTCTGTATGTGAATCGCTTTGGAAATATGATGCAGCACTTTTGTTACAAGAATGGTTAGATATAGATTTTGATGTTAGAAGTTTAGTTGTTAATAATCGTATTTTAGGTGCGGCAAAAAGAATAACAAATAAAGAAGAATTTAGAAGTAATGTACATTTAGGTGCAACGACAAAGCCATATATTTTAAACGATGAAGAGAAACAAGTAATTCTTGATGCTGCAAGGACGTCAGGTGGATATTTAGTAGGTGTAGACCATTGCATAGTAAATGGAGAGATATTAATTTTAGAGCTTAATGGGTCTCCAGGTATTCGTTCACATTTTGAAGCTTATGATATGGAAGAATGGCCTCAGAAAAATATTGGACCTAAAAAAGATAAAGAAATTTTTGCGATGATGGTAGAATATTTAGAACATGAGTCGCACCGAAGAAGTAGATTTAGAGAAGAAAGTGGTTATATAGAAACAGTTATGATGGAGGGTATTCCAGACCCCATTAGAGCTAAATTCGATACTGGTAATGGAACTAAGGCAACAATGTTTCATGTAGATAAATTAGAAGTTAAAGATAATGTTGCACATTGGGAAAAGAATAAAAAGAAATTTAAATCTAAAGTTCTAGGAATTAGTAAGCCTTCACATATAGGCAACTTGAAGGAGCGCCCAATAATAGAGCATACAATAACATTTAACAATAAAACTTATACTGTACCTTTTGCATTAACAGAAGAAGATTCTCACAGTGAGTTATTGGTAAATAGAGATTTACTTACAACTTTTAAAGTTAGTGTAAATCCGAATAAGCGATTTGTCCTTTCCAATTGGACGGAAAGAGATAAATTACCGGCAGGAAAAGTTGACAAGATGAAGAATATCTGATATACTTATAGTATGAGAGATTTCTACATCAATGTGTTGCAACGTGCAGACAAGTTGCTAGTCCGTGAAATTAAGGACGGCAAACGAGTTAAGCATAAAGTAAAGTATCAACCCACCTTTTATGTCCCTGTTCAGAAAGAAACTGAATACACAACTTTGATGGGTCAATATGTTACCCCCTATAAATGCCTAGATGGTATCTATGAAGCGAAAGCTTTTTTGGATAAGTATGATGGCGTGCCTGATACAGTCTATGGTATGGAAAGATATCCATATACATGGATAGCTGAAAACTATGAAGGCATTGTAGAATGGGATTTTAAACAACTTCATACATTGTCTTTAGACATTGAAGTGGCTAGTGAGAATGGGTTTCCAGACCCAGCTGACGCTCTTGAGGAGTTGTTATGTATTACTGTCAAAAATTATTCTAACAAACAAATTCTTACTTGGGGCACTCAAGACTTTACAACAGATAGAGAAGATGTAAACTATATTCGTTGTTCTGATGAGAAAGAACTATTAAAGAAATTTTTAGAGTTCTGGGAGTTTTTTGACCCAGATATTATTACAGGCTGGAACTGTAAGTTTTTTGATATACCTTATATATGTAATCGTATTATAAGAATATTAGGTGAGGAAGAAATTCAAAGACTTTCTCCATGGAACATTGTACATCCTAGGGAAACTCATGCCGGGTATGGACGACAATTATCTATGTATGATATTTTGGGAGTTTCTATACTTGACTATCTTGACTTGTATAAGAAATATATTTATACCAACCAAGAATCTTATGCACTCAACCATATTGCATATGTCGAGTTAGGTCAAGCTAAACATGATAACCCGTATGAAACTTTTAAAGAATGGTATACTAAAGATTATCAGTCGTTTGTAGAGTACAACATTCAAGACGTAGAGTTGGTCGATAAGTTAGAAGAAAAGATGAAACTCATTGAGTTACAACTTACAATGGCTTATGAGGCTAAGATTAATCCGAATGATGTATTTTCTCAAGTTCGTATGTGGGATGTTATTATCTATAATTTTTTAAGAGAACAGAACATTGTAGTTCCTAGAAAAACACAAAATAAAAAATATGGTAAATACGAAGGCGCATATGTAAAAGAACCTCAAACAGGATTGCATAATTGGGTGATGTCGTTTGACTTGAACAGTCTATATCCACATTTGATAATGCAATATAATATTTCTACAGAAACTATGGCTCATGCAAATAATGGAGAAGTTAATGTAGATAAAATGTTGAATCAAGAGGTAGTTATTCCTGATGATAACCATGCAGTAACTCCTAATGGTGCAAGATTTAGGACAGATGTTCAAGGGTTTCTCCCAGCATTGATGGAGAAGTTTTATACAGACCGTGTGAAGTTTAAGAACTGGACTATAGAAGCTAAAAAGAACTATCAGAAAAGTAAAGATAAAAAGTATCTAAACGAAATATCTAAATATAACAACATACAAATGGCTAGAAAAATAGCCTTAAACAGTGCCTATGGGGCAGTTGGTAACCAATACTTTCGTTATTATGATGAGAAGATGGCAACAGCAATCACAACATCTGGACAGCTGTCAATACGTTGGATTGAAAAAGAAGTAAACGGTTATTTAAATAAAATTTTAGAAACTGAAAATGAAGATTACATTATTGCATCAGATACAGACTCGATATATGTTAGTTTCGATAGACTTGTACATAAGTCTTTTAATGGAAGAGAAGTATCTACGGAAAGAGTCATCAACTTCCTTGATGATGTTGCTACGAAAAAGTTGGAACCGTTTATTGTTAAGTCTTATACGAAGCTTGCAGAATATGTAAATGCATATGAACAGAAGATGGATATGGCGAGAGAAGTTATCGCCGACAAGGGTATCTGGACAGCCAAGAAACGATACATTCTAAACGTACATGACAGTGAAGGTGTCAAGTATACTGAGCCACAAATAAAGATAATGGGTATTGAGGCTGTAAAGTCCTCAACACCAGAGCCTTGTAGAGATAAAATTAAAGAGGCTCTTAAAATAATTATTAACGAAGATGAAGCAACATTAAACACATTTATTCAAGATTTTCGTAAAGAGTTTATGCAGATGGAACCAGAAATGATTGCATATCCTCGTTCATGTAATGGTGTGAAAAAATGGGGCAGTAGTTCTACTATATTTAAGACAAGAACTCCTATGCACATAAAGGGTGCATTAATATATAACTTTTTGTTAAAGAAACATCAGTTAAATAATAAATATCCATTTATACAAGAAGGCGATAAGATAAAGTTTCTCGAACTTAGAACTCCTAATGCAATGCAAGCGAATGTCATTTCATTTATGACTAAGTTGCCGAGAGAATATGATTTGAAAAAGGTTATCGCTTACGACATTATGTTTGATAAAAGTTTTGTAGAACCGTTGTCATTCATATTAGACCAGATAGGATGGCACGTTGATAGAAGTTACGGAACACAAAGAACTCTGGAGAGTTTATTCGGCTAATGTTGGGTGTAGTTTTACCGGTATACAGAGAAGATGATTTACAACAAACGGTTACAGAGATAGTCGATGCTTTTTTATGGTCTCCAGGAATTGCATATCATATATGTGTAGTAGAACACTATGATACTGGATTTGCACATCAGCAAGTAAGTAGAAAACAAAAGATAGAACCAGATACGTCATGGGATAGCCCAGACTATAATATTCATTACATTAGATTACCTAGAAAAACTAAAATACAAGAAAGAATGGTGGGTAGTTTTATAGGCTATCAATGGTTAATGGAGAATACAGACTGTGTAGCTATTACAGATTTAGATGCAGACTTATCTCAAAATTTAAAACAGTTGAATTTCGGACACCAAAAAGTGAAAGAAGGAGTAGACTGTGTTATTATGAGTAGACATAAAGAAAGCTCTGCTTCTGATAGAAGTAAAAGTAGAACTAGAATTTCTAAGTTTATAACCTTTACTTGTAACTTGTTGACGAAATTTAAATATCCCATTACAGACTGGTCTCATACATATCGTTTCTATTCTAGAGATGCGATGCAAAAGATTTTGAATGTTGGTTTGATTGTAGAGCCCGGTGTAATGCCTATGGTGATATTGTTAAACTTGTTACAAAATGGTTGTTCGGTGGAAGAATATACTACCTCATACAAAGAAGTACCTGGTTCTCATGTTAAAATGAAAAGATATGCTAGACATTATCTTTGGAATTTATTGAAAGGAATTATGATATATTATCGTGCAGAGAATTATACAAAATTGGCTATACGGGCACAGACATCCTGAAACACCATCTTATGTGACATTTTTTGTTAATAACATTTGTCAGTTAAGATGTGATATGTGTTTCTATTGGGATGCGATGCAGAAGGAAACTAAGCAGTTATCTCTTTCAGAAATTGATAAAGTTTCTCGTAGCCTACCAAATCTATTACAACTAAGTCTTACAGGGGGAGAACCTTCTTTACGGAAGGATCTTGCTGATGTCGTGGGCATTTTTTGCAGGAATTCTAATGTAGCAAGATGTAGTATTAATACTAATGGTATGTTGTCAGACCGTATTTACAAACAAGTAGATACATTTGTTAAAGAAAATCCAGATACAGAGTTTAGAGTTTCTATTAGTATAGATGGTGATGAAAAACTACATGATAAAATAAGAGGCGTTAAAGGTAGTTACGGCAAGGCGAAACGTACTATGTCGAAATTGCGAACCCTTGACTACAAGAACCTGCAACTAGACGTATGCACAACTATTAGTACTTGGAACTGGGAAACCTTTTTTACATACGTTAAAGAAATAGAACGAGACTTTGACCCAGACATTTATGTAGTTAATTATACGAGAGGTATTACTAAAGAAGAAGGTGCAGATGATATACCACCAAAAGCTTATAGTAA